>Ga0335083_10008815_pt1 | contig 12290 bp, 13 predicted proteins | sample Lox_Sample_42_FD_206716 | JGI IMG/M metagenome (GOLD analysis project Ga0335083, IMG submission 206716) | Soil microbial communities from Loxahatchee National Wildlife Refuge, Florida, United States - Lox_Sample_4.2 | ecosystem: Environmental > Terrestrial > Soil > Wetlands | place: USA... | reverse complement strand
ACGATGTTGTCTGGTGCGGCAACCGAGGGGACGCGATGCGATGTCATTGTCCGGAACCACGAAGGTCTTGGCGGGCGCCGCCGCACTCGCCGCCGTTGCGACCTCCGCCAACGCCGCCGGCGCCGATCCGCAATCCAGGATCGACACGCTACAGCAGCAGATCGACGACTTGAGCGCGCAGGTCACCGACCTGAAGCGCAGCACAAGCAACCAATATGCGGACATGAAGAACCAGCCGCCGCCGGAGGCAGCGCTGTCGCTCAAGGGCGGCCGTCCCACGTTCCAATCGGCGGATGGAGATTTCAGCCTCGCGATCCGCGCGCTGGTGCAATACGACACCGCCTATTATTCGCAAGCAAAGGCGCCGGCAGGCATCGACTTTTCGAGCGGCAGCAATTTCCGTCGTGCCCGTCTCGGCGTGCAGGGAACGCTGTTCAAGGATTGGTCCTATCAGTTCATCTACGATTTCGGCGGCTCGGGAACGGAAGGGGCTTCGATCAGCAGCGCCTATATCCAGTATGACGGCCTCGCCCCTCTGCACTGGAAGATCGGCGCGTATGCGCCGCCGGAGAGCTTCGACGATTCGACGTCGGCACCGGACCTCCTGTTTCCGGAGCGCGCGCAACCGGCGGATCTCGCGCGCGGCATCGCCGGCGCGGACGGACGCGACGCCACCACGCTCTTCGCCTATGACGACGACTATTTCGCCGCGCTGTCCTACACCGGCGACTCCGTCCAGGATTCGGGTGTGTTCGACGAGCAGCAGGCGCTGGTCGGCCGCGTCGCCTACCGCCTGTTCCGCAGCGGCGACGCGAATTTCGCCGTCGGCGGGGACTCGTCTTACGTCTTCGAACTCGCGCAGACCGCGCCGGGCGCGGGCGCGCCGTCCGCCATCCGTCTGCGCGAGCGTCCGGAGTTGAACGTGGACGATCAGAACATCCGCCTGATCGACACGGGCAGCATCGACGCGAGCAAGGTGTGGGAATGGGGCGCGGAGGCCGCCGGCAACTGGCGCAGTCTCTACGCTCAGGGCGGATATTTCGGGTTCGCGGTGACGCGCCGTGACAGCGGCCTCCCCAATCCTTCCTTCGGCGGATGGTACGTGCAGGCGAGCTGGGTGCTGACCGGCGAATCGAAGGCTTATGTGCCATCCACCGGCAGCTTCACCGTGCCGAAGCCGAACGAACCGTTCTCGCTCGGCAAGCCGGGGCCCGGCGCCTGGGAACTGGCGGCGCGCTATAGCGACCTCGACTTGAACGATGGCGCCGGCACGGCCGGCCTGCCCACGCCGCTCGGCGGCATCCGCGGCGGCGAGCAGAAAATCTGGACCGTGGGCGTCAATTGGTACCCGAACAGCGCCATCCGCTTTGTCTTGGACTACCAGCACACCGACGTTTCGCGATTGAGCGGAGGCGGCGGCGATCTCGGCGCGAAACTCGATACGGTGTCGCTGCGCGCCCAGCTTTCTCTCTGATTTCGCTTTGCCGAAGCAAAGGAGAACCCGATGCGGAAATTCCATGGATTTGTTCTGGCCGTTTTGCTCACGCTCGGCGCCGGTGCCGCGCAGGCGAACGACATTCATCTGTTGAACGTGAGCTACGATCCGACACGCGAGCTCTACAAGGCGATCGATCCGCTCTTCGCCGCCGAATGGAAAGCCAAGACCGGTGACACGGTCACCATCGACATGAGCCATGGCGGCTCGGGCGGACAGTCACGCGCCGTGATCGACGGACTCGATGCCGATGTCGTGACGCTGGCGCTCGCCTACGACATCGACGCCATCGCGCAGAAGGCCAAATTGCTGCCCGCCGACTGGCAGAAGCGCCTGCCGGAGAATTCGACGCCTTATACCTCGACCATCGTCTTCCTGGTGCGCAAGGGCAATCCCTGGAAGGTGAAGGATTGGCCCGATCTCGTGAAGCCCGGGATCCAGGTCGTCACGCCCAATCCGAAAACCTCCGGCGGCGCGCGCTGGGCCTATCTCGCGGCCTGGGCCTATGCGGTGCATGCGCCGGGCGGCAATGCCGAGAAGGCGAAGGCGTTTGTCGCCGACCTTTATCATCATGTGCCGGTGCTCGATTCGGGCGCGCGCGGATCGACCATCACCTTCACCCAGCGCGGCATCGGCGACGTGCTTCTGTCATGGGAGAACGAGGCGCATCTGGTGCTCAAGGAAGCCGGCGGCGATCAATACGAGATCGTCTATCCGTCCTCCTCGATCCTGGCCGAGCCGCCGGTTGCTGTTGTCGACGCCAACGCCAAACGGCATGGCACCGAAGCGGCGGCGCAAGCCTATCTGCGCTTCCTCTATACGCCCAGGGCGCAGGAGGTGGAGGCCGACAATTTCTACCGGCCGCGCGATCCCAAAATCCTGGCGGCGCATGCCGCGATCTTCCCCGCGATCAAACTCTATGCGATCGACGAGGATTTCGGCGGCTGGCAGAAGGCGCAAGCCGTGCACTTCGCGGACGGCGGCGTGTTCGATCAGATCTACAAGCCGAGCCGCTGACCGTGGCGGGCGTGTTCGCGCGATGGCGTGCGCCCAGCGTGTTGCCCGGCTTCGGGCTCTCGCTGGGCTTCACGCTATTCTATTTGTCGGCCGTGGTGCTGATTCCCTTGGCGGCGCTCATCGTCCGGCCCTGGGATTTGGGCTTCGCGGGCTTCTGGCGTGTCGTAACCGCGCCCAGGACCCTAGCCGCGCTGGAGTTGTCGTTCGGAGGCGCGGCGCTGGCCGCCGGCATCAACACGATATTCGGACTCATCGTCGCCTGGGTGCTGGTGCGCTATCGGGTGCCGGGCAAGCGGCTGATCGACGCGTTGGTCGATCTGCCCTTCGCGCTGCCGACGGCCGTCGCCGGCATCGCGCTGTCCGCCCTCTATGCGAACAATGGCTGGCTCGGCGCGCCGCTGGCAGGGTTCGGAATCAAGGTTGCCTACACACCACTCGGCGTGGTGGTCGCGCTGGTGTTCATCGGACTGCCCTTCGTGGTGCGCACGCTGGAGCCGGTTCTGGCCGATATGGGCCATGAGGCCGAGGAGGCGGCGGCGACGCTGGGCGCGTCGCGGTTGCAGACTTTTGTGCGTGTCGTCCTGCCGGCGCTCCTGCCGGCGCTGATCACCGGCGCGGCGCTCGCTTTTGCCCGCGCGGTCGGGGAGTACGGATCGGTGATCTTCATCGCCGGCAATCTTCCGATGGTGTCGGAGATCGCTCCGCTGCTCATCGTCATCAAATTGCAGGAGTACGACTATGCCGGCGCGGCGGCCATCGGCGTGGTGATGCTGGCAGCCTCTTTCGTCATGCTGTTTGCGCTCAACGCGCTGCAAAGCTGGGCGGCGAAACGGCGATGACCAGACCCCGCTTCGACAACCCGACCGAAGATCCCGTCGCCGCGCGTATTGCGCTGACGCTGATCGCGGTCCTCTTCATCGGCCTGTTTCTGCTTCTGCCTCTGGTGGTGGTGTTCTCGCAAGCCTTGAGCACCGGCTTTGCGGCGGCGCGCGCCGCGATCCTGGAGCCGGATGCGCTCTCGGCCGTCCGACTGACACTCATCACAGCCGCGATTGCGGTCCCGCTCAACATGGTGTTTGGGGTTTCGGCGGCCTGGGCCGTCGCGAAGTTCGATTTTCGGGGAAAAAGCGTTCTCACCACCCTGATCGATCTGCCCTTCTCGGTGTCGCCGGTCGTTGCCGGCCTGATTTATGTGCTGGTGTTCGGACTGCAGGGCTGGCTCGGACCGTGGCTGCGTGCGCACGACATCAAGATCATCTTTGCGCTGCCGGGCATCGTGCTCGCCACGATCTTCGTCACCTTCCCCTTCGTGGCGCGCGAACTCATTCCGCTCATGACGGATCAGGGGCGCGACGAAGAGGAAGCGGCGGTATCGCTTGGCGCCACCGGACTTCAGACCTTCTTCCGCGTCACCCTGCCCAACGTCAAATGGGGCCTGCTCTATGGCGTCCTCTTGTGCAATGCCCGTGCGATGGGGGAGTTCGGCGCGGTCTCGGTGGTCAGCGGCCATATCCGGGGACTGACCGACACCATGCCGTTGCATGTCGAGGTTCTCTACAACGATTATCAATATGTCGGCGCCTTCGCGGTGGCGTCGCTGCTGGCGCTTTTGGCGCTGGTGACGCTGGCGCTCAAGTCGCTTCTCGAATGGCGCTACGCGGACGAAATCGCCGCCGTGCATCGGCATTGAGTTTGACATCGATGGAGCATCCCCATGTCGCTTGTGATCGATTCCATCGTCAAGAGTTTCGGCCGCTTCCCGGCGCTCAAGGGTGTGAGTTTCACCGTGCCGCAAGGCGCGCTGGTGGCGCTTCTCGGGCCTTCGGGCTCGGGCAAGACCACGCTGTTGCGCATCTTGGGCGGCCTTGAGGCCCCGGATTCGGGCGACGTGCGCTTCGCGGATCTGAACTGGCTGAGCGTGCCGGCACGCGAGCGGCGCGCGGGTTTCGTTTTTCAGCACTATGCGCTCTTCCGGCACATGACGGTGGCGCAGAACATTGCCTTCGGGCCGAGTGTGCGTCCGCGCCGCGAACGTCCCTCGCGAGCGGATATCGCCCGCCGGGTCGAAGAATTGCTCGATCTTGTTCAATTGCCGGGATTGGGCGGGCGCTATCCGAGCCAACTATCGGGCGGGCAGCGCCAGCGCGTGGCACTGGCCCGCGCGCTCGCCATCGAACCGCGTATGCTGCTGCTCGACGAGCCGTTCGGCGCCTTGGATGCCAAGGTGCGCAAGGACCTGCGCGGTTGGCTGCGCAGTCTCCAGGAGCGGCTCGGGATCACCACCGTTTTCGTGACCCACGACCAGGACGAAGCCTTTGCCATCGCCGATCTGGTCGCCGTCATGAATGCGGGCGCGATCGAGCAGTATGGTACGCCACAAGACGTGATGCGTGCCCCGCGCACGCCTTTTGTGGCGGACTTCTTGGAAAGCGGGTCCAACCGCTTGGATGCCTAACGCCTGCGCCGCACGCTCCACGCCAGCCACATCGCCGGCGCGATGATCGCGCCCGCCAGATAGAACGGCGCGTCGATGCCAAGCGTGGTGAAGCCGATGCCGAGCACGAACGGCCCCACCACGCGCGCGAGCGAGCCCATGGCGTTGTTCAAGCCGAGATATTGTCCCTGATGCTGCCACTCGGCGTTGCGCGAGATGATCGCGGCGACATTGGGCCAGGCGATGGACTGCCCGAACGCCGACACTGCCAGCAGCGGCACGGTGGTGATGGCGCCGACGGAAAACGGCTGCAGCAGAAAGCAAAGCGCGGTGATGCCCATGCCGGCGGCCAGCACGCGCGCCTCGCCGAAGCGCTTCGACAGCCGCCCGATCAGCACCAATTGGCAGAACGCCGCCACCACGCCGACCACGGCGAAGGCCGCGCCCACTTGCCTGGGCCCCCAATCGAAGCGCGCCTGCGTCCACAGCCCGAAGATCGATTCCACCCCCATGAACGCGCATCCGGCCAGGAACGTCACATACATCGCCCGGCTGATCATGGGATGGCGCAAGGCGCGGCCCGCCATCACCCAGCGGCTTTTCTGTTCGCTGAATTCGGGCTTGCGCGCGCGGCTTTCCTTCACGAAAAACACGATGGCGGTCACGCAAAGGGCCGAAAGTCCCGCGCACACGAACAGCGGCGTCTCGAATCCGGTGTGGCCGTATTGCGGATGCGCGAGCAACCCGCCCAGCGCCGGTCCCACGATGAAACCGACGTTGAACGCGGCGCCCAGATAGGACAGCCGCCCGGCGCGCTCCTCCGGCGGCGTCACGTCGGCGATGTAGCCCTGGATCACGCTGCCGTTGCCGGCGGTGATCCCGCCCAGAACGCGCACCAGGAACGCGATGTACACATTGGGCGCCAGCGCCATGGCGATGTAGCAGAGCACGTTGCCCGAGACCGTCGAGATCAGGATCGGCTTGCGCCCGATGCGGTCCGACAGCCGCCCCCAGAACGGCTCGCCGAAGAAGCCGCCGATGGCATAGGCCGAGAACACCAGCGCCACCTGCCAGGCCGGCGCGTTGAAGGATTTGGCGTAGAACGGCAGCAGCGGAATGACGATGCCGAATCCCAGGAGATTGATGAACATCACCGCCAGCAGCGTCGGCAACGCCGCCGAGGATACCGCCGTCGCCGGCTCGGGTTCGGGCTCTATTGTCATGTTGAGTATTGCGCTCTAATCGATGCTTGTCCCGCGCGGATGACGCCCGCGTCAAGATGGAGGAGGGGAGGGGATGACGATGCCGAACCGGCTTGCCGTTCTTGCAATGCTGGCGCTCTTGGCCGGCGCGGCCCATGCCGGCGACGCGCCCTCGCCGCGCCCGCCGGACTACAGGCCGGTCGATCCGGAGAATCTGGTCCTGATGGACGTGGCTTACGGCCGCGTCGCGCTCGAGCTCGCGCCGGATTTCGCGCCCAACGCGGTCGCCCGCTTCAAGACGCTGGTGCGCGCCCATTTCTACGACGGCCTGTCCTTCTACCGCGTCATCGACGGTTTCGTGGCGCAAGGCGGCGTGGGCGAAGGCACCGCGGCGACCGGCGGCTATTCGCCGCCCGAAGTCGAAAAGCTCTATCCCCCGCTCAAGCGCGAATTCGACGCCCCGTTCGCGCGGATCGAGGACACCTTCACCCCGCTCGGCAATCGCGACCTGTTCGCGCCACAAGTCGGCCATGTGGATGGCTTCCCGGTGGGCCGCGATGCGAAGGAGAAGCGGATGTGGATCGTCCACTGTCCGGGCACGCTGGCGTTCGCGCGCGACAACGCTCCCGACACCGCGACCACCGAATTCTACATCGTGATCGGGGAGGCGCCGCGACGGCTGGACCGCAACCTCACCGCCTTCGGCCGGGTGATCGACGGGTTGCAATACGTCCAAAAGCTCACCCGCGGCGATCCCGAGGTGGACAACGGCGTGATCCAGGACAAATCCAAGGCCGACAAGATCCTGAAGGTTCAGATCGCGGCCGATCTGCCCGCCGCCGCCCAGCCCCATTACCAAGTCATGCGCACCGGCGGCCCTGCCTTCGCGGCCTGGAAGCATGGCCGCAAGAACCCCGCTCCCGGTTTCTATCTCCGCACCCCGCCCCCCATCCTCGACATCTGCCTCGCCCTGCCGCCGGTGAAGAAAACGGATTAGCCCACACCGTCACCTCGCTCTTTCGGGGGCGGTGACGCCTGCCGTTCGCCGCTGAACTTGTCCGGGCGGGCCCAAGCCGCTATTGCTCTGCCCCCGCCGCATCTCCGGACCCGCCATGCCGCTCCTCAAGCTTCCCGAAGCGACCAACATCAATTTCGTGGGCGTGCGCTATTTCGCCTTCGCCATCGACGGATTGCTGCTGCTGGCTTCCATCGTTTCGGTCCTGCTGCACGGCTTCAATCTCGGCATCGACTTCACGGGCGGGGTGCTGCTCGAGGTCAAATACGAGCAGTCCATCGACATCGCCCAAATGCGCCACCAGGTGAACGCCATCGGCTTCCCGGAGGCCGAGCTGCAATATTTCGGCGGCGGGCAATGCGACAAGCCGGTCAATTCCTGCGCCCTGATCCGCATCCAGCCCAAGGCCGGCCAGAACGGCGACGCGGTGGCGACGCAGGTCAAGGACAAGCTCGGCAAGGGCTACACCTTCCGCAACGCCCAGGTGATAGGGCCCAAGGTCTCGGGCGAATTGTTCAGCGCCGGCATATGGGCGACCGTATTGGCGGTGCTCGCGATCGCGGCCTATGTGGCCGTGAGATTCGAATGGCAATACGGCGTGGGGGCGGTCGTCGCCACCGGCCACGACGTCTTCGTCACCGCGGGGCTGTTCTCGATCCTGCATTGGGATTTCACGCTCACCTCCATCGCGGCGCTGCTGACGCTCGCCGGCTATTCGATCAACGACACGGTGGTGGTGTTCGACCGAATCCGCGAGAACCGGCGAAAATACAAGCGCATGCCGCTGGGCGATCTCATCAACCTCTCGACCAATCAGATGGTCACGCGAACCGTGCTCACCTCGGTGGCGACCGCGATTTCGATCGTCCCGCTGCTGCTCTTCGGCGGCCCGGAATTGTTCGAATTCACCGGCGCGATCCTTTTCGGCATCGTCGTCGGCACCTTCTCGTCGACCTATGTCGCCGCGATGCTGCTGCTCTATCTGCCGCACCCCGCCGGCACCATCGTCGAGAAGGGCGAGGCGGCGGCGTAGCGCGCGAATAGCGAATAGGGGTTGACGCCTGCCACAGCCCGCGCGGAATCCCATTCGCTATTCGCTATTCGCTATTCGCTATTCGCTATTCGCTATTCGCTATTCGCTCAGAACGGATTGAGCGTGTGCTCCCGCGTGAACTGGAGATATCCCGCGTTCACGCCGGCGCGCAGTCCCACGCCCGTGCGCATCGGCGCGATGGTGATGTGATTGGCGTGGAGATAATTCACGCCGATCCCCGCCACCAGATAGAAGCTGCCGTCCACGCCCGGGAAGCGCTGGAACAGCCGCTCCTCGTCGCCCAGATTGTAGACCAGCATGAACACCTTCGAGGCGTTGCCGCCGAAGTCCCAGCCCACGCTCGGCCCCTGCCAATAGATCTTCTCCGGCTCATAGCCCTTGCGGATCAGCCAGCCCGATCCGTAGCGCAAGCCCACCACGATCGCGCCCGAACCTTCGTCGCCCTTGATGTAGGCATCCGGCAGTCCCTGCTCGCTGAACACTTTCTGCACCGCCTTGGCGGTTGCTTCCGACGCGACGCCGAAGAAATTGGCCGCGGCATCCACCACTTCGTTCTGGCTGAACTTGTCGCCCTTGTTGCCGGGTTCGGGCTGGCTCTGGTCCGAGGGCGGCGGCGGATTGTCCTGCGCCAGCGCCGGTGCGCCCACGAAACCCAGGAAAGTCGCGGCCATCATCGCGGCGAGACGGGAACGCATCATCGGAAATCTCCTTGTGGTGGGGGCAGGCCTCTTGCGCCGGGCGCGAAGCAATCCTTGTATGGAACCAGAATGGCAGATCGCGACAATTTTGGGGCACCGCCTGAAACGGGAACTCGGCCGCCCGAAAGCGGTTCCGCGCGGCTCGGGCCGGCCGGCTGGTTCGCCATCGTGGTGCTGTTCGCCTTCCTGGCCGCCGCGGGCTGGTACGCCATCCACGCCTGGTCGGCGCTTCCCGGCGTCGGCCTGTCGCCCATGGGCTGGGTGTTCCTGGTGCTGGGTGTCCTGACCACGGTCCTCGTCGGCGCCGGCCTGATGGCGCTCGTCTTCTATTCCTCCCGCAAGGGCAAGGATTTCTAGCCCGTCTCCATCCCGGACGGCGGCGGGATGGCGATGCCTTCGCCGAAATCGAGGCGGCCGGGCAGGGCGAAGTCGCCGGTCTTCCGCTCGGCCAGCGTGTAGCCGGCGAAGCTCAACTTCCCCTCCGCGTGACACGCGCCCGGCCGCGCCGCGACGATGCGTGCGTCACGGATCTCGAGCACCGCGCTCTGAAAGGTGAACCCGAGCTTGAGGTCGAAGGCGAGCGGCGGCTTGATCGCCACCTTGTCGATCTCGATGTCGATGGCGCGGGGATAATCGGCCTCGATCGTGTGCTCGGAGAGCACGTGATCGATGCGTTGCGCCGGCGGATATCGGTCCTTGTCGCAATAGCGTTTCAGGTCGCGCCTCAGCCGCCACGCCGCCGCGAACACGTCGAGCACAGGGATGTCGAACGCGGATGCAAGCGTGCCCGCGACGCTCTCGGCCGCGTATTTGCGCAACGGCACCGGCACCGCGGCGAAGGCCTGCGCGTTCTCGGCCGCCTTCGCCATGTTCGCTCTCAGCGACTTTGAATCGAGCGCCATCAATTGCGCGATCGAGGGGCCGTCAGCCATTGTCCTCTCCTTCCGGAACGATGCGCATGGCGGGCGCGGCGGGCGCGCCGATGCGGCAGACGATGGAGATCCCCGGCGTCTCCGCGCCCGCATGTGCGGCGGTTCTCGGCGCCGGGGCGGGCTCGAGCCGCGACGACACCCGCGCCATCGCCTTCAGCCGCATGCGGTTGCGCGCCCACAGGCCGCCCGCGCCCAACGCGAAAGCGAGCGCCGCACCGGCCACCGCCGCGATCCAGTCGGTATCGGGCTGGGGAGGGACCGGCTCGCGCCATACCGGCGGCGTGGCGGTTGGATTGCCGGCCGCAGGCGTCGCCGTGATGGCATCGCCGGAAGGTGCCGGCGGATTGGTCTGGTTGTTGTCCGGCGGCGGGTTTGGCGGAACGCCGGTCTGCGGCGGATTCGAATCCGTCGCTCCGCCGCCCGTTTGCCCCGCCGGTTGTCCATCTCCCGTGGGCGTCGCGGCCGGTGCGGGTTGCGCGGCCGGCGGCGTGCGCTCGAAGGCAATGTCGTCCACCGTGACGAATCCGTCGGCCGCCGCCGTCAGGATCGTCAGGCCCGCAATGCTGTCGTCGGGGCGCGACATCGTCACCTTTTGCGCGAACCTGAGCGGAAGGATCGCGGTCTTTGCGCGCGGCTTCGCGCCCGCCGCCACGAGCTGGATCGTGGCGAACGCGCCGGTCGCGCGCGCCGTCAGCGTCACGGTCTTGACCGGTGGATCGAAGCGGAGCGCGATCGCTTTCGCGCCGTTGCACGCTTCGATGCTTTCGCAGCCGACGATGGCGTAATTGGACATTTCGTTCTGCCCGTTCTGGAACAGGAACGCGTTGTCGAAGCTGACGCCGTAGATCTCCGCATATTGCGTGGTGACGGGCGAAAGCTTGCCGCGCTCGTAGCCGGCCCGGATGTCGTCGAAGGTCATGACGCCGGATTGCACGGCGCCGCCCGTCCCCGCAACCGGCGCGTTTTGCGCAAATGCGCCGCCCGTGCCGGCGAGCGCCGCCAGCGCGAAAATCGCCGCATGCGTGGAATACCGCGCGATGGTCATCGGCCCCAAATCGACTTGCCCTTTATAGATGGTATTTCGGGGACATAATACTTAATTCAATCGCCGACGGAATATGCCCCGGCGTGCCGATTGGATTGAATTAAGTATTATGTCCCCGAAATTGGTCCGAAATTGGGGCTTGGCGCGGGGCCTGTTTGCCCCCATATCTACGCCGCGTCATCGGAGGGTCTGCGGCAATGGCGGAAACCTATTTTGTCTACGCCGTTCTGGCGCTCGCCATCGTCGTCGTGTTCGCGGGCGTCAAGCCGGTGCCGCAGGGCCGCGAATGGACGGTGGAGCGTTTCGGCCGCTTCACCCGCACGCTGCGTCCCGGCCTCAATCTCATCGTGCCGTTCATGGACCGCATCGGCCACAAGCTCTCCATGATGGAAGAAGTGCTCGACATCCCAAGCCAGGACGTCATCACGCGCGACAACGCGATGGTCACGACCGACGCCATCGCGTTTTATCAGGTGGTCGATGCCGGCAAGGCGGCGTACGAGGTCGGCAATCTGAAGCTCGGCATTCAGAATCTCTGCATGACCAATATCCGCACCGTGATCGGCGCGATGGATTTGGACGAGGTGCTGTCCAAGCGCGACGAGATCAATCAGCGCCTGTTGGGCGTGGTCGATGCCGCGACCAATCCCTGGGGCGTGAAGGTCACGCGCATCGAGATCAAGGAATTGTCGCCGCCCAAGGACATCATCGACGCCATGGCGCGCCAGATGAAGGCCGAACGTTTCCGCCGCGCCGAGGTCACCCAGGCCGACGGCGAAAAACAGGGCGCGATCCTGCGCGCCGAAGGTGCGAAGCAATCCGCCATCCTTCAGGCCGAGGGCCGCAAGGAAGCCGCGTTCCGCGACGCCGAAGCGCGCGAGCGTCTCGCCGCCGCCGAGGCGAAGGCGACGCAACTGGTCTCCGACGCGGTCGAAGCCGGCAGCGTCAACGCGCTCAACTACTTCCTGGGCCAGAAATACATCCAGGCGTTCACCGACCTCGCCTCGGCGCCCAACCAGAAATTCGTCGTCCTGCCGATGGAGACCACGGGCATGATGGGCACGCTCGCGGGCATCGCCGAGCTCGCGAAGGAGGCGCTGGGCGGCCGGTCCGTCTCGCCCGATGCGCCCGCCGCGATCGCGCCCCGCGCGCCGGCCGGCACGGTCCCCGCGGCCCCCACCCCCGGCCGCCCGGCCGGAACGTGATGTATTTCGGGGACACAATACTTTGTATTTCAGGGACACAATACTTAATTCAACCCAATCGGCACGCCAGGCATATTCCTTCTGCGATTGAATTAAGTATTGTGTCCCCGAAATATATCCCCGAAATACACCGAAACTGGAGCAGTGCCATGAACACGATCCTTCAAGCCCTCTCCGAGCCCTCGCCGTGGAT
>Ga0335083_10008814_pt1 | contig 12290 bp, 12 predicted proteins | sample Lox_Sample_42_FD_206716 | JGI IMG/M metagenome (GOLD analysis project Ga0335083, IMG submission 206716) | Soil microbial communities from Loxahatchee National Wildlife Refuge, Florida, United States - Lox_Sample_4.2 | ecosystem: Environmental > Terrestrial > Soil > Wetlands | place: USA... | reverse complement strand
AGCGGGTCCATGGCTCCGCTCTTGATCAGAGATTCAATCACCCGCTTGTTGAGCAGATGCAAATCGACCAGCTCACAGAACTGGAAGATGGAAGTGAATCTGCCCACCGTCTTGCGCGCTGCGAGGACGGACTCGATGGCATTGTGGCCGACGTTCTTCACCGCAGCCAGGCCGAATCGGATGGCCTCGCCATGCGGCGTGAAATAGGCATCGCTCACGTTGACGTCGGGCGGCTCGACGGAGATGCCCATCTCGCGACACTCGTTGATGTACTTCACCACGTCGTCGGTGCTGCCGGAAACCGACGTCAGGAGCGCTGCCATAAATTCGACTGGATAGTGGGTCTTGAGATAGGCCGTCTGATAAGCGAGCAACGCATAAGCTGCAGAGTGCGACTTGTTGAAGCCATAACCCGCGAACTGCTCCATCAGGTCGAAGAGCTTCTCGACTTTCTTCGATGGATGGCCACGCTCGACCGCGCCTCGCACGAACCGCTCGCGCTGCTTGGCCATTGCATCCGGGTCCTTCTTGCCCATGGCGCGGCGCAGCAGGTCGGCCTCCCCCAGTGAATAGCCGGCTAGGTGATTGGCAATCTGCATGACCTGTTCCTGATAAACAATGACCCCGAAGGTTTCCTTCAGGTGCGGTTCGAGCTCGGACAGCTCGTATTCAATCTTCTTGCGCCCCCACTTACGCTCGATGAAGTCTTCGATCATGCCGCCTTGGATTGGTCCCGGGCGATACAGCGAGTTCAGGGCCGTGAGATCTTCGACCGACGTGGGTTTGTAACGCCGGAGCACGTCGCGCATGCCATGGGACTCAAACTGGAAGACGCCTGAGGTCAATCCAGTATGGAAGACTCGCTGGTAGGTTGTGTCGTCATCGAGCTCCAGCTTCTGCAAGTCGATCCGCACACCACTCGTCTGCTCAATGAGGCGCAGCGCGTCATCAATGATGGTGAGCGTGGTAAGCCCAAGGAAGTCCATCTTCAGCAGACCGAGCTTCTCGACCGCCTTCATGTCGTAGGCGGTAACAATTTCGTCGTTCTTGGTGCGATGTAGCGGGACCAGGTCGGTCAGCGGCTTGGGGGCGATCACCACTCCGGCGGCATGAACGCCGGAGTTCCGCACCAGGCCCTCGAGTCGCTTGGCGGTCTCGATCAGCTCCTTGGTTTGGGGCTCGTTCTCATAGGCAGCAGCAAGGGGCGGCGAATTTTGCAGGGCCTGGTCGAGAGTGATGTTCAGCGTGTTGGGGACCATCTTCGCGATTCGGTCCACATCGGCATAGGGGATATCCATCGCGCGGCCGGAATCCTTGATCGCCGCCTTGGCCGCCATGGTGCCGAAAGTGATGATTTGCGCGACTTGGTCGCGACCGTACTTCTGGGTGACGTAGTCAATGACCTCGCCACGGCGGTTCATGCAGAAGTCAATGTCAATGTCGGGCAGGCTGATACGCTCAGGATTCAAGAAGCGCTCAAAGAGAAGCTCATTCTGGAGCGGATCGATGTCGGTGATTCCCAGCGCGTAAGCCACCAGGGCCCCCGCAGCCGATCCACGGCCTGGGCCGACGGGGATGTTTCTCTCCTTTGCGTAGCGGATGAAGTCCCAGACAATCAGGAAGTATCCGGGGTACTGCATCTGCCGGATGATGTCGACCTCACGAGCCAGCCGCTGCTCGTACTCCGCCAGCGAATGCTTGAGGCGGCCCGTTGCCTCCAACTCACGCAGCATATTGAGCCGCCGGGCAAAGCCTTCGCGCGTGACGTGCTCGAAGTAATCAGGCAGCGAGTAGCCGCTGGGGACTTCAAACTGCGGAAATGGATCGTGGACCTTCTCCAGCCGTACGTTACAGCGCTCGGCGATCTCCAGCGTGCGCTCCAAAACGCGCTCGTGTCCGCTGAAGACCTTCGCCATCTCCGCCGCACTCTTCACGTAGAACTGATTGCCATGGAACTTGAGTCGCTGCGTGTCGGTGATGGACTTTCCGGTCTGGATGCACACCATTACGTCCTGCGCGTGAGCATCGTCTTCGCAAAGGTAGTGGCTGTCGTTGGTTGCCACCAAAGGAAGGTCGAGGTCCTTTTCCAGCTTCAACAACTGCGGCTGAATACGCTTCTCCTCAGGCACCCCCTGGTCTTGGATCTCGAGATAGAAGTTGCCCGCTCCAAAAATGTCGCGGAAGGTAACCGCAGCTTCACGTGCCGCCTCGTATTTGCCTTCCGTCAGGCTTTCCGCCACTTCGCCCTTCAGGCAGGCTGATAGTCCGATTAGTCCCTTCGAGTGCTCAGCCAGAAATCGCTTGCTGACACGCGGCTTGTAATAGAAGCCTTGCAGTGACGCCTCAGAGACGATTTTGACCAGGTTGCGATAGCCTTCGTCGTTCTCAGCCAGAACCACGAGATGGTTGTAAGTGTCGCCCTCAGGGGCAGCACGATGGTCTTCCTTCTTGCAGATGTACAGCTCGCAGCCCAGGATAGGCTTGATCCCAGTTTCCGTTGCGGCATTATGAAATGCCACTGCGCCAAAGATATTGCCGTGATCAGTCACGGCGACTGCGGGCATACCAAGTTCCTTGACGCGTCCGACGAGGTGCTCGATCTCGCATGCGCCATCGAGCAGCGAGTAGTCAGTGTGCAGATGGAGATGAACGAATTGCGATTGTGACATTCCGGACCCTAGATTACTGTCTTCATTCTATCCGCGTGATGCAGCGTTTGCGGGCTGAGGAAGTTGTGGAAAAGCTGGACCAAATCCCTTGCCACTGGAGCCTGGAGGTCTCCGACTCATCATTGTTTGTTTCCACCGGTGGCAATCCGCGTAGGCGGCCTAATACGGCGTTCGTTTTATTCCTGCGGCGGAATATGTCCCGCCGGCGCCCCGGGCGAGATGAGCTGGCCGCCGGTGATCACCTGGCCGGGAGGTGTCTGGCGGGGAAACGGCTCTGGCTCTCGTTTCATGTGCGCACGGTACGCAAAGATCACTGCCAGCAGCGGCGCGGCCAGCAGCAATCCCCAGAACCCGAACACCAGGCTTAGAAACAACGGAACGATTAGCGACGCCCAAATGGGCACCCGGGCCGTGCGGCGCATGATTACCGGCTGCAGGATGAGCCCGTCCAGCACCACAATCACACCGTAAAGGATGATGACGTAGAGGAACAGATCCAAGCCACCGGCAAACAGGGCAACCATCGCCGGACCCATCAGCGCCATCACCGTCCCAAAGTGCGGGATAAACTGCACCATTGCAGCGACAATGGCCCAAAACGGGGCCCACGGCACGTGTAGATAATCAAGCCCCAGCCACCATAACGCGCCCACCGCAGCCGAGTCATAGCACTGGGCGTAGAACCATCGCCGCAGCGCTCCTCCGGTGATGTTGATGTGGCGTGAAAACTGCATTACCAGTTGGATGCCTGCTCCCTCAGGCCGGTCTCGAACCCGTGCTAAACTCAACTTTACTGCCTACGAAAGAGTTTCCGGCAATGAAATTCGGCGTCATCATCTTCCCCGGTTCCAATTGTGACCATGATGCGTATTGGGCCATTTCGGAGGTGACCCAACAACCGGTGACCTTCCTGTGGCACGACTCGCCCGACCTGCAAGGTTGTGACGTCATCATTGTGCCCGGCGGTTTCGCTTACGGGGACTACCTGCGGACGGGGGCCATCGCCAAGTTCTCTCCCGTGATGGAATCGGTTCGAAAGTTCGCCGTCGAGGGCGGACTTGTCCTCGGCATCTGCAACGGATTTCAGATTTTGTGCGAAGCAGGTCTGCTCCCGGGCGCCCTCATGCGCAACGCTGGATTGAAATACGTCTGTAAGCCGGTTCAAATCCGGGTGGAGAGCATCAACACGCCGTTCACACACCAGCTCTCCCGAGGCGAGGTGCTGGAAATTCCCATTGGCCATATGGAGGGAAATTATTTCTGCGACGAGCCCAGTCTGGCACAATTGAAGGACCAGGATCGCATCATCTTCCGCTATTCCACGCCCAACGGGGATGTCACACCTGAAGCTAATCCCAACGGTTCGATCGAGAACATCGCGGGAATCTGCAGCGAGGGACGCAACGTGCTGGGCATGATGCCGCATCCCGAGCGCGCTGCCGTACCTGAGCTGGGCATGACCGATGGGGCTAAGCTGCTCCAATCTCTCGTGGCAGCTATGACGTTGAAGTAAAACTGGACCCGGCCTAAGCGGCGGCAGTCAGCCCCCTCATTTCCGGCAAGTGGCGCAGTAACCGCCAATCTCAAAGCGCGCAATAAGAATGTGGAACTGGCAATCCCGTTCGACCTGCCCCTTGACTCGGTCGAAAAGGTCGCTCTCAAACTCCTGCACTTTGCCGCACCGCAGACACGTCATGTGCATGTGGTCGCGCTGCGGGCGCCGTTCGTAGAAGTGCCCCTCGCCTTTCACGTGCAAGAGGTCAAGTTCGTCCACCAACCCCTGGCGCTTAAGCATCGCCAAGGTTCGATACACAGTGACACGGTTGATGCCGGGATCCACCCTGACGGCTTTGCGAAGGATCTGCGCCGCATCGAGGTGTTGTTTTGCGGTTTCGATAATTCCCAGTATGATGCGCCGCTGGCGGGTCATGCGTATTCCACGACTGAGCAAGGCAGTTTGCAAAGCGCCAGGTGCTTCCGTTTGTGGCATCGGCATAAGGTTTTTCCTACTGGTGTTGCAGCACGTTGCAACGGAGTTGCAATCAAATCTTAATACTAGCTCTTGACCTCGCAAGTCATAAGGCGCTTAATAGATGGTTGCAATCGATAATATGCAACTAAGTTGCAACTAATGAAACAGCCTCATTATACACCAATGCCAAAAATGCAATTAGACTCTGCGCCGCCCGATCTTGGCGTGTGGTCGTGGAACGCATGTGCAATTAGCTGCATCGCTGGGCCGGAAGAGCCCAGGAAGTTCCTGGCCAGCCTATCGCATGTTCTCAGATCAACCTCACGGGCGGGCTATGCCGTTCTTCTGTTGATGGCGCTGACACTGCCTTCCTGGGTGAGGAGCGTCGCTCAGGAGTATCCCTACTTCGTTACCTACTCGCAAGAGATGGAGGAGCCCGGAAACCTCGACATCGAAATGTTCAACGTGGTGGGCAACCCCCAAGGCGGGAACAGATTTATTGGATCGGATGTTGAGTTCGAATATGGCCTGAAAGGATGGTGGACCACCGAGTTCTACCTCGACGGACAAGCCACACAGAATGAAAGCACCATCTTTACCGGATTTCGCTGGGAGAACCGCTTCCGTCCTTTATCGCGGGAGCATTGGATCAATCCAGTGCTGTATGCCGAGTTCGAGGATACCAGCGCCGACAAGACCATCCGCGAGGTCGTCGGCCATGACGGAAGATTTGACTTCCTGGTTCCCAACTGGCTGGCGCGGGCAGACAAGGAGCGCGAGATCGAGCTGAAGCTGATCCTCGGCAGCAATACCCACGGCTGGAACGTCAGCGAGAACTTTATTGCAGAAAAGAATCTGGCCGGCGATCCGTGGGAGTTTGGCTACGCTTTCGGGATCAGCCGCCCTCTCCGGCTTGCCGCCAGCGCCCGCGAATGTTCATTTTGTGCCGAGAAATTTCAGGCGGGTCTGGAAATGTATGGCGGCCTGGGCGATACCGAAGGCTTTGGATTGCACCTTACCTCTCAGTATCTCGGACCAACGGTTAACTGGGAAGCGCCCAATGGAATGACGGTGGCGTTCTCGCCGCAGTTTGGGCTAAACGGCTACAGCATTCCAGTTCTGTATCGCTTCTCCGTGTCGTATGAAATTCAGCAGTTTCTCAGTCATTTTCACCGGGGTGACCAATGAGGCGGGGACGGATGGCCACTGTCATCGTGGCGTTCTTGGCAGTATCGTCGTCGCTGGCCCTGTTCGCCACCTCCAATGGAGCGTGGATGGCGAATGTTCCTCAGAAGGATCGCGAACGCGTGAATCCTTATCGTGATCAGCCGGACGCAGTGGCCGCCGGCCGCCGAATCTTCCTCGACCACTGCGCCCATTGCCACGGGAACGACGCAGAGGGAACGAAGAAGAGGCCTTCCTTGAAGAGTGCCCGTGTACAACAGGACGCCACCGATGGAGACCTGCACTGGTTGCTGGTGAACGGGAACAGAGGACAGGGAATGCCATCCTGGATCAAGCTGGGCGATCCGCAGATCTGGCAGGTTATCTGCTACGTGAAGTCGCTACATTGAACCTCGGGCGAAATCGCATCGTTCTCCATGGCGGATACTCAGTACGTCTCTGGGTGAAGAAAATACTTCTTGCCACCTTCTTTCTTCTCTTTTTCATGCAGTTCATCCCTGTGGATCGGACCAACCCTAGTGTGGACCCGTCGCACACCATATACGCTACTTTGGAACTGCCCCCTGGCGTAAAGGTTGTTTTCGAGCGCTCTTGCAGGGACTGTCACTCCAACGAAACTGCTTGGCCCTGGTACAGCCATGTCGCTCCCGTGTCGTGGGTAATGGCGCACGATGTGCACCGGGCGCGACAGAAAATGAACCTTTCCGAATGGGGCAGTTATACCGCACAAGAGAAGGAGGACAGGCTCGAAGAAATCTGCGAGCAGGTGATGAATGGCGATATGCCTGATCGCAAATACGCGATCTTCCACCGCGAGGCTCGGATTACGCGGCAAGAACGCGAGGCCGTTTGCCAGTGGACCGACGATTCGCGCCAGTATTGACCTTCGGTGGAACGTGTCGTACCGGTCCATGGCTTCACTCTCCCTGTAAAATAACCTTCAGGGGGAAGCGTTGAGACTAAGTGATCGAGTTGTGCCTGCATTATTCGCCCTAACCGCATTCGCGACGGCGCTCTGGATAGTGCCTCACCTTGCGGCTCATGAAGTCCACTTTCAGGAAGCGCCTGCATCGGCCGCAGCCATGACCAATCCCTATCAGGGAAAACCCGACGCCGCGGCGGCGGGCAAAAAGCTGTACGGAGAGAACTGCGCACAATGTCACGGCCATAATCTGCAGGGCATTGGCCCCGCCCCGGCGCTGGATAGACAGGTGGTAAAGAGTGCCAAGCCGGGCGAGCTGTTCTGGTTCATCAGCACGGGCAAGGCGGCTGCTGGCATGCCGTCGTGGTCCGCTTTACCGAAAAACCAGCGCTGGCAAATTGTGACTTTTCTGCAATCGGGAAAAGCTGCTGCCAAGTAATGTCCGCCGCAAAACGAGAAATCCGCTATAACTGAATCGTGAGTGTAAGCAATCCCTTCTATGCCCCACGCACAGCTCTAATCACGGGCGCCTCGAGCGGCATCGGACTTGAGCTGGCACACTTGTTTGCCCGCGATGGCTACCGACTGGTGCTGGTGGCGCGCAACCGTGGCGCGCTGCGCGCTCTTGGCGATGACCTGCAGTCGCGCTATCACATTCCCGTGCGCGTTTCGCCCAAGGATCTGGCCCATCCCGCTTCGCCCATCGAACTGCATTCCGAACTCGAGGAAGCCGGCATTGTGCTCGACGTGCTAGTGAACAATGCGGGCTTTGGCGTTGGCGGCGCTTTTCTCAATACCGATTGGAACACTGAGGCTGAGATGATGCAGGTCAACATGGTGGCGCTAACTCACCTCACCAAGTTGTTCCTACCGCAAATTCGGGCGCGCGAGGGCAAGGTGTTGAACGTGGCCAGCACCGCAGCGTTTCAGCCAGGGCCGTTCATGAACGTGTACTACGCCAGCAAGGCCTACGTGCTTCATTTTACGGAGGCGCTGGCCGAGGAACTGGAGGGAAGCCGCGTCACGGTGACCTGTCTCTGCCCCGGACCGGTGCGCACCAATTTCCAGAAGCGCGCGCACATCGGCGAGACACGGATGCTGAACAGCCCGCTGCTCGTGGATGTGCGCGAGGTGGCGCGTATCGGGTACGAAGGCATGCAGCAGGGCACTCGCCTGGTTATTCCGGGATGGAAGAACCGAATGGTGATGGAGATGCTGCGCATCTCCCCGCGGAAGATGGTGACCAGAATGGTGCGCAAGATCCAGGAGAAGAAGTAGTAGCCTTCAGGGATCAGGGAGGACACTTGGGGAAACGACATTCATCTGGCCGCCCAACGATTCTGTTTCCTCCGAACACTCACACTCCTTTCGGCAACCACCGCCGAACCTGCTCATGATGCGCCACCCACGCGCGCCACGCCGAGTCAGCCCACTCCGAGACGGCTTGGCGGTGCGCCGCGGCATCCTGGGCGCTCCAAACATGCAGGACAGTCTTGTCGCCGACCGACGCCGGTGGGCTCAGCCAACAGAATAGCTGTTTCTGCTGTGCAAGGATGGGCATCGCCTTTCCCGCGGCCACTTCGCTGTAGCCATGTTCGAGAATCAGACAAAGCCGCAGCAGGTGAATCGCTACCGACTGAGTACTTTGCGGCGACGGTGTGCCAGGATGCTGCACTGCGTACGTGTCCACGGTGAGCCGATGCATTCCTGTATAGGCGGGATCGGAATACTCGCGTGCCAGCACATCTCCGTAGATTGTCCAGCAACCGGGGGACGATTGTATATAGCGATGCACAGGACTGCTGGCGTCCGGCACCAGCGCGCCACAACCTATGCAATGGACCGTACTCATGATCGGGGCTTGAACAATCGGGCTTTAATGCTGGCACTTAGCAATTGGTGTTGGGAGTTGACAGTGCAAACCACAAAATCGACACCGGGCAAGAATAAAGTGCCAGATACTAACGATGAATGTTGTTCACAGTCCGAACAGCTCCCGCAGCCGCTTGGTCTGCGCGCGGCTCACAGGGACTTCGGTTTGCTTCCTATCGTCCATTCGGATCTGGTAGGAGCTCTTGAACCACGGGACGACTTCCTTGATGCGGTTGATGTTCACCAGGTATGACCGGTGGGCGCGCCAAAAAGTGTTGGAGTCAAGCGAATCCAACAGTTCTTCCAGGGTGCGACAATTTGACTGCCCTTCCATTCCAGTCGCAACCACAGTGATGACGCCATCCTCGATCGAGGCATAGCAGATATCCTTCTGATCCACTAAGAAAAGCCTGCCTGCCGATTTCAGCAGTACCTTAGCGGCAGGTGGGCGCTGCTGCTGCTCCAACATCCTGACGATGGTGCCGATCTGCTCGCTGGGCGAGCCGGCGCTCTCCAGTTTCCGGCGCGCCTTCTCTACCGCCTGTGCAACGCGCTTCTTGTCGAAGGGCTTCAGCAAGTAGTCGATCGCATTGACTTCAAAGGCCTTCACCGCATACTGGTCGTAGGCGGTGGCGAAGACAATCTGTGGCAGCGGCACCTTCTTGTCCAGCAGTTTCTTGATAGCGCCGAAGCCGTCCAGTCCCGGCATTTGCACATCGAGAAAGACCAGGTCGGGCGAAATCTCCTTGACGAGATTCACCGCTTCCACTCCGTTCTTGCCCTGGGCAACGACATCAACCTCCAGATCGCGCAAAAGATAGGCAAGCTCGTCGCGTGCAAGCTGTTCGTCGTCCACAATGATGGCCGAAAGTGACATGAAGGTTGCTCAAACACAGTATAACTGCAGAGAATAGTCCCAAGCTTCAGCCTTGGTGGACGGGACCCTTGCGATTGCAAATCGAAAAGCTGGTTTATGGCGGCGACGGCTTAGCAAGAATGCCGGCCGACGGTAATGGTCCGGGGAAAGCCGCCTTCGTGCCGTTTGTCATCCCTGGCGAGCAGATCGAAGCCTCCCCCGTGGAGACACGTCGCGGATTTGTTCGCGCCCGAACGGAAAGGGTCCTGGCCGCCTCGGGAGAACGCGTCGACCCGGCATGTCCTTACTTTCAGCGCTGTGGGGGATGCCACTACCAACATATCAATTACGACGCGCAGTTACGCTATAAGGCTGAGATCCTGCAGGAGACGCTGCGCCGCACGGCCAAGTTTGACTTTGGCCGGAACATACAAGTGCACGCCTCGGAGCCGTGGAGCTATCGCAACCGCAGCCGCGTGAGGACGCGGCATGTGCCCGACTTCGCTCTGGGATACAACCGCTTTAACTCACATGATCTGCTGCCGGTCGAGATCTGTCCCATCAGCTCCCCCCTGATCAACCAGGCCATCGCCGCAATGCGGAAGCTGGGCGGCAAAGGCACCGTCCCACGAGCTCTGCACGGATTGCAGTTCTTCTCGAATGGAGACAATACAACGCTGTTGGTCGAAGCCTATGTCTCCAAGGATGGCACGGCCTCACAACGTGTCACAAGCTCGACGCGAGATCCCGGCAGTAGAGGCTTGAGCAGTGTCCCTGCAGAATTCCAACGCTTCGCCGAGGCGCTGCACGGCGAATTACCGCAGGCGGCTGGAGTTGTCGTTTTGTCCATGCCCCCGATCGAAGACGAGTCCCGTCAGCCGACATCCGACACCATGTTCTCCGAAGTCCTGCACGTTGTCGGCGAGCGGGCACTGCTATACCACGCTGCTGGGCATGACTATCGCGTCAGCGGGGGTTCCTTTTTTCAGACAAACCGATTCCTGACCAACACATTGATAGAGGTCGTCCTCAATGGCAGAAAAGGGTGCGGAGCAATCGATCTCTACGCCGGGGTAGGGCTGTTTACCGCGCAACTGGCTCGGAACTTCGATACCGTCTTGGCAGTCGAATTTTCTCCTCACGCATTCGCAGATCTGCGGCAAAACGTGCCTTCGAATGTGAAATGCATTCGCTCCACAACCGAGGAGTTTCTCGCCGAACGTGGCGCCAAACTGGCCCCTGATCTGGTGGTCGTCGATCCCCCGCGTGCTGGATTGGGCGAGAAGACTGCCCGCGTTTTGGGCCGTATGACCGTGCCCCATGTGACGTACGTCTCATGTGATCCGGCAACGCTCGCCCGCGATTTGCGCGTCCTGTTAGAATTTAACTTTCGGGTCGAGCAAGTGCATCTCGTGGACATGTTTCCGCAGACCTTCCACCTGGAAACAGTCGTGCACCTGGCACATTGACTCGGCGACCCTCGCCGGAACTCCTCCATAGCGGCGTCCTGCCCGTCGTGGAGCGAAAGAGGCTGTATGTACGCACTAGCCATCATTCGCTATCGCAAACCGCTGGAAGAGGTGCTGAAGCATCTCGACGCGCACCGCGCTTATTGCCATGGCCTGAAGCAGGAAGGCCTGCTGATCGCTTCCGGGCCGCTGGTGCCGCGCAACGGCGGGGCCTTCCTCCTGCGGGTACCCGATAACGAGGCTCAGGCGACGCTGGACAGCATTCGCGACAACGATCCCTATACGCGCTTCGGATTAGCGCAATATGAAATGTGGCCCTGGGCCCCGGCGCTCGGTGCTGAGGACCTCGACCGCCTGTAACCCCTCCCCGGGTTTCTGAGGTAGCGCGACTGGCAGTAAGTAGCCGTGGCGACGACCTCAGTTTCGACCAATGCTGTGCGAACACCTGCGCCCGCGGGTGTCAGGCTCTACTGCGGCGGCCAGGAGCCTGTCTTTCTTGTAGCCGTCGCCTTCTGCCTCGGAATCATCGCAGCCAATTATCTGTGGCGTTCTCCCTTTGCATGGCTGGTTGCATTTCTAGTGGCCATCGCCGGCGCAGCGTTCTTTTATCGTCGCTCTCCGCAAGTTGCGTTCTTTCTGGCTCTGCTGGCTGTCGTCCCCCTAGGCGGGTTTTATCTTCAAGCTCGTGATGCTGCGCAGCCGACTATCGCACAAAGCCTTCAGCCGTTCGCCTCCGGTCAGGACGAAGTGGAAGTGACGGGACATGTTATCCGCGAAGGCCTAACGCGCGATGGCCGCTACGGCGGGAAGCAAGAATCCGTGGATTTGGAGACCGAACGGTTGCAGCGAGGTTCCTGGACGTTCGACGGGGGCGTGGGAGTCCGGCTGACGATTTACAGCAAGCAGACGGAGGAGGACGAAGCTCGCGACTCCGGTACTGAATCACCGCTGCGTGTGTACACCTACGGGCAAATCCTGCACCTTACAGCCAAGCTGCGCCTGCCACGCAACTACAGGAATCCCGGCGCGACGGACATGGCCGGTTACCTTGCCTCGCAAGGTATTCGACTGACCGGTTCCGCGCGCGCCGGCAACGTCGAGGTGCTAGCCGGATTCGTCGGTAGGCGCGTCGGGCTTTGGCGAAGCGCCGCACGACGCAGTGTGCTGGCGCGCATAACTCGGCTCTGGCCGGGCGAGCGCGGGGCGCTAATGCAGGCTATGCTGATCGGAGGCCGCGCTTTCTTTGGGCGCGAAATCAAAACGGACTTCCAGCGCACCGGCACATACCATATTCTGGTTGTCTCGGGGATCAACGTTGGGATTCTGGCCTTTGCTGCCTTCTGGA
>Ga0335083_10008813_pt1 | contig 12292 bp, 11 predicted proteins | sample Lox_Sample_42_FD_206716 | JGI IMG/M metagenome (GOLD analysis project Ga0335083, IMG submission 206716) | Soil microbial communities from Loxahatchee National Wildlife Refuge, Florida, United States - Lox_Sample_4.2 | ecosystem: Environmental > Terrestrial > Soil > Wetlands | place: USA... | reverse complement strand
CCGCACATGGTCGCCTACCAGAGCGGTACGGGCCGCATCGAGATCTCGCGCCTCATCGGCAACAACGTCGCGCCCGATCCCGTTTCGTCGACCGCGCTCGATCCGAAAAACCTGTGGCTGCCCGGCTACACCATCATCACGACATTCACCGTCGACGGCGTGCCGCACGTACTCAAGCACAACGCGTCGACCGGGGTCGTGCACGTGCAGTCGCTCGACCCGCCCGGCACGGGGCCCAACACCTTCATCTCCGGCGACGGTCACTGGAGTCCAGGCGCGACGGCCGCCGTCGCGTACGAGCACGACGGCCGCACCTATGTGTACCGCACGTCGCTCACCAACTACGAAGCGCTCGACTGGGTGTTCCCGGCGGGCGCGGGCGTCGAGGTGCAGCTGCGCAAGCAATCGCTCGACGTGACCCTCGGACTCGTCGTCGTCCGCGGCAAGGACAGTCGAGGCTTCACGCCCTTCGGCGTGTTCGAGGTCGCCGCGATGGATGTGATCGGCGGCCGCGTGCGGGAAATGATCGTGCGCTGACGATCAATCGAGCGTGATCTTCGCCGTCTTCGCCACTTCCTTCCACTGCTCGGCGTCCTTCGCGACGAACGCCTTGAACTCGTCGCCGGGAAGATACGACACCTGATAGCCGAGGGTCGTGAGGCGCTGCACGACCTTGGGGTCCGCTAGGCCCTCGGCGACCTCCTTGCGCAGCCGCGCGAGCACGGGCTCGGGCGTGCCGGCGGGCGCGAGGATGCCGTACCACACGACCACGCTCACCGGCAGCCCGGATTCCTCCAGCGTGGGAAGGTCGGGGAAGAGGGGGTGCCGCTCCTTGCCGGTGGTCGCGATGGCACGGAACTGGCCGTTGTCCGTGTAGGGCTTGACCGTCGGCGGGGTGACGAGCGCGATGTCGATCTGCTTGGCGAGCAGCGCGTTCATGGCCGGCGCGACGCCGCTGAAGGGCACATGCAGCATCTCGACGCCTGCGGCCTTCTCGATCAGAGCGCTGCCCATGTGCGGCCCGCCGCCGATGCCCGAGGTCCCGTACTTGAGCTGCCCCGGGTGCGCCTTCGCGTAGGCGACGAGGTCCTTCATGCTCTTGATCGGCAGGTCGGGATTCACCGCGATCACGAACGGGATCTGCACGATGCGCGCGATGAAGGCGAAGTCGTCCGGCACCTTGTACGGCAACCCGGGCTTGACCGCCGGCAGGATCGTGACGCCGTCGGAGGCCGCCCACACGAGCGTGTAGCCGTCGGGGGGCGACTTCGCGACGAAGTCGATGCCGATCTGCGAGCCTGCGCCCGCCTTGTTCTCGACGATGACCGGCTGGCCGAGCCGCGGCGTGAGGAACTCCGCGGTGAGCCGGCCGAGCGTGTCGTTGCCCGCACCGGGAGCGAAGGGCACGATGATCTTCACCGCGCGATTGGGATACTCCTGCGCGAGCGCGCTCGATACGGCAACGACGGCGCAGAGCGCCAACAGCCATTTGCGCATGCTTTTCTCTCCTATGCCGCGGTGATGCGGTCGACTTCGTGCATTTCGTCGGCGGCGAGGCGCCAGCCCGCGGCGGCGATGTTGGCGTCGATCTGCCCGGGCTTGGTCGCGCCCGCGATGACGCTCGCCACCGGCGGCCGCGCGGCGAGCCACGAGAACGCGAGCTCGACGAGCGTCTTTCCGCGTGCCGCGCAGAATGCGGACAGCGCGTGTACGCGCTCCCAGTTGCGCTCGGTCAGGAACTTGTCCGCGGCGGCCTTCGTGTAGGCGAGGCGCGCGCCTTGCGGCAGCGGCGCCTCGCGCAGGTACTTGCCGGTCAGCAGCCCGCCGGCGAGCGGATAGTAGGGCAGCAATCCGAGCCCGAAGGCTCGCAGCGCCGGGAGCAGATGCGCCTCGTGCCCGCGCGCAAGCAGGCTGTACTCGTCCTGCGCACTCACGAATGCGGCGAGGCCATGGTGGCGCGAGGTCCACGCGGCGTCGGCGACTTGCCAGCCGGCGAGATTGGAGCAGCCGATGTAGCGCACCTTGCCCTGGCGCACGAGATCGTCCAGGGCGCGAAGCGTCTCCTCGATCGGCGTCAGCGCATCGGGACGATGGAGCTGGTAGAGGTCGATCCAGTCGGTGCGCAGGCGGCGAAGGCTCGCCTCGACGGCGGACATGACGTAGCGGCGCGAGCCGCCCTTCATCGTCTCCGCCTTGTCCAGCGGCATGCCGAACTTGGTGGCGAGCACGATGTCCTTGCGGCGCTCGCCCAGGAGATCGCCCAGGATCGCTTCCGATCCGCCGACGTTGCCGTAATTGTCCGCCGTGTCGAACAGCGTGATTCCGGCGTCGAGCGCGCGGTGGACGACGGGCTTCGACGCGGCGGCATCGATGCGGCCGCCGAAGTTGTTGCAGCCGAGGCCGACGACCGACACGCGAAGGCCGGAGTTCCCTAGATTGCGGAGTTCCATCTACACGGCCTCCTTCGCGAGCGCACGCTCCGCTCGCGCGATGAATTCGGGAAGCTTGACGGGCTGCCCCGTGCGCTGGCTCTCGATGGCGGCGAAGATCATCGCCGACGTGAAGACGTTCTCCTCCACGCGCGTCTCCATTGCGGGGCCGCCATCGCGCCACTGCGCGAATTGCTCGACGAGCCAGTGGTTGATCCACTTGGGCTGGGCGAGCAGCGGCACCTTCTGCCCCTCGCCCTCTCGGCTTTGCTGGCGCCAGATGTCCTGGCGCATGAACACCTCGACCTCGCGGTGGTTGAGGATCGCCGTGCCGCGCTCCCCGTCCACACGGATGTACTCCTTGTAGAAGGTGTTGAGACCGACCGCGTTCGACACCGAGCCCTCATAGCAGGCGCGCACGCCATTGTCGAAGATCACGCTCACGACCGCGTCGGTATCCCCGGCGTACTCGGCCCACGCAGGCTTCCACGTCGAGGCGTAGATGGTGTCGCAGCGCGCGCCCGCGAAGTCGGCGAGGATGTCGAAGTGGTGGATCGCGCCCTCGACCAGCAGCGGATGCGGCATGCGGTGGCGGAACGGCGAGCTCCACGCCATGTGCTGGCGCATGTCGCCCTGGAAGCGCATGCCGATCGCGTTGATGCGGCCGAGCACACCCGAGCGCACGATGCGCCGCAGCGTGACCTTGTCCTGGTCGAAGCGATGGCTCATCGTGACCGCCATCCGGCGTCCCGCAGCGGCGACGTTGCGCGCGACGCGCAGCGTGGCGGCCATCGTGTCCGCGATCGGCTTCTCGCAGAGCACGTCGAGGCCGTGCGCGAGCGCAAGATCGATGACCCGCTCGTGATGCTCGGGGGTCACCACGACCGTGCAGAAGTCCGCTTCGACTTCGGCGAACGCGCGCGCGGCGTCGGTGTAGCAGCGCTCGGCGGGAATGCGAAGCGCGTCGCGGCCGAAGGCGAGCGCCTTCGGGTCGACGTCGACCAGCGCGACGACCTCGATGGTGCCGTCGGCGACGTTCGACTTCAGGAACTCGGTGCACCAGCGCTTGCCGAAGACGCCGATGCCGACGTGGATGACCCGCTGCGGCATCAGACTCGTGGGACGGTGCGCTCGAACGACGGCCGCCTCGACACCTCGGCGAACCATCGCGCGAGCGCCGGCCAGCGCGTGAGGTCCTTGCACTCGGGAATGCGAAGCTGCACATAGCCCAGTGCTGCGCCGACGCCGATCAAGCCGAGGTCGAGATGGTCGCCGAACGATGCAGCCTCGCGTTCGAGCGCGTCGAGCGAGTCGTATATCTTGCCGAGGTGCCGTGCGATCCACTCCGGCGATTGCCTCTCCGCGGGGCGCAGCCGTTCGTGGCGCACGAGGATGGCCGCATCGAGGATGCCGTCGGCCAGCGCGGCGCGCGTCATCGCGCGCCAGCGCCCCGCCCCCGAGGCGGGCAGCAGTCGGCGGCCGCCGAATTCCGCGTCGAGATACTCGCAGATCACCGGCGAGTCGAAGAGGACGCTCCCGTCGTCGAGGACGAGCGCGGGAATCTTGCCGAGCGGGTTGAACGGGACGATCCTCGGCTGTTCGTCCTGCGTGTTGACGTGGATCATCACCTTGCGCACATAGGGCGAGACGGGCCCGTACTTGAGCTCCAAGCTTTCCTCCAGGACCGCTCTTGTCGAAAGGCGGTGCGTCGCAACGAGCGAGTGTAGGCCGAATCGCCCGCGGCGGCGACATCGGCTGCGGCTGCGCCGTGCGATAAGCACCTTTGCAGCCGGCGCAAGGCTTCGCCCGAACGGGTTCTCACGGCGGGTGCCACCTGCTATAAGGCCGCATGAACCGAATCGACCTCACCGGCCGCGTGGCCGTCATCACGGGCGGCTCCGGCGGCATCGGTCTGGCGACGGCGCAGCGCATGGGCGCGTCCGGCGCGACGGTCGTGCTGTGGGACCGCGATGCCGCGAGCCTCGAACGCGCACGCGCCGTGCTGCCGGCGGCGCTCACGTTCGCGCTCGACGTCACCGACGAGGACGCCGTGGCGCGCGCGACCGAGGGCACGATCGCGCAATGCCGGCGCATCGACATCCTGGTGAACGCGGCGGGCGTCACGGCCCCCAAGACGACGGTGCTCGAAGCCACGCTCGCCGAGTGGCGGCACATCTTCGACGTCAACCTCATCGGCAGCTTCCTCGTGAGCCGCGCGGTCGGCCGCCATATGGCCGCTGCGGACTACGGCCGAATCGTCAACCTGGGGTCGATCGCGGGCAAGGAAGGCAACCCGTTCAGCGCCGCGTACTCGGCGTCGAAAGCGGCGGTCATGTCGCTCACGAAGTCGATGGCGAAGGAGCTCGCGAAGACGGGGATCCGCGTCAACTGCGTGGCGCCGGCGATCGTCGCTACGAAGAGCCTCTACCACGACATGCCGGAGGAGATGCGAAAGCTCTGGGTGTCGCGCGTGCCGATGGGCCGGCCCGGCAGGCCCGAGGAGGTTGCGGCCATGATCGCGTGGCTCGCGAGTGAGGAGTGCTCGTTCAGCACGGGCGCCGTGTTCGATCTCTCGGGCGGGCGGGCGACGTACTGATGAGCGAACCTTCCGTTCTCGCCGGCTGCCGCGTCATCGACCACGCCGAGTTCATCACGGGGCCGTACACCGCGATGCTGCTCGCCGACATGGGCGCCGACGTGATCAAGGTCGAGCGGCCCGGCGGCGGCGACCCGTTCCGCAGCTTCGAGGAAGGGTTGTACGGACCGCAGTTCCAGGCGTTCAACCGCGGCAAGCGCAGCATCCAGCTCGACCTCGGCCTTGCAGGCGACCGCGATGTCATGTGGCAGCTGCTGGACGGGGCCGATGTCTACATCCAGAACTTCCGGCCGGGCGTGATCGAGCGATTGGGCTTCGGCGCCGAGGAGGCGATGCGGCGCAACCCGAGGCTTGTGCACTGCTCGATCTCCGGCTTCGGCGCGGACGGTCCCTACGCCGATCGCCCCGCGTACGACACGGTGGGGCAGGCGCTGTCGGGCTACTTGAGCATGTTCGTTTCGGCCGACGTGCCGCGCATCGTCGGACCCGCGACCGCCGATTCCGTGACCGGCCTTTACGCCGCCTGCGGCATCCTGGGCGCGCTCCTCGCCCGTCATGCGACCGGCAAAGGGCGCAAGGTGGAGGTCGCCATGACGGCGGCGATGGCGCACTTCTCGATCGAGCAATATCACCGCTACTTCGTGACCGGTGTGGTCCCGGGCACGACCGATCGCGGCCGCGTGTCGCAGTCTTTCGCCTTCGCGTGCGCAGACGGCGCGCCGATCGCGATCCACCTGTCCTCGCCCGCGAAGTTCTGGGAGGGTTTCGTCAAGGCGATCGATGCCCCCGCGATCGCGGGCGACCCGCGCTTCGCCACCCGCATGGGCCGCGTGAGAAACCACGAGGCGCTCGAAGCGGCGCTGCGCCCGGTCTTCGCGGCGCGTCCGCGCGAGGAATGGCTGCGCCGCCTCGCCGCGGCCGATGTCCCCCACGCGCCGATTCACGACTTGAAGGAAGCGCTCGCGGATCCGCAGATGCGTCACCTCGACGTCGAGCGGACGCTCCCGCATCCGACGCAAGGCGCCGTGCGCACGCTGCGCTCCCCGATCGGCTTCGACGGCGCGCGCCAGGACGGCATCTCGCCGCCGCCGGCGCTCGACGAGCACGGCGCGGCGATCCGCCAGGCGCTTGCCCGCGGCAAGCGCTAGCGCTTGGTCGCGCAGCCGTCGTAGGTCGTCTTGCCGCTCTCCTCGATGAATGCCGTGTTGCCTTTGTTCCAGAAGACGAAGCTTTCGTCGGCGTTCGCGTAGCGCGCGCCGGAGCCCGACCGCGTTTCGGCAAGCGACATCGACCGGCCGTCGGAGAGCTTGAGATCGACGGTGTCGATCGTGCCGTTGACGAACGTGGCGTCGATCGATTTGTCGCCGCTGCAGGCGAAGCGCGCCTTGATGACGCTCGGCGTAGGCGGGGCGGCGGCCGCACGCGCGCAGGTGCCGTCGAAGTAGGCCTGCGCGTCGCAGGTCCTGCCGGCGAACGCGCACGTGCCCTTCTCGGCGGCGGTGTTGCTCGCCGCGGTCACGCGGTACCTCCCGCCCGTGATGGCGCAATAGCGCGCCGCGGGCGTGACGAAGCCCGTGACCTTGATGCCGCCCGTGCGGCACTCGCCGCGCATCATCGCCCACTCCTCGCACTGCAGGTTCTCGGCGAACGCGCATACGCCGAACTCCCCGCCCGCGCCGTTCTTCTCCATCGTGATGCGTCCGCCCTTGTCGATGCAATTCTGCGACGCGGGATTGGCGAGCGTGGGACGGGAAGGCGCCGGAACCTGCGCGTGGGCGGGAAGCGCCAGCTGTGCGGCAATCGCCAGCAGCGATGCGGCTGATCGTGGTGTCAAGGAAGACTCCATGGTCTGAAGCGGGCGGCGAGCACTTACGCGAAGCCGAACAGGCGCGCCGGCGTACGCCACAGCACGTCGGCGCGATCCGAAGGATCGGGAAGCCAGCGTGCGAGGTTGCCGAGCACGGGACCGTAATCCATGCGCCGATCCATGCGCAGGAAGGGCCAGTCCGAGCCCCACACGCAACGCTTGGCCGTGAACGCCTCGACGAGCGCTATCGCGAAGCGGTCGCAGCTCGCCCCGCGCGCGGCCGCGTTGACGAAACGGAACGGGCCGGAAAGCTTTACGTGATGGCCCTCGCGCCCGAATTCGACCAATGCCGCGAAGCCCGGTTGGTCGATGCCGCGCGCTGCGTCCGGGCGCCCGCAGTGATCGAAGAGTAGGGGCAGGTTGGCGGCACGGAGCGCGTCGCGCGCCTGGTGCAGCTGGTCCCCCTCGCATTGAACTTGAACGAGCCATCCCATTTCGCGCATCGCGGCGTAGAGCCGCGGCAGCGCGGGATCGTCGAGGACGCGCACGCCGTCGGTGATGAGGTCGAGGCGCGCGCCGATCACCCCCGCATCCGCGAGCTCCGCCAGCGTGCGGTCGCTGGCGTCCGGCCGCACGCGCGCGATGCCCTTGAAGCGGCCTTGGCTCCCGCGCAGCGCCGCGATCATGCAGCGGTTGTCGTAGCCGTAGCCGCTCGTGGGGTTGACGAGCAGCGCGTGCGTGAGACCGTGCGCGGCGAGCACTGCGGCGAGGTCGGCCGCCGAGCCGGCCTCGTGCGCGGGCGGGCGGTAGGCCGCGTCGGCCGCATACGGAAAAAGCGTAGTATCGAAGACGTGGCAGTGCGAGTCGACGCCTTGGCTCACGGGCGCGCAGTCCATGGGTGATCGAGCGTTGGCGGGGAGCATAGCAATGAACACCGCATCGTTGAAGCTGCGGCCGCTTACACCGCGCCTCGGCGCGGAAGTGATCGGCGTCGATCTCGCACGCGGCGTGGACGACGAGACGTTCCGCGCGCTCTACGACGCGTTCCTTCGTCACCAGGTGCTGGTGTTCGGCCCGCTGGAGCTGCCGCCGGCGGCTCAGGTTGCGTTCGCGCGGCGTTTCGGCGAAGTGCAGGTCCATGTCATGAACCAGTACCACGCCGACGGCTTTCCGGAGTTGTACCGGCTGTCGAACCTCGACGAGAACGGCAAGCCGAACGGCCGCCACCCCGACAAGGGCACGCTCGCGTGGCACACCGACGGCTCGTGGAAGCGCATCACCGGGCAGGCGACGATCATCTACGGCGAGGTCGTCGCGGGCGAGGGCGGGCAGACGCACTTCTGCGACATGTACGGCGCGTACGAGCGTCTGAGCGGGGCATGGAAGGCGCGCATCGACGGCCTGCGCGCCGTCCACAATCTCGACTTTTCGCGCACGCGGCGCCACGGCGAGGACCCGATGACCGAGGCGCAGAGGGCGCAGACGCCGCCGGTCGACCATCCGGTCGTGCGCACCCATCCGGAGACGGGGCGCGACTGTCTCTACCTTGGCGATCATGCGGAGTACATCGTGGGCATGCCCTACGACGAAGGCCGTGCGCTCATCGAGGCGTTGAACGCCCTCGCCATCCACCGCGACCTCACGTACGAGCACCGCTGGCGCGTGGGGGAGCTCATCGTGTGGGACAACCGCTGCCTGCTGCACCGGGCCACACCGTACGACCCGGCAACCCATGGGCGCGTTGTCCGGCGCTGCACCGTGCTCGGGGAGGCCCCGCACCGGGTCGGGACCCCGGCATTCGCCGGGGCGCGCTGACCCGCTCGGCAGCCCGGCGCGGCAGGCACCGATTTTGCTGCGGCTGCAGGCGGCCGCCGTTGGCAACCTTCCTGGACGAGGGCAAGCGACGCGCGGCGGCAGCTAAACGAACCGAATTTCCGGTATTTGCCCGGGATCCGGCACGCGTCGTGTCGACGGGAGTGGGCAATGTTCTACCGCGTTGTGATGCAGGGCCGCACGCTGGGGGGTGCGGATGTCGCCGCCGTAAAGCGCGACTTCGTCAGGGTGACCGGGCTGCCCGCCAAGGTGGCCGAGGACATGTTCGGCGGCATGCCGAAGGTCATCAAGCGCCAGGTCGCACAGTCGGATGCGGAGCGCATCGCTGCGACGCTGCGCGCAATCGGCGCCGCGGCGATCGTCGAGCGCGAGCTCGCGGGGTCGGAGGACAAGACGCCCGAGGGCATCCGTATCGTCGCCACCCCGCTCAATGCCGGGCCGCCCACGGTCATTCCCGGCATGGAACCCCTGGCCGAGCAGCCGGCCCCCAAGTCCAAGGCGCTGCGCCTGTTGGGCGCGCTGGCGCATCGCTGGCCGCTCATCGCCGGCGCGGCGGCCGTGGTCGCGGCCGCCGTCCTGCTCGCGCCGTACGCCGACGAATGGCTGACGAAGATGCGCCGGGCGCCGGCACCCGCCGCCGTGGCGAAGGCCTCGGCTGCGCCGGCGGAAGCCGTCCTGCAGGCCCCGGCGCTCAGCCCGACGCTTCTGCAGGGCCCGTGGCGCTGCGTGGACCAGCGGACGGGCGTGTCGACCTACTGGAGCTACAGCCCCGACGGCATCCTCATCTTCCACGGCGACGTGCTGAGCGACCGTCCGGCGCCGCGCACCTCGAGCACGCCGACCCTGTGGAAGCTCGACGGCCGCCGACTGCTGCACACGTTCGATCAACACGCGCCCGAGACCTACGCCGTGACCGAACTCACGCTCACGCGCCTGCGCTACGGAAACGAGCGCGGGCTCGATATCGCGTGCCGACGCCCGTGAGGGGCTGACTGCGTTCACCCGGAAGCGGGCGCTACGCGAGCCTGCGACAATGACCGACGAGCGGTCAAGCGGGGTGACTTCATGAGAATTGGTGTTGCGGCCGAGACGAAACCCGGCGAGCGGCGCGTGGCGCTCGTTCCGCGCGACGTGCTTTCGCTCTCGACCGACGGCCAACAGTTGAGCATCCAGTCGGGAGCCGGTTCGGGCACGGGCTACTCCGACGACGACTATCGCGACGCCGGCGCACGGGTGGTCGATGCGGATCAGGTTTGGCAGAACGATCTCGTCGTGAAGGTGAAGGAGCTCCAGGACGTGGACTTCGCGCACGTCGTTCCCGGTCAGGCGGTCTTCGGATATCACCACCTCACAGGCCACCCGGCCCATGCGCGAAGGCTCTTGGCGAGCGGCATCACGGCGATCGCCTACGAGGCTGTTCGCGACGCGTCAGGTGGCTTTCCGCTCCTCGCCCCGATGTCGGTCATCGCAGGACGCATGGCGGTGCGGGTCGCCGCGCGTGCCCTGGGTCGGGTTCCGCGCGACGTCCTGGTTCTCGGTGCCGGACATGCCGGCAACTCGGCAGCCGATGCGGCGCGCGCCGCGGGCGCTCGGGTCACGCAACTTCGCCGCGCCACCGCCACCGCGGAAGCCGTGGAGCGCTCGGCCCTGCAGGCCGACCTCGTCGTGGGCGCGGCTTTCACGGCGGGAGAGCGCACACCGAAGCTGCTGCCGCGCCCGCTCGTGGCGCGGATGAAGCGGGGATCGATGATCGTGGACATTTCCATCGAGGAAGGCGGTGTTGCGGAGACCTCGCGCGCGACGAGCCACGTCGATCCCACCTACGTCGAGGAAGGCGTCATCCACTATGCGGTGCCCAATATGCCCTCGGCCGTTCCGCGCGAGGCGGCGGAAGCGATCTCGGCCGCGGTGATGCCCTACGCACGGGCACTCGCGAGCAAGGGCATCGCCCTCGCCCTGCTCCAGGATGCGGGGCTTCGTGCCGGCGTCCTTGCTTGGAGGGGCCGATGCAACCAACAAGGCCTCGCACGCGAAGCGGGCGTGCCCTACGCACCGGTGTCGGACCTGGAACTGCGCGCCTTGAACCAGGTCTCGGCGGATGGGCGACCCGGCGCTTCTGGCTGCGGCGGGTGATGAATTCCTCCAAGACGCGCGTAACCACTGCTTTCTTGGTCTCAAGCCCAGACTACAGGTCCCTTTTCCGCGTACCACGCGGCCACTTGCGCGGCCAACGCGGCCTCGACGTGGCTACGCTTCAACTTCATCGTCGGGGTAAGACAGCCGTTCTCGATCGACCATGGTTCGCGCGCCACCACCAGCATGTGCAGCCGCTCGAATGTCGCGAGGTCCTGGTTCACGTCGTGCAGTAGCTTGCCGAGTTCAGCGTCAACGCGTGCACGCAGCGCAGGGTCACCGAGTTGCGGACGCAGGGGCTCGGCGAGCACGACAATCGCGTAAGGCGCCGGCTGGCCGACACCCGAGACCATGGCCAGTTCCACCATCGGGTGCGCATTCAGGCGATGCTCAATCGGTGCGGGGGCCACGTATTCCCCCTTTGCGGTCTTGAATTGGTCCTTCACGCGTCCGGTGATTCTCAGCTGGCCATCGGCACGCTGCAGCCCGAGGTCGCCCGTGCGGAAGAATCCGTCTTCGGTAAAGCTCGCGGCGTCCAGGTCGGGGCGCTTGTAGTAGCCGACCAGTTGCCCGGGCGATTTGATCAGCACCTCGCCATCTTCGGCGATGCGCACCTGGACACCTGGAAACGGCACACCCACATGGCCGAGCAAATTCGCGTCCTCGGTGGTGCGGTGCGAGTAACCGAGGTCCTCGGTCATCCCATATCCTTCGAGCAGATTCAGGCCCAAGCGTCGGTACCAATCGAGGAGTTCACCCGGGATCGGCGCCGAGCCGCTCGCGGCTATGCGAACCTCATCCAGTCCCAATCCCGCGAGCACCTTGCGCCCGACTTCCGTTGCGATGGCAGGGTCGTCCAGCATGGCGTCGAGCTCATGAGCCGGCATCGTCAGGAAGACACCCTGCTGGAATTTGAGCCACAGTCGCGGCACCGAAACAAACACGGTCGGTCGGGCGCGCTTGACATCCTCCATGAAAGTCGCGAGCGACTCGGTAAAGAAGACACGCCCGCGCCCTTCGACAAAGGTGCAGCACTCGACCACCGCGCGTTCGTACACGTGGGCCAACGGCAGGTACGAAAGCACTCGCCGCTCGACATTCTCGGGAAGGCGGGTATGCGCGTCGCTGATTCGAAGCTCGGAAGTGCGCGTGATGTTGCGGAAAGTCTGCATGACCCCTTTGGGCCTTCCGGTGGAGCCCGACGTGTAAAGCAGCATCGCCAGGTCGTCCGCGCCGCGTGACGGACGACCGCCCAGCGGCTCGGTTCGCGCGACGATCGCGTCCCATGTCTCGAAGTCGGTCCGGGGCGCGAGCGGAAACGCGATGCAGGGCAACCCATCGGGCAGCGCCACGGCCTGCTGCTCCCAGGTATCGAGCTTGCCCACGAACAACAGGCTTGCCTCGCTGTGCTCGAGCACGTAGCGCACATTCGTGGCGCTTTCGGTGGGAAAGATCGCCACCGTGATGCCGCCTGCCATCCATATGGCCAGCTCG
>Ga0335083_10008812_pt1 | contig 12293 bp, 14 predicted proteins | sample Lox_Sample_42_FD_206716 | JGI IMG/M metagenome (GOLD analysis project Ga0335083, IMG submission 206716) | Soil microbial communities from Loxahatchee National Wildlife Refuge, Florida, United States - Lox_Sample_4.2 | ecosystem: Environmental > Terrestrial > Soil > Wetlands | place: USA... | reverse complement strand
TGCCCTCGAAGTCCCCCACCAGCCCACCGGCCTCGGTGATCATCAAACAGCCGGCCGCCATGTCCCAAGGTGCGAGGCCAATCTCCCAGAACGCATCCAGATGTCCTGCGGCAACGTTGGCAAGATCCAGCGCCGCCGACCCGGGACGACGCACTCCGGCAGTTTTGGTCATGAGATCCTTGAGCATACCGGTGTAAGCCTCGAGATGCTGGAACATGCGGAACGGGAAACCGGTGCCGACGAGCGAGTCGATCAGCCTCTCGCGCCGCGATACGCGCAGTCTCTTGTCGTTGAGGTAGGCCCCGCGGCCGCGCGAAGCCGTATACAGATCGTTGCGACACGGATCGTAGATTACACCGTGCGTGATGATCCCCTTGTGTAGCAGAGCGATGGATACGGAGTATTGCTGGAATCCGTGCAGGTAGTTGGTGGTGCCGTCGAGGGGGTCTATGACCCACACATGGTCGGACTGTCCGGACGCGCCGCTCTCTTCTGCTAAAATCGCGTGGTCGGGATAAGCCGTCTTCAGTGTCGCGATAATTGCTTCCTCGGCCGCACGGTCGACCTCTGACACCAAGTCGTTCAAGCTCTTGTGCCGCACGGTCAGTACATCCAGGTTGCCCGCGGCCTGGTTGATGATGCGGCCCGCACGCCGCGCTGCTTTCACAGCGATGTTCACCATCGGATGAAGAATCGCCATCTCGAATTTCCGTAAGGGTCGGTAGAGCAAAGCGCGGATTCTACCCCATGCACCCTCCCTCTCCTCTCGATCGTGTTCGCATCGTGCTCTGCGCGACAAGCCACCCGGGCAACATCGGCGCCAGCGCGCGCGCCCTCAAGACCATGGGATTGGCATCGCTGTACCTGGTCAACCCCAAGCGCTTTCCTGCTGCAGACGCAGAGGCAATGGCCTCGGGCGCGGGCGATTTGTTGGCGTCGGCCGTCGTCTGCAATTCCATTGACGCGGCGCTGGAAGGGACCGTGTTCGCGATCGCTTGCACGGCCAGAAACCGAGATCTCTCGCACGCTGTACTGACTGCGCGTGAGGCAGGGGTGCGTCTGGTACAGGAAGCCGGACATGGTCCGGTGGCGCTTGTGTTCGGACCCGAACAGAGCGGCTTGACGGCACGAGAAGCGAGCCGCTGCGCCGCCTTCGCGATGATTCCCGCTAACCCTGACTACAGTTCGCTCAATCTCGCTGCAGCGGTGCAGGTTTTCGCCTATGAGGTCCGCCAGGCTGCCGACGCGGTCGCGAGTTACCCCCAGCAAAGTTTCGAAGCGGCCAGCTATGAAGAGATCGAACGTTTCTTCGGTCACCTCGAGCGCACGCTATACGACGTCGAATTCCTGGATCCAAAACAGCCCAAGCGGCTGATGCAGCGGCTGCGCCGCCTCTTTCAGCGGGCGAGACTAGAGAAGGAAGAGGTCAATATCCTACGCGGGATCCTCACGGCCGCCCAAAAATCGGGCAAAGGTAATAGTTGACTGAGCTAGTAGGTGATTATAAACTGTTGTTTTTTTGGGGCGTAAAAGGCCGACCATGCTGAGTGGCATTCGCGAAGACATTCGATGCGTGTTCGATCGCGATCCGGCTGCACGCACAAACTGGGAGGTGATCACCTGCTACCCTGGGCTGCACGCGCGAACTTTGCATCGGCTGTCTCACCGCCTCTGGTGTGCCAACCTGAAATGGCTGGGCCGCTTTGTATCTCATATCGCTCGTTGGCTCACAGGTATCGAAATCCACCCTGCTGCCGTCATCGGGCGGAGATTTTTCATCGACCACGGCATGGGGGTGGTGATCGGCGAGACAGCTCAGATCGGTGACGACGTGACCCTCTACCATGGGGTCACCCTGGGGGGAACCAGCTGGGATAAGGGCAAACGCCATCCGACCTTAGGCAACGGTGTTGTTGCCGGTGCGGGTGCCAAGATCCTGGGGCCGATCTCCGTGGGGGACAACGCCAAGATTGGCTCGAATGCGGTCGTCGTGAAGGATGTACCTGCTGGAGCAACCGCAGTTGGGATCCCCGCTCGAATTGTTGAGGGAGGGCTGAATGAGGCCCGAGCGCGCATTGCGGAGAAAATTGGATTCCCTGCATACGGCGTCAGCGATGATCGCAACGATCCCCTCACCATAGCTGTACATAGTCTTTTGGATCATATTGTTACTATCGATCAGACGATCGAGCGCGTGGTGCTGCAGCTGGAGCAGGCCGGGGTGTATCGACGCGACGGGGAGGTGAAATCTGAAGCGTTTGACCCCAACTACGTTAAAAGAATTGTTGATTGAATCATTAGGGTATTGTAAAGTTGACCAAGATGATCGACTTTGATCATCGGGACGTGGACTTTCAGTTATTGCCGAGGAGCAAGCCATGCGACTGACAACCAAGGGACGTTTTGCGGTGACCGCCATGATCGACCTCGCGATGCGCGATGGGGACAGGCCGGTAACCCTGGCTGACATTTCAGCGCGCCAGAAAATCTCGCTGTCGTATCTGGAGCAGTTGTTCGGCAAGCTGCGCCGTCGCGCGCTCGTATCCAGCGTGCGTGGCCCCGGTGGCGGCTATCAAATGGCGAAGAAGTTGGAGGAAGTCTCGGTGGCCGACATCATTCGCGCCGTCGATGAGCCCATCGATGCCACACAGTGCGGCGGAAAGGAAAATTGCAAGGACGATCGCAAGTGCCTTACGCACGATCTGTGGGCCAGCCTCAATGAGCGGATTTTTGAGTACCTCAACTCGGTAACCCTGGCTCAGATGGTGGTCAAAGCGCAGGCTCAGGCCGCGGAGACCAAGGTGATGGAACTGAAGGATCAGCGCGCTCGGCGCGATCAAACCGAGCCGGTGGTCTAACGATTTTGTCTGTCCATGGAACGGACCGGGAGTCAAAGACAGTGGCAATCCATCTGACTGAAAGCGCGGCTCGGCAGATCCAGAGATCGCTTGCCAAGCGCGGCAAAGGTGTAGGTCTGCGCTTGGGTGTGAAAAGCGTTGGCTGTTCGGGACTCGCGTATACGTTCGACTACGCCGACGAAGTCGGCGCCAACGATGCGCTGTTCGAATCCCACGACGCCAAGGTTGTCGTGGATAAGGAAGCGCTCAAATTCCTTGATGGTACGACCGTCGACTTCGCGCGGCAGGGACTCAAGGAAGCGTTCAGGTTCGAAAATCCAAACGCAAAGAACGAGTGCGGCTGCGGCGAAAGCTTCAGCGTGTAAGCATTCCGTTGTGAAGGTACCAAGGGATCCAGGGGGTATGGTTTGAGCACGGTATTGCAGAACCTGGTGAACCAGCCCTATCGGCACGGTTTCGTGACCGACATCGAATCGGATGTCGTACCCAAAGGGCTCAATGAGGACGTGATCCGCCTCATTTCGCGCAAGAAGAAAGAGCCTGAGTGGCTGCTCGAGTTCCGCCTCCAGGCCTACAGGCATTGGCTCACGATGCAGGAGCCAGCGTGGCCCAACGTGAAATATCCAAAGATCGATTTTCAGGACATCAGCTATTACTCGGCGCCAAAGGCGAAGAAAAAGCTGGCGTCCATGGATGAGGTCGACCCAGAGTTGCTTCGCACTTTCGAGAAGCTGGGCGTGCCGATGCACGAACAGAAGGCGCTCGCCGGTGTCGCGGTCGACGTGATCTTCGACAGCGTATCGGTTGCCACCACGTACAAACAGCGCCTGGCGGAGGTCGGTGTCCTCTTTTGTTCGTTCTCGGAGGCAGTGCGCGATCATCCTGACCTGGTACGCAAATACCTTGGCTCTGTCGTGCCCGCAGGCGACAATTTTTACGCCGCGCTCAACTCCGCGGTGTTTACTGATGGCAGCTTCTGCTATATCCCCAAGGGGGTGCGCTGCCCGATGGAGCTCTCCACATATTTCCGCATCAATACTCAAGAGTCGGGACAGTTCGAACGCACGCTCATCGTGGCCGAGGACAGGAGCTACGTATCGTACTTGGAAGGTTGTACCGCACCCAAATTCGATACCAACCAACTGCATGCGGCAGTCGTCGAGCTGGTGGCTTTGGATAATGCCGAAATCAAATATTCGACGGTGCAGAATTGGTACGCTGGCGACGAGCAGGGTATAGGCGGGATCTACAATTTCGTCACCAAACGCGGGTTGTGCCGGGGTATCAATTCCAAAATCTCCTGGACTCAAGTGGAGACCGGCTCGGCCATAACTTGGAAGTATCCGTCCTGTGTGCTGCTTGGCGATAACACCATTGGCGAGTTTTACTCCGTAGCACTGACGAATCATCATCAGCAGGCCGACACTGGGACAAAAATGGTCCATATCGGCAGCAACACTCGCAGCACGATCGTAAGCAAGGGAATCTCGGCGGGACTCTCGAATAACAGCTATCGCGGCTTGGTGAAGATTGGCGCCAATGCCCGAAACGCTCGCAACTATTCTCAATGCGACTCTATGTTGATCGGGGACAAGTGCGGGGCCAATACATTTCCGTACATCCAGGTCAACAACAGCAGCGCACAGGTCGAGCATGAAGCCAGCACATCGAAGATCGGAGAGGATCAGCTGTTCTATTTTGCTCAGCGCGGGGTAGGCGCGGAGGAGGCGGTCTCGATGATCATCAATGGCTTCTGTCGCGAAGTCTTTACCCAGCTGCCGATGGAGTTTGCGGTCGAGGCGACCAAACTGTTGGGCCTCAAACTGGAAGGAAGCGTAGGGTAATGAACCGGAAATCCGTACTGGAAGTTCGTCGTTTGACCGCCAGAGTCGCAGGTGTTGAGATTCTGAAGGGCATCGACCTCACCGTTTATGCCGGCGAGGTGCACGCGATCATGGGTCCGAATGGGTCTGGAAAGAGCACTTTCGCAAAGGTGCTCGCCGGGCATCCGTCTTACGAAGTTACCGATGGTGAGGTCACATTTGAAGGTCGGAACCTGTTCGATATGGCCCCGGAGGAACGAGCCCGCGCCGGCCTGTTCCTTGGATTCCAGTATCCCGTAGAGATACCGGGTGTCACAAATTCCTCTTTCCTGCGCCTGGCCTACAACACGGTGCAGGGCGCTCGCGGCAAGGACGAGCTCGATCCGCTCGAGTTCGACGACTACGTGCAGGACAAGCTGAAGCTACTGGAAATGGATCCTGCGTTCCTGGAACGCAGCGTCAATGAAGGTTTTTCCGGCGGCGAGAAGAAGCGTAACGAAATCCTGCAACTAGCTATTCTCGAACCCACGCTCGCTATCCTGGATGAAGCGGACTCGGGGTTGGATATCGACGCCCTCCGCATCGTTGCTAACGGGGTGAGTAGACTTCGCTCGCCCGATAACGCCATTATTCTCGTCACACACTATCAGCGCCTGCTCAACTACATTACTCCCGACTACGTCCACGTCATGGACGAGGGACGGATCATCAAAACGGGAGACAAGGGACTCGCGCTCGAGCTCGAAAGCCGAGGCTACGACTGGGTCGCCGATGAGTTCCGGTCGCGGCAGGCGGCGTGAAGCCTGTGGACACGCTCAAGAGCACCTACCTGGAAAGCCTGTTGCATGGGCAGAGCGAGATCTCGCCTGGGGCGTCGTGGTTGAGCGCGTTGCGCGCCGAGGCTCTCGAATGCGCGAACGTTCTGGCGGTTCCAACGACGAGAGACGAAGACTGGCGGTTTACCGATCTGTCCCCACTGTACAAGGCCACTTTGCGCCCTTCGATTCACGCGGCGGAGGTCACCACGTCGATGCTGGAGCCGTGGGCGATACCGGAGGCGGAAAGCCGCCTCGTTTTCGTGGACGGCGTATTCGCGTCCGACTTGTCCCTAATGCGCCCCGAGGACGGTGTTCTGGTTTCCCCTTTGTCATCCGCATTGGGGCGGCACGGCGACCGCATAGGCGACCAGCTTGCTCGGATAGTTGCCCCCGGCGACGATCCGTTCAGCGCGGTGAACACGGCCTGGTTACGAGATGGTGCGGTGGTGCTTGTTGATGCCGGGCGCGACTCGGTGCATCCAATTCACCTGCTTTTCGTTAGCGCTACACCCGGCGCAGCCGTGTATCCCCGGACGCTGGTTGTTGCAGAGCGAGGTAGCCGTTGCACGATCATCGAGGATTTTCGCTCCTTGCAACAGGACGCAGCGCTTACGAACGCGGTGACAGAAATTGCCGTAGGCCAGGATGCGGGCGTGCGACACATTCGCCTACAGCGTGAAAATGCGAGCGCATTCCATATTGCCACTTGCGGTGTACAGGCAGCCCGTGACTCCCGCTATTCGAATGTGAACATCTCGCTGGGGGCGCGCATCTCGCGCCATAACTTGAACGTGAGGCAAGCCGCCGAGGGCACCAGCTTCGAGATTGATGGGCTTGCGCTCATCTCGGGGCGCCAGCTCGCCGATACGCACAGCTTTCTGGATCATGCGTACGCCCACGGCCGCAGCCGTCAGCTGCACAAATGCGTCGCCGGCGGCGCTGCACATGCCGTATTCAGCGGCAAGATTCTGGTTCGGCCCGGCGCACAGCACACCGACTCGGCCCAGCAGAGCCGCAATCTGCTCCTCAGCGATCGCGCCCACGTCGACACGAAACCGCAGCTGGAGATCTTCGCAGACGACGTGAAATGTGCCCATGGGGCGACTGTCGGTCAACTCGATGCCGAGCATGTCTTCTACCTTAAGAGCCGCGGTTTGTCGGAGCCCAGCGCACGCGACCTGCTGACCTTCGCGTTTGCCGCCGAAATTGTCGAACGGATCGGGTTGCCCTCGATAGTGAAACATCTGGAAGACGCCCTGGTCCACCGCACATACGGTAAGGAATTCCGATGAGCAGTGTTGCGTTGGCCGGCCAGATACACACTACGTCGCGTTCAGGAGCAGACTTGTCACGCCTGCGCGCTGATTTTCCGATCCTGCGCTCGTTGGTCAACGGAAAGCCGCTTGCCTATCTGGATAACGCTGCGAGCAGCCAGATGCCGCAGGCGGTCCTGGACCGTCTGATCCGCTACCAGACTCAGGAACACTCCAATATTCACCGCGCCGTGCACTACCTGTCAGAAACGGCAACGGCGGCCTACGAAGGCGCGCGCCGGAAGATCCAGAGCTTTATCAACGCCCGGGATGAGCGCGAGGTCATCTATACGCGCGGGACCACTGACGCGATCAATCTGGTCATGCACAGCTTCGGTCGCGCCTTTCTCAAGGCCGGCGATGAAATCATCCTGTCTCAGCTGGAGCATCATTCCAACATTGTGCCTTGGCAGATGCTGTGCGACGAAAAGGGTTGCAAGCTGCGCGTGATCCCGTGCAATGACGCCGGTGAGCTATTGCAGGACGAGTATCAGGCGCTCTTCAACGCGCGCACGAAATTGGTTGCGATCACTCACGTGTCCAACGCGCTCGGTACCGTGAACCCCGTGAAGCAGATGATCACCCATGCACACAAACTGGGGGTGCCAGTGCTGATCGACGGTGCTCAGGCGATCCCGCATCTGGGCATCGACGTGCAAGATCTGGATTGCGATTTCTACTGCTTTTCGGGCCATAAGATGTTCGGCCCTACAGGCATCGGGATCCTGTATGGCAAGGGGCAGTGGCTGGAGCGGATGCCGCCGTACCAAGGTGGTGGCGACATGATCTTGTCAGTGTCGTTCGAGAAGACCACCTACAACACGATCCCGTACAAATTCGAGGCCGGTACGCCACCGATCGCCGCGGCCATCGGCCTGGGCGCCGCAGTGGACTATCTGTCGGAGATCGGGATGGGTGAGATTGCAGCCTGGGAGACGGAACTCCTGGCCTACGCAACAGCGCAGATCGAGACCTTGCCCGGTGTAAGGATTGTCGGAACGGCGGCTGATAAGGCATCCGTGTTGTCTTTCACGGTCGTCGGCGTCCACCCTCACGACGTCGGAACACTATTGAACGAAGATGGCGTCGCCGTACGCACCGGACATCATTGCGCACAGCCGGTGATGAAGCGCTTTGGCATTCCGGCGACGGCCCGCGCCTCTTTTGCCTTCTACAATACCTTCCAGGAGGTCGACCAGCTGGTCGCTGGTCTTCGGAGGGTGCAGAAGATGTTTGCTTGACACTGCGTGCGATGGATAGCAAGCAACTGTATCAAGAGATCATTCTCGACCACAACAAGAAGCCCCGGAATTGGGGCGCGCTGGGCGATGCCACGCACCGTGCAGAGGGCTTGAACCCCTTGTGCGGTGACCACATCTGGGTAGCGCTCAAGCTCAGCGATGGGATGATCGAGGATGTCGCCTTTGAGGGCGAGAGCTGCGCCATCTGCAAGGCCTCGGCGTCGATGATGACGGCGAACGTGAAAGGCAAGCGGATTGAACAGGCCGAGCAATTGGTGCAGGAGTTCCGAGATATGGCGACCGGCAAGCTCGACGTGGTCGCGCAGGCTAATCATCTCGGACGACTGGCTGTGTTTGCGGGGGTTAAGGATCTGCCCTCGAGGGTGAAGTGCGCCATTTTGCCCTGGCACACTTTGAACGCGGCGTTCGCCGACCAGCGCACTATCTCGACAGAAGGCGAGGCGGACCCCATGGGACTGCCTGCGGCCAAGGAGTCGGCCTAGTGCACGCTATTTCCACGTCGGATCATCGCGACTGACCGCTGACTGGTACTGCCCATGCCGCGCATCGCCGAAATTGAGTTCACGCCCAATCCCAACGCACGGAAGTTTATTCTGCGCGAGTCGCTTTCGTATGGTGTGACCAAGTCCTACGAGAGCGCTGAGCAGGCGAGAGGCGATGCTCTGGCGGAGGCACTGTTCGCGATCGAACACGTCACCAACGTTTTCTATGTCGATCACTGGATCACAGTCACGCAGGATGGCAAAGCGCACTGGCCGGAGTTGCTGCGGGAACTTGCCGTGCCAATTCGGGATGCGCCATCCGCTCAGGAGCGTTCTGCCGCGCTGATTGACGAGGGTTCCGATCGTCCCGACGGGAGCGCATTCGACGAGTCGAAGCTGTCGCCGGCGGACCGGGAAAAGCTCGACCTGATTCGGCAGCTGCTGGATGAGCGCGTACGCCCCTACCTCCAAGGCGATGGCGGCGACCTCCACGTTCTAGGACTCGAAGACAATGTCTTGAAGGTCCATTACCAAGGCGCATGTGGCAGCTGTCCCAGTTCCATTTCCGGCACGCTCGCGGGCATCGAAGGCCTGGTCCGAGAGATCGATCCCGAGATGGAGGTAATAGCCGTCTGAGCCATCGCTACAGACTGTCCTCTAGGCGGTCGTTACTGAACGAAGCTGCGACTGGCGAGGGAGTCCCCCAGCAAGAGCGCGGCATCCTGGCTTTCGGGTCTCGTGTCTGATTGGATTTCAGTCTGTCCAGCGTCAGAGCTCCCGCCCGGTGGACATCGGGTGGTGGATGTAGATGGCGCTCGCGTCGCGGTCTTCAACCTCAACGGTTCCTACCACGCCATCGAAGACGTGTGCACTCATGATGGTGGCGTGCTTACGGGCGGAGCGGTCGAGGGCGACCAGATCGTCTGCCCGCGCCACGGAGCTCGCTTCAGCATCCGTACGGGCGAGGCGCTGGCCCCGCCAGCCTACGAGCCCACCGCGGTATTTCCGGTTCGCATCAACGACGGCGAGGTGCAGGTGCGCGATGACCGCTGGGATTGAACCGGAATCGACAACAAAGCAATTGGGGATCTGAACGCCAGCGAGCCAGGCGCGATTTGCCCGGCGCCCTTATCTCGTACTTTGGTCGCTGTCGAGATCGACGTGGACGCTTCCCTGAACCTGTCGATCCTTGGTATCTACCGCGACGACTTTCAGCTCACCCGGTTCTCGCGCGACAAAGTAGAACCTGAAGTTCGGATTCTCGCTAATCGAGAAGTCGACCTCGGCCGTCATCACGGACTTCCCTCCATAAGTCACATCTATCGTCCGGACGAAGTAAGCAGGAATGTATAGCTGCGTCACTTGGTCTTTCGCTAGGCCAGAGGAATTCGGGTGCTGGATCATCAGATTGGCCAGCGTTGGCTGCCCGGGTACGACGGAAGCGCCGAGCCTGAGCCTCAGCTGGGGTTGAAAGGCCTCGAAATCAGGCGCTGTGCCGAACGGCGCGGAACAGCCACCCGCGGCCTTGACATAGCGGGCAGCCATGAACAGTTGCCCATCGCTCAATTCAGCAACGGCGCGCATCCACGTGTAATCCTGTATCCGCACGCGAGTCTGAATATCGGCTCTGCCGCTCTCTGGCGTGAAGGTGAAGATGGCTGCGATCGGGGAGGGGTTCTGGTCGATGAGCAGATAAACCTTGCGCACGTATCGTTCCGGCGTCTGCTCGACTCGGGTTGATATGGCTATCGGGACCGTGGACGAGTCTTGCGCCCGTGCGGGGGCGCGCAAGGCGACAACCTCACCGCTCGCGGAGTCCTCGGTAACGATGCGGTCGCCGAAGAGGCTGTGCCGCACTACCTTCCAGACGGCTGATTGCTCTGCATCGGGCGGCATGTCGGCGAGTGCGGCCAACGAGAATAGTCCAAGGAGCCCTGTGAGGGCGATGCGTGCGACTGTCGGCAGTTGATACTGCATGTTTCTCCTTCCTCCAATACTTGTATGGCGCAGGGCTGTGCGCTACTTACTGTATGAAACAGGTGCTGAGGGCTCTCGCCCGAGCCTCCTTGAATCGCTTGCTCATGCTCTTGCCCTCCGTGCTCTCCCGCACCGCGGCACCACGTTTTCCTGCAACCTGCCCCGCGTCGACGGCGGTGGACAACTCCACATACTCATCGTACGGCAGTTGGCTGGCCATCGCATCCACTGCGCAGGAGCACTTATAGATCATCTCCTGGTGGGGACGGTCCGGATGGTCGCGAACGCAGTTCTCCACGAATAGAACACGATCGATGGTTGGGAAGTCGTTCCCGCCAGTTGCGCCGAAAGCCACAACCGGGATGAAGAGCAGCAAACCAGTAGCGACGCTCTTTGGTAGCGGACTCATGGTTGAGCTCCGATAAAAGTTAGGGTCTCGGATATGAGGGGCGGCGCACCCGGCTGCCCATCGACTACGGTCTGTATCCGATAGATGCGACCGGGAACCTGATCCGACAGCGTGAAGGTATACGCTTTTTCGGCCAGATGTTGAAATCGTTTTCGCAGCGGGTCGTCGCGGTAAGGGTGGACGGTTATCTGCTCTCCGGGGACGGTGTGTCCGGCGAACTCGAACGTGATTGGTCTGACTTCGGCAGCAGCTGCCAGCGCCATGCGCACGCGTTTACGGAAATAAGCCGCTTGACCGCCCGTGAGCCGCTGCATTTCGCGCACATCGCGTTCCAGGAAGAACAAGATGACAGGGTTTCCACTCGCGGCGCCGATGGGGGGCAGCTCGAGACGTTGCGCACCGGTCAAGTAATCTACGCGAACCTCGCGCCCACTCCCTGGTTTTGCCGGGGAGATCGTCACGTGCACACTATCCTCGCGTGAGGCTTCGAGACTCCCGGTTTTTGCGTACGCGTAGCTTAGGACTGTGCTGTTGGGAAGGCTCCCGAGATGATCTGCAATGAAGAGCTGGTTTTCTGCGTCCGATATCGATTGGTCGGCCGCAGCCTGATGGCACGCGAGGAGCGCTGTCCAGAGTAGGATTGGCAGGCGGCTATATCGCTGAGCAGGCATTGAGAGCGGGGGTTTCCTCTTGGTTTGCTGGCGGTCTCAAGATCGCAGCCAGGCATTGCGCCAATTCGGGGTTTAGGCGGTTCAGTTGGGTGAGCGCGGCCTGCGCCTCGTCGGTCAAACCATGTTGCGCTGAGAGCCTGCCCAGCTGCAACCAGGCGTCGCTTGATATCGGGTCGAGCGCAACTGCGCGCAGGAACGCCAGGCGGGCAGCTGCCAGGTTTTGTGTCTCAGCCAAACTCTTGCCACGGAACAACCAGGGCTCCGCATTGCTATCGTCGACCTTCGACCACTCGTCGGTCAGGTTCAGCAGCCCGCCCCAGTCGGCGCCGGTTTCCAATTGATGTGCACGCAGGAAAAAGGGTAATTGGTCCGCACGTCCCTGCCAGAACGGCAAGCCTCCTTCCAGAGGTCCCACCGCAGCGTAGACTTGATCCCCCTTGAGCCTAGGAACGAACCATTCGACCGGGACCGAAAAATAGGAACGCCGATCGCCACGCAAACGATAGGTCAAGATCGCGACCAGCTGTCCTTCGCCATCGAACAGAGCGCCCCCACTGGCGCCGGAGGTGAACGCGGTGGTGGATTCGATCACTGGGGCACCGTCGTAGGCGTGTAACGCTCGTACGACACCTACGCGTGCCTGTAGTGCAAACCCTCCCTCGAAGCCAACTGCCAATACC
>Ga0335083_10008811_pt1 | contig 12294 bp, 9 predicted proteins | sample Lox_Sample_42_FD_206716 | JGI IMG/M metagenome (GOLD analysis project Ga0335083, IMG submission 206716) | Soil microbial communities from Loxahatchee National Wildlife Refuge, Florida, United States - Lox_Sample_4.2 | ecosystem: Environmental > Terrestrial > Soil > Wetlands | place: USA: Florida... | reverse complement strand
ACATCGAAGCCACCTCAAGCGGGTCGAGCGCGGGTTCGGCATCCGCCACCGCCGCCGGCCTGGTCGGGTTCTCGCTTGGCACCGAAACGCTCGGCTCCATCGTCTCGCCCAGCCAGGCGTGCGGCACGGTCGGATTGCGCCCAACCTATGGACGCATCAGCCGCTACGGCGCCATGGGCCTGAGCTGGACCATGGACAAGATCGGCCCCATCTGCCGCGGCGTGGAAGACTGCGCCCTGGTGCTCAACGCCTGTTACGGCCCCGACGGCAAGGACCGCACTGTGGGCGCCGACCCTTTCCACTGGGAGCCGCGCAAGCCGCTCGCCGCCATGAAAATCGGCATCCTTCAGAGGGACTTCGACCGCTACACCGGCGATCAGAAAAAGGTCTACGACCAGGCGCTGGCGGATCTCAAGCGGGCCGGCGTGAACGCAACCCCCACCGAGTTCGCGGAGGACGGGCCCACGATCCGTTTCCTGCTGAGCGCCGAAGCGGCCGCGGCTTTCGACGACATCACCCGCGACGGCCAGGTGCGCAATCTGCGCGGGCAGGCGCCCAACGATTGGCCCAACTCCTTCCGCACCTCGCGACTCATTCCCGCGGTGGAGTATGTCCGCGCGCAGCGCGCCCGCACGCTGCTCATCCAGAAGTTCGAGCGCTTCATGTCCGAATGGGACGCGATCGTGATGCCGCCCAACTCGCTGCTCACCACCACGAACCTGACGGGCAATCCGCAGGTGGTCATGAAATGCGGGTTCACCGAAGCGACGCGCGCCGACGGCGTCAAGGTCCAGGTGCCGCGGTCCATCAGCTTCCTCGGCAAGATCTATGATGAAGGCTCGCCTTTGCGTGTCGCGCTCGCCTACGAGAGCGTGACGGATTGGCATCGCAAGAATCCCACACTGGAGGCATGAACATGAAACGGCGCACCTTCATCGCATCCGCACTCGCGGCAGGCGTCGCTACCGCGCAGGAGACTTCCGAACCACCGGCCGCGGTCCGCGCCCTCAAGCCCATGCTCGATGGCATCAAGCCGATCACCGAGGACGAGCGGGCCGCCCGCGTCGAAAAGGCCCGCCGGCTGATGGCGGAGAACAAGCTCGGCGCTATCTACGTGGAGAGTGGCACCAGCATGTACTATTTCACCGGTCAGCGCCAGCCGGGCAAGGCCTGGATGCTCCCGGCGAAGGGCACGGCCGCGTGGATCGACGCCGACCCTGCGCAGGCGGCCCGCACTCTCCGCGACCTCGGTATCGCCACCGGGCGCATCGGCCTCGAAGAGCAGGTCCGCTTCGCCGCCTTCGACGGCCTCCGCCGGGAGGCGCCCGCCATCGAGTGCGCCAGCGCCACGCCCGTCACGGCCGGATGCCGCATGATCAAATCGCCCGCCGAGATCGCCCTCATGCAGCGCGCCAACGACATCACCATCGCCGCTTACAAGGCAGTGCTCGGTTCGCTGCACGAAGGCATGACCCAGCGCGAGCTCAGCGGCTGGATTTCCGCCGCGTATCGCAACCTCGGCGTAGGAGGCGGCGCCATGGCCATCTTCGGCAAGTACACCGCGTTCCCGCACGGCAGCATCCAGCCGCAGCAGCTTCGCGAAGGCGACATGGTGCTGATCGACGACGGCTGCAGCATCGAGGGCTACCAGAGCGACATCACCCGCACCACAGTATTCGGCAAGCCCACGAAGCGCCAGATCGACGTCTGGAATCTGGAGCGCGAGGCCCAGGATGCCGCGCTCGCCGCCGCCAAGCCCGGCACGCCCTGCGAGGCAGTCGACGCAGCCGCGCGCAAGGTGATCACCGATGCCGGATTCGGCCCCGGATACAAAGTTCCCGGCCTGCCGCACCGCACCGGCCACGGCATCGGTCTCGACGGCCACGAGTGGACCAACCTGGTCAAAGGCAACAAGACCAGGATCGCGCCCGGCATGTGCTTCAGCAACGAACCTACCATCGCCATCTACGGCGAGTTCGGCGTCCGCCTGGAAGACTGCATGCACGTCACCGAGAGCGGCGCCGTCATGTTCACGAAACAAAGCCCCGCGATCAACCAGCCCTTTGGATAGACCATGCCGCAATCAACTCAAGATTCCTCACCCGAGATTTTCCGCGCGCGCATCGCCAAGGCGCAGCAGGCCATGAAGGAGTTCGGCCTGCGCGCCATCGTGCTCGAGCCCGGCCCCGCCATGATGTACCTGACGGGCGTGCGATGGGGCCGCAGCGAACGCACGTTTGCCGTGGTCCTGGCCGAAACCGGCGACCCCGCCTACGTCCTGCCGGGCTTCGAGGAGATGCGTGCCCGCGAGCTCATCAAGGTCGGCGACGACATCCGCGTCTGGCAGGAAGACGAGAGCCCCTTTCAAGCCGTCGCAGAAATCCTCCGGGACCGCGGCGTGGCCCTCGGCCGCGTCGGCGTGGAAGACAGTGTCCGCTTCTTTGTCTTCGACGGTATCCGCAGTCACTCGCGGCGGCAGGCAGCGAAGCTCGAATACGTCAGCGCCGAGCCCGCGCTCAAGTCGGCCGGCGTCGATATCTCCCCACCGCCGCCCCGCGGCGGCCGAAAACAGTAGGCGGCGCGGACGATCGGTTTTCGTGGTCCGCGCAGGGCTTTTGTCTGAAAGATAGCCGCGGCGTCTCACTGGTTCCGTGGTAAATTCTCCCAAACGGGTCAAGGGGTGAATTCTCGTCTCGACCCTTTCCAAAGGGATACACAAATGAAAAACCTCTCTGCTGTGTGGTCTTTACGACTGGCCGTAGCGGTGTTTGCGTGCGCGCCCATCGCTTTCTCTCAAGGCAACACCAGCCGTCTCGATGGCACCGTGACCGATCCAGCCGGGGCCGCCGTTCCGGGCGCCGAAGTTACCGTGACCAACCTCGCCACCGACCAGGTCTTCAAGGCCGTCACCGACGACCACGGCGAGTGGGCACTGCCGTCCATGGCGGCCGCCCAATACAAGATCCGCGTCGCCAAGACCGGGTTCAAGGTCGGTGAGGCGCCCCAAATCGAAGTCAATGCCGGCGTTCCTGCCAGCGTGAACATCAGGCTCGAAATCGGCGCCGCCACGGAAGTCGTCGAAGTCGCGGCGGGCGCCGAGATCGTGCAGGCTACCAGCGCCGCCGTCAGCAGCACCCTGGGCGGCCGGCAGATCTTCGAGCTTCCATTCGCCACCCGCAATGCCGTCGAATTGCTGGTCACCCAGCCCGGCGTGCAAACCCCGACCAACCCGCGCAGTTCATCCGTCAACGGCCTGCCCCGCGGCGCGCTGAACGTCACCATCGACGGGATGAACACGCAGGACAACATGCTGAAATCCAGCGATGGCTTTTTCAGCTACGTCTACCCGAGCGTCGACGCACTCGACGAGCTCACGGTGACCACATCGGCGGGCAGCGCGGACTCCGCCGGCCAGGGCGCGGCCAACATCAAATTCACTACCAAGAGCGGCTCCAACCAGTTCCACGGCGGCGCCTTCTACCAGGTCCGCAACACGTTCTTCGACGCCAACTACTACTTCAACAACCAGCAGGGCCTGCCGCGCGACGTGGTCCAACTCACCCAGCGCGGCGTACACGTCGGCGGCCCGATCAAGAAAGACAAACTGCTTTTCTTTGTGAATTACGAGCAGTACAGGCTGCCCGGCACCAAGTCCTACACTCGCCAGATTCTCACCCCGGACGCTCTCAACGGGAACTTCTCCTATTGCCCGAGCGGCACCAGCAACGCCGCCTGCGTCGCCAACCCGAGCCTGCTGAAGACCATCAATGTCTACGCACTGGCCGCGCAGAACGGGCAGGCCGGCACACCCGATCCGATCCTGCTCAAGACCTTCCAGGATATGAACGCGACGGCTTCCGGAGGCACGCTGATCCCGCGCGGCATCAGCAACAGCGACTACAACCGCATGGACCTGAACTACCAGCCTCAGGGCATGCAGATGCGCCATTTCCTCACCAGCCGGCTGGATTACAACATCACCAGCAACCACCACCTGTCGTTCGTTTACAACTACGACAAGTACAGCTCGGTTCCCGACTTCCTGAACAACGTGGTCGATGCGTTCCCAAACTCCGGCGTAGTGCTGGGAACCAAGGTCGAGACCGGACAGCTCAGTAACCGTTTCGCCGGCACCCTCTCGCTCCGTTCGCAGTTCGGCTCGCACATCACCAACGAGTGGCGCGGCGGACTCAACGGCGGGACGGTGCTCTTCTTCCCGGACGTCAGCCCCGGCCTCTATGCCACCTGGAAAGGCTATCGCCCGATTTTCGGGACGAGCACCTATGTTTCGAGCGTCACCACCGCCACCAGCATGCAGCGGCGCAATGGCCCGGTGAAGGATATCGCCGACAACGTCTACTACGTTCGCGGGTCTCACCAGTTCGCCGTCGGTGGCCAGTTCACGCAGGTGAACGCGTGGCAGCAGATCGCCAGCACCGATACCATGCCGAGCGTCACCTTTGCGGCAGCGACCGGCGATCCCATCATTTCGAATGTTTTCAATTCGGCGAACATGCCGCTCTCCTCCACCACGAACCAGACCGACGCGCAGACGCTGTATTCCGTACTTACCGGGCGCGTGTCGTCCATTTCGAAACAGCTCACGTTGGACGAAAAAACGAAGCAATACTCCGCCACCCCGACCATCGACCGCAATCAGCAGCGCGAGTACGGCTTCTTCGCGCAGGACACGTGGCGCCTGACCCGCAACCTGACCCTGAGTCTCGGCATGCGGGTTGAAAAACAGGGCCAATACGAAAATCTGAACGGGCTCTACTCGCGCACCGGCTATCAGGCGCTGTGGGGCCTTTCCGGCGTCGGCAAACTCTTCCAGCCCGGTGTGCTTACTGGCGTTACGCCGTCATTCATCCCGGTCCAGGGCGATGGTTACAGCATCCCGGCGCAATGGGCGCCGTCGGTCGGCGCCGCCTGGCAGGTGCCCGCAATGAAAGGCATCCTCGGCAAGATTTTCGGCGCGCACGAAGGCGCCTCGGTCATCCGCGCCGGCTACGCCATCAATACTGTGCGCGAAGGCCAGAACCTGTTCATCAGCCTTTGGGGTTCCAACCAGGGCATCACGCAGACCGCGTCGGTCAGCAACTCGACCACTCCCGCCGATTTCGGCCCCGCCGGCAGCGTCCTTTTCCGCGGTAACCTACCCACCAAATCCGGTCTGCTCACCGCGCCGGTCTACCCGATTGCGGCCGGGTTCACCACCAGCTTGAATGACTTTACGCCCAACATGACCCTGGGCTACGTCCAAAGCTGGAACATCGGCTGGCAGCGCGAGCTCAACCGGGATATGGTTGTGGAATTCCGGTACACCGGGAACCACGGCGTTCACCTGTGGCGCCAGTACAACCTCGACGAAGTCAACATCTTCGAGAACGGCTTCCTCAACGAGTTTCTGGCTGCTCAGAACAATCTCCGCATCGCGCGCGGCGGCAACCTGAACAACACGTCCGCCACCAACAACTGGGGCAATCAGGGACTGCCAGGGCAGGTGGCCGTTCCCATACTCCAGACCGCCATCGGCAACACCACCGACGCGACGCTCGCTGCGCAACTGCTCACCGGCCAGGCAGGAGCTGCCGCCAACAGCATCGCCACCAACTCCGGGCGTATGACCAACCTCACGGGCGCCAGTTCCACTGCCTGCGGTGGCAAGGCATGCCCGGTGAACTTGTTCGTGGTCAACCCCACCGTTGCCAGCGGCGGCGCGTTTGTCGAGACCAACGATGGACAGTCCTACTACGACGCGCTCCAGATCGAATTGCGCCGGCGTCTGAGTAAGGGCCTGTCGCTCCAGGGCAGCTACGTCTGGTCGAAGTCGCTTGCCAACGGCCCGACCAACAGCAGCACGAGCGTCGCCCAGCCCACCACGCTGCGTAATCTCGCCATCGACAAGGTGCCCTCCGGATTCGACTTCCGGCACGCGTTCAAGACCAACTGGATTTACGAGCTGCCCTTCGGCCCCGGCCACCATCTGCTGGGGAACGTCCATTCTTCGATCCTGCGCAAGATGTTTGAAGGCTGGGAGACCGCGGGTGTGGTTCGTGTGCAGTCGGGCGCGCCGTTCTTCATCAACGGGCTGGCCACCTTCAATCAGGTGACCAGCAACACCGGCATCACGCTGCACAATATGACCGCCGACGACCTGCAGCACATGGTCAACATCAACAAGGCCACCGGCTCCGACGGCAAGGGCATCGTCTACTTCCTGCCGCAGTCGCTGATCAACAACACGCTCGCCGCGTTCAACACCGGCGGCTTCACGCCGGCACAGCTCGATCCCACGAAGCCGTACATCGGGCCGGCGCCCGCCGGGCAGCTCGGATGGCGCGGATACATCCACCAGAACTGGAACCGCTTCTTCGACGCCAGCATCGTCAAGCGCACCCGGATCCGGGAGAGCATGAACGTCGAGTTCCGCGCCACCGCGCTGAATGTTTTCAATATGACGAATTTCGGCGTGGGCGCCAGCGGCACCAACTACAACAACATCGGCTCTTCGTTCGGCCAGGTGAGCGGCGCCTATCGCGACATTTCCGGCACGGTCGAGCCCGGCGGCCGCATCCTCGAATTCATGCTGCGCTTCAACTTCTGAGCAGCCTGAATCGTCGTTACACCAATTCAACGTGGACCCGGCGGCCCACTACGCCTGCCGCGCGCTGAAGACTCGAGAGGGTCACGTCGTTTTTCGGATCCAGCAGACGGTCGACCTGGGTGCGGCTTGTTCTTAGGAGGACCGCCATGCCTAAGGCCCTCCCGCCCGCTTATAGAAGCTCAGTGCGTTGTCGCCCTGCTTGAGAAGGCGCGTCCGCTCGAAAGGCGGGCGGGCGTCGGGCAACGACAGGCGCATCGGGTGCTGCACGATCACCAGAGAGGGTGGGTCGCTTGCCAGCAATTCCAGCGCGGCGGCGTACTCGTCCTCGTTGGCGTACGGAGGATCCAGGAAGACAATGTCCGCGCGATGGGCCGCGAGCGACTGCCGCACGGGACCCGGCACCACCGTCGCGCGCGCCGCTATCTTCAGAGCCGCCACGTTTTCGCGGATGGCATCCAGGGCATGGCGGCTGCGCTCCAGGAAAATGGCGTGCCGCGCGCCGCGGCTGAGCGCCTCGATGCCAACCGCGCCCGTGCCGGCGTAAGCATCGAGAAACGTGGCACCGGCAATGCGGGTCTGGAGGATGTCGAAAAGCGTTTCGCGCAGCCGGTCGGGCGTGGGGCGCGTAGCCTCCCCAGGAATGCTCTTCAGGCGGCGCGAGCGGAACTCTCCACCGATCACGCGCATCAGCCCACCGTCACCAGGCCGTAGCGCCGCTGCCAGTGATCGCGAATGTAGGCGACGGCGCACCGCAGCGCATCTTCCGAGGGTGGGCGGGCGACGAAGTCCACGGCTTCGCGGCGGGCGATTTCGAGGATGTCGGCGTCCCGCAGGATGTTGGCCACGCGCAGGCTGGGCAGGCCGCTCTGTTTGGTGCCGAAAAACTCGCCCGGTCCGCGAAGCTTCAGGTCCATCTCCGAAATGTAGAAGCCATCGGTAGATTCCACCAGCGTGCGAATGCGCTCGCGGGCGGCATCGTTCATTTTCTCCGTTACCAGGATGCAGTGGCTCTGGGCGGCTCCGCGGCCGACGCGTCCGCGGAGCTGGTGAAGCTGCGCCAGCCCAAAACGCTCTGCCTGCTCGATCACCATCACGGTGGCGTTCGGCACGTCGACGCCGACTTCGATGACGGTGGTGGACACCATGATCTTGATGTGGCCCTCCTTGAAACGCTGCATCACAGCTTCTTTTTCGTCGGAGCCGAGGCGTCCGTGCATCAGGCCGATGGCGAGATCGGGGAAGACTTCGCGCGACAGGTGCTCGTACCCTTTCTGCGCCGCCTTCATGGCCTGGGTTTCGGATTCTTCGATGACCGGGTAGACGACGTAGGCCTGCCAGCCCTCCTCGACCTGCCGCTTGATGAAGCTGTAGACCTGCTCGATGCGATCGGCGGTGGCGTGTCTGGTGATGATCGGCTTGCGGCCGGGCGGCAGTTCGTCGATGATGCTCACGTCGAGGTCGCCGTACATGGTCATGGCGAGCGTGCGCGGGATGGGAGTCGCGGTCATCACCAGCACGTCGGGCGTGAGGCCCTTCTGCACCAGCCCGAGGCGCTGCAGCACGCCGAAGCGATGCTGCTCATCGATGATGGCGAGGCCGAGCTGCTTGAACTCCACATCTTTCTCGAGCAGCGCGTGCGTGCCTACCACAACGTGCGCCAGGCCCTCGGACACCAGTTTCTTGAGCTGCACTTTTTCGCGCGCGCTGAAGCTGCCGGTGAGCAGCAGCGTGACGTAGTTCAGCTTCGACAGGATCTGTTTGAAGTAGATGCCGTGCTGTGCGGCAAGGATTTCCGTGGGCGCCAGCACCGCCACCTGGTAGCCGTTTTCGATGGCGATGACGGCGGCTTCCGCGGCCACGATGGTCTTGCCGCTGCCCACATCGCCCTGCAGCAGGCGGTTCATAGGGTGCGGTTCGGCCATGTCTTTGGCGATCTCGCCCAGCACCCGTTTCTGCGCCCCGGTGGGCTTGAAGGGCAGCATGGCCTTGACGCGCTCGCGGACGTGGTCGGTGAGCGCGAACTGGATGCCGGGGAGCGTGCGCGCCTTGCCCCGTTTCAGCGCCACCCCGCACTCGAGCCAGAAGAACTCCTCGAAGATCAGGCGGAATTGCGCGGGCGAGCGAAACGCGTTCAGCAGGCGCAGGTCGGCATCCGGCGGCGGGAAGTGGATCTGGCGGATGGCCGTCCAGCGGTCGGGGAGCTTGAGCCGGTCGCGCAGGAATGGGGGGAGCGCGTCGTCCACAGGCTCGACGCTCTGCAGGATGCGGTGCGTGAAGACGCGGAGCATGCGCGTGGTGAGCTTGCCGGTGCCTTCGTAGATCGGGACGACACGGCCCACGTGGAGCGCCGCGTCGCCGTCTTCGTCGTCGCCCGCGAGGATTTCGAACTCGGGATGCAGCATGGTGAGCTCGCCGGCATAGGTATCGAACTCGACCTTGCCGAACAGGGCGACCTTCATGCCCTCGGCGAAGACGTTGGCGAGGTAGCCGCCGTGGAACCACTTGCCGACCAGGATGTGGCGCGAGGCGTCGGTGAAGCGGACCTCGAACAGGCCCAGGCTGCGCCGGCGGAAACCGCTCATCTTGGTGGCGCGGACGTCGGCGATCACCGTGGCCATCTCGCCCGGCGCAAGCTGGGCGATGGTCTTCATGTTGCTCCGGTCCTCGTAGCGGAAAGGGACGTAGCCGAGCAGGTCCTCGACCGTGGTCAGCCCCTTGGCTTCGAGCATGGCCGCGCGCGCGGGTCCGATTCCTTTGACGTAGGTGAGCGGGGTGGAGAGATCCATGCCGCGCTCTCAGTGTACAATGGCGCTGCATCATGCGAGACCGCTCCCTACCGCTGGCGCTGCTCGCTGCAGTCAGCGCCGTCTTCGTCTGGTCGTTCATCGGCTGCCACGACGTGTTCACCTGGTTCCTGGAGGTGCTGCCGGCGCTGATCGGCGTCCCTGCCTTGATCTGGTTGTATCCGCGCCTGCGGTTCACCAACCTGGTTTACTGCCTGATCGCGCTTCACGCCTCCATTCTGATGATCGGAGGCCACTACACGTACGCCCTGATGCCGGTGTTCGAGTGGATCAAGCACTGGCTGGGGCTCGACCGCAACTATTACGATCGCCTGGGACACTTCGCGCAGGGGTTCGTTCCGGCCTTCATCGCACGTGAAGTCCTGCTGCGCACGACTCCTCTGAAGCGGGGAAAAATGCTCTCGGTGCTGGTGTTCAGCGTGTGCATGGCGATCAGCGCGCTCTACGAGCTGTTCGAGTTCGCCGCCGCCAAGATCACCGGGACCGCCGCCGACGCCTTTCTCGGCTCGCAAGGGGACGTGTGGGATACACAATGGGACATGACGTGGTGCCTCATCGGAGCCAGCTGCGCCCTGCTGCTTTTCTCCCGCGTGCACGACAGGGCCCTGGCGAAACTCAACTCGGGCAACGGAGTACAATGCACTTCGTGAAGGCCTTCATTCTCTTTCTCGCCTGCGCCCTGCCGGCCTGGACCGCCGACATCCGCATCGGAGTCATCGGCACCGACACTTCGCACGTGCCGGCGTTCACCAAGCTGCTCAACGATCCCACGGCCCCGGATCATGTGGCCGGGGCACGCGTAGTGGCGGCATACAAGGGCGGCAGCAAGGACATCGAAGAAAGCACGAGCCGCGTGGATGGCTTCGCGGAAACCCTTCGCACCAAGTACGGGGTGGAGATCGTGGACAGCATCCCCGCGTTGCTGTCCAAGGTGGACGCGGTGTTGGTGAGCAGCCTGGATGGACGCGTTCATCTGGAGCAGGCGCGGCCGGCGATCGCGGCGCACAAGCCGCTGTTCATCGACAAGCCGCTGGCGGCCACCCTGGAAGACGCGCGCGAGATCGCGCGGCTGGCCCGGGACGCGGGCGTGCCGTGGTTCAGTTCGTCGAGCCTGCGCTTCGGCGCGATCGGCGCCATGGGCCGCCAGACCGGCGCGAGCGCGGTGACCACGTGGGGTCCGGGGCCGCTCGAGGCGCATCATTACCTGGAGCTGGCGTGGTACGCGATCCATCCGATCGAGGTGCTGTACACCTTGATGGGACCAGGCTGCGAGAGCGTGGCGCGCATCTCCGGCAAGGATCTGGATACCGTCGTGGGCCGGTGGAAGGATGGCCGCATCGGAACCGTCAATGCGGCCCGCCCCTACAGCGATTACGGCGCCTTGATTTTTCAAGGCCGCAACGTGGTGGAGAATCATCCCAAGGCCGGCCCGGCGACCGATTACCACCCGCTGGTGGAAGAGATCGTCAAGTTCTTCCAGACGGGCAAGCCGCCGGTACCGAACGAGGAGACGCTCGAGATCTTCGCCTTCCTGGACGCCGCGCAGCGCAGCAAAGAGCAGGGCGGCAAGCCGGTGACGCTGCGGTAGGTGCCGCGGACGATCGTGCTTCAGGACGATCGTGCTTCGCCGTCCGCGCACGTCGCTCTGTTCTACACTGAAGTATTCATGTCCAAACTGCTGGAGGGCAAACATGCCCTCATTCTGGGTATTGCCAACAAGTGGAGCCTGGCTTACGCGATCGCGCAGGCGTTTTCGCGCGAGGGCGCGGCACTGACGCTAACCTATCTGGGCGAGCGGCAGAAGGATTCGATCGAAGACCTGGCCAAAGACCTGAACGTTACCGCCGTCCTCCCTTGCGACGTGACCAAAGACGACGAACTCGCCGCGCTCACCGAGTCTCTTAAAGGCTTGAACCGGCCGCTGCACGCCGTAGTGCATAGCCTGGCGTTCGCCAACAAGGAGGACCTCTCCCGGCCGTTCGTCGAGACCAGCCGGTCAGGATTTCTGCTGGCCCAGGATGTGAGCGCGTACTCGCTGGTGGCGGTGGCGCGCGCGGTGGCGCCGGTGATGGGCGAGGGTGGCTCGATCAGCACGCTTACCTACCTGGGCTCCACGCGCGTGGTGACCAACTACAACGTGATGGGCGTGGCCAAGGCCTCGCTCGAGGCCGCGGTGCGGTACCTGGCGAGCGAGTTGGGCCAAAGGAAGATCCGGGTCAACGCGATCTCGGCGGGGCCGGTCAAGACGGCGTCGGCGCGCGCCATCAAGGACTTCTCCACGATTCTGGACACCATCCAGGAACGCGCGCCTCTGCGGCGCAACACGGACCCCACCGAAGTCGCCGATGCCGCCGTCTTCCTGGCGAGCGACCTGGGCCGCGGCGTAACCGGAAATTGTCTTTTCGTCGACGCGGGCATGCAGGTGATGGGATTTTGAGCCAATCCTGCCATAATAAAACTTCGGACTCCCTATGAGAGTGGAAGTGGTTTTGACTGAGGCGGATATCGCTCAGGAATTCGCCGAGGCGATCGAGGCGCGCGATCTGCCCGAAAAGTTCTTCTTCTGGTTCCCGCGCTCCGCCACGGCATGGATCACGCTGGTCGAGCGCGCCGAATTGTATGGCGGCCTGTGGGATTCCTGGAAGGAGATCGCCGCGACTGCCCCGGCGATCGCGCGGCACTTCCGCGGGCGCGTGCCGGTGATCAGCTTCGGCGCAGGCGATGGTCTTCGCGACCGTCTCCTTATGAAAGCCCTTAAAGATGCGGGGTGCGAGTCCTTTTACTTTCCGGTGGATGCCAGCCAGACCATGCTGGAATTGGCTTGCGGCGGCGCCGACGACGAGGATATCGAAACCGTCGGCATCAAGGCCGACATCTCCAGCC
>Ga0335083_10008810_pt1 | contig 12296 bp, 14 predicted proteins | sample Lox_Sample_42_FD_206716 | JGI IMG/M metagenome (GOLD analysis project Ga0335083, IMG submission 206716) | Soil microbial communities from Loxahatchee National Wildlife Refuge, Florida, United States - Lox_Sample_4.2 | ecosystem: Environmental > Terrestrial > Soil > Wetlands | place: USA... | reverse complement strand
AGATCAGCAACACCGCCACGAGTTGCAGCAAGGACATTCAGTGCTCGACGGGCAAGTGCTGCAGCACCTGCGTCGACTCCACGAGCGACAACAACAACTGCGGCAGCTGCGGCAACAAGTGCTCGGCCAACCGGTCCTGTCAGAGCAGCAGCTGCGCGTGCGTCGGGTACACCTTCCCGGCCGCGTGCGGGAGCACGTGCGGCAGCTGGAGCTTCGAGTCGGGCCCGAGTACGACCGAAGGCTGGACCGAGATCATCTCGCCCGAAGTCGGCTCGCAGAACAACGGCGCGCTCAACGCGGCCATCTCCACCAATCGCCCGAGCGGCTATCCGGGGTCGGGCAGCTATTCGCTCGTGGTTCCGGTCAACGTCAACGGCTCGACCACCTCCATCGCCTCGGTCGGAGTCCAGTTCTGCCAGCCCGGGGACTACACGAGCGTCGGCGGCTACAACCTCACGGGTTACGTCTACTTCTCCGGCCCGGCCTTCCCGACCTTCGCCTCGTTTTCGGCCTACACCTGGGGAGCGGATCCGTCGGAAGCGGCTCAGTCGATCATCCTCTTGAACACCTCGGTGGTGCCGAACACCTGGATCCAATTCACCGAACAAATGGACTTCGGCTTTCAGTACGATCACCTCGCACTGGGACTCGGTCCGAACGGCGCGTGGAGCGGCACGATGTACCTCGACGACATCCAATTCACGGGCCTCTGACCCGGGTTCGCGCGCACAACGGAAGGAAGATCGTGTCGACGATCTCCTCGATCGTGGCGTTCGAGACCGGTTTGAGCGTCATGAAGAACTCCTGTTGCAGCAACGCGTAGGGTACGGAGGCGATGCGGTCGCTCACCCTGGCGGGAGCGACCTCCCCTCGCGCGATCGCGCGGTCGAGAAGCATGCGCGGAATGTGCGGCCGCGTCGGAAAGACGGTCTTGCGCAGATCGACGGGGCTCGTGCCGGTCTCCTGATAGTAGCCGCCAAGATGCACGGTCAGCGCCGTGATGAGTTCGAGCCTGCCCCGATTGGCGATCTTCATCATCGAAATCGTGTCGCGGCGCAGTGACCCCGTGTCCGGTATCTCCACGTCATCGGGACGAGCAACGTGGGCCACGACGGCGCGCACGAGCGCGTGCTTGCCCGTCCAGCGCCGGTAGAGCACCGCGCGACTGGTCCGGGCGCGAGCGGCGACGGCGTCCATCGTGAAAGCGGCGTAACCCTGCTCGACCAACTGCTCCCACGCCGCATCGAGCAGTGCTTGCTCCAACTTCGCTCCGAGTCGCTTCGTCACTCGAGACCTGCCTCCTCTACGGGCATCAGAGCGTGACGACTATCTTGCCTTGAACGTGGCGGCTGGCCTGACGTGTTACCGCTTCACGGATTTGCTCGATGGGATACGTCGCCGCAATCGGCACCCTCAGCCTGCCCTCCACGATCAACGCGGCGACGTGTTCGAGCGTCCCCGCGACCGCTTGAAAACCCGCAACCGTCGTCACTCCCGGCAACTGGCCGGCGATCATCGAAATGCGCGCCCGCGGAACGCCCAGCTCGAGCGCGAGTTCGGCGGTCTCCGTGCCGAACAGATCCATCGCGGCCGTGACTCCGTTCGACGCGAGAGTTCGGACTCGGTCGCCCAGACCCTCGCCGTACTTCACGGGCTCCGCACCGAGACCACGAAGGTATTCGAACGACTTCTCCGATGCCGTACCGATGACTCTGGCCCCTGCGAGCCGTGCGAGTTGGACGGCGAAGGTCCCGACGCCGCCGGCCGCGCCGCCGATCAACACCGTGTCGCCGACGCGAGGCACGATCGCGGCGAGCGCTGCTGCCGCCGTGCGTGCGGCAACGTCGAGCGTCGCGGCAGTCACGTCGCCGAGGCCGGTCGGCGTGTGATGGACCTCGCCGGGCACGACGACCGCGTAGTCGGCAACCGCCCGCGAGAGCGCTCCGCCAAAGACCCGATCGCCAACGGCGAACCCCGCCACACCGTCGCCCACCTCGTCGACGACGCCTGCAAAATCGTGACCGAACACGGAAGGCAACGTCAGCGCGAGCCCCGGTTGCCGAGCGCGCGCGTCTCTGAGCCGCCGTCCCAAGTCGTCGTCGGCGATGAACATCCAATCCATCGGGTTCAAGCCTGCCGCCGAGACGCGCACCCGCAGCTGTCCGTGGCCCGCACGAGGCTCCGCAATTTCGCGCACCGCGAGCACTTCGGCACCGCCGAACCTCTCGTTGATCACGGCTCGCATGCTTCGCAGCCTACGGCCGGCGTCTCCCGTTTTCAAGATACAATCCTGTATCTTCAAGGATTCGCTCGAGTATCCTTGGGATTCGAACCTTCCGCGCGCGGCGACGATTTGGCGAATCACGAGCGGCGTTCACTCTCCTTTCGCAGCGCCTCGAGCTCGCGCTTCAGAGCTTCGTTCTCGTCGAGCAGCGGGCGCACGAGCTCGTCAACCTCGTGCTCCGTGTAGCGCGGCGTGATGTGCTGCGGGCAATTCCAGTCGATGCCTTCGACGCGGAGGACGAACACGCGCTCGGCGGCGGTGTCACCTGCAACGCGCGCGAAGAGGTCAGGGTCGTCCGACCGTGCGATGATGCGCGCGCGGGCGAGGATCTTCAGTCGTGCGCGTGCTGGGTAGTCGACGAAGATGAGCGCAACGCGGTCGTCGCCCTCGACATTGCCGACGGTGATGTATTGGCGATTGCCGCGGTAATCGGCGAAGGCGAGCGTCCGCTCGTCGAGGACGTGCACGAACCCCCGCTCGCCGCCGCGATGCTGAATGTAGGGCCAGCCGGATGAACCGACGCTCGCCATGTAGAAGCTATCGCGTTCGGCGAGAAAGCTCGCTTCGTCCTCCCCGAGCGTGTCCGGGGTCGTCTCGCCGCGCTCGAGGCGCGCATACGTCCGGCGGCTGCCCCATCGCGCCTGAGCCGCCTTGACGGCCGGAGTGAACGCCAGGCTCGAAAACCCACGCATGGTCGGGCCCTTCAGCGCGGGTGGTGGCGAACGACCGGAAAGTCGAGGTCGGTCGCCGCGAGCTCGTTCAGATAGTTCGTGAAGATCGTCAGTGCGACGTTGGCCGCCACCTCGATCACCTCGGCGTCGGAAATGCCGGCCTCCCGCACCTCGTCGAGGACCGTGCCGGCCCGACCTCGGTGGTCGACGATCGCACGAGCCAGGCCGAGCAGGCGCATCCGACGCGAGTCGTCGGATTTGCCGAGCCGTGCGTCGGCAAGAGCTTGCTCGTCGAGGCCCGCCCTCTTGCCGAGCGCGCTGTGGGCGGAGAGGCAATAGTCGCACGCGTCGATTTCCGAGACAGTGAGCGCAATGGCCTCGCGCGTCCGGGCGTCGAGACGGCCTTTGCTCACGGCGCCGAAGAAGCCGACGAGCGCCTCCAATGCGGCGGGTGAGTTCGCGGCCACGCGGAACAGGTTCGGAGTCATGCCGAGACCCTGCTGCACGCCGGCGAGCAGGGGCGCGACCGTGGCGGGGGCGGTGGCAGGTTCGATAGGGGGAATACGGCTCATGGACTTCTCCTCGTGGTTTCCTGCGACGGGATCGCGTCGCCGGTGAGCCAGAATCTGCGTCTTTCTCGCAGCGAAGAGAACTGTCGTAGTCTGCACACTACCTTTGCGTAGGATGCAAAAATCATGGACCGCCTCGATGCCCTCCGCGCCTTCACGATCGCCGTCGACCGAGGCAGCCTTTCAGCGGCGGCTCGCGCGCTCCGACGTTCATCCGCTTCGATCACCCGCGCCATCGATGCCCTCGAGGAACGTGTGGGCACCGCGCTCCTCCAACGGACGACACGCTCACTCAAGCTGACCGACGCCGGCGAGCGCTACCTGGCGGTCGCGCGCCGCGTGCTCGTCGAGCTCGACGACGCCGAACGCGCGACGAGCCAGGGGACGGTCGAGCCGCACGGCACGCTCAGCGTGACGGCGCCGGTTGCCTTCGGGTCGCTGTTCATTCGGCCAATCCTCGAAGATTTTCTCGAGACGCACCGGAGCGTCCGCGGGCGCCTACTTCTGCTCGACCGAGTCGTTAGCCTGGTGGAGGAAGGCGTGGACGTGTCGGTACGTATCGGCCACCTCCCCGACTCGGCCCTGATCGCCATCGACGTGGGCCGGGTGCGCCGTGTCCTCGTCGCGAGCCCTGCGTATCTCGCGCGCCATGGTCGCCCGAAAACGCCTCAGGACCTCACGGGCCATCGCTTAATCGCCGCGACGAGCGTCACCCCCCACGACTCCTGGAGCTTTTCCGGCAAGGCGGGCGCGCGGGCGCTGCGGGTGAGAGTCGACCCGCTTCTCACGGTCAACGTCCCCGACGCTGCCATTCGCTCCGCTGCAACCGGCATCGGCATCGCGTGCGTGATTTCCTACCAGGTCACCGAACAGCTCGCGACGGGAAGCCTCGTTCGGCTGCTTACCGCCTTCGAGCCCCCGCCGCTCCCCGTACACCTTCTCTATCCGGCGTCGAGCGCACGCACAGCCAAGGTGAGGGCGTTCGTCGAAAGTGCCGCGCCACGGCTGCGCACGACCCTCGCCGCTGCGCGCTGAGGCGCCACACTACGGACGCCTCGATGCCGATGGCGCTGCGGATCCATGCGGCCGCCGCTGCAATGGAGTCGGCGCGGGTAACGTCGAGCGCGATCGGAGGTTCAAATCGGGTTGCGCGGGGGCGATACGCACGCTGGACGGGATCACCCGGCGAGGCGCTCGGCCGAGAAGGTGAGCACGGTCTCGGTCCGGCCCTGCGTGCTCGCCGGCGACTGCATGTATCCCATGCGTCGAAAGCTGTAACGCTCGATACGGAAACCCGCTTCGCGCACGAGCTCGAGCACCTCATCCACGCAATAGCGGTGTTCGAGCGGCGTGCGCTCCTCCCGATAAATGAGCGGGCCGAAATTCACCCACCGACCGCCCACCGGCAAGAGCTCCCACAGCCGCGCGAACAGCGTGCGCATGTCGGACGGCACGTGATCGATGAACCACGGAGTAAAAATCGTGTCGAACGTTCCCGCGCGCACGGGCGGATTCAGCCCGTCGGCGAACAACAACTCGATGCGAGGATCGGCAGGCCACGGGCTCACGAGGTGCCGCTCGACGTACGGGTGCTTCGAGTCGAGCGGCCACGCAGGAAACTCGAAGAGCGACACCGATTCCCCTCGCAGCAAGCGCTGGGCCACGAAGAACGGCAGCGGGTTCAGATCGAGTGCGACGGTGAGCGTCGCTCCGTGACGACAGTGGAGATCTTGGGTCAGCCTGCAGGCGCCTGCACCGAGCACGAGCATCTTCCCGAGCGGGCGCTCCGCCACGACGTCATTTACGGCGCGCAGGGCCTCGGCTGCTTCGTCGTTCTCGGGGCTCCAGCCCCAGTCGCGGTGGATTTGCGGGTAATACTGGAGCAACGCGGCCTTCGAGGCGGGGCTCGCGGCGTTGTCAGGTACCTCGTAGACCGCCGCCTCGAGCCCGGCGTCGGTAACGAGCTCGAGGATGCGACGCCAGTGTCGCTCGAGTTGGCGGCGCAGGATCTCGAGCTTCTGCTGCGTGAGTGGCGGGTGGTCGCCAGAGCGGATCTGGGCCAGCAGTTCGAGCAGGCCCCGGTTCATGCCCGCGTCGAACTCGCGCGTGAGTGCGCTGAAGTGAGCGAACAAGGTCGCCGGCTCGGCAACGAGCAGCGGAATGCCTCCCAATCGGGGGTAGGTCTGCACGCAGGCGGCGCAAACGAGCCCATCACCTCCCGCCCGCAGCGCCCCACGACAGCGCGGGCATTCGAGAACGTCGAGCAACATGCGCGCAGTCTACGACCGATCGTGACCGAGCCGCGCGAAGGACGGCATCAACGCCGCGATACGCACTGCCCCGAGCCGCAGCCCGAGCTCGACCTCTGAGCCCGTGACCGCCGACGCGGAAACGCCCTCCTCGCTTGAAGCGGGAGGGCGTTGTCCACGTGTGGTTGCGCGGCGGCGATACCCGGCGTGGGCAACGGGGATTTCGGTGCCGGGTGAGGTGCGGGCGGCGTAGCCGAACGCCCGCCGGCCGCTTTCGTGACTTCCGCACTAGGTGGTGCGATGGTTGACTCATGGCGAGGCCTAGCGAGGCGCAAGCTCTCCCGTCACCGGAGGCGGCACCGGCCGTTTCCGCCCGGCGTGTCGCGGCAGCGGACCCCGACTTGGAGCGCGAGCTCCTTCAGGCGGAGCAGGACTTCGACACCGGCGACTACATCGAGCTCACCGTTGAGCAGCTCGAACACTACGCCGCGACGGGGGAGTCGCCGTGGCCCGACGAGTCGCCCAGCTAAGCACGACCTTTCGGCGCAGCGTCATCGATCTCGGGCTCGCGCCCGGCTCGCCGGGGTTCCGGGCCGTGTTCGCGACCGTCGCCGCGCTGACGAACGCGGATGAGCTGCCGGGACCGGGGGACGACGAGACGACTTTTGGGGTCGGGCGCGCCTTCGTGAGACGAGTGAGCGGACGTAATGTCTGGATTCTCTACCGCTTCGACGACGCACACGTCCTCGCGATGACCACGCGCGGTATGCCGCCGGTGCCGATGGATGACTAGCTCCACTCGCTGAGCATGGACATGCCATCGGTGCGCTCCTTTCCCACGTGCCGTCCAATTTCGCGATGGAGCCGGCTTTGGGTCGCATGCAGGGCACCCGTCGCGACACGCCCGGCCGGCAGCATCGCTCCGGAGAACCCGTAAACGCCTAACGATCGTCGCCGTCATCACGCTCCAACACGTGGAGATGCGACACCAGGCGTATCGTGCGCGCGCGCCGTCGACCTCGCACTCGAGGCCCTCTTTGATGAACCGCTCGCGCGCAGGCTCGAGATGCAGCACCTGAAGACTGCTCGCGCTCAATGTGCTCGACGACGAACCGCTCGCATTCTGCGGCCCGCGCATCACAAGCCGGCATTCACCTCGCGCTCTGTACGGGACGCCCCGGCTTTGGCGTCACGCGAACCTATGCAGAGCGGCTCGCACCAAACGGGTGGCACGCATTTCAAAACGGCGCGAGCCTCGTTCGCCTTTCGACCAACGAATCGCGCTCGCTCTCGCTCCGACCCGAAACGGTCATTGACATCAAGAACAGGTCACAACGTGCTAGTCGCATTCTCGAACTTTACTCGGATCATTGCTACGCAGTGGAGAGTACGAATGAGAAAGCCAGACGCAATGCGGAGATCCTCGGTATTCCCTTCGAAGCGCGTTCTCTCGATGCGGTCGCATGGCCCGTCGTCCGCGCGCAGTGGATCATTCCCGCCCACGAGCTTGACGCGGTAATGGGTGAGCCGCATCAAGGGTTCGAGCTGGGGCCTTCGACCGGCCCCGACATGCCCGACACGTGCTTCGTCAATCTAACCCCGCCCGGCATCGACAAGGGGAGCGCGATTCGCAAACTGTGCGAAATCCACGGATGCTCACTTTCGGACGTGATGTTCGTCGGAGACGGCCTGAACGACCTCTCGGCCATGAGCATTGTCGGCTCTCCGGTCGCGATGGGAAACGCTGGCCCTGCGGTGCAGGCATTGGCGAGATACCAGGTCGACGACGTGGACTCGGGTGGCCTGGCCGACGCATTGGCGCTCGCGATCTCGGAGCACGTTTCCGCGCGCTCAGATCCGAACAAGGCTAGCTGACGGGTCCAGGCGGGCGAGGTCGCCCGGATCGCTCGTCACAATTGCCTGTTGCGCGCGCTTCGCGCAAATCACGACGTGCGCGTCTGCGATGTCTTTCGTGCGGCTCGCGCCCAGCAAGATCCCGACGCTGGTCGCGTCCACGGCATCAAGCGAACGAAGGTCGGTAGTCGGTTGACGAATCAGCCGCGCCAGCCGCGCCTGCGCCGCTGGCCGCCGGATGGCTTGAGCCAATGCTGTTGCTGGGACGGTCACACGCGCACCCAGCTCCTTGGCGCGAGCCAGTAACACGAGGACCTTGCGATCGTCGCGGTCGAGCGCGATAAGCGCTCCGGCGTCGAGCGTCACGCCGCTCATGCGGCTCGAGCTCGGGATCGCTTGCCCCGCCCCTTGCCGGGAGGCTTCAAGAGCACATCGTCGGCCCAGGTCCGCTCAGCGCGCGTGAGCGGACCGCCCGTCTGATCCAAAGCAGAGGCGAGGAGCGCACCCCAACCGGCGACGTCATTGAGCGATACCGCGACGGCGTGCTGAACGAACGCCGAAACACTGCTTGTCGAACGCGCTTCGACCAGGGCGCGGATGGCTGCCAGCTGATCCACGTCTAGGGTCACCGTCACTTTTTTGGTCGCCATACCGATTGCCATACCACAAGCACGCGGTCTTCTCCACACGCCGCCATGAGCTGGGCAAAGTTCCCAGCATCCAGCAGCGCGCGCGTCGAGTCGTGCGCGTGGAACTGCACCTGGGAGCGGACCGTCGTCGTCCCGTGGCCCCGAAAATGGCCCCGCCGCCGACGAGCAGACTCGCGCGCGGACGGCCGTGCGAGGATGGACGCTTCGCGAAATGCGCGCCACGTGCTACAAGAACCGCTGTGAGTGGCTTTTCCTCGGAACAAGCCCGTGCGTTTCGGCGCCGTTGGGAGCTCGTCGAGGAGAGAGTACGCGCCGAACAGTCGGCCTCAACCATCGAAGAGAAGCTCGACGAAGTCGAGCAGCTAATGCTTTCCGTCCAGGATTTCGGTTGGGACGAAGCGCTCGACGACGACGCTACCGTCCGCGCGCGTTGGGCACGCTTGCGCGCGCGGCTACTTTCGGCCGGCGCAGCCCGCTGAAGGCCGATGGCCGCCGCGCGCGTTCCTGGCCCACTGCTCCAGGCAATCGGGGCAGTAACCACCTGGCTGCGCGAGGCGGACGTGCCGGCTGCCGTGATAGGCGGCGTCGCTGCCTCGCTCCTCGGGCGGCCACGCGTCACCAAGGACGTAGACCTCGTCGCAGCGGCAGAAGACGGTGAGCTGCCTCGGCTCCTGACGCTCGGCCATCAGCATGGTATCGGCGAGCGCGCCGCGGACACCATCGACTTTGCCAAAGTCTCGCGCGTTCTCTTGCTCGAGCACCAGCCGAGTGGCATCGCGATCGATTTGTCCCTCGCGAGCCTGCCGTTCGAGCGCGAGGTCATCGAAAGGGCGGTCGAGCGGACGATACGGGGAGTGGCGTTTCGCGTCGCGACCGCCGAGGACCTCGTCGTGATGAAGGCCATCGCACGGCGACCGCGCGATGTAGCCGATATCGAAGCTCTGCTCGACACGCACCCGAACTTAGATCTCGAACGCATTTGCTCTCTCCTCCGAAGCTTCACCGAGGCCCTCGAAGCGGACGACTTCGCGGGAGATTTCGAGCGCCTCTTGGCGCAAAAACGTCGTCGCAAGTAGACTCGCTGATGTAGAAGAGCTCGCGCGGAGAGCTGAACGGTGGAAATCGATCAGCTTTTTTGCGGCCGCGAGATCGCGCGGGGAACATCGACCTCGTTGCTTCTGAAAAATTGACCATTTCGCCGTGGAGGTAGGCCGGGAAGATCCAGGGAATGAGCGCAACGCCTTCGGAGGAAGGTCAACCGGCAACATCTTCCGCGCCTTCGCTTGCCGGCCGATCCGTCGAGCGCCGCCGCCTGGCACAAGTTGCGGTCTCGACGGCCGTCTCGACGGTCGTCGCTTTCCTCTGTATCGGTCTCTATGGCGTCGCGGATCCCAACGCCGGCCTACTCGGCGTTGCGGTTGCAGGGCTCGCCGGGATGCTCCTTGGCCAGACAATCGTTCGTGCGGCTTACGGCGATCGTTATCTTCTGGCAAAGGGCCCGACGCGGGCGCTCGTGCTGACTGCAGCGGACACTGCGGCAACGCCTGCATCGCAGGAGAGACCTCGGGCCCCGCCTACGAGCTGTGCAAGTTGCGCGCGGGTTCTCGAGCGCGAGTACTGGAGGGTGAACGGACGTGTGGCTTGCGAGCACTGCCGCGATGCAGCGACCCGCGCACCGACATCGGGCGGGTCATGGCCGCAGAGGCTGAAATCGGCCAAATACGGTGCGCTTGCGGCAATCGGGTGCTCCGTGACTTGGATCGTGATCGCCAAGATCACGGGGTACGAGTTCTCGATCGTCGCGATACTAGTGGGCGTCGTTGTCGGGGCGGCGGTCCGGCACGGCGCAGGAGGCAGCGGTGGACGGAGGTATCAGGAGCTTGCGGTGTTTCTGACCTACTCCGCGATTGCTTTGGCAAACATCCCTCCCATCCTGGCGGAGATAGCGGCGCGTGCCCCGCCCGCGCCTGCGCTGCAGCCCACTTTCACCGGCATCGTGCAGAGTTGGCTCTTGATCGTAGGTCTCGCGTACGCTCTCCCGTTTCTCAGCGGCACCGGCGGTCTCATGCGACTCGGGATGATCGGGATTGGCCTCCTAAACGCATGGAACCAGACTGCTGCACGACGACCTACGGTCCTGGGCCCAATCCCCTTGCCGTAGCGGACACCACTCGCAGGGTACGTGCGGCCAAGAGTCGCCCATGGAACGAAAAAACGCGGGGTCAGCTTGTTGAGCTAACTCCGCGTCCTCGCTTTAGTTGCGCGGGGGCGATACGCACGCTGGACAATGCCAGGTCCTCTCCAACGAGCCCCACGCCGCGCGGCAGACACGAGAGACCGCAAATGGGTGCGCTCGGTTCGCACCACCGCTCCCGGGGAGCCGCGCCGAACGTCAAGGGCGGCGGGGCTTGTTGCGCCTCGGTGCCGCGACCGGCCCAGCCCCTCCGCCTTGGGGGGGGCCTTTCCGTCTCCGTTCGAGCGCCATAGCGCCGCAAGATGCCCGGGTCAATGGTCCGAAACTTGCTAGCGCCTTGCGGCCAGCGCCCCCTTTCAGTATTCATTCTCGTACACTTGCATCCTGTGTGGCCCAGCATGTTGCTAGGTCGCGACGAGAATACTGATATGGACCCCGACGCAAAGATTCACGCCGCCCGCGCTTCGCTCAAGTACTTGTCTCCAGACATCACACTGGGTCTAGGGTCAGGCTCAACAGCCCATGCATTCGTTCGCCTGCTGGCGGCGGAAGTATCCTACTACACCAGCTTCAAGTGCATATGTACGTCTTCCGCTACTGAAACTCTCGCCAAGAGTCTCGGATTGCGGGTCATCGACGCGAATGAAATCGATGGAGTCGACCTAACAATTGACGGGGCCGACGAAGTCGACGAACGCCTAAACATGATCAAAGGCGGTGGCGGAGCGATGCTCCGAGAGCGCATCGTCGCGGCAATGTCCAAGAACCATATCACGATCGTCGACTCGACCAAGGTTAGCAACACGCTAGGGCGGTTTCCTCTACCCATTGAAGTTGCGCCATACGCGCACACGGTTACTACTCCCTGGATCTTGGAGAGCATTCGAGACGCCGGATGTCGTGTGGAACGACACATACTTCGAACCACGGAGCTGGGGCAACCGTACGTCACGGACAATGGCAACCATATTCTTGATGTGAAGATCGCTGAGATTCGCGACCCATCCTGGTTATCTGATCATCTCTACCGAGTCAGTGGAATGATTGCTCACGGGCTCTTTGTCAACCTGACCAAACTAATCATTGTTGCGGACGACAAAGGCAGTGTCCGCGAGTTGCGATGAAGCTGCCGTCGTTGAAGGACGTTGTACTTCCGGCCCTCGGTGTTGCCGTGGCCCTGTTGGCGGTAAGCCCCGCGGCCTTGGGCCAAAATGCAGCGGGATACGGTGACTATCTCCGACACAATTGGTGGTGGATCGTCGCCGTGGCTTCGCCCATTGCAAGCGTCGCGTGGACCTGGCTCTACAGCCGTCATCGCCCAACGGCGGCACCCCCAAATGAGAACGGCATTCGCGCTTTTCCAGATCGCCAAGACAAGCAATACCAACATCTATTGACCGAAGCACTCTCGCGCGCCAAGAGTGTAGATGTCGTGGGAGTCTCGAACAACCGACTCACCTCTGACGTGAACGTAGAGTTCTATCGCGACCTGCTCCTGAGTCGCAAAGGTCGCATACGGGCACTCTTTCTTGCGCCGAATTCCCCCGCAATTCGCGAACGGGAGCAACTGGAAGGCAGGCAACGCGGTAGCCTTTCTGGCTTGGTGCAACACAACATTGAGGACTTGCGGCGGTTTGCGCGAACGCTCGGACTGAGCGCAGAGTTCGCGGGCACCCAGCTGGCCGTCAGGACGGTCAGCTTTTTCGCTGGGATCAATGTCATTATTTGTGACAATCAGCTCGCCTTTGTCCACTACTACGGTCGGAACACCAGAGGATTCGACTGCCCGGCTCTAGTCTTTGATTCGACGCGGCAGCGCGAATTG
>Ga0335083_10008809_pt1 | contig 12298 bp, 11 predicted proteins | sample Lox_Sample_42_FD_206716 | JGI IMG/M metagenome (GOLD analysis project Ga0335083, IMG submission 206716) | Soil microbial communities from Loxahatchee National Wildlife Refuge, Florida, United States - Lox_Sample_4.2 | ecosystem: Environmental > Terrestrial > Soil > Wetlands | place: USA... | reverse complement strand
CCCTGGCAACGCCAAAGGCCTGATTGTAGATTTCGGTGCGCAGGCGGCCCTGAATCCAGTCGCTGTCGTGCAGCCACTCGGACACCGAAGGCTGGATGCCGCGCTCAGAGGCGTAGAGGTGGAAATCGTCGAGAATGGCCGGTGTCACTTCAAACGGTTCGTTGAGTTTATGTTTCTGTGTGTAGTCGGTGGCGAATGAAGTGATGGCGCCGCTGGCTTCCAGCGCGACGCGCAGACGATTCGGCGGATCAGGCGTCACAATGACATCCGGCCGAATGCCGCCGCCGCCGGGCACCTTGCGCCCGCTGTCGGTTGAATAGAGCTCGTGCGAGGCGATGTCGCCGAGCTGGCCTTCGCGCAGCGCTTTCTGAATCGAGCGGCCGCTGGGCGTGTAGTAGAACGCAGTGGTGAGGGCCATGCCGGTGTTGTCGGAAAGCGGCAGCACACTCTGCACCAGCCCCTTACCGTAGGTGGGCACGCCGACGATGGTGGCGCGGTCGTGATCCTGCATCGCGCCAGTGACGATCTCGGCCGCGCTGGCAGTCTTTTCGTTCACTAGAATCGCGAGCGGGAACGTGTACGGCGTGGCGTTCTTCGGTACCTCCATTTCCTGCGGGCCCGCGAGCGAGCGGCCGTGCGCGGTCAACAGGCGCTGGCCGGGCTGGAGGAAATAGCTTGCCGAAGCGAGCGCGGTCTGCACTACGCCGCCGGTGTTGTTGCGTAAATCGAGCACCAGCCCCTTCAGGCTTGCGCCCCCAAGCTTTTCTATGGAGTCCTTGAGCAGCTTCGCGGTTTGTGGATCGAAGCTGGCGATGCGCACGTAGCCGATGCCCGAGCGCAGCATGAACGCGCGATCGACGCTGGGCGCGTCGATGAGTTGCGGGTTGAGCGTGAAGCGCAAGGGCCGCACGCTGCCCGGGCGGCGCACCACAAGCTCCGCCTGCTTCTGGTGCGATTCGCCCAGGAATTGCACCAGTTGATCGAGGCTCAGCGCCGCGAGCGGCACGTTGTTGACGACGACGATCTCATCTCCGGGCGAAAGACCCGCGCGTTCCGACGGAGTGCCGGGCAAAGCTTGCAGAACGATGACGCGACCCGGTAAAACCGATACCACAGTACCGAAGCCTTTTGTTTCGGAGCGCTCCATGGTCTTGAGCTGCTCGAACTGGTCGCGATTGAAGAAGACCGTGTGCGGATCGAGCTCGCGCAGCATGGATGGGATGGCGCCGTCGTAAACGGCATGCTCGACGTCGATGGGATCCGCTGAGTTTGACTCAACCGCCGCCAACGCCTCGGAAAAGCGCCGCAGGGACAATTCCACATCGTCCATGGCGGGAGGGTTCGCCGGCGCGGCGGCGAGAAACAGCAGAGGCAGGAGCATTCCGTTACCGCGAGTAGCGAAGCCCCTCTCTGGTGCGCTGGCGTTCGAGCGCGAGCTCGATCAGCCGGTCCAGCAGCTTCGGCATCGGCAGGCCCCAGTGTTCCCACATTTTCGGGAACATGCTGATAGAGGTGAAACCGGGAACGGTGTTGATTTCGTTAATGAACATCTTCCCAGTGGAATGTTCCAGCAGAAAATCCACGCGGGCCATGCCTTCGCAGCCCACTGCGCGGTAGCACTCCACAGCCAGCCGGCGCATCTCCGCGGTTTGTCCGGCGCTCAGGTCGGCGGGCAGCACCACTCTGGCGGCGTCCAGCAGGTACTTGTCCTCGTAATCGTAGAACTCGCGCGAGGGGATGATCTCGCATGGGACGGCCGCATCGGCGTCTCCGTTCCCCATCACCGCGCACTCGAATTCACGGCCGGCGATGCCGCGTTCCACAATGATCCGCGTGTCGAATTGCGCGGCGAGCTGCAGCGCCGGGCATAGCTCCTTCTCGTCATGCGCTTTCGAAATGCCCACCGACGAGCCGAGATTCGCGGGCTTCACGAACAATGGGAAGGGCAGATGCGCACAGAGGCGCGCAGCGTCCTTTAGCTCCTTGCGCTGCAGCACGATGTAATCGCCGACGGGCAGGCCGCGTTCCCGGCACAGGCGTTTGGTCACCTCTTTGTCCATCGCCGCTGCCGACGCCAGCACGCCCGCGCCGACGTAGGGCAGGCCGGCCAGCTCCAGCAGACCCTGCACAGTGCCATCCTCGCCGAAAGTGCCGTGCAGCATGGGAATCACAACGTCGATGCCGCCGTTCTCCGCCGGGTCGGGTGAGATGGCGCGCGGCGACCAGTGACCGTCCTTCGAGATCACGATCTCGGACACGTCGTACCTCTCGCGATCGAGCGCATCGAGCACCGCACGCGCCGAGCGCAACGAGATCTCGTGTTCGCCGCTGCGCCCGCCATAAAGAACAGCCACGCGCAGCTTCATAGAATGCGATTTCCCAGGGCGGACATAATCAGTTCGACGGCCAGCACCGCGGTTCGGTTCGCCTCATCGATCACCGGGTTCACCTCGACGACGTCCATGGAGCACACCAGGCCGCTGTCGGAGAGCGTCTCCATCGTCAGGTGCGCTTCGCGCCACGTGAAGCCGCCCTTCACCGGAGTGCCGACGCCGGGCGCTTCCTTCGGATCGACCACGTCCATGTCGTAGGAAACATGAATGGCTTCGGTGCCCGCGGAAGCGATGCGGATGGCTTCTTCCATCACGTTGCGCAGGCCGCGCTCGTCGATGTCGCGCATGGTGAACGTGGTGACGCCGGACTGGCGGACGTGCTCACGCTCGCGGCGGTCCACCGAGCGAATACCAACGAGAGCGACATTGTGCGGGTCTACTTGCGGCGAGTGACCGCCGATGCTGGTGAGCTCGCGCGGACCGATGCCGATGCAGCAGGCAAGCGGCATGCCGTGAACATTCCCGCTGGGCGATGTCTCCGGCGTGTTCATGTCGGCGTGCGCATCCACCCAGATGAGGCCGATTTTCCGGTTCTTCTTGCGATAGTGCGCGGATACGCCGGAAACTGAGCCCGCGGCGATGGAGTGATCGCCACCGAGAACGATGGGCATGCGGCCGGCGTCCATCGCTCCTTCCACCATGGTGGCGAGTGAACTGCACGTGTCAGCGATTTGCGGCAGATACTTCGCGCTGGCCTCCCCTTCGGGAAACATCTCGGCCTGAGCGACGTTGACGTTGCCGAGATCGACGACATCGTAGCCGAGCGAAGCGACGCGGGTGAAGATGTTGGCGACACGGACCGCCGAAGGTCCCATGTCGACGCCGCGGCGGCCGGAACCGAGGTCGAGCGGCGCCCCGATGATGGCAATGGATGTGTTCATGGGCGCGTCCTGTAAAGCATGCGCGGGTAGGGGATGGTTTCGCGGATGTGTTCGAGGCCGCAGATCCACGCGACCACGCGTTCCACACCCATGCCAAAGCCGCCGTGCGGCACCGAGCCGAACTTGCGCAGGTCGAGATACCACTCGAAGGCTTCGCGCGGCAGGTTGTGCTCTTCGAGCCGCTTCAGCAGCAAATCGAGATTGTGGATGCGCTGGCCGCCGCCAATGATTTCGCCGTAGCCTTCGGGCGCCAGCACATCGACGCCGAGCGCTACCTCGGGACGGTCGGGATCGGGCTCGAAGTAGAAGGCTTTCACTTGCGTGGGATAGCGGTCCACCATGAGCGGGCGGTCGTACTCTTCGCTGATGAGTGTCTCATCGGTGCCGCCGAAGTCGCCACCCCACTGGATCTCGCTGTCCTTTTCTTGCAGCTTCTTTACGGCGTCATCGTAGGTGATGCGAGGAAATGGCGCTTTGATCGAAGCCAGCTTGCTGACGTCGCGCTCAAGCGCCTGCAGATCGGCCATGCGCGTTTCGAGCACGCGCTGCACGACATGCACCACCAGACCCTCGGCGGCGGCCTTTACGTCTTCCAGCGTGGCGTAAGCGATCTCCGGCTCCACCATCCAGAACTCAGTGAGGTGGCGGCGCGTCTTTGATTTCTCCGCGCGGAATGTGGGCCCGAAGCAGTAGACCTTGCCAAACGCCATCGCGTCGGCTTCGTTGTAGAGCTGGCCGGACTGCGTGAGGTAGACCTTCTCCTCGTCGAAGTAGTTCACCTCAAACAGCGTGGTGGTGCCTTCGCAGGCCGCCGGCGTGAAAATGGGCGTGTCCACCAGCGTGTATCCGTTGTCGTCGAAGTAATCGCGAATCGCCTTGATAATGGCGTGGCGCACGCGGATGATGGCGTTCTGACGGCGGCTGCGCAGCCACAGGTGCCGGTGATCCATCAGAAAATCGGTGCCGTGATCCTTGGGCGTGATGGGATACGGATCGGACTCGGGCACGCGCTGCAGAATCTCCGCGGTTTCGATATCCAGCTCGAAGCCGCCGTGCGCACGTTGCTCGGCGCGCAGCTTGCCCGTGACGATGAGCGACGATTCCTGCGTGAGATTCTTCAGCCCTTCGAAGGTCTCCTCCGGCAGGTTGCTTTTGACGGCGACACACTGGATGATGCCAGTGCCGTCGCGCAGTAGCGGGAAGCAGATCTTTCCGGAGCGGCGCAGATTGTACAGCCACCCGCAGATCTTCACCGTTTCGCCCGCGTGGTTCGCGGCGTCGGCGATGGCGATTCTGTTTGCGGTCTCTGACATTACAGGCTCTCGAGTCTCTCGAAAATGTCCTTCGCTTTGTCGAACGGATGTGGGCCGAACTCGGGAACTTCCTTGAGTTCGAGCAGCAGCGGGTATTGATCGGGCCGGCTGCGGAGCAGTTCGACGGCTTTCTTCCAGTCTATGGTGCCGCCTTTGGAGAGAAACGGGAAGAGGTGCTGGTCGGCCTTGCCGTCATTGTCGTGCAGGTGCGTGGAGCGAATGCGCTCCCGCATGATCTCGTACGCCGCTTCGACGCCTTCGTTGATGTTCGCGTGGCCCACGTCGAAGCAGAAACCCATGTTGAGGTGCGTGATGTGGAGGAAATCGATGAGGCGCTGCGCGCTGGAGAGGGCATTGGGAATGTTCTCCAGCAGGATCTCCACGCCGCGCTGGCGCGCGAAGTTGTTCAGCTCGTCGAGCGCGTTGAAGGCGGCTTCCACCTTACGGTCGTCGTATTCCTCGCCGCCGACGCCGACGTGCTGCACCATGTAGCGGAAGGGAATCGATTCGGCCACCTCGAGCGCGCGTTTGATCTCGTCCACCATGGCGATCCGCTTCGTCTTCGTGGTTTCCGTGATGGTGATGACCGCGTGCGGTCCGGAGCGTCCCCAAACATCATCGGTGTACATGGGCGAGTGCAGCGAGTGGAGTTGCATCTCGGAATCGCGGAACCAGGCCGCGAGTTCCCCCACCTGCGCGCGATTCGTGTAATCGAAATGCTGGCGGGCGCAAAAGATCTCGACAGCGCCGATGCCGGCGTCCTGAATGCGGTCAAACCAGACGGTGCTGAGGCGGTGATCCGCAAACAGGTGCGTTGAGAGGACGTGGTTCATGCAGTTGTCGCGGGGATCGCGAGGCGAAAACTCAATTTTACCTGTTTGCGGCGGCCGTGGTGCGGCTGGCGTCGAGAACGTCGAAAGTGCCGTTATCGTGATAGTCGAGCAGGAACTTCGGGCCGGCGTCGGCGTCGTACACCGCGCGAACCTGGTCCGCGGGCTTGTCGATGAAGCACGAGATGCCTTTCTGACGGTTGACCATCTGCAGATAGGCACACGGCGGCAGAAAGATCCACGGTGTCGCCGTCGCGTTGTGCCTTACGTAGATGCGCGTGCCGGGGCCAAGCGGCGGGAGTTTCGTGTCCACATCGTGCGCAGTTCGGCGGCAGGTGCCGCGAATCCAGAACGTCCAGTTGATGCGGTCGCGGAAATAGCTGCTGCGGCGAAAATCGAGACAGCCGGCGAAGCAAAGCAACACGAGACACACCGCGGCGATCCAGCGAGCCTGGTTGCCGCGGACGCACAGCGCGATCGCTCCATCGGCCAGCAGGCATAGCGCGAGGATGAGAAAAACCTGCGGCGCGTAGACGTAGAAATCGGCGCGGTGCTCGATCACGCAAACCGGCAAAAGCGTGAAGACAAACGCAGCGATTCCAAAGGCCAGGCCCGAGTTGCGGCGATACACGGCCCAGGCAAAGATCGCCGCGAGAACAAGCACGACCGCGAGAGCAGGAATTGTCGAGTTCGTATAGTCCCTGCCGAAGATCTGGCCGGTGAACCAGGCGAGGTTCTTTGCGGCGGCCGCGATGCCTGGATGCACGCGATACGGGTTGCCGGCCGGAGTCGAAGTCCGGTAACTCAAATAGAGCTGGAAATAGCGCAGGCCGATGACTAGCAGTACGGTGTAGTGCAGCCACAGACGCCGCAGCAACGCCGCAACGGTGGGGCGCAGAGGCTGGCGCGGAAGCTGCAGGGCCACGAGTACCGTGAATGGAATTGGGGCGACGATGCCGAACTCCTTGGTGCGCAGCGCGGCGAAGTACAGGATCGCGCTCACGATGTTCGCGCCGCGACGCTCGGACAACAACACAAGCGTACTGGCGAGCAGGAAGAAAAGGCACAGCACGTCGGGCGCTTCGCCGGGATATGTGGCCGTGTTCGCGGTGGTCCAGAGGCTGCCGAAAAGAGCGAGGCCGGCGATGGAGACCGGAACGCTGGCCCCAAGGCGGCGATAGAGCGCGAGAGCCATGGCGCAGTTGGCGAAGTGAATCGCCAGAAGACATTCCAACTGGCGCGTGTAGTTGAAACCGAACCAGTCGTTGATCAGCCTGATGAAGGCCCAGCCGATGGCGCGGTCTCCGAAGAACCACTCCGGGAAGACGTGAACGATCTGAGAGTACGTGCCGTTTAGAAACTGCGCTGGGTTCGAGAGCTCATCGAGCATGAGAAACAGGCCGGGGCGAAGGGCCCAGCGCACGTCCGCCCAGCAGAGGAGGATGGCCAGCAGAAGAAGTGCGAGTTCGACGGTTCGCCGGGCCCAGACTGGAAAGACCTTGCTTGCGGGCGGTGCGGGCACACTGGTAGCGGACACGCGATGGCGCGTGCACGCGGGCGGCCAATCCCGGCGCGCCAATCATCCCGAAAAGCCCGCATTCACACGTCAGCGATGGCGATCCGCTGTGTCGTTTCGCCACACGTGGAAAGACATTTCCCTGGCCTGACGGCTCGGGTCGCGTTGCAGTAATCTGGTTGCTCAAGGATGATTCGACGCCTCGGCTGGGCAGCTTTGCTAGGTGTGTCGCTGTTCGTAGTGCACCATGCAGGCGTGGTCTCGGGAGCGCTGGCTCCGCCGCCAGGCTATGAACCGGCGTGGACACTGCGTAATCTCGACGTACCGCAGTATCTGACGTGGCTGGAGGCGGCGCGGCGCGAGGTGCTGCTGCCTGATTATCATGCCCCCTGGGTCACCGAACCGGCGATGTTCCAGCCACTGCTGCTGGCGGAGGCGCGCACGGGGCTGCCGACGCTGGCGGCTTATTATGTTCCAGCGCTTCTCGGCTACGTGCTGGCGGCGTTTGCGCTGTTAACCGCGTTTGCGGTGTTCTGTACGGGGCGCGAGATGCGGTTTGCATTGCTCGCGGCGGCGTGCGCGGTGCCATGGCGGCTGATCGGATGGCTGGTGGCGCAGGTGACGCCGCTGCCGAAGGCGCTGGTGGTGCTGGGGCTGCTCGATTATTCGTACGACACCGCGGATGGCCTGTTTCGCGGGGGCATGTCGAACTCGGTGACGCTCTCGGTGGGCACGGCGGCGGTGCTGTTCGCGATGGCGGCGCTGGGGCGGTACGTCGAGACCGGGCGGCGGCGCTACTTCGGCGCGCTGGCGGCTGTGGCGTTCCTGTCGGGATTCCTGCATCCGTTCGAGGTGTTTGTCATTGTGGCGGCGGCGTTCGTTCCGCTGTGGCTCGCGCGGCGTTTGCGGAACTGGTTAGTCGTCGCGGCATGCGGCGCCGCGGGCATCGCGCCGCATCTTCTGGCGAGCGCGCACAGTCAGTGGGTGCGCGACGTCACCGACGTCTCCTTTTACCCGGTGCACCCGTTCTGGATTCTCGCGAACTACGGCATTCCGTTCGTGTTGCTGATCTACCTGCTGCTATTGCGGTTCCGCATGCCGGATGCGAAAGACCGGGTGCTGCAATCGTGGCTTCTGGCGACCATTGTGGTGCCATTTCTACCAGGATCGCCGTTCATGCCGCATTTGTTCGACGGCTTCGCATATTGCGTCGGACTGTTGCTGGTGCGGCGGCTGGTAATCGATGCGGAACTAATGGCCGCGCTGGGGCGGCACCGGAAGGCAGCGTGGACGGCCGTGGGGGCGATCGTGGCGGTTTCGGCGGCGGCGCTGGCGCTGTTGTATGTGCAGATCTGGCGCGACGGGCGGCGGGTGGACCCGCAGTGGCTGCTGTCCTCGGTGCGGCCGGTGACCGAGCGACCGGTGGTGGAGTGGTTCCGCCGCAATGCGCCGGACGAGGCCCTGGTGCTGAGCCCGCCGGATCTCTCCCCGTGGATCGCGACAGCTCCCGTGCACAGCTTCGCGAGTCACGACGTGCTGAGTATCACTTACGAGGAGCAGCACGCGCTGGCGGAGCGATTCTATCGGGGCGAGGACGTGCGAGGGGAACTGCTCGAGCGCTACGGCGTGAGGTTCGTGGTGGCTCCAGCGGCGCTGCGCGTGGACGGCGCGGTGATGCGCGCCGATGTTGGGCCCTGGCGGATTTACGAGTTTCCCGGAGCGCGAATGAAACCGTATCCCGGGCTGGATGTTCTTGAACCTGGGCGACCGCGGTCGCTGCGAAAGAGGATGATCGCCTGGCTATTTGGGTGAGGCCGCGTTCTCGTCCGGCTGCTTCTCGTAAACGAGCAATTCCTCGCGCTCGCCGGCAAGCGACTCGATCTCGCGATGAATGGTGAGCGTTCTTCCATCCTTCGACATTTTCCATCGATCCATCACCGTGTAAGTGTTGTTTCGCGCACTAACCAGCGTGTTCACCAGCAGCGCATTCCCCTCCCATTTCAGGCGGCTGTTACGGGAAGTGTCGCCAATCTTATATTTCGCATCTTTCTGATCGAGCGTGTAGTCCCAACTGACGGCGGCGCCGCCGCCTTCGGGGATTGCGGTGCAATGGATCCTGTTGCCGCGCTGTTCGATGCGCAGCGTGGTGACATTGGGTTCGTTTGTGCTGCGCAGGTCGCTTTCCTTTGGATTCAGCTTCCAGATTCCCGAATAATCCGGATCGGCTGCCATTAATGGGACGAATAACAGCAGCAAAGCGACGGCGGCTCGCATGGCTGGATTATATCCGAAAACGATTGCGGTTTGGTTACGAGATTTCGCGCCATTCGCCGCCCCAGTGCGATTTTCGGGCCTGGCGAAAAGCGGAGGCATCGCGTTTGCGGACGACGAGAGTGCGCAGACCCGACGGGCCGCAGAGTTCCAGACGTACCAGGCCGGGCTCGGTCCACGGATGACGGACAATGCGGGCTTCGGCGGGCTGGACCGGTGTGCGGGAGGCGATCACGTAGGAGAATTTCTCGTCTTCGTGGCCAAGGTCTCCGCCTTTGAGCTGGCGGTGGAGGCGGGTTCGTTCCAGGCGGGCGGCGAAGTGGCACCAGTCCGGATCCTTCATCGGACACGCGGCGGCGTGGGGGCAGGGGGCGGCGATGGCGGCGCCGGCTTGGATGAGGCTGTCGCGCGCGGCACGGATAGTGGCAAACCCGCGAAGCGTTCCGGGCTCGACCATGACGAGAGCGAGGCCGGCGGCGGCCCAGGCGCGGTGGATGAGCGCGTTGGGCGCGTCGAGTTCGCCAGCGGCGTAGGAGAGGACGACGAAGTCGGCGGGCGGGAAGGGCGTGGAGCGGACATCGCCTTCAATCCAGCGGGCTTGGCGCGGGGCCAGGGCCTTGCCGAGGGCGATGAAGTCGGGGTTGTGCTCGACGCAGGTGATCTCGTCGAGGTTGGGGAACGATTCTGCCGCAGCCCAGATCGTGGTGCCGGGCCCCGCGCCGAGGTCGAGCATCGACTGCGGTGACGCATCACCGAGGCGTGTGCGGAGTTCGTCGAATACGACACGTAGCGCGGCCCAGGTAGCGGGCATGCGGACGGCGAGATAAGCTGCGCGTTCGACGTCGGTGAGGCGTCCGGTGGGGCGTGCTTCCTGGTATCGGTTTGAGATCGCCGCCACCGCCTTCATCAGGGCCGAGCGGTCGTGCCGGGCGGCTTCGCGCGCAATCGCTTCGGCGAGCTCAGTGGGAAGGTGCATCGGGATCGAGCGGCGTGGCCGGATCGATGAACATCCAACAGGCCGCGCCGATGACATAGGCACCCGCCATTACCCAAAGGAAGGAGTTGTAGCCGGCGCGATTCATGAAATCGTGAATGAGCCAGCCGCCCATGGCGGGCGCGACGAAGGTGGCGAGGTTGCCCATCATGTTCATGGAGCCGGAGACGGTGCCGGCGTGGCGTCCACCGATGTCCATGCAGGCAGCCCAGGCGGGCGGGATGGTGAGGTCGTTGGAAAAGCTGGCGAGGCCGAGCGCGATGACGGCCCAGACCGCAGTGTGCGCCTGGATGGCGAGTACGAGGAACGCTCCGGCGCCGAGCAAGCCGACCACGCCGGTGAGGCGGCGGCTGCGGCGGACGTCGCCCCCGAGCTTGCGGGCGAGCCACGGCGCCATCGCTCCACAGACTGAACAGCCAATGGCTCCGCACAACAGCGGCAGAACGGCAAGCAGTGACGCGGCCTGGTCGGTGAGGTTCCAGGACTTCAAGTAGTTCGGCAGCCAGGTGATGTAGAAGGTCCACGGATAGGTGAGGCAGAAATACTGCGCCCAGAGCAGGACTACTGAGCGCGAGCTGACCAGCTTGCCCCAGGGCACGTCGCCATGACCGGCGGCGTTGCGCGAAGCATCGCCGATGATGGCCGCTTCCGCGGCGTTGACGCCGGGATGCTGTCGCGGATCGTCGCGATACCAGAAGAAGAAGGCCACGGCCCAGACAATTCCGATAGCGCCGAAGAAGACGAACGCCCAGCGCCAGTTGAGCCAGGTGAAAAGGAGCACGACAAGAGGCGGCGTAAACGCGCCACCGAGGCGCGCGAAGGTCCACATGATGGCCTGGGCGCGGAGGCGTTCCCGGCGCGGCAGCCAGGTGGTGAAAACCTTGGTGAGGTTGGGGAACCCGCCGGCCTCCCCCGCACCGAACAGAAAGCGGACCACCCACAGTGACGCGACGTTCCACATCCATCCACTGGCGGCGGTGAAGACGGACCACCAGATGACAATGCGCATCAGCACGCGGCGCGGTCCAAGCCAGTCGCCGAGCCAGCCCGTGGGGATTTCGAACAGCGCATAGGAGATGCCAAAGGCGCCGAAGATCCAGCCGAGCTGCTGGGCGGTCAGGTGCAGGTCGCCGACCATGGTCGACGGGTGCAAAGGCGAGGGCTTCTGCGCGGCCGCCTGCGAAATGCAGACACGGCTGACATAGGAAAGAATGGCGAGCGTGACCGCGAAGACGATCACGACATGGCGCGCGTGCGTGGGGCGCTCGGATTTAACTGGGGTCATTCGGATGGGCTCGTGGGTTGGAGTTCGGCGTTCATCCAATTCAGGTAGCCTTCGGCGCCGTCGACGATAGGCAGCGCGACAATCTCGGGCGTTGAGTAGGAATGCAGTTGCTCGATGCGCGCGCGCAGGGAATCGAACAAGGCACGCGACGATTTGATGAGGAGCAGGATCTCCTGCGCCTGCTCCACCGCGCCCTGCCAGCGATAGATGGAGCCGATGCCGGGCAACACATTGACGCAGGCGGCGAGGCGCGCATCGACGAGCTGGTAGGCAATGCGGTCAGCTTCCTCGCGCGATGAACAGGTGGTGAGAACGACGATTTTGTCGGTCACGATGAGCTTTTCGAATTCCCTCTGGACCTTTTGGACCAAAGAGATTATAAACGTTGTAAGGGTACCGACGCTCATTCATGACTGCTTTTCGCCGCATAACAATTCTCATCGCGATTGTTTTGGCCTCCGCGTATGGTTTCGTGGTGTTGCGCGGACCGCAAGGCATTCCCGCCTTGCTGGAGAAGCACCGCGAGATCCGGCAGATCGAAGAAGGCAACGCGGTGCTGAAGCGGGAGCTGGCCGAGCGCGAAGAGCGCAACCGCAAGCTGAAGGAGAGCACGGCGATTCAGGAGCAGGAGATCCGCAAGCGGCTGCACCTGCTGAAGCCGGGCGAGACGCAGTTCGTGGTGCCAGAGGGGAAGGCGGGGACGCAGGCGCAACCGGCGGCTCCGCAGGGGCACTGAGCCGCCCTCCTTGATTGTACATATCGATGTATGTACACTTGAGTTGTGTCCTTCGAATGGGACCCGAACAAGGCAGCGG
>Ga0335083_10008808_pt1 | contig 12299 bp, 11 predicted proteins | sample Lox_Sample_42_FD_206716 | JGI IMG/M metagenome (GOLD analysis project Ga0335083, IMG submission 206716) | Soil microbial communities from Loxahatchee National Wildlife Refuge, Florida, United States - Lox_Sample_4.2 | ecosystem: Environmental > Terrestrial > Soil > Wetlands | place: USA... | reverse complement strand
GTGCCGGATAACTGATCCGCCCTTCCTAGCCGCCGCCCGCCCGGCCTGACCGCCCGGCCTGACCGCGCAGGCGACCTGCCCCGGCCCGGGTGCCCGGCGTCCGCCTCAGGCGCAGGCACCCCCGGCGAATTAGACCACCCGGCACTGACATTCCCGCGTGGGTTTCCACCAGCGCGAGGCGTTTTCCCCGCTTTTCCACAGTCGGCGATGCCGTGCTGCCGGCCGCCTCTGGTTACCGCGATCGTCGGAGCCGGAGGTGATGGCGATGCGCGCCAAGGACGTACTGGGCCGGGCCGGCGAGCAGGCGGCGGCCGAGTACCTGGAGTCATGTGGCCTGCGGATCCTGGACCGCAACTGGCGCTGCGCCGCCGGCGAGATCGACATCGTGGCCGCGGAGCGATATGCGCTGGTGGTCGTCGAGGTCAAGTCCAGGACCGGGATGCGCTACGGCAGCCCGCTCGAGGCCGTCAGCCGGGCCAAGCGGGCCCGGCTGCGCAGGCTCGCGGTGCAATGGCTGAATGCCCACGGTGTCCGGTTCGATCAGGTCCGGATCGACGTGGTCGGCCTGGTATACGACGGCACCGGCGGGTTCACCATCGAGCACATCCGGGGGGTGGGGTAGCCGTGCCCCTGGCCCGCACGCACTCGGTGGCCCTGATCGGGGTGCACGGGCAAGTGGTCGAGGTTGAAGCGGACATCTCGAACGGGCTGGTCGGGATGATCCTGGTCGGCCTGCCCGATACCGCGCTGCGGGAGGCGCGGGACCGGATCCGGGCCGCGATTGTCAACAGCGGCGAGGAGTGGCCGCAGCGGAAGATCACAGTCGGGCTCTCCCCAGCCAGCCTGCCCAAGCGGGGCAGCTGGTTCGACCTGGCGATTGCCATCGGGGTGCTCGCCGCGGCCGGCTCGGTGCCAAGGGCGGCGGTGGAGGGGGTAATGCTTTTCGGCGAGCTGGGCCTGGACGGACGGTTGCGGCCGGTTCGCGGCGTGCTGCCCGCCGTGGCGGCCGCGGTGGAAGCCGGGTTCGGCAAGGTCATGGTGGCCAAGCAGAACGCGGCCGAGGCTGTCCTGGTGCCCGGGGTGCACGTGATCGCGGCCAGCACCCTAACCGAAGCGGCGGACTGGCTGCGCGGTCTGCCGGGCCCCGATGGCGGTCCGGCCGCAGCCGAGTTCGAGGGCGGCCAGGAACTCCCGGGCGGCCGAGCGCAAGGCGCACGAGGCGCGGTCTCCGACGGTTGCTTCGTATCTGGTGGCCGTGTTAGTCGGGTGGCCGTGTCGGATGCCGCGACGGCACCTGACCTCGCAGAGTTGCTTGGCCAGTCGATGGCTCGGCGTGCCGCCGAGGTGTGCGCGGCGGGTGGGCACCACCTGTCGTTGCTTGGGCCACCCGGTTCCGGCAAGACTATGTTGGCGGAACGGATACCCACCATATTGCCGGGCCTCGACACTGCCGCCGCATTGGAAGTCACGGCCATTCACTCTGTGGCGGGATTCTTGCCCCCACAGGTTTCGCTGCTGACCGGTCCGCCGTTTCTCGCCCCTCACCACACCGCTACCAAGGCGGCAATTGTGGGCGGCGGCAGCGGGATTATCGTCCCCGGCTCTGCGTCGCTTGCGCACCGCGGTGTCCTGTTCCTCGACGAGGCGCCGGAGTTCGCCAAGGACGTGCTTGACGCACTACGACAGCCGCTGGAATCCGGCGAGGTCGTGGTGGCCAGATTGGGGGTCATCACAAGATTCCCCGCCAAGTTCACCCTGGTTCTGGCCGCAAACCCGTGCCCCTGCGCGAAGATGGCCGGGCCGAAGGAGGGCTGTCGCTGCAGCCCGACCACGCGCCGCCGGTATCTGGGGAGGATCTCGGGTCCGCTGCTCGATCGCGTCGATGTGAAGATCGAACTCGAGCCGGTGAGCCGCAAGGAGCTACTGAGCGACAGAAACTTCGCCGAGTCAAGCCGCACAGTGGCCCTGCGGGTGATCCAGGCCAGGGATCGAGCCGCCCACAGGTTGCGCGGCACGCCGTGGCGCCTGAATGCCGAGGTGCCGGGGTCGGAACTGCGCCGGACCTGGCCGCCCGCGCCAGGTTCGTTGGCTGCGGTGGAACGCTCCCTGGAGCGTGGCCAGATCAGCGCGCGCGGCGTCGTCAAGGTCATCCGCGTGGCCTGGACCATTGCCGATCTGGCCGGCCGCCCACGTCCGACCAGTGACGACTGCGATGCCGCCCTTGGCCTGTGGCTCGGGGCAAGACGGTGAGCCATATGACCTCGACGCACATCGAGTTCGACGAGGAAAGGCTGGCCCGGGCTGCGCTCACCTACCTGGCTGAGCCCGGCGACCCCGCGCTCGGCGCCCTGCTCGGGATCTGCGATCCCGCCGAGATCCTGGCCGCGATCAGGGCGGGCATGCTGCCCGGAACCGGGCCTGGATGCGGCGACAGCCCGGCGAGCCGGGCGGCGCTCGGGCGTGCGCTCGGCCGCTGGCGATCCCGGCTGCCCAGGCTGCCGGACGCTGAGGGTATCGCGGGTGCCTGCCACGACGGCATCAGGCTGATCTGCCCGGGGGACGCCGAATGGCCCGGCGCGCTCGACCAGCTTGGCCAGGCCCGCCCGTACGCCCTGTGGCTGCGCGGGCATGCGGACCTGCGCCTGGCCAGCTCGCGTTCGGTGTCCATAGTGGGATCGCGGGCCGCCACCGGGTACGGCGGGCACGTGGCGGGTGAGATCGCCGCCGACCTGGCCGAGCAGGGCTGGGCGATCATCTCGGGCGGGGCCTACGGCATCGACGCCGCCGCGCATCGCGGCGCGCTGGCCGCCGAGGGGATCACGATCGCGGTGCTGGCCTGCGGGGTTGACTATCCCTACCCGGCGGGTCACGCGGACCTGTTCGCGGCGATCGCCGCTCAGGGCCTCGTGGTCAGCGAATGGCCGCCGGGCTGCCACCCGGCCAGAATGAGGTTCCTGGTCCGCAACCGGGCGATCGCCGCGCTGGCCTGCGGCACCGTGATCGTAGAGGCGGGGGAGCGCAGCGGGGCTCTGAACACCGCACGGCACGCTGCCGACCTGGGCCAGCCGCTGATGGCCGTGCCCGGGCCGGTGACGTCCGCCCAGTCCGCCGGGTGCCACCGGATCATCAGGGAATGGGCTGCCACCTGCGTGACCCGGGCGGCTGACATCATCGAGATGCTCTCGCCGATAAGCGTCCCGGATGCGCTCGCGCTCGCCGGCGCCACGGCACCGCCCCCTCCGCCAGGCTCCGGGCCGCCGGGCCCGGGCGCCGCACTGCCCGGCCCCGGCTTCCGCCCTTCTGGCGCGGAAGCCGGGGCGCCTTCCAGCGATGACCTCGATGCTGACAGCGCCCGGGTGCTCGGTGCGGTGCCCGCCCGAGGTGGCGCCGGAACCTCGACGATCGCGGTCGACGCGGGAGTGGACCTCGACACCGTGCTGCGCTGCCTGGGGCGTCTGGCCGGCTACGGCTTCATCGAGCGCGGCAATCGCGGCTGGCGCCTGCGCAAGCACTGACCGCGATACCTGCCCGCCATCAGCACGCTGCCATCAGCACGCTGCCATCAGCACGGGCCCCTCGCGATCCCGGCAAAAGCGCACAGCCTGGCCGTCGGCCCGATCTGGCCTGCTAGCGTTCGTGACCATGCCAGCCGCTCTTACCGAAAGTCTTTGTGATGCGGGGTTATGACCCGGCCTACTGGGAGCCGTTCTTCACTGCGACTATCGCTGCCGCGGCCGCGCTGACCGGACTGTTGTTCGTCGCTATCTCCATCAACTTCGACAAGATCTTCAAAGACGCCGGCTTTCTCCCGGCCCGGGCCGCCGAGACCCTGGCCACGCTGCTGCTCATCGTGATCGGCTCGGCCCTTGCGCTCGTACCGCAGAGCACCCGCCTGCTCGGGCTGGAGATCGTGATCGTGGTCGTACCGATGCTCGTGATCACGGTCCGAAACCAGCTCGCCTATCGACGCCAGAACCGCAACGATCCGCTGCTGTGGACCGTTTCCCGGATGGCGGGCACCGCCGCGGCCACCGTTCCCTGCACCGTGGCCGGGTTCTCGCTCGCCCTGCACGGGGGCGGCGGGTTTTACTGGCTCGCGGCAGCGGCGCTGCTGGGAATAGTCGGTGCCGTCTATAACGCCTGGGTGCTCATGGTCGAGATCACCCGCTGACGGAGGCGGATCGCCCTGATCCGGCCTGCCCCGGGGTGCCGTCGGCTTGCCCCGGGGATCGGCCGTCGGCGATCATCCGCGTGCGATGCTGGGCTGGCTGTCCCGGCCGGGGTGGGCGGGTGATGGGTATTACGCGACCTTGGCGTCGACTCCGGTATCGACATCGGACTCGTCGCCGAATCCGAACTCGAGCTCCATGTTGCGCTCCCTGGCGAGCTCCTGCAGGTCGTAGCGCTCGACATGCTCCGGATCGGTGAGGCTGATCGCGCGCAGTCCCTGGGCGGCCAGCCGCTGGTTGATCTCGTCGAAGTGGTCGTGGACCAGTTGCTTCTCGGTGTCGGTGATCTTGCCCTTGTGCGGCTTGCCCGCGTGCTCGAAGGTCGCGTAGTCCAGGCGGTCCCCGCGTGAGCTGCCGCTCGCCGATGACCTCGTGCCGCGCCTGACCGGCCGGGCCGCGGTGAGCAGCTCGGCCATCGGGTTCTGGGTAGCCAGCTTGTCGAAGGCGTCGGCCTCCATGACGATGCGGCGCGGCTCGATGTCATCGGGCAGGTACAGGTCGATGACCGCTACCCGCAGGGCGGCCTCCTCCATGGCCTCGGCTTCCTCGGTGAGTGCCTCGATCTCGACCGGACCGTCGCCGAGTTCGGGATGCTCGTGGACCACGATGCGTGCCAGTGCGTCGTCATGCATGATGAGCTGGCCGCTCAGGTCGCTGAACCGGACAGTCTTCTGACCCATGCTCGATCCCTCTCTAAAAGCGCTGGTGCGAGCGCGTTCGGCTGCCTCGTGGCATTGCCGTCGCGATGCCCGAGACCTTCGTGGGTGAACGCATGGATTACCCTGCCGCAAGGATCTCCCCATGTCAAACTTCAGTTCGATCGGCGTGTCGCCATGCGAAACTACTCGCGATTGGCGTGTCACCTGGTCCTTCCGGCTCTGCTGGCGGTCACGGGTGCACACTGGGCAGATGAACGATGCCGGGGAACGCGCTGACCGGCCCGGCCCTCCACCAGACGAGCCGCCCGCCCCGCTGCCGTCCGAGCCGTCCGGCCCGCCACCAGCCGAGTCGGCCAGCCAGCTGCCGTCGGCGCTGGCTGAGGCCCTGGTCGCCTTCGAGCGCCACCTTCGCTCCGAACGCTCGCTGTCGGTGCATACCGTCCGCGCCTATGCCGGTGATGTCAGGTCGTTGCTTGAGCACGCCAGCCGCCAGGGCGTCGAAGCGCCGCAGGGCCTGGGCCTGAGCGAGTTGCGCGGCTGGCTGGCGATCCAGCACGAGTCGGGCGCGGCGCGCGCCACCCTGGCCAGGCGCGGCGCGGCGGCCCGGGCGTTCACCGACTTCGCGCACCGTCGCGGCTGGCTGGCCGCCGACCCAGGCCTGCGGCTCGGCACGCTGAAGGCCCGCCGCGCCCTGCCTCATGTGCTCCGCCAGGACGAGATGGCGGCGGTGCTTGGGGGGCTGGACCAGGCCGGCCGCCAGGCCGAGGCAGTCGGCCGGGCAGGTGCCGGAATCGACCCGGCGGCGAGAACCGCGGCCGCGGTGGCCCTGCGCGACGCCGCCGTGCTTGAGTTCTTCTACGCGACCGGCATCCGGGTCAGCGAACTGTGCGGGCTGGACCTGGGCCACCTGGACCATGACCGCCGGACGGTCCGGGTCCGGGGCAAGGGCGACAAGGAGCGCACCGTCCCGGTGGGCGTGCCCGCGCTCCGCGCGGTGGGCCGCTGGCTGGCCGCCGGCCGCCCCGCTCTGGCCACCGCGGCCAGCGGACCGGCCCTGTTTGTCGGCGTCCGCGGGGGGCGCCTGGATCCGCGCGCCGCCCGCCGGATCGTGCACGAGCGCCTGCGTGAGGCCGGGACGACCCGGGACACCGGCCCGCACGGCATCCGGCACAGCGCGGCGACCCACCTGCTCGAGGGCGGCGCCGACCTGCGCAGCGTCCAGGAGATCCTCGGCCATTCCTCGCCCGCGACCACCCAGATCTACACGCATGTGTCGATCGAGCGCCTCAAGTCCAGCTACCGCCAGGCTCATCCCCGGGCCTAGCCGTGCCAGGGCCCGACGCCAGCACCGGTCCGTCCGCACGAGCCGGGCGGGCCGTTCCCTCTGGTTACATGCGTACCGAGAAGACAGCCCCACGCCAGCCCGCCGAGAGATCGTGTGTATTTCCCCCCACGGAACGAGGGTAAATACACACGATGGTGGGCTGACACCGCCGAGCATCCTCACGTGCACCCTTGGTAACACCCGGCGATCGCCGCCCACCGTCAGCCGCCAGGATCCCCGCCAGGAGCACCGGCGCAAGAGGGAAAGGCGAAATCGTCACGTCCGACGTCCAGGAATCCCTGGGGAATACACGGCTGGCCGGGAACGTCAAGTATCCTTAGTCTCGGTCGCCGAAGCTGCGCTGCGTTGGCGCGTGCCCGGCGGCCAAAATCGCGTGCCCGCTTGCTCTCCGGGACGAGGGCGACAAGCTCCCGGCGGGACGCGCCGCTCGGTCCGTCGGCCGCCAGGCCGGCCGCAGGCGCGTCAGGTCACGGGCACCAGGAAACAACCGAGCAGCGCTGCCGCCACGACGCGCGAGCGGCGCACGAAGGAAGGGGCCGTGCCAATGGCTCAGGTCGTCACCATGAAGCAGCTGCTGGAGAGCGGTGTCCATTTCGGTCACCAGACCAGGCGCTGGAACCCGAAGATGAAGCGCTACATCTTCACCGAGCGTAACGGCATCTACATCATCGACCTCCAGCAGTCGCTGGATTACATCGACCGCGCGTACGAGTTCGTCAAGGAGACCGTCGCGCACGGCGGCACCATCCTGTACGTCGGCACCAAGAAGCAGGCGCAGGAGGCCATCGCCGAGCAGGCCCGCCGGGTCGGGATGCCGTTCGTGAACCAGCGCTGGCTGGGCGGCATGCTCACCAACTTCTCCACCGTCTACAAGCGGCTGCAGCGGCTCAAGGAGCTCGAGGAAATCGACTTCAACGATGTGGCCTCCTCCGGCATGACCAAGAAGGAGCTTCTCCAGCTGCGCCGCGAGCACGACAAGCTCGACCGGACGCTGGGCGGGATCAGGGACATGGCCCGGGTGCCGAGCGCGATCTGGGTGGTGGATACCAAGAAGGAGCACATCGCCGTCAACGAGGCCCGCAAGCTGGGCATCCCCGTGGTGGCGATCCTCGACACCAACTGCGACCCGGACGAGGTCAACTTCCCGATCCCGGGCAACGACGACGCCATCCGCAGCGTGGCGCTGCTGACCCGGGTGGTCGCCGACGCCGTCGCCGAAGGCCTGATCGCCCGCGCGGGCGCGTCCGCGACCGACGAGAAGCCCGCCGCCAACCAGCTGGGCACCGAGGAGCCGCTGGCCGAGTGGGAGCGCGAGCTGCTTGAAGGCTCGCAGGCGGCCGCTCCGGCCGATGCGGTGGCCCCGGCGGATGCGGTGGCCCCGGCGGATGCGGTGGCCCCGGCGGATGCGGTGGCCCCGGCGGACGCGGTGGCCCCGGCCGATTCGGAGACCGTGGCCGATGCGGTGGCCCCGGCCGATGCGGTGGCCCCGGCCGATTCGGAGACCGTGGCCGCGGCCGCGGCCGAAGGTGCCGCCGACACCGAGATCACGGCTGAATCCGCGATCACCAGCGACGCCGATGCCGCTGCCGACGAGGCCGACGACGAGGCGGGCATCGCCGACGCGGCCGACGAGGCCGCCAACGAGACTGAGTGAGAGACGAGGACATGGCGAATTTCACCGCCGCTGACGTGAAGCGGCTTCGCGAGCAGACCGGCGCCGGCATGATGGACTGCAAGAACGCGCTGGACGAGGCCGACGGCGACCTGGAGGCCGCGGTCGAGCTGCTCCGGCTCAAGGGTGCCAAGGACGTTAACAAGCGGGCCACCCGGACCGCGGCCAACGGCCTGGTCACGGCCGAGCTCGACGGGACCCAGGCGGGCGTGCTCGTCGAGCTCAACTGCGAGACGGACTTCGTCGCCAAGACCGACCTGTTCCAGCAGACCGCCAAGCAGGTCGCGGACGCCGCCCTCGCGGCCAAGGTCACCGACCGGCTGACGCTGCAGGCCACCGAAGTCAGGCCGGGCGTCACCGTCCAGCAGCTGATCGAGGAGGCCAGCGCGAGCCTCAAGGAGAAGCTCGAGCTCGGCCGGTTCGCCCGCTTTGAGGGCGGCTACGTGGCGAGCTACCTGCACCGGAGCGACGCGGCGCTGCCGCCGACCCTCGGCGTGCTTATCCAGCTGGACAAGGACCACGCCGACGTGGCCAAGGACCTCGCCCAGCAGGTCGCCGCGATGCGGCCGCTCTACACCACGCGGGACGACGTCCCCGCCGACGTGGTTGAGAAGGAGCGGCGGATCGCGGAGCAGATCACCCGGGACGAGGGCAAGCCGGAGCAGGCTATCCCGAAGATCGTGGACGGCAGGCTGAACGCCTACTTCAAGGACGTCGTGCTCACCGAGCAGGCGTTCGTGAAGGACCAGAAGACCACGATCAAGCAGGTCCTGGCCCAGGACGGCATTACCGTCACCGGCTTCGCCCGGTTCCAGGTCGGCCAGGCCTGAGGCCAGGCCCGAAGCCAGGCCTGAGACCAAGACCAGGAGACCCAGGACTGATGCCGGAATCCGGACCTGCGGGAGTGCTTCATCCGAGCTGGCACCGGGTGGTGCTGAAGTTGTCCGGCGGGCTGTTCGCGGGCACTGAGCCCCTGGGCATCTCGCCGGACGTGGTGGCCCACCTGGCCGCGGAGATCCTCGCCGCGGTGAAGGATGGCGTGCAGGTTGCCGCCGTGGTCGGCGGCGGCAACATGTTCCGCGGCGCGGCGCTGGCGGAGCGGGGTATCGACCGGACCCGCGCCGACTACATGGGCATGCTCAGCACGGTCATCAACTGCCTGGCCCTGCAGGATGTGCTGGAGAAGCTCGGCGTGGAAACCCGGGTGCAGACCGCCATCACGATGGGCCAGGTGGCCGAGCCCTACATCCCGCGCCGGGCGGTCAGGCACCTGGAAAAGGGCCGGGTGGTGATCTTCGGGGCCGGCCTGGGGGCCCCGTTCTTCTCGACGGATACCGCGGCCGCGCAGCGAGCCCTGGAGATCGGCGCCGACGCGGTCCTCAAGGGCACCAAGGTCGACGGGGTCTATGACTCGGACCCGCACAAGAACCCCGACGCGGTCCGCTTCGACCGGCTCGACTACGGCCAGTATCTCAGTCGCGAGCTGAAGGTGATGGACACCACGGCGGTCAGCCTGTGCATGGACAACGGGCTGCCGATCGTGGTGTTCGCCCTGATGGATGAGGGGAACGTGGTCCGGGCCATCCGCGGCGAACAGGTCGGCACGCTGATCGGCCGGATCGATCCCGGGGACGCCGAGGATTTCAGAGACGGAACCGAGGATTTCTGAGACGGAGAAGACAGCTAAGATCGCGGACCAAGACCGGCGGACAGCTAAGCTCACTTAGGCATGGTGAGCACTATGGAGCCGAACAATGATCGATGACACCCTCCTCGAAGCCGAGGAGAAGATGGACAAGGCGGTCTCGGTCGCCAAGGAAGAGTTCAGCGTCATCCGGACTGGCCGGGCGCACCCGGGCATGTTCAGCAAGATCACGGTCGACTACTACGGCACGCAGACCCCGGTGAACCAGCTGGCCTCGTTCCACGTGCCCGAGCCCAGGATGGTGGTGATCCAGCCGTTCGACAAGAACTCGCTGAACGCCATCGAGCGGGCCATCAGGAATAGCGACCTGAGCGTGAACCCGGCCAACGACGGCGTCATCATCAGGATCGTCCTGCCCGAGCTGACCGAGGAGCGCAGGCGCGAGTACATCAAGACCGCGCGGCACAAGGCCGAGGACGGCCGCGTCGCCATCAGGAACATCAGGCGGCACGCCAAGGACACCCTGAACAAGATGATCAAGAGCGGGGAGGCGGGCGAGGACGACGTGCGCCGGGCCGAGCGTGAGCTCGACGACCTCACCCACACCTACGAGGCGCAGGTCGACGAGCTGCTCAAGCACAAGGAAGCCGAGCTCCTCGAGGTCTAGGTGGCCACCGACCCCGCCGGACTGAACCCAAAAGCCCCAAAGCCCCCCGAGACCCCCCAGGCCGCCCACGCCCCCGAGGCCTCAAACGCCCCGGAGGCCTCCAGCGCCCCGCAGACCCCTGAGGCCCCGGACGCCCCCGAGGCCAAGGCGTCACGGACCGGGCGGAACCTGCCCGTCGCGATCGGCGTGGGGGCAGGCCTCGGCGGCCTGGTCCTGCTCACCTTGCTCACCGTCAAGGCCACGTTCCTGCTGTACGTCGCGGCCGCCCTGTTCATCGCCCTGAGGGAACTGGCGGGCGCCGCGGCCCGGCAGAGCATCAAGATCCCGGTGCTCCCGGTGGCGGCCGGCGGGGCCGCGATGCTGGCCTGCACGTACTGGATAGGGCCGCAAGCCGCGCTGGCCGCGCTGGCGCTGACCGTGGTCGCCATCTTCGCCTGGCGGCTGCCCGGCGGCTCAGAGGGCTACCTCAGGGACGTGACCGGCGGCGTCTTCGCCACGGTGTACCTGCCGTTCATGGGCATCTTCGTGGCCGCCATGCTGGTGCCCGCCGACGGCCCGCGGCGGGTCCTGACCTTCATCATCCTGACCATCAGCAGCGACATCGGCGGCTACTTCGCCGGGATCACGCTCGGCCGCGGCGGCCGTCACAAGATGGCCCCGGCCATCAGCCCGAAGAAGACCTGGGAGGGTTTTGCGGGCTCAGCCGCCGCCTGCCTCGTCGCGGGCTGGCTCTGCGTCACGCTGATGCTGCACGGTCACGCCTGGCAGGGGCTGCTCACCGGGGCGGCCGCGGTGCTCGCCGCCACCCTGGGCGACCTGGTCGAATCCATGATCAAGCGCGACCTCGGCATCAAGGACATGGGCACGCTGCTGCCCGGCCACGGCGGCATCCTGGACCGGCTCGACTCGCTCCTGGTCGTGGTCCCGGTGGTGTGGCTTCTCCTCTACGTGTTCATCCCCGCCCGCTAGTTTCATCCGCCTGTTCCCGGGGAGTTGAAGGCGTGAACGTCCACGCCCACTAGGCTTCGTCGGGCCGTAGCCCCCAGCCCCTACGGCCCGACGATCCAGCTCCGCTGCTGCGCGGCGAGCCGGCTGATCAGGGCGGCCGAGCCGTGTTCCTTGGCCAGCTGACGGTCCGCTTCGGAGATCGGGACGATCCAGAGCCACCGCACCGGGTCCCCGCCGAAGGCGAAGCCCGACAGGTCCGGCGGCTCGGGTCCCGCCAGCGAGCCGGGTGAGTCGAGCAGCAGCACCGCCCCGAAAGCCCCGAAAGCCCCGGAAGCCCCCGAAGTCCCAGACGACCCGGGGCCCTCACCTAGCGGGAACGTCGAGGTCTCGTGGTACCAGCGGACGCTGTGGCCGGGCCCGAACCAGGTCACCGCGTGCCAGGGGTAGGTCGCGAGCCAGAGGAACACCCGGGCCGCCTGCGCGCTCGGCAGCGTGGTGGCGATGGCGAGCTCGATCCTGGCGTATCCGCTCGGGTCGTCGAGGACCTGCTCGACGACGGGCATCCGCTGGCAGCTCATGCCCACCGTAGACAAGATGGTGTAGGGACGACGGGGACCCGGCGGCCGTTCGGTAACTCCGGTGAGCGGCTGCTGGCCCGCGGACGCGTCCCAGTAGTGCCCGCCGGGCCCGAGCCGCGGCGTCAGGTGGCCGAGCAGCGCCTGCTGGAACTGCGCCCACCCGTTGGTCGACTGGCGCCAGCGCCAGTAGGCCCGGGACCGCTCCAGCCGCGGGGCGAGCCCTTCCATGGCGTCGTCGAGCGACCAGCCGAACGGTGTCTGGCCGATCACGTCGCTGCTGTAGCCGGGCATGCCGCGGTCCATGTCGGACCAGCCCGCGATGACCGCGAGCGGCCGCCCGTTCTCCAGGATCGCGACCCCGTCGCCTTCCTCGAACCACAGCGCTTCCAGCGCATTGGCCTGCGGCGGCGGCCGCCCGCCCGGGTGCTTGGTCCGCGCGGCGGGCATCAGCGGCGCCCGCCCGGCGTCCAGCCTGGCCTGGTCGGCGGCCTGCGGGGCGGGCCGGTGGTTGGCGATCCAGGTGGCCGATATCGCCGAGGCCTCGTCGTGCAGGTAG
>Ga0335083_10008806_pt1 | contig 12301 bp, 13 predicted proteins | sample Lox_Sample_42_FD_206716 | JGI IMG/M metagenome (GOLD analysis project Ga0335083, IMG submission 206716) | Soil microbial communities from Loxahatchee National Wildlife Refuge, Florida, United States - Lox_Sample_4.2 | ecosystem: Environmental > Terrestrial > Soil > Wetlands | place: USA... | reverse complement strand
GGCCCGAAAGCCCGCCTTTTGTGATCCGGCTGAATTGTCTGCGTCTTAGAGCGGCTGAACGTCCGCTGCCTGCCAGCCCTTCGGCCCCTTAACGACGTTGAACTGGACGGCCTGTCCTTCTTGCAGACTCTTGAAGCCATTTGAGTTAATGGCCGAGTAATGCACGAAGACATCTTCACCATTCTGGCGCGAGATGAAGCCGAAACCTTTCGCGTCGTTAAACCACTTCACTGTTCCTTGTTCCATGTGATGCTGTTTCCTAATTTGAATTGCGCTGGAACAAATCGGATCTACCACTGGCAGGTTCTTGCTGCTGGGCGAGGACTGCTCTTGCCCGTTCAGTTCTAACGCCTATCCAGTCTATCAGATTCCTCAGGTAACCCGAAAAATTGTTACCTTCCGCCCTGAGGCTGGCCAGCCGGCTTGCCTGTCGGCCCCGGCGGCACACCGCCCTGCAAATAGATTTTATACTGCGTGTCCACAATTCCCAGATTGCGCGCCAGCCCCAGCTTCGCCTGGTTGAACTGACGAACGCTGTTCACATACTGCGACTGGGACTGCGCCAGCGTAGACTGCGCCTGCACTACGGGCAGATTGTCATCCACCCCCGCCTGAAAGCGGTCCGTCGTCTGCTCAAGCGCTGTCGTGGAAAGATCCACATTGCTCCGCGCCACATTCACCAGGTCTGAAGCCGTCTTCATGTCCAGCAGACTGTCCCTGAGCTGCTGGTCGATCTTGTTTCTCAAATCGGCCAGCTGCGACCGATAACTATCCAGCTGCGCCTCGGCCACGTCACGGTCGCCGCGAAACTTCGCTTCCTGAAAGATCGGAACCTCGATGCTCCCCGCCGCTGTAAATACTCCGTGATACGGACCGCCGGAAACTCCCTGGACTCCGTAATTTCCCTTAAAGTTCACCGTTGGGAAACGCTCATGCGTCGCCGCCTTGCGTTCGAGTTCCGCCATGCGCAGATTGTTCAGAATCGCCTGGTAGTCCTGTCGATTGGCATACGCTTCGCGCTTCGCATCCTCGATGGTTATTGAGGAGAGATCGGCAAACGGCACCGCATCCGTCAGCTGTATTTTCTGTGCCGGATCCATCCCGATCTGCCGCTTCAGCGTAATTTCGTCTTTCGCCAGCGTGTTTTCCGCGTTGATCACCGCCTGCTGCTGCGTCTGGTCCTGGACCCGCGCCCGCAGCTCATCCAGATTTGCCGCCGTCCCTGCTTGATGTTCTGCAATCGCCTGGTTCAGCAGCGTCTCCGAGGTCTTCAATAACGCCCGGGCATAATCCAGCTGCGCGCTGTCGGCAATCGTTTGCAGGTAAGTCGTCCCGACATTCAGAACCACCAGTCCGCGCGTCGACTGCGCGTTGTAGTACGCTGCCTTGGCGCCGATCTTCTGCGCGCGATACAGGTCCCAGCCAGCCCAGTTAAAGAGCGTCTGCGAGAGGTTCGCCTGTCCCTGGGTAACGTCAGCCTTCGTAATGAAAGGGAAGTTGGCGGCCTCGGACGGAGGTACTCCAAACTCGGACAGCAGCTCTCCTCGAAAGCCCGCCGCCTCCAGGTTGTACTGGTGAAGGCCCGTGCCGCCTGAAATATCCAGATTGGGCAGCAGCACATTGAGCGTCTGCGAGGCCTGCGCCTGGGCCGTCTGCTGGTTTTGGCGGGCCTCGGTCAGGGCCAGGTTGTTGTGGATCCCCATCTGGATCGCATCATCAATCGAAAGCTGCTTTACCTCCGTCGTCGCAGGAGCAACCTGCACGCTCCCGTAATACGGGTTTGTCGCCGAATTGTTCGGATTGCTCTGCGCCGGCGCGAAAACTGTTCCCATCCAGCCCGCCAGCGCGGCCACAATCAGCCCGCGTCCGCTCATCTACAACTCAACTTTCATGAATTCAATCTTTTGGCTCAGACTTTTAGATTACTGAACACGCCGAAGGTTGCCAAAAATAGCCCACGAACGGAGATGTCATCCGGACCCGGAAATGCGATGAACAGGAAGGTCTGCTTTTTCTTTAATTTCACGAAAAAGAGGCCAGCCAACAGTCGCTGACCGGCCCTTTTTGGTCATTGCCGTGACAAAAGGCCCTTACTCCTCATCCTCCTCCACCGGCTTCTTCGCACTGGCAATAATCTTGTCGGCCTGCAACTGCGGCACAACATCGTAGTGATCCATCTCCATGTGGAAACTCCCCCGCCCCTGCGTCATCGCCGTCAGGCTCAGTCCGTAGGTCAGCATCTCCGCCATGGGAACTTCGGCGCGGATGGTCGTGCCGGCGTTGGTGCTCTCCATACCCTGCACGCGACCCCGGCGCTGGTTCAGGTCGCCCATCAGCGCTCCGGCAAATTCCTCCGGCGCCTCGACCTCCACCCGCATCACCGGCTCCAGCAGGACTGGCTTCGCCTGCTCCATGCACTTGCGGAACGCAATCCGGCCAGCAAGCTTGAACGACAGCTCATTCGAATCAACGTCGTGATAGCTGCCGTCAAAGACCGTCACTTTGAAGTCGACGACCGGATAGCCAGCCAGAAATCCACGCGCCGCCGACTCCTGGATGCCCTTTTCAACGGCTGGCACATACTGTCGAGGAATGGCCCCGCCGAAGATGTCATTCTCAAACTCAAAGCCCGCACCGCGCGCCAGGGGCTCTATCTTGATCTTGCAATCGCCATACTGCCCGTGGCCGCCCGTTTGCTTCTTGTGCCGCCCCTGCGCCTCGGCACGCCCGCGAATCGTCTCGCGATACGGCACCTTCGGCGCCTTCAGCGTCACCTCCGTGTGATAGCGCTTGCGCAGCTTCGAAACCAGCGACTCAATATGCGGCTGGCCCGCTCCTGCAATCAGGAACTCGCTCGTCTGCGGGTCGCGATAGAACCGCACCAGCAGATCCTCCTCCATCAGCTTGTGCACCGCAGGAGCCAGCTTGTCCTCATCGGCGCGCGTCTTCGGCTCGATCGCGTACGTCATCGCCGCCTCCGGCATGCCCACAGGCTCAAAGAAGATATCGTGTCCCTTCTCGCCGAGCGTATCGCCGGTGAACGTGTCGCGCAGCTTGGCCACCGCGCCGATATCGCCCGCATGCAGCTCGGATACCGGCACAGCCGTATGCCCCTGCATGACGGAAAGATGAGAAAACTTCTCCGACCCCTTGCGCGAGTAATTGCAGACACCGGCATCGTTTTTGAGGGTCCCGGAAAAGACCTTAAAGAACGAAATGCGCCCGGCAAAGGGATCGGTCATCGTCTTGAAGACATAGAGCGCTAGGGGCTCCTTGTCGTCGACCGCCCGCATTACGATCTCCGGCTGCCTCTCGCTCACTTCGCCATTGCCATGCGCCGCCACCGCCTGCAGAACCGCCCTCGCGGCAACCGGGGCGCGTTCAATCGGCGCTGGCGCATACACTTTCAGGAAATCAAGCAGATGGTCCGTCGCGACGTTTGTATCCCCGCTCGCGAACAGCACCGGGAAAATCCGATCTTCGCGGATCGCCTCATGCATCGCAGTAATCAAGTGCTGCTCCGGAATCGTGCCCTCGGCAAAGAATTCCTCCATCAGTTCGTCTTTGCCTTCAGCCACCAGTTCCACCAGCGTCTCGTGCGCCTTCTTGGCTTCCTCAGCCAGGTTCGCCGGAATATCGCCGATCTTGCCGTGCCCGTCGCCGTTCGGCGTGTAGAAGAACGCCTCCATCGTCACCAGGTCGACAACTCCTTGAAACCCGCCGCTGTCTACAATCGGCAGTTGTACTGGGATCAGCTGCCGTCCATAACGCGTGCGCATCGCTTCAAGCGTCTTTTCGAGATCGGCGCGCGGATGATCCATCTGGTTCATCACCACTACGCGCGGCAGGTTGAATTCGTCGGCATACTTCCACACCCGGTCGGTCATCGCCTCCGGGCCGTTGGCGGCATTCACCACCACCAGCGCAGCCTCCACCGGCAGCATGGCCGCGCGCGCTTCATGCACGAACATGTGGAAGCCGGGCGTGTCGATGAAATTGACCTTCACGCCGTTCCACTCGGCAAAAGCCACGGCATTGAGCATCGTCGTCCGCCGGGCAACGTCTTCCTCGTCATAAGCGGTCATGGCAGAGCCATCTTCGACACGCCCCATCTTCGGCGTCATCTTGGCGGCATGCAGCAGAGCGGAGACGAGCGTCGTCTTCCCGCTGTGCGCATGCCCTACTACAGCTACGTTGCGAATCTCACTTCCCTGATACGGTTTCATCGTGAACTCCTCTCGGTGCGAATAAGGTCAGGCCAGCGAAAAAGTCGGTCAGTAAAGAACCGGCTAGCGAAAGACGGGTCAGCCAGATCAAGGAGAAGCACGGGAATGGACTGAGGTTGCCCTGCCTGCAAGCCCTGGGTGAAAGCCCCGGGCTTTAGCCCGGGGAATCGAAACTCCGCGATCAAGGGCCTTCAGGCGCGGTGTCTGTTGCTTCTCGAATCGCTCCAGGCAGGGATATCGTCCAGGCGTCGCTTGCGGCGTCTCGCTGACGAAAGAGCACGGCGTCAGCCTTCCACCGAATCTGCCGTCCTCGGCATCCATCAGGGCCAGCAGGCGCCCGCAAAATCCGGGCGTCTTCAGAGATTGAAGATGCTATCACAGCGAGGGGTTTAACGAGTAGCGGGCCTCTCTACCGGCAAAACAATTCTCTCGCGGGAGGGCCGACCCGGAACATCAAGTCGGAATCAAGGGCATTGCCGGTCCGACCGCCTTAGCGGCGTCGTTACTGCAAAGATACGTATTGCGTCTCCTTCTTCGCCTGCCGTATTGTTGGGCATTTCCCCCCCAAGAATCATCTCCTGACCTCAGCTCTGGAAGCCGCTGACCAGCTCGAACGGTCGGAGAGCCAAAGAAAGAGGAGATTCCCATGAAAATTGCCCGCTTGTTTGTGGGTGCAGCCATCGCCATTGCATTTTCTACCCTGTCTGCGTATGCGCAGCAGGCATCCCCGGGGTATCACACCGTGGCCTGCTTCAAAGTCAAGCCGGACAGTGGCCCCGCCCTTCACAAGTTTCTGACAGAAGACTCACACAAAGTTGCACAGGGCCGGATCAGCGACGGCGAGCTCACCGGCTGGTACCTTCTAAGAAAGGTTTTTCCCGGTGGTGAATCCGCAGAATGCGATTTCCTTAGCATTTCCATGTTCCCCAAAACGCCGCACACTCTCGGAACGGAACAACTTGATGCTGCGATCAAGAAAGAGGGGCTCACAATCACCCCCGACGATTACTTCAAACACCGGGACGCAGTGGCCAAACTTGTATCGGCGGCCGTGTTCCAGAATTTGGCGGTCGTCGGTACACCCAAAAAGGGCGACTACTTTCGGGTCAATTACATGAAAGTAGCCGATGCCAATTTCAACGATTGGATCGCCGCCGAGAAGAAAGTATGGCAACCCATTGCCGAGGCGTTGGTAAAAGAGGGCAAGTCAGACGGCTGGTCTTTGAATGTCCGGGCGATGCCCCTTGGGCCCGATTTGCCATTCCAGGGAGTTACCGTAGATATTTTCCCGAGCATGGATGCGGTATTCGCGGACGATCCGCAGTTCGATGATCGCTTCAGAAAGTTGCATCCCGACATGGATCTCGGCACCACCTTCGAACGGTTCGGCAAGTTGAGAACCCAGGCCCTGATCGAACTCTACGTCCTCGACGATATCGTTACAGCGCAGTAATACTGCGCACTCGCGGAGAAATGGATGAGGGGTCTTGAAAGACGGTCTTCCAATCGCTTGTCAAGACCCCTCAGCCAAACTTTTTCGCTAGCTATTGATTTCAAACGATAGTTGTTGCAACGACCACTGGCAGATTTTGCCGTCAAATCGGCTATCCTGAAATAAGAGGGGTAAATCTCCAGGCACATGCACCCGCTCAAGCGCATGCGCCGTAACTCCCTGTGTTTGGAAGAATTTACAAAAACATAGGGGGGGCCCGCTCAGAACCTCAGGTGAGCACCGATCATCGGCTCGTGGATCAGGAAGTATCCGAGAAGGTACTTTTCTCGCCGGGTCAGACGCGAGGAGCAGTCGGCGCCGAATGCAGCTCGGGCGTGGACTCCATTGGCTCCCGCTTGTAGGCGAGCGGCGGCGTTTCCGGAACCGGCGCCAGATGCTTGGTCATCTGGTAGGTGTAGCTGATGCGGTGGATGACGGTAATGGTCGAGAGCACGGCCAGAATCCAGAGCACAGGAGCCATGGCTCCCCAGCGGTTGAAGAGCGCGCCAATGATGATGAGCACGATGCGCTCAGGCCGTTCCATGAAGCCGACCTTGCACTGACCGATCAGAGCCTCGGCCCGAGCCCGCGTATAGCTCACCATCAGCGACGTGACCATGACGAATGCCGCCAGCACCACGTAGAAAAAGCGGTTGCCGCGAGCGTAGAAGACCAGCAATCCGAAGAAGAGCACCACATCGGAATAGCGATCGATGACCGAGTCGAAGAAGGCTCCGAAAACCGTGACCTGTTGCGTCTGGCGAGCAACGCGGCCGTCGACCATGTCGAAGATGCCCGCGCCGATGATCACCAGCGCGGCGTAGACAAACAGGCGGACGTAGTTGTGCTCGTTGGCGTAGCCGAAAAGGATGGCCGCAGCAGTGTTGATGATGAGCCCAATAAACGTGAGCACATTGGGCGAGATGCGGGTCAGTGCTAGGCCATTCACAATGGCTTGCAGCAGCACCCCGCATGCGCGTCCGAAAGCGCTCGTCCAGGTCTTATTGGAGCTCATGCCGCGTTATTCCGCTTCGTCGTGAATCGTTGAAAGTTTCAGGATTTCGAGCTCACGCTTGCCGTTCGGAGTAACCACCGTCGCAACATCGCCAACTTGCTTGCCTACTAATGCCCGTCCGATGGGCGAGGTGGTGGAGATCAATCCCTTGATTACGTCCGACTCCTCACTGGTGACAAGCTTATACTCGATCTCCTCATCCTTGGATGTGTCGTAAACGACGATGGTTGAGCCAAAAGCGACGCGGTCATGAGGAATATTTGCGAGGTTGACCAGGGCGAGTTCGCCCATGCGCTTCTTGAGCTGCCCCAATCGCGCATTTACAAAGACCTGCCGCTGCTTGGCCATGTGATATTCGGCATTCTCGCTCAGGTCGCCCAGAGCGGCCGCCTTCTTGATCTCCAAGGGAAGCTCATGAGCAAGCTCGTGTTCCAGCTGCTTGATCTCTTCCAGCAATTTCTTTTTGATGTGTTCAGGCATGCAATAATCCGTTGCGGCTCATGGGCATGAGCCGCTCGATCACGGCCGACCAGTGATAACCGCCAAGCTTTTATTATACGGGAGGACGACACCGAGTCGAGCGGTACGCGCGCCGGAGGCGCGCAAAAGCTCAGTTTCCGGACCCTAAGGATCGAGCGTCCAAAAAGCCCTGCAGGATGATGACGGCAGCAACTTGGTCGACCACGTTGCGGTGCTCCGTCCTGGGCCGGCCAGATTCGAAGAGAATACGGTGCGCCTCACTGGTGGTCAGCCGTTCGTCCCACAAATGCACCGGAAGCTTCGTCTCATTGGCAAGCAATTGGGCGAAGGCCTGGGTCTTCTCGGCCTGACGGCTCTGGTCCCCGGAGAGGTGAAGCGGATTGCCGACAACGATTTCCCGGCAGCCGTATTTCCGCGCCAGCCGGGCCAGCGACCTCAGGTCGTCGCGAGGCTTCTTGCGAAGCAGTGTCAGGAGCGGTTGCGCAGTCAGACCCAGACCGTCGGAAAGGGCCACGCCGATGCGCCGGTTTCCTACGTCAAGCCCGAGGAGTCGCGGTACGGATTCCAGCTCCATGAGGGCATCATACGCAACCATCGGGCTGCCGAATGCAGACAAAAAGAGGCGCATCATACAATCAGGGATGGGAATCCAAAGAAATTACAGGTCAAGTGAGATTTGCGACGTTTACTACTCCTTGCAGTGATTGCAGCGCTGTTGTGTGCCGGATTGGCGATTTACATTCCGGCGGGCCCTCATAGCGAAATGTTTCTGGAAATTCCGGCTGGCACCCGCTCCGCACAGATTGCAGGACTTCTGAAGTCACATGGTTTGATCTGGAGCCGCTATGCGTTTGAGGCGATGCGGGTAGCGAAGGGCGGAACGCTGAAGGCAGGCGAATACCGCTTCGATCATCCGGCCCGCATGTCCGAGGTCTATGAGCGGCTGGAAAGAGGCGATGTCTACACGCGGACGCTGACAATTCCTGAAGGCGCCAATATGTTTGATATTGCGCAGAGGGTTGAAGCTGCGCAGCTGGGGAGCAAGGAGGCCTTCCTTGAGGCGGTCAAGAGGAATGTGGCGTTGATCTCTGACATGGACCCGGACGCCCGGAGCGTGGAAGGGTATCTATTTCCTGACACCTATCAGTTTCAACGGTTGGTCACCACCGACCAGATCGTTGCTGCAATGGTCAGGCGTTTTCGTCAGACAGCAGCCAGGATCGACCTGAACCAGAATTATCATAACGTCGTAACCATGGCCTCGCTGGTGGAGCGGGAAACACCCATTGGCAGCGAACGGCCTCTTGTGGCCAGCGTATTTGCCAATCGCATCGCCAAGGGGATGCCGCTCATGACCGACCCCTCTGTGATATACGCTGATCTGCTGAATGGAAAATACAGGGGCACGATTTACCAATCCGACCTCGACGGCGATTCGCCCTACAACACGTATAAACATACAGGGCTACCACCCGGACCGATTTGCAATCCGGGGATTCAGTCGCTGAAAGCGGCGATGGCTCCAGCGCATACGCAGTTTCTATATTTTGTTGCCGCGACTACAGACCCTGAAGGACATTCTCGGTTTGCGAGGACTCTCGAAGAGCACCAACAAAATGTTCAGGCTTATCGTCGCGCTCAACGCGCAGCGGGTGAGCGCTAGTCAGTAGGGTTTTGCCCCACGGGCTATTGGTGGAGTTTGTTGAATTTGGGAAGCAGGATGCGGAAGTTTTGGTTTCAAGTAACGGCGCTGTGCCTCCCGGTGTTGACCGGATGCTTGAGCCATACTCGCAAGCTCCCGCAACCGAAAATGCCGAGCGTTGTCCAGTCTGCCGATGTTGAGCAATTAGTCAGCAATATCAACAAACAGTACGATGCGATTCAATCGCTGAACGCGACTGTGGAGTTTCAGGCGTCGGTGGGCGGAACGCAGAAGGGCAAGGTAACCGACTACACGTCGGTTCGTGGCTTTATTCTGCTGCGCAAGCCAGAGATGCTGCGGGTTCTGGGGCTACTTCCCGTACTGCATACTCGCGCATTCGATCTGGCCAGCGATGGATCAACTTTCAAGCTACTGATCCCACATGAGAATAAAGCTATCGTTGGTTCAAATACAGTCAGCAAGCCCTCAACGAAACCGCTTGAAAATATGCGGCCGAATGTTTTCTTCGATTCCCTGCTTATCCACAGCATTGGACCGGATGAATCGCTGTCGAGGACGACAGATACGAAGACCGTACTCGATCCCAAGAAGAAGCTGCTGCTGCTCGAGCCTGAATACCTCCTCAGCGTGTTTCGGAAAAACGGCGATTCAAACATTCTTGTTCCGGTACGAGTGATTCACGTCAGCCGGGTGGACCTGCTTCCCAATGGAGAAGACATCTACGACAAAGACGGAAACATTCAAACACAGGCAATCTATGGTCCGTACGAATCTTTCGGGGATTTCCGCTTTCCCAGCAGCATCACGATCAAGCGTCCGCTTGAGGAGTACCAAATCGTCATTACTTTTCAGAAGGTGACAGTCAACCAGACGCTGAAAGACGATCAGTTCCAACTCGATATTCCGAAAGGAACCCTGATACAGAATCTGCAATAGGAACTTCAGGCGGTGTAGCGATCGAGTCCCGCGCGCCTGGAGTGCTCCGCAATCGCTGCATTGATCTCTAATGCCAACTTCAGCGCCGCGCTTCCGTCTCTTCCCGAAACGACAGGCTGCCTACGACTTCGGACTGATTCCAGAAATGATTCGATTTCAAGACGCAGGGGCTCGCCCGGCGCGATTTGCGGTTTCTGTATGCCGAGGCCCGCGGAAATCGACTCAAGCGACTGGTCTGCCGACTTGGCCGCCACATTGATGATGAGAAGATCCTGCCTTGCGTAGTCAATTGAGACGTATTGGTGGGGCTGAAAGAAGCGCAGTTTGCGGACCCGTTCCGTACTGACGCGGCTGGCCGTGAAATTGGCTACACAGCCGGATTCGAATTCGACGCGGACATTTGCAATATCAACCTTCGGCGAAAGAATGGGCAGTCCAACCGCGTGCACCTGGCTGACGGGAGACTGGGCGAATGTGAGAACGATGTCGAGATCATGAATCATAAGGTCAAGGACGACATCCACATCGAGGGAGCGCGGGCTGAAGACGCTCAGCCGGTGGGCTTCAAAGAACATGGGCACATTGAGCTGGCTGTGGGCTGCTGTAACCGCAGGATTAAAACGTTCGAGATGACCGACCTGGAGAATGCGTTGATGCCTGTCGGCGAGGGTTGTGAGCCGGTCTGCTTCTTCCAGAGATGCGGCGATGGGCTTCTCGATGAGTGCGTCGATTCCGACCGACAAGAGTGCGGAAGCGATTTGAAAGTGCGCCACCGTGGGAACGCAGACCGAAGCTGCGTTTATCTGAATTTTGCCGCTCTGAAAATCGGCTAAGCAAGCCTCCGTCGAAGTGTAGACCGGTACGCCCCATTCCTGTTCAAGCGCTGCGGTGCGGAGGCGATCGGCTTCGACGATCGCTGACAGCGCGACAGGGACGCCGGACTGTTGGAGTGTGCGGTAGACGCGCAGGTGATTCCGCCCGAACACACCTGCGCCGCAAACGACGACGTTCTGTATTGGTGATTCAGTCAAGGCTGCGCGTTAGCGCGCTTCTCCCTTCCCTTCAACGACGCGAAGACAGCGTATGTAGAGTTCCAACAGGTGCGTGACCTGGTCGTCTGGCTTCGCTGCACTTGCAGCGACAAATCCAGGCGAGGTGGCCGCTGCGCGGCCGACTCCCGTGGTAGCAGCGACAAACTTGAGCAAATCGAGAGCTATATCTTCCGTCCGGCGCGTGCCATTCACCGGAGCCGTTAACTGGTCCATGAACAAACTCCTCCGACGCGATGCTACCAAAATTCCAGAACCCTTGAGAGCGCTACACCTCCGAGATGCTGGCGCAGACACGTCCTATGACGATTGCGCCAGAGGGTTCCTCAGGTTTTATTTCAATCAACTCAATCGGATGTTCAATCTTGTGCGGGCGCAAAACAATGTTATTTGCCTGGAGGGTTGCATAACGGAAGAGCATGTTGTTTCCACGCTGGATCGCGTAAATGCTGGGCATTGGCGGGCGGTACGGGACGAGAGAATTGTAGTGGCGATCGATAACAAGAATGGCGTGCGGAACGATCGTGGGAGCCATGGGCTCTGCTTGAGTGTAGCTGGCGCGAACAGCAATGAATCTCTCCCAATCTCTTCTGTCGGAGGAACGTCTGGGACGCAGATGATCGAGATATCCGGCTGGCAGTTGGATGAGTTCTAAAATGGAACTGGTTCGTATCTGCGACTCGTACATGGCTACTAATTGAGATACGAGGGCGATCTGACTCGCAGACGCTGCGCTCTGCTTTCGTGCGTGAACACGACGTGTGGGAGCTTGCGCAAGAAGCTCTTCAAGGGAGATTGCCTGTGCTGACAGGACGAGGTCCAGCGCGTCCAGGCTCAGGCGGCGTTTACGGTGCAGGAAATTAGATATATGCGCAGCTCTGAGACCGGTTTGGCGGGCGAGCAACGAGCCGCTAAGCACTCCGCGCTCGATGCGTCGCAGAAGCTCCCGTCGAAGTTGCTCATGTAGCTGCGCAAAGTTCATCTGTGAATTGTTTTCTCTGAGCTATACACATTTATGTGCAGGGTTAGCTCAAAGAAAAGCTACTATGCTGTCTTTCCTGATTACGGCGGGATTCGGGATTTCTTTGGGCGAGTGCGACAGCTATCGCAAACAGTGATTCATTGACCAATTTGCCGGCACGCAGATACAGTCGTTTCACTTTTGCATGTCATTTGAGATTTTGCCGTCCGTTCCAGGGGCTTATTGCCTTCTGGACGCAGGCTTATTCTGCGCGAGATCTTTGACAGGACAACGCGCCGAATATTTGGCTGGTATCTCAGAAGAAGGCACTAGAGAACTATACAGAAGAAGGCTACTCCCTCTATACCCATGATCTGTGTCTCTCTCCCTATTCCTACCAACAGGAATGCATGCAATCGACAACGGCAGCAGGTTAGGGCCGTGTCGGATGTAACTACTCTTGCCCACAGTAGAAACGT
>Ga0335083_10008803_pt1 | contig 12303 bp, 11 predicted proteins | sample Lox_Sample_42_FD_206716 | JGI IMG/M metagenome (GOLD analysis project Ga0335083, IMG submission 206716) | Soil microbial communities from Loxahatchee National Wildlife Refuge, Florida, United States - Lox_Sample_4.2 | ecosystem: Environmental > Terrestrial > Soil > Wetlands | place: USA... | reverse complement strand
TCGCAAACGAGTTATTTCGAGGTGGTCACCTCGTCGGCAGCTTCTTTGTCCGCCGCCGACTCATTGTCCGCTGCAGCCTCTTCGGCTCCTTGCGCCCGTTCGATGGCCAGGGTGTCGAGCGGATGCTCGTGCTCGTAGTGCTCGATCGACATCTTCCCATCGAACCAGGCCCAGTTCATGGGATAGGCATCAGGATCGATAATGACCGAGTACAAGTGCCAGACGATGATGGCGAGCGTTGCCAAGATGGCTTCGTACCAGTGAATGAGAATGGCAACGTCAATCCACCAGCCCGGCACTCTGTCCATCACGAGCATCTTGAACCAGATCATCAGGCCAGTGGTGGCCATGACGAACATGCCCCATACCAACGCCCAGTACTCGGCTTTTTCGGCGTAGGAGAAGCGGCGGAACATCGGCCGCTGATCGCTCACTCCGAGGTAGTACAGGAATGCTTCGCGAATATCGGTGACATCCTTCCAGTCGGGCAGCATGTCTTTCACAAGCTGCCGCCCATCACGATCGCTGGTGATGTAGTAGACGTGGAACAGGCTCACCGCAATCAGAACCACGCCGGCAATGCGGTGTATGACGCTTCTGACCGTCTCGTTGATGAACGCCACCGCCAGCCAGGAGTTTGGATACCGCAACGCAAACCCGGTCAGCACCAGGGTAAAGAAGCTGATGAGCAGCGTTAAATGCTGGGCGCGCTGCTTGGCAGTCATGCGGAACAGGATCCGCGGCTGTCCGATGCGGTGCAGCCTCAACTTCTTGCGGAAGATGATGAGGTTGTGCAGCACCATGCCGCCAATCACCGCGACGATCATCCACACATAAAACTTGCTGATGAGGGCAAGGATCTTCGATCCAATGTCGGCTTTTTGCGTTCCATCGAAGTGGACCTTCGCCCTCACGAAGTCCTGGTTTGCCCCGGGATGGCACTTGCCACAAGTGGTCGCCAGGTTCGCAGCGTTGATCTTCGACTGCGGATCGCTCGAGGGCAGAATGTCATGCACGCCGTGGCAGCTCGCGCAATTGGCCACCGTCTTCGACCCTACCTTCGAGGCCATTCCGTGGTAGCTCGAGAGGTAACTGGAGACACGGTTGCCGGCAACTCCAAACTCACTGGACAGCTTCACACTTGCGTGGCACGCGCCGCACGTGTTCTGCACGTTGGCTGCGGCGACTGCAGAATTGGGATCCTTCGGCGCCTTGATGGTATGAATCCCATGGCAGTCCGTGCATACCGGCGACTGCCAATTGCCACGGGCGATCTGCTGGCCGTGGATGCTGTCCTTGTACTTCTGCGCAACGTCGGCGTGACACTTGGCGCAGGTATTGGGGACGTTGAACTTGAATACCGTGGACTTCGGATCGCCTCCGCCGAGGATGTCGTGTGCTCCGTGGCAATCGGTGCAGACGGCCGCCTTCTCCGAACCTCCGGCAACCGCTTTGCCGTGTACGCTCTGCTCGTATGAGTTGAAGGTAGTGGCGCTCACCCCGGCGGAGCTCATCACCAGCTTTTGTCCGTGGCAGGCGCCGCAGGTTTGCGGAATGTTCGCGTGCGCTACCTTCGACTTGGGATCGCCGGCCGGCAGAATAGTGTGAACGTTGCCGTGGCAGTCCTGGCACTTCGCGACATTGGTGTTGCCAGCGGCTGCCGCCTTGGCATGGATACCGTGATCATAAGCGGCCTGCTCATCGCCGTGGCAGCTCGCGCACTTGGGCATCGCCGGCGTCGGGTCGTGAGGGAAAGCCTTGATGTCGGCGTGACAGTCGGTACAGCCGAAGGTGCTATGGATCGAAGCCTTGAATTCAGCGTCGTCCACATGCAGGCTAACCTGCTTGCCGTTCTCGTCTTTAGTCAGAGTTGCGTCATTGTGACAGGCCAGACACTCCTCGTTGCTCATCTTGGCAGCTTTCGGCTTGCCCGCCGCCATGGCAATCGTAGTGAGCAATAGAAGAAGTGCTATTAACCAACCGCAACGCTTCACGGCATCCCTCGCTTTCAGCGTATCCATCAACTATCCAAAATGGCTGATGGACGGGCCAAGGAGCAGTGAGTGGCCTCACGGGGTGGGGTGACCTTCGTCACATAGATGATGGTCGGTCATGCGAAGGCGGGATTTGCTGCAGCTATAGAAAACGCCAGATGGAGTGCGCTCTTGCGCTGATATTCGCATTATTCTGAAAAAACTGCGTCGGTATTACGGTCACGAGGATGGTGTGATCAGGGGCGTCCCCCATTGTGATTACCTCGCGAATTGGGCCCACACGAAAGGCAAATGCAGGCTCCAGTGCGTCGAGGGAGAAGCGCAAGTTCGGACCGCAGAGCTTGGTGCGAGATCACTGCTGCCATAGCAGATTTAGATAGGAAATTGCCCACAGACTAGATTACAGAAATATTCGGCTGCGCGACGGAATTGCAAGTCTTCCAATGCACCCGACAACAGAGATCCATTTACGAGAAGACAACTCGTGGACGCCCAAACAAGCGTGGGCGGCGAGGGCGAATAGTACCGATATTTCTGACCCGCTCATACGCTCCGTGCAGGTCCTGGCTCAACATATGCACGATCTGCATGCAGACCATACTGTGCTCGCGCAGGAACTTAACCAGGTCTTTGCGGCGAACGAACGCCACTTGTGAATCGTCAAGCACCTCGGCAGTAACTTCGTAAGGCGTATTCGACAGCACCGCCCCCAGTCCGAGGACCTCGCCCGGTCCGGCGATGCGCAAAGTAAGCCGCTTGCCACTTTCAGAGCCGATGGAGATTTTGGCCCGCCCGTCGCAAAGAATATAAATGCCGCGCACAGGACGCCCTTCCCCGAAGAGAACCGCGCGTCTGGGGTAATAGGCAATAGACTTGATTTCGTCGAACTCTGTCAGCGCGTCTGCCGGCATATCGCAGAACGGGCGGTCGGGCCGCGAATCGCAAGTCATGCAACTGGTGGACTGACTCATGCTTGCCATGATGTCTAGGTAATAGTTCGGCAGCAGTGTGTGGTGCAGTGATTGCAATCACTACTTGTCGTGACCCTCTTCACATGGCTAGTAGCTGATTGCTGTGCAATGGCACAAAAATGACGTAGGAAGAGTAGAGGGTGTCAGCTCAGCCGAAGTTCAGCCCTTATTGGGACAAGGCCAACGCCTTCAACGCTGATTTGTTGCGAATCAGCAGGGTCGAACCTTTCGCCTGCACGATCTGCCGCTTCTTCAAATCAGCAAAAAGACGGGTCACGGTTTCACGCGAAGTCCCGATCATCTGCGCAATCTCTTCGTGGGTAAGCGCGAGCTTGACACGCGGCTCGGTTTTGGCCGCCTCGCCCGCTTTTGCGCTCCACTCGAGCAGGAGTTTGGCAAGTTTCTCGCTCGCGGAGTGCGACAGTCCCAGTGAGCGGATCTCGCGGCATGCCGAGTTGTATTTGTCGCTCAATTGTTCCGCGACGCGCAGGCACGCGTCACTGTGCTCCCGCAGGAAACGCACAAAGTCTTCGCGCTTGACGAAATTCACCTGGCACGGATCGGCGGTTTCAGCGGTGAGTTCGTAGGGTTTGCCGCTGACCGTCGCGCTCAGCCCGAGCACCTCGCCTGGTTCAGCGATTTTTAAGATCAGCGTCTTGCCGTCGGTCGAGCAGATGGAGAGCTTCACCCGGCCTTTGCAAAGTACAAAAATTCCGCGGGGAGCCTGCCCTTCGACAAATAGCACCGCGCCCTTGGGGTAAGCGGTGGCGTACTTGATATGTTCGAAGGACTGCAACGCGGCAGCCGGCAGGTCGCAAAAGATATGGTCGGCCCGCATCTTGCAGGTCAGACAGTTTTCTATGATGTCAAGACCGTATGGTGTTAGCACAATGCCCCCTGAGTTTTGCCGTATCTTGGGTGTGCGACCAGCGCGCACTTGCGCAGTTCCGGGGTGCGAAGATCAACGGCTGCTGCCTTTGCTTCGATCAACCGGCCGAAGTCACAGGCAAGAGTGATTTCTGGCGGTACGCTTCTGCTTCTCGCATCAGAAATCCAGTGCAGTATTTTCGTCGTTTGCAACAGCGGAGTTTGCTCCTAGATACACTCCAGCAGACCGCTAAAGCGCACATGGAACAAGTACGGATGTCACAACCGCGTGTGACGCAAGTTACGTCTCTGAGTGGAAGTCTATTGATTTAAACGACTTAGGGTCATGGCCTACAAGCATGAAGAAACCGCGAAGATAACCATGGGTCGGTGTCGAACATCACAAGGCGCTGGTTGCCGTCCCGGGCCCGACCTCTTTCCTAAGCGCCGACTGCTTGGCTTGCAGCGACACGTTCTGTATCGAGAACGGTAGCGATGGCGTGCAGCACCGAGGCCACTCGCACCGCAGCCAGCACCTTGTCCTCGCCGAATCCCTTGTCGCGCAAAACTTTTTCATGGGAATCGACGCACGCACCACAGCCGTTGATCGCCGACACCGCCAGGCACCACAGCTCAAAATCAAGCGGCTCGATGCCGTGGGTCCGGATAACATTCATCCGCAGGCCGGCGCGCATCGTCTTGTACTTTTCGTTCGATGAGAGATGTGTGAACCGGTAGTAGACATTGTTCATGCCCATCACCGTAGCAGCAGACTTAGCTGCGTCGAGAGCTTGTGGAGACAGGTGAGAAGCAGCTTCTTCGAGAGCCGTCGCTGTCAGATCCTCATTGCGTGACGCCACGGTACAAGCAACAACCGTTCCCCATAGCTGCTGTTCGTTCAACTCCGTCTGGTTTGAAACTACGCTGGAGAAGTTCAGCCGCATGTCTTTGGCGTAATCGGGCAGCGACTCTGTTAATCCATTCAATGTCATCTGTCTATTCCTTATATGTAGGAATGGCTCCGCCGTTTCGACAGCGGAGCCATGCGCAACTCATGGTTAGACGTGCAGTGTTTCCTGGCCCTTCTGCCAATTGCAAGGGCAAAGCTCGTCGGTCTGCAGCGCGTCAAGCACGCGCAATACTTCCTGCGGATTGCGTCCAACCGACAGGTCGGTGACGTAGGCGAAACGAATCACGCCCTCCGGATCGACGATGTAGGTGGCACGCTGGGCGACGCCAGCGTTCTCGTCGATGATGCCGAGCTGCCCGGTCAGTTCGCGCTTGATATCGGCCAGCATGGGGAATGGCAGGTTCTTCAGGTCCTCGTGATGGGTGCGCCACGCGTGATGTACGAACTCAGAATCGGTGCTGCCACCCAGGATCTGCGCGTCGCGATCTGCAAACTCTTTGTTCAACTTGCCGAAAGCCGCGATTTCGGTGGGGCAAACGAAGGTGAAATCTTTGGGCCAGAAGAAGTAGACCTTCCACTTTCCGGCATAATCCTGGTTAGTGATTTCCTTGAACTCTTTACCTTTTTCAAGGCTCATAGTCGCGGTCACTTTGAAATCAGGAAATTTCTCTCCAACTCCTAACATATTAATTAGCTCCGTTTCGTGAAATTAATTGAGTGTTGTTGTATTTCTTTGTGCGAGCAGGCCTTACATATTCCCTGAATCTCGACATTGAACTTCTCGATCCGGAAGCCCGCCGGCAACCGGCCGCGCAACTTAACCGGTTCGATCCGCTCCAGGTCGATGTCAGTGATGGACCGGCATCGCGTGCAAACCAGATGATGATGGGGATGAGGATTGCCATCAATGCGCCAGCCATGATGCGGAGTTACCTCGCGCAGCATGCCGGCTTCTACAAAGGTCTTAAGGTTCTTGTACACAGTCGCGAGTGAAATCGACGGCAGCTCTTCCTTCACCCTGTCGTATATTTCCTCGGGAGAGTAGTGACCGGGACCGGCCATCAGCGCTTCGTAAATCGCCTGCCGCTGATGGGTTGCCGCCAGACCGTGCCGGTGGCACAGCCCAAGAAACTCGTTATAAGTGTCCCGGCGCATATCTAGTAGATGATAAAAATTATCAAACGACTCAACCTATCAAACGGTAACGGGAGCAATCCGCGCGCTACTCTCGATTAAACTACAAGAAGTACTAGAACCAACCTACATCACCATGAAGTTCCAGAAAATTTGCGTATTCTGCGGTTCCAATTTGGGAATCCGGCCCGTTTACCGCACCGCGGCCGAGCAGCTTGCCTCGCTGTTGGTGCGGCGTGGCATCGATTTGGTTTATGGCGGAGGAAACGTTGGCCTGATGGGCGTGCTAGCCGATACCGTGCTTGCGAGTGGCGGGAAAGTGACCGGAGTTATTCCAGAGTCTCTGATGGCGCGCGAAGTCGAGCACCTCGGATTGACCGAGCTGCGCGTGGTGAGTTCCATGCACGAGCGCAAAGCGGTGATGTCCGACTTGTCCGACGCCTTCATTGCTCTGCCCGGTGGATTCGGCACTCTCGAAGAGTTCTGCGAAGTCGTGACCTGGTCGCAACTGGGCATTCATGAGAGGCCCTGCGGCCTGCTCAACGTCGATGGCCACTACGATCCACTGCTGCGCTTGTTCGACGATGCCGTACGCGAAGGTTTTCTGCATCCCGACAACCGCGCGCTTGTGCTCGACGATGACGCCCCGGAACGCCTGCTGGAGAAGATGGCGCAGTTCACGCCCACTCGCACGGCGAAGTGGATCGGGAGAGAAGAACGGTAGCGATGCGAGGCTCCTCGTAACCCTCGCACTCTCTTTGGGGTGTCATCCCGAGCGAAGCCGAGGGATCTGTAGTTCACATTGCCACGGATTTCAATTGAGCGGGGCTGGTCGCATCGCCCTCGAGCGCAATTGCTTCCCATCGGCAGTTTGGGCGAGTGAAGAACCTCGGCTTCGCTCGGGATGACACCTCACGGAAAAAGCTCTATTGGGCGGCTGCCCCAGTGGCCGCCGCGCCAGTCCCCTCTCCCAGCAGATATTTCTGCATGAACAGCACCGTTGTATAGAACTGAAAGTCCGCGTTCTTCTTCTTGGCGAAGCCGTGTCCTTCGTCCTTCGCCGCGAGGTACCACACTGGCGTGCTGTTCGCTTCCAGGGCTTTCACCATCTGGTCGGCCTCACTCCTCGGCACACGCGGATCGTTCACCCCAGCCACCACCATCATCGGCTTGGTGATCTCCTTGACGTGGTTCATGGGAGCGATGCTCTCTAGGTAGGCGCGCATCTTAGGATCGCGCTCGTCACCGTACTCAACGCGGCGTAGGTCACGGCGATAGGCTTCGGTATGCTCCAGGAAGGTCACGAGGTTCGACATCCCAACCACATCGACCGAGCAGGCGAGACGATCGTTGTAGCGAGTCGCGATGGCCAGCGTCATGTGTCCGCCATAGCTGCCGCCGGTGACCATCACGCGTTTCGCGTCCAGCTCCGGTTGCTTTGCAATCCAGTCGAAGAGCGCGCCGATGTCTTTGTAGGTATTCTCACGCAAAAATCCGTTGTCGAGTTCGGTGAACGTCTTTCCATATCCCATCGAACCGCGTACGTTGGGATAGATCAGGGCGACTCCCATTTCATTCAGCAGATAGTTGTTACGACCGAGAAACGTCGGCCGCGATTGACCCTCGGGGCCGCCGTGAATGACGATCGCAACCGGATACTTTCCCGCCGCAGGTTTCGTCTTTGGCACGTACAACCAGCCCGAAATTTCGCGGCCATCGAAACTCTTCCAGGTAATCAGCTTTGGCTCAACGAAGCTCTGCGGATTGATCCCTCCGGTTTCGCTGTGAGTCCACCGTTCAAGCTTGTGGGATTGAATATCGATCGAATAGATATCTGTCGGAGACTGCGCGGCGTTCAGGCTGAAGGCCAGCTCGCGATTGTTTTCGTGCCAGCGCAGGAGAGTGTTGATCACGCCCGCCGGCAACTTGGGTAATGCCAGCTCTTTGCCGGTCTGCGTGTCCATCACGTGCAGCGAACTGATGCCATTCTCGTTCAGCGCAAAGGCGATGTACCGGCGATCGTGTGAGAGTTGGGCGTCTTCTGCGTCCCACTTGTCATCGGTAAGATACTTCAGCGTCTTTGTGCCCAGGTCCATGTAGGCAAGGCGCAAATACTCGCTGCCCTTGTCGGTAATCAGGTAAATGCCTTTGCCGTCGCGGGTGAAGCCAACTGCGGAATAGAAAACCTTCTCGGCCGCTTTAGGTGTCAGCTCGGTCTTTGCTCCGGTGGCGGCATCAATCAGCCAGAGATAGCTTTCGTTGATCGAGATCGAATTCTGGACCAGCAGCGTCCGATCGTCGGGAGACCAGTCGCGCACCAGCCAGCCGCCGCCTTGATTTTCGCTAATCATTCTGTCGCTGGTCTTGTCCTGCGGATTCATCACGTAGAAATCGAGATCGGCGTTATTGCGCCTAGTACTCGAATAGGCAATGCGGTCGCCGCGGTTCGACCACACAAAATCGGTATTCCGCGATTTGCCATCGGTAAGCAGAGTTGTTGTGCCGTCCGCAACATCGAAGCGGAAGATCTGGTACCACTCCCCGCCTCCGATGTCCTTGCGAAAGAGGAAGTACTCTCCTTTGTGCGGCTGATAGCTGGCATCCGCTACCCGATCGGCGTAAAAGGTGAGCTGGGTGCGTGCTCCGCCCGGCATGGAGACCTCATGTACCTGGGCGGTGTCACCAAAACGAGTACCCATCAGGATCTCGCGCCGTTGCGGATGCCAACTCCACATCAAGGCAGTGCGGAACTCAGTGTAGCGGTCCGCCTTCTCCGCGATGGAAGCAGGAACGGGAGGGATGTTTTGCAGTACGAGCGCGTCGTTAGGACGAACTACGTCCTGCGCGTAAGCAAAAGAGGCTAGAATCAGTGCAGCAACAAGGAGCGTGCGGCGGAACATAGGATCCTCCACAATCATGAGCCAAATTCAACAGGCTAACTGCGGCGGACCTGCCTGTAAAGGACTGCAGTCACAGGTACTTGTCATAATGACCACCGGCTTGCCAGAGTGGCAGAAGTGAATCGTTTTGGGTTGAGCAGCGTCTAATCGTAGTTAAGCTAAAAAGGGGAGCGTGTATGGCAGGAAGCTCAAGAACCAGCTTCAACAAACGTCAGAAGGAGCGCGCCCGCCAGGAGAAGCAGGCGGAGAAAGCCGCACGGAAAGCGCAGCGCAAGCAGGAAGGCAACCCCTCGCCGGAGACGCCGGTCGATTTGACGGTGACTCATGACGAAGATGGGCAGCCAGTCGGATTCGATTTTCACGACTTCCAGAGCTGAATCCGAACACCGTACGACATCAACCAGGCAATCGATACGTTCATAACGAAAGCCCCGACTTCCGGGGCTTTTGCTTTTATGCAGATTTTGCTATGGAGATAACAAGGCACGACCTCGGTCGTGCCGATCGACGGCCATTTATCGGGCTTTGGCCCCTGCAAAATTCAGGGGCAACAGGGCTGAAGCCCAAGGCCCTCTTTGACCGTAGCGGCCCGTCTAAAGCCGGGCCCTGATACAAACCTTATGAGATAGGTCCTAGTTGCTAAATGCCAGTTACTGAATTTCAATCACCGGCCCGGCTTGGCTCTGCACTTCGCCCACTCTCTCGATAACGTGTCTGGCAAATTTGAACAACGAACATGCATGCGGTGACGCGTCTCCCTCGAGCACAATCGGCTGGCCGGTATCGCCTCCCTTGCGAATATCGGGATCTAGCTCGATGCTGCCGAGGAACGGTACATCGAATTGCTGCGCCGTTCGCTCGCCACCGCCCTTGGAGAAGATATCAATCTCTTTGCTGCAATGCGGGCACACGAAGTAGCTCATGTTCTCGACGATGCCCAGAATGTCGACCTTCACCTGCTTGAACATCTCGATTGCCTTGCGTGCGTCCTGAAGCGAAACATCGCTGGGCGTTGTGACCACGACAGCGCCCGTAACCGGCACCGTCTGCACCAGCGAGATCACCACGTCACCGGTGCCCGGAGGCAGATCGATGATCAAATAATCGAGCTGCCCCCACTCTACCTGTCCCAAAAACTGCCGGATGATGGAGTGCAGCATGGGGCCGCGCCAAACCAGAGGTTTGTCGCCGGGACTGAGAAAGCCGACCGAGATAACCTTCAGCCCATAACGCTCGGGCGGCAGAATGCGGTCTTCGCCCACCAGGTTGGGAGCGACGCTGGTGCCCAGCATCAGCGGAACGTTGGGTCCATAGACGTCGGCATCAAGCAAGCCGACTTTGAAGCCCATGCGGGCAAGAGCTATGGCCAGATTGACGGCCAGCGTGGTTTTACCGACCCCACCCTTGCCCGATCCGACAGCGACGATGGAATCGACTCCGGGCAGCGGTTGCGGGCCAGCGGGCTCGTGACCCGGTCCATGAATATGAGAGCTCACGTGTGAATACCTGCTTGCGTGTGGATTAGGGGCGCAAAGTTTGATTATATCCGCCGCAGCGGGCATCCCGACGTGCATCTGATTACTTGGAAGTGCCTCAGTCTGAAATTCAGTCGTTGTACATCCGGTAGACGGCGACTCCCCAAAGAAACAGGTATGACACCCAAATAGCTCCAACCGCGATTCACAAGGGGCGGTGTCCTTGCATTCGCCACAAGATAACCGGAATACCCAGCACGACCAGGAAAAGCCCAACACACGAAACTTTGAACAGGAGGGTAGCTGCTTGTGGGTGAAATGCACCGTACTGGCAGATCAAATGGAGCAGTATCCCAACAGCAAGCAGGGCTAACAGAAGCGCTCTTGGTTTCATCGGATAATGCCCGTCATCTCCTCCAATTCGAGTTCGCGCATGCTATTTCCGTTCGTAGCGGATTTTGAATTCGGGCGACCATTCGCCATTCTTCTGCAGGAGCACCGTGAACCAGTATGTGTTGTCGCCGTCGCGCACAATCGTGGATCGAATATGCGTCACCTTGCCGCTTGCACTCGTCAAATCGAAGTCCTGGCGCAGTGTCTTGCCGTCCGGATCGGGAACGGCAGTCCCGATGGTAAGGTCGCCTTCCGCACTGGTGTAGTAAAAGCCGATCGTCTTCGTCGCCGCGTTATATGCATAGAAACCGTTGTAGTGTGGTTGGCCGTTGAACTTCGTTAGGAACTCGATGGCCTGATGATTCGGCGCCCAGGTGATGTTGTTCTCGACATGAGTGACCTGCCCATCCGGGCTCTTAACGTCCGAGACCCATGTTCCCCCGACAAACCAGGCAACCGGTTCAAGGGGAGACGGTTTCGCAGGCTCGGCTTTCTGCTGCGCGAAAGCGCCGAACCCAAACAGAACCACGTAGGCAAGCACTACACTCCTAAAACGAAGCGGCATTTCATCCTCACTCGGCGGTTCTCGCCGTCAAATCAAATTCTGCCTGGGAACGGGGATTGTGAATGATTTCACGAGTCGGGCCCGGCAGCAAGCCCGGTGCACATAGCTGGTTTGTGCCCTCATCCCGCAGGGGTAGCGGCTTGTCCCCGGTTGCTACGAATCTTGCGCTGGAGCATCCAAAAGGAGTCTGTGCTGGAGAGAGAAAGAGAACAAAATGAAGATCGCGAACGACGTTACCGAACTGATTGGCCATACACCGCTGGTGCGGCTGAACAAAGTCACTACCGGATCGACAGCGACCATCGTTGCCAAACTGGAGAGCTTCAATCCCGTTGCCAGCGTCAAAGACCGCATCGGCGTAAGCATGATCCGCGAGGCTGAAAAGGCCGGCACGATTACTCCAGGAAAAACCGTGCTCATTGAGCCCACCAGCGGCAACACCGGAATCGGCCTTGCCTTCGTCGCTGCCGTGAAAGGATATCGGCTGATCGTCACCATGCCCGACAGCGTGAGTCTTGAGCGGCGAATTCTTCTCCGCGCATTCGGCGCCGACGTGGTTCTAACGCCCGGCCCGAAAGGCATGAAGGCGGCGATCGCAAAAGCCAACGAGCTACTGGAGAAAACGCCCAACAGCTACATGCTTGGACAGTTCGATAACCCGGCGAACCCGAAGATTCACTTCGAAACCACCGGGCCCGAGATCTGGGACGACACCGATGGCAAGGTCGACATCCTGGTCTCCGGTGTCGGTACGGGTGGCACGCTGACTGGCGTCGCGGAATATATCAAACCCAAGAAGCCGTCGTTCAAAGTCGTGGCAGTTGAGCCCGAGGAGAGCCCGGTGCTTTCCGGCGGCCCGCCCGCTCCGCACAAGATTCAGGGCCTGGGTGCAGGGTTTATTCCCAGCATCCTGCAGACCAGTTACATCGATGAGGTGGTGAAGGTGAACGCCGACGACTCGATCGCCATGGCGCGTCGTCTGTCTTCTGAGGAAGGCCTGCTGATGGGCATCTCCTCAGGAGCCGCGGTCGTGGCTGCATTGCGCGTCGGCCAGCGCGAAGAGAATGCCGGAAAGCTGATCGTCGTCGTCCTGC
>Ga0335083_10008800_pt1 | contig 12305 bp, 15 predicted proteins | sample Lox_Sample_42_FD_206716 | JGI IMG/M metagenome (GOLD analysis project Ga0335083, IMG submission 206716) | Soil microbial communities from Loxahatchee National Wildlife Refuge, Florida, United States - Lox_Sample_4.2 | ecosystem: Environmental > Terrestrial > Soil > Wetlands | place: USA... | reverse complement strand
CGCCGCCTGGAACACGCCCGCCTCCTTGCGGCACAGCTCGCGGTGCACCACAGGCGGTTCCCGCAGTTTCAGCGCCTCACCGAGGCGCTTTGCGTCTATCGGGAGCGTGCCGTTGCAGGTACAGAGCTTAAGCGTCTTGCTTGCCAGGGACATCGTCCGATTCCTGCGTAGGCAGCCCGGCCTTTTCGGCCTGTGGGATTTGTTCCGCCTGCTTGGCCTGCTCAGCGAGGCGCTCTTCCTCGGCCACCTTCTCCGGCCCTTTCACCGCCACGTCACGCACCCGGTTTATCGCCTTCAGCATCTGCTCTGGAATCGGTTCGCCCTGCGTGTAGTCCTCCGAGTACGCCTCGAAAGGATCCGGAATGTTGTAGCGGGCGTCGGTGAAGAGCTTCTTGAGCGCGTCGCGGCGCGTCGCGGGATCCACCTTCGGATTCATGAAGGGGGCGAAATCCGAGTCGTGCGTCAGTTCCCCTACAGGCTGCAGCGGATGCAGCGGTTCTTCCTTTGCCTCCGGAACAACGGCATTTTCCGAGGCCTGCTGCGCGGGTTGCTCCTTCTTCAGCCTCGACCAGCGATCGAGGAACGCTTCCTTCTCCTGCGTCATCGGCCGACCCTGTCCTTGGGATGGATGAAGGAACGCGGCTTGACGCGCTTCTTCGGCTCGGGCCGGTAATTCTTCTCCACGTACTCGCCGATCCAGCCGAAGACCGCCGGCGGCATGGTCACGCTGTCCACCGAATGCCCGCCATCCAGCCAGCGCCCACCCTCGTCGTAGCTGGCGGTAACCTGCAAGGGCAGGCCCTGCTCCCCTTCCATGCGCCACAATACGAAAACGCGCGGCGAATCGGAGGAGACGTTCATGTAATAGCCCTCGATCTCGTCGCGATGGATCGCGAGTTCGAAGCCCGCGTGCAGCCACTGCTCGTAGTCGTCCTGCCTTACCAGCAGGCGCGCGGCGCCCGCCGGCTCCTCGGATTCGAGCACCGACACCGGCTCCCAGATGACGCTCGCCCAACGGCTGCGCGCATTGCGCCGCTGCATCACGACCGAGAGCGTTTTGGTGGCCTTTTCCATGTTGTGAACGGCGTTTCCTATCCGGGACGAACTATACTGCTATATCATCGTCATAGCTCCCGAAGTGCCAATAAACCCATGCCGCAAAAGGTGATTTCGATAAGGCCGCAGTCCCGTTCGCCGGGCGCGAAAGCGCCGCGCTACGACGGCTCGCCGCTGGCGGACGCGCGCGGCCGGCCGATGCGCGACCTGCGCATCTCGGTCACCGACCGGTGCAATTTCCGCTGCACCTACTGCATGCCGCGCGCGGTATTCGATGCGCACTACAAGTTCCTGCCGCACGACGCGCTGCTAAGCTTCGAGGAAATCGTGCGACTTGCGGGCGTGTTCGTCGGCCTGGGCGTGAAGAAAATCCGCCTCACCGGCGGCGAGCCGCTGCTGCGCAAGGACCTGCCGCGCCTGGTCGGGATGCTCGCTCCGCTCGGCGCCGACCTCACGCTGACCACCAACGGCTCGACGCTGGTCAAGCACGCAGCCTCGCTCAAGGACGCCGGACTGAACCGCATCACCGTGAGCCTCGACTCGCTCGACGAAGCCACCTTCCGCGCGATGAACGACGCCGATTTCCCGGTCGAGAAGGTGCTGGACGGCATCGCCGCCGCGGCCGACGCGGGCTTTTCGCCCGTGAAGGTCAACATGGTGGTGAAGCGCGGCGTGAACGACCACCAGATCGTCGAAGCAGCGCGCCACTGGCGCGATTCCGGACACATCCTGCGTTTCATCGAATTCATGGACGTCGGCAGCACCAACGGCTGGCGCATGGACGATGTCATCCCCTCGGCGGAGGTGGTGCGGCGCGTCGGCGAGGCGTTCCCGCTCGAGCCGGTCGAAGCCAATTACGCCGGCGAAGTCGCCGAGCGCTGGCGTTACAGGGACGGCGCGGGCGAGATCGGCGTCATCTCGTCGGTCACGCAGGCGTTCTGCCGCGATTGCAACCGCATGCGCCTGTCGACCGAAGGCTCGCTCTACACCTGCCTGTTCGCGCAGCACGGGCACGACCTGCGCGCGCTGCTGCGCGGCGGCGCGGCGGACGATGCGATCCGGGATTCGATCGCCGCCGTCTGGCGAGCGCGCGACGACCGCTACTCGGAAATCCGCAGCGCCGAGACCGCGAAGCTGCCCAAAGTCGAGATGTCCTACATCGGTGGCTAAGACCCGTCGCCCGGCGCTGACCAATGCCGCCCGGCCCGCGACTTTCGAGGTCGATGCCTGCAACGAGCGTGGCGAAATGGTGCCGACCTCGATCGCCGGCGAGCACCCCCTCACGCTCTACCTGGACAAGCGGGAGCTCGTCACGCTGATGACGCTGGGCCATGCGCCCGAGGCGCTGGCCATCGGTTTCCTGCGCAACCAGCGCATCGTGGATTCCCTCGACGGCATCGAAGCGGTGCAGGTGGACTGGGAGACGGAATCCGTTGCGGTCACTTCCAGGAAGCCCTTGAAGAATTTCGACGACAAAATCCGGAAACGGACGGTCACTACCGGCTGCGGGCAAGGCACGGTCTACGGCGACCTGATGGAAGAGATCGACAGCGTGAGACTGCGCGACGACGTCGCGCTCGGCGACGCCGAGCTTTTCGCCCTCCTCGAGCAGGTGCGCAGGCACGAGACCATCTACAAGCAGGCTGGCGCCGTGCACGGCTGCGCGCTGGCGAACCTGCAGGGCGAGATCCTGATGTTCGTCGAGGACGTGGGCCGGCACAACGCGGTGGACGCGATCGCCGGCTTCATGTGGCTGGACGCCATCGACGGCTCGGACAAGGTCTTCTACACCACCGGCCGCCTCACCTCGGAGATGGTGATCAAGTGCGCGCAGATGCGCATCCCGTTCCTGGTCTCGCGCTCCGGCCTCACCAAGATGGGCTACGACATCGCCCGGCGCATCGGCCTCACCATGATCGGCCGCGCGAGCGGCCGGCACTACCTGGCCTTCACGGGCCAGCATCGCCTGAAGCGCACCGCGCCGCAAGCGACCATGACCGCCTAATAGGCGCCCGCGTGCTGCCACAGCTCTCCGCCTCGCAGGCCACGGCCGCACCCTGCGAGAGCGTGGCCGACTGGTGGCAGCGCCACCGCGCGATTGCGCGCGAGCATACCGATCCGATCCACCAGGCCATCGTCGGCGGCTTCGTCGCCGACCGCGTCGGCTGGGCCTTCGCTTCGGGCTACCAGGCGGCGCTGCGAGCCGTCTTCCCGGATGCGCCGACCAACAGGATCTGCGCGCTGTGCGTTACGGAAACCGACGGCAACAGTCCTAAGGCCATCAAGAGCACGCTCCGCAAGTCCGGGGATGGATGGCTGCTCAACGGCGCGAAGCGCTGGACCACACTCGGGCCCGACGGCGCGCTTTTCTTCGTCGCTGCGCGCGACGAAGCCGCGTCCGGGGAAAGGGCGGTCATTCGCGTTGCACGAGTGGATTCAAATGCCGCCGGGTTGAAAATCGAAAACATGCCGCCCGCGAAATTCGTCCCGGAAGTGCCGCACGCGCAGCTGCATTTCAAGGACGTGGCCGTCGCCAGCCTGCTGCCGGGCGACGGCTACGATGAGTACGTGAAGCCGTTCCGGACCGTGGAGGACATCCACGTGCAGGCCGCCGTGCTTGCCTACCTGATGCGCGAGGGCCAGCGGCTGTCCTGGCCGCAGGACTGGCTCGAGCGCCTGTCCGCGCTGCTCGCCGCGCTGGGAAAGCTGTCCGACATGCCCGCCTCGCACGCCGAGACGCACGTTGCGCTCGCCGGCGCGCTCGCCTTCGGTAGCGGATTGATCGGCGAGACGGAAGCGTTTTGGGAAAAGGCCGGCGCGGATCCTGCCGCGGAGCGGTGGAAGCGCGACCGGGAATTGCTCAAGGTCGCCGGGGGAATCCGTGCCCAGCGGACCAAGCGTGCCTGGGAAAAACTCAGGCAGGTTGGCTAGCGAGTTTCTCTCTGTGCGCCGTCAATTCGGCGCGCGATGGGAAGAAGTAGGACGCCGTCATCACGCCGCCGGCCAGCACCGCGAGCACGAGAAACACGTTGCTGAAGCCGCCCTCGGTGCGGTGCAGGGTCGCGATCATCGGCACCGCCACTGCGGCCACGCCGAGCGACACCACGTAGCGCACGCCGAGCACGCGCGCGCGGTACTCGTCGGCGACGTACTTGCCGACGATGGCGTCGTTCAGCGGAATCTGCCCGAATATCGCCAGCATCATCAGCAGGGCGACGGCCAGCATCGCCCAGCCCTGCAGGTTGGCGGCGAGATAGAGCATCGGGATCTGTACCAGGCCCACGCCGATCATCAGGCGGCGCAGTTCCACGCGGTCGATCAGCGTGCCCATCAGCACCTGCGCGAAGGCGGCCATGGTGTAGACCAGGGCCACCAGCAGGCCGATGCCGAAATTGGTCTGCGTCAGCGCCGTTAGCCGTTCGTCAAAGACTTTCGGCATCGAGATGGTGGTCGAATTGAAGATGACGCCGCCAAAGGCGGTCGCGATCAGCATGATGGAGAAGATGCGCGTCATCATGCGCGCATCCACGTGCAGCCCGAGGGACTTGGACGTCTTCTTCGTTTTTCCCGGATCCACCACGAGAGACAGGAACAAACAGCCTGCGATGATGCAGATGACGCCCGGCACGAAGAAGGCCGCGCGCCAGCCGAAACTGTCCACCAGCGCGCCGGTGAGCAGCGCCGCCGTCGCCAGGCCCAGGTTGCCCCAGAGGCCGTTCCAGCCGAGCGCCTTGCCCATTTTCTCGGGCGCCGCCACCAGCATGGCGATGCCGACCGGGTGGTAGATCGCGGCGAACGCGCCAGTCAGCGTCAACCCGGCGGCGATCTGCCAGGGCTCCCGCGCGAAACCGGTGAGGAACAGCGAGAAGCCGATGCCGAAGAAGAACAGCGCCAGCACCTTGTAGCGGCTCCAGTGGTCCGCGAGCCAGCCGGCCGGAATCGCGAACGCGCCGAAAGCGATGAAGCTGCCGAGCGCGAGCGGCAGCAGTTCGGAGTAATCCTTGCCCCATTCGCGACCGATCGCCACCACCGCAGTCGGGAAAACCAGCATCGAGAGATGGTCGAGCAGGTGCCCGAGGTTCAGGAAAGGGACGAGCCAGCGGTTGTTCGGCATGGGCCAGATTCTGCGGATTTTCCTTGCGTCCTGCTTTCGCATATCGGACAATTATCATCGATATAAGGACATCCCGTTTGAAACAGATGCGAAGCACTTCGGCAGTCGATTACCAGAACGTGCCGCGGCCGGTTGCCGCGATGGCGCGCGACCTGCCGCCCGATCACGAGATCACCTGGCACGCGCATCCGCGCTTCCAGGTGATCTACGCGACCGAGGGCGTGATGCGCGTCGACACGCGCGACGAAACCTGGGTGGTGCCGCCGATGAGCGCGGTCTGGATGCCGCCCAAGATGACGCACCGCGTGCGCAGTTCCGGGCGCGTGAAGATGCGCACGCTCTACATCCGGCCGGATGCGAGCGGGCAGATGCCGGCCAGTTGCCAGGTGCTGCCGGTGACGCCGCTGCTGCGCGAGCTGATCCAGCGCGCCACCGAAATGCCGGTCGAATACGACGAGAAGGGCGCGGACGGCCGCGTAATGCGCCTGATCCTGGATGAACTCGCGACGCTCGCGCACCTGCCCTACAACCTGCCGATGCCGAACGGCGAGCCGCTCGCGCGCATCTGCGCAGAACTGATGGAGCACCCGGATAAGTCGGGCACGCGCGAGGACGTAGCTGCGCGCCACGGCCTCACCGGCCGCACGCTTGACCGCCACTTCAAGCGCCAGCTCGGCATGAATTTCGGCGAATGGTGCCGGCGCGCGGCGCTGCTGCGTGCGCTAGCCTGGTTCGCCGAAGGCCGCCCGGTCACCGCGGTCGCGCTCGACCTCGGCTATTCGAGCCTGTCGGCCTTCTGCGCGATGTTCAAGCGCGAGACCGGCCGCACGCCGCGCGAGCAGATGCTCGAACTGCGCCGCGCGGCATAGGCCCCAGGGCGCAAACGCTGCGCCAGGCACGTAAAATCACGCATGCTTGAAACCACAGCGCTCGCCTGCGAGCGCGGCGGAGCGCGCCTTTTCGCCGAGTTGTCCTTTTCGCTCGCCCCGGGCGGGCTGCTGCGCGTGCGCGGCGCCAACGGCAGCGGCAAGACGACGCTGTTGCGCGCGCTCGCCGGCCTGACGCGCCCGGCCGCCGGCGAAGTGCGCCGCAACGGCACGCCGTTCCTGTTCATCGGGCACTCCGCCGGGGTCAAGGACGAGCTGACGGTCCTCGAAAACCTGGAATTTTCCGCCCGGCTTTCGGGTCTCAGGGAACCCGAATGCAAAAAAGCGCTGGAACAACTTGGCATTGCCCGGCTCGCCGACCTGCCCGCGCGCTACCTGTCGCAGGGACAGCGCCGCCGGGCCGCGCTCGCCCGCCTGGCGCTTTCCGCAAGCATCCCGCTGTGGCTGCTGGACGAACCGTTCGCGGCGCTGGACAGCGCCGGCATCGCGCAGGTGAGCGCCCTGTGCTCGGCGCACCTCGTCGGCGGCGGCATGCTGGTGCTGACTTCGCACCAGGACGCCGCGATCGCCTCGGCGGCAGCGCAGTCCGTCGAGCTGCGGGGCTGAGCCGCCATGTCGCCGGCATTCCTCCCCGTACTGCGCCGCGAACTGCAGATCGCTCTGCGCCGCAGGGGCGACGCGCTGAACGTGCTGGTGTTCTTCGTCGTGGTGGCGAGCCTGTTTCCGCTCGGCGTCGGGCCGGAGCCTGGCCTGCTGCGCGCGATGGCCGCGGGCGTGGTGTGGATCGCGGCGCTGCTCGCCGCGCTGTTGTCGCTGCCGCGCCTGTTCGCCGCCGACCATGCCGACGGAACGCTGGAGCAGATGCTGGTATCGCCGCAACCCTTGCCGCTGATCGTGCTCGCGAAGATCGCGGCGCACTGGCTCACCACCGGCCTGCCGCTGGCGATCGCCGCGCCGTTGATCGGACTGCAATACGGCCTGCCCGGCGATGCGCTTGGCGTGCTGCTCGTTTCGCTGCTCATCGGCACGCCGGTGCTCAGCCTGCTGGGCGCCGCGGGCGCGGCGCTGACGCTGGGCGTGCGCGGCGGCGGCGCGCTGGCGGGCCTGCTGGTGCTGCCGATTTTCGTGCCGGTGCTGGTCTTCGGCGCCGGCTCCGTGACAGCGATGTTGATCGGCATCAATCCCTCGTCGTATCTGTCGCTGCTCGGCGCGTTTCTTGCGGTATCCTCGCTGGTCGGCCCCTGGGCCGCCTGCGCGGCGCTGCGAGTCGCGCTGGATTGATCGTCCGATGACCTCCGAACTGTACCGATACGCCGCTCCGCAGGCCTTTTTCCCGCTCGCCGGGAAGCTGGTCCCGTGGTTCTCCATCCTCGCCGGCCTGCTCGCGCTCGCCGGCCTTTACGTCGCGTTTCTCGTCGCCCCGACCGACGCGACGCAGGGCGAGGCCTACCGGATCATCTTCATCCACGTGCCGGCGGCCTGGATGTCGATGTTCATCTACCTGGTGATGGCCGGCTGGGCCGGCTTCGGGCTCGCGTTCAACACGCGGCTCTCGGGCATGATGGCCTCGGCGCTCGCGCCCACCGGGGCGATGTTCACCTTCGTCGCACTCTGGACCGGCGCGCTCTGGGGCAAGCCGACCTGGGGCACCTACTGGGTCTGGGACGCGCGCCTCACGTCCGAACTGGTCCTGCTCTTCCTCTACCTCGGCTTCATTGCATTGAAGGGCGCGATCCCGGACCCGGCGCGCGCAGACCGCGCCGGCGCGATCCTGGCGCTGGTCGGCGTGGTCAACGTGCCGATCATCTATTTCTCGGTGCAGTGGTGGAACACGCTGCACCAGGGCGCCTCGATCAGCATGACGAGCGCGCCCTCGATGGCGGCGACCATGCTGATCGGCATGCTGCTGATGGCGCTGGCCGCCTGGATGTACAGCATCGCGGTAACGCTGGCGCGGCTGCGCAAGATCATCATCGAGCGCGAGCGCGACGCGCAGTGGGTCCGGATTCAGAGGAACGCGGCATGAGCGACTATGGTTTCTATCTCTGGGGTTCGTACGGGATGACGGTCTTGTGCATCTGTCTGGAGATATTATTTTTGAGAAGCAAAAAAGCAAAAGCGTGAAACCCCGCCACCAACGCGTGGTTGCCATCGCTGCCGGCGTCGCGCTGATCGCCATCGCCGCCGCGCTCGTGCTGAACGCATTCCAGGGCAACGTGGTGTTCTTCTTCAGCCCGAGCCAGGTCATGGCGAAGGAAGCGCCGGTGGAAAAAACCTTCCGCATCGGCGGCATGGTCGAAAAAGGCAGCCTGAAGCGCCGCGCTGACGGGCTCACGGTGGATTTCGTGGTCACCGATACCGCAAAGAGCATCCCCGTCGTCTATACGGGCCTGCTCCCCGACTTGTTCAAGGAAGGCAAGGGCGTGGTGGCCCAGGGAAGGCTCGGGCCCGACGGCAGGTTCCATGCGAGCGAAGTGCTCGCCAAGCATGACGAGAACTACATGCCGCCCGAGGTGGCGCACGCGCTGTCGAAGGCGGAAGCCGAAAGGGCCGCGAGGAGCGTGGTCGACACCGGGGGCGGGCGATGATCCCCGAGCTCGGCCACTTCGCGTTGATCCTCGCGCTGGCGATCGCGCTGGTGCAGGGCACGCTGCCGGTCTGGGGCGCGGCGAAGCGGCAGCCGGCCTTCTTCGCGCTGGCCCGCCCGGCCGCGCGGGCGCAGTTCATGCTCATCGCCGTCGCCTTCGGCTGCCTTGCCTGGTCGTTCTACAGCAACGATTTTTCCGTGCTGAACGTCGCCAGCAATTCGAATTCGCGCCTGCCGACCGCCTACCGCATCGCCGCCACCTGGGGCAGCCATGAAGGCTCGCTGCTGCTCTGGGTGCTGATGTTGTCGATCTGGATGCTGGCGGTCTCGCTGTTCAGCCGCAGCCTGCCGGACGCCATGGTGGCGCGCGTTCTCGGCGTGATGGGCCTGATCAGCGTGGGCTTCCTTTCCTTTCTGCTGTTCACTTCGGACCCTTTCGAGCGCCTGCTGCCCGGCGCGATGGACGGCCGTGACCTGAATCCGCTGCTGCAGGACCCGGCCATGGTGATCCACCCGCCGATGCTCTACATGGGCTACGTCGGCTTCTCGGTGGCGTTTTCCTTTGCGATCGCCGCGCTGCTCGACGGCCGGCTGGACGCCTCCTGGGCGCGCTGGTCGCGGCCCTGGACCATCGCGGCGTGGATTTTCCTCACGCTCGGCATCGCGCTCGGCAGTTTCTGGGCCTACTACGAACTGGGCTGGGGCGGCTGGTGGTTCTGGGATCCGGTCGAAAACGCCTCCTTCATGCCCTGGCTGATCGGCACGGCGCTGATCCATTCGCTCGCGGTGACCGAAAAGCGCGGCGCCTTCAAGTCCTGGACCGTGCTGCTCGCGATCCTGGCGTTTTCGCTCAGCCTGCTCGGCACCTTCCTCGTGCGCTCGGGCGTGCTCACCTCGGTGCACGCCTTCGCCAGCGACCCGAAGCGCGGCATCTTCATCCTCGCCTTCCTTGCGCTGGTGATCGGCGGTTCGCTGACGCTATACGCCTGGCGGGCCGGCAAGGTGGCGCCGGGCGCGCGCTTCGAGCTGCTGTCGCGCGAATCCATGCTGCTCGCCAACAGCGTGCTGCTGCTGGTCGCCTGCGCTGCGGTGCTGCTCGGCACGCTCTATCCGCTGTTCCTCGATGCCCTCGGCCTCGGCAAGATCTCGGTCGGTCCGCCCTACTTCCAGTCGGTGTTCGCGCCGCTGATGGCGCCGGCGATCCTGCTCGCGGGCGTCGGCCCGCTGATCGCCTGGCGCAAGGGCGACGTCGCGCAGGCCGCGCAGCGCCTGCGCTGGGCGGCGATCGTTGCGCTGCTCGGCGCGCTGTTCCTGCCGCTCGCGTTCGGCCGCTGGGCGGCGCTTACCAGTTTCGGCCTGCTGCTTGGGTTCTGGATCATCGGCGGCTCTCTCACGGCCTTGTTCGTCAGGATCAAGTCCGGAGCGGGCCTCGGCAGTTCGTTCCTCGGCATGCTGCTGGCGCACGTCGGCATCGGCGTGTTCGTTCTCGCGGTCACGCTGGTCAAGAGCTACGAGACCGAGCGCGACGTGCGCCTTGCGCCCGGCGAATCGATCGTGCTCGGCGGCTACGATTTCCGCTTCGAAGGCGTCAAGGACGTGGAGGGCCCCAACTACGTGGCCGCGCGCGGAACTGTCATGGTGACGCGCAACGGCGCGCCGGTCGCGCGCCTCGCACCCGAGAAACGCATCTACCACGTGCAGCGCAACCCCATGACCGAATCTGCGATCGACTACGGCGCGACGCGGCACATCTACGTGTCGCTTGGCGAGTCCGTGGGCGACGGCAAGGAAAACGCGGCATGGACCCTGCGCATCCTGATCAAGCCCTTCGTCGGCTGGATCTGGGGCGGCTGCGTGCTGATGGCGCTGGGCGGCCTGCTGGCCGCGAGTGACCGGCGTTACCGCAGCGGGACCCGCCGGCGCGAACAGACAGCCGACGCGACGCTCGTGCGCGGCAGCACCGCATGAAGCGGTTTCTCCTCCCGCTTGCGGTATTCCTGCTGCTGGTCGGTTTTCTTGCCGCTGGCCTGAAGCTCGATCCCCGCGAAGTGCCCTCGCCGCTGATCGGCAAGCCGGCGCCCGCGTTCGATCTGCCCGTGCTCCAGAAGGCGGGACAAAGCCACGCACCCGGCGCAGGGCGCTTTGCGCCGGCCGACATGCGCGGCAAGGTCTGGCTGCTGAACGTCTGGGCCTCGTGGTGCGAATCCTGCCGCGACGAGCACCCGCTGATGGTCGAACTGTCGAAGAAGGGACTGCTGCCGATCCTCGGCCTCAACTACAAGGACAAGGACGAAGATGCGCAGCGCTGGCTGGCGCAGTTCGGCAATCCTTATCAATTGTCGGCGGTGGACGCCGACGGCCGCATCGGCATCGACTACGGCGTGTACGGCGTGCCCGAGACCTACCTCATCGATGCCGACGGCGTGATTCGCTACAAGCAGATCGGCGCGATCACGCCCGAGGTGCTGGAGCGGAAAATTCTGCCAATGGCGGCGGCGCTCAGGAAATGAGAGTCTTGATTTTCGCCTTTTTGATTTCAATTGCTTTCAATGCGAGAGCAATAGAGAACAACGATAACCGCATCCGTGCGCTGGAAGAAAAGCTGCGCTGCCTCGTCTGCCAGAACCAGACGCTCGCCGATTCGAATGCCGATCTCGCGGGCGACCTGCGTAAGCAGGTGCGCGACCAGGTCGCCGCGGGCAGGACCGACCAGGAAATCATCGACTACCTGGTGCAGCGCTACGGCGACTTCGTGCTCTACGAGCCGCCGTTCAAGGCAACCACCGTGCTGCTCTGGGTCGGACCCTTCCTGCTGCTGGCTGCGGCAGGCGGATTCCTCGTCGTCGCGGTGAGGCGCCGCCGCCGCGCGCCCGAAGAGCCGGCGCTCGCAGCGGACGAGAAACGCCTGGTCGAGCGCGTGCTTGGCCCCGTTGAGAAGAGCGGGGACGCATCATGATCCTGTTCTGGTCGCTCGCCGCGGCGCTGACCGCCGCGGCCCTGCTGTTCCTGCTGCCGCCGCTGCTTCGCCGGCGCACCGCCGCGCCTGACGCGCGCGTCGCCGCCAATGCCGCGATCTACCGGGAGCATCTCGAGGAACTCGCCGCGGACCTGCAGCGCGGAGCCATCGGCAAGGAGGAATTCGAGCGCTCCAGCCGCGAGATCGAGCGTCGCATCGTGGCGGAGTACGCGGCAGGCGCCCCGGAAGGCGCGCGCCACGACCCGCAGCGAGCGGCCGCCATCGCAATCGGGCTGTTTTTGCCCCTGGCCGCGCTGCTCGCCTACTGGAATCTCGGCGAGCCGCGCGCTATCGATGCCGAAGCAGTCCGCAGCGCGGGTGCAAGAGAGATGGGGGAACTCGTCGAAAAGCTCGCCGCCCGGCTGGAAAAATCCCCTGACGATGCCCAAGGCTGGGCCCTGCTTGGCCGTTCGCTGTCCTCCCTCGGCCAGCCGGCGCGCGCGGCGCGCGCCTTCGCGCGCGCCCTGCAACTGGCGCCGGAGGACAAGGACCTGCTGGTGGATTTCGTCAAGTCTCTCGCGCTCGCCGGCCGGGCCGAGTTCGAGTCCCGCAACTTCCAGGGGGCGATCGAGTACTGGGAGCGCATCCTGCCTTTTGCGCCGCCGGACAGCGAATTCGCGCGCTCCGTAGAGGAAAGTATCGCCG
>Ga0335083_10008799_pt1 | contig 12307 bp, 9 predicted proteins | sample Lox_Sample_42_FD_206716 | JGI IMG/M metagenome (GOLD analysis project Ga0335083, IMG submission 206716) | Soil microbial communities from Loxahatchee National Wildlife Refuge, Florida, United States - Lox_Sample_4.2 | ecosystem: Environmental > Terrestrial > Soil > Wetlands | place: USA: Florida... | reverse complement strand
AATAGTCACGCACAAAAACCGTTGCCATGGCCGAGCATCCCGTAGCTGCACAAATTCCGTTACCTCCTGCGCGCCGCGTTCAAAAGCTGGCACAGCAGCGCTATCCGGCGACGACCACCAACCGATCGAACACACGCCTGCGCGGTAGAACCAGCCACCACACAAAAAACACTGCCTTTGCCTGCTGTCTCTGCACAGAAATCGTTACCCTGATAGCCAGTCCCTTCGCCCCGAATACCTGCCAGTACCGTATCGGGTTCAAATGTCCTCGCGCTACAAGCGTTTAAATAGGGGGGCTCCGCGCGGTAAACCAGCAAATGCCTCGACCGTATCGCGAGACGCCTCACGTCAAAAGTTTCGTTGAGCGTCTGCTGTTGCATGTCGGTTTGTTTGTTTACTTAAAGACAAAAACCCACCAACCAACTAACGTCAGCATGCAAAGGCTTTTGTTTCAATGACTTGCTTTCCAAAAGCACCGTTCTATGTGTCCAATGCCCCGTTTTATGTGCGCTAGGTTTCCGTTTTATGTGCTGCAGATGTAGAGATATTTGTGCAGTGAGGTACGGTTTTTGTGCGTGGGCCAGAATGGGCGCGTGTTTGAGGTAACGTTTATTGTGTTGACTTGTGTTTCCGGAGTGAATAGAGTCCCCGCCAATGTCGACGGGGAGAACGTGCGTATGTCGGAGGAGAGCGGGCGAAGGACAACAACACAGCAGATGTCGCTGGGACTCTTCGAGGAGATGTCCGGTCAGCCGATCAATGAGAGCACCCGCGAGATCGGCTTCCAGCGCAACAATGTCTTCGTGGCCATCAACGGGCTGGGGCTCTCGTCGCGCCGCTTCATCGATGCCGCCTATTTCATCGCTGCGCAGGAGCCCACGCCGCGCGATACCTATGACGTCGACCTGAACTACTTCAAGTGGCTCATGCGCTATGAAAGCCGCAACGTGCGCCATTTGCAGAGCGTCATCAAGGAAGCGCAGCGCGTGCTGATCGAAGTGACCGACACGCCGCCCGACCGCGCGCCGAGCGAAGACGACCAGTGGATTTCCGAGCAGTTGATGGGGAGCGTCAAGATCGGCAAGGGGCGTATCCAGTTTCGCATTCCGCCGCTCATGCTGCGCCACATCACGGGGCCCGACAAGCATCACTGGCTCAACCTGTGCATCACGGCGTCGTTCTCGCAGACTTACGCACGCGCGATCTACGACTACGTGCTGCCTTTCGTGGCGGCCGGCCTCACCGACTGGATCGAGCTCGACGTCATGCGGCGCTGGCCGGGCAAGCTCGGCACGAGCGCGTCGGAGTTCAAGCATTTCCGGCCCAAGTACCTCGATCCAGCGGTACGCCAGATCAACGAGCTTTCGGACATCGATCTCAGCTACGAAACCCGCGCCGATTCGGAAACCTCGCGCAAGATCAACAAGATCCGCTTCCGCCTGAAGCGCAAGGACACGGTGGCGGCGCTCCTGAGCCGGCAGCCCGAAGCGCACGACCTGCTGCTCACGCTGAAGGCCGAGTTTGGCCTGAGCAACAAGCAGTTCGACGTGATTGCCGAGCATCGCATGAGCTGGACCGACGAGCGCATCCAGCAGGCTATCGAGTACACGCGGTTCCGGCTCAATCAGGGCAAGGTGACCAAGAGCCCTGCGGGCTATCTGATGAAGGCGCTGAGCCACAACTGGCAGGTCTCGGAGGCCGAGCGCAAGATGGTGGCGATCCAGACCGAGCTGGCCGTGGCCGCGAGCGTCCAGGAGACGGTGAAAACCGAGGCCACCACGGCGGTGAAGCAGAGCATCGCGGCGCGCGACGAAGAGGCGAGGGCGCAGCGCAACGAAGAAGTGAAGCAAGGCCGCGAGCACTTCGAATCGGCCGACGAGAAGACCCGCAAGGAGCTGGTGCGGCTCTACATCGCCTCGCAGGCCGGCAAGCTCATGCTGCGCCGTCTGAAGCTCGAGGCAGGCTCGCTATCCGATGCGAACATCCTCAACCACTCCGACTTGTCGTGGTACTTCGGGCAATTCGTGTACGGGAAGATGAAGCAGCTTGCCGTGCAGTGAGCGTCGGTGAATACGCTCGGCAGCTGTAGAGGATGTGGGCGTATTCGATGACCTTCACCGTGTGCCCGGAATGGCGTGCGCGTTGCTGCTGTGCCGCATGCCGTCCCACACCAGAAAAGATCTGCTGGATCAACGGGTTGGGGTAGTCGTTCCAGTGTTCTCCACAAGCTTGCCAACAAAAACTGTGGAGAACTTCAACACCGTCAACGCCCCTTTGCCAACTCGCGAAGCAATAAAAAAAGGGGAAGGCCGGAGCCTTCCCCTTCTTCGCAGCGTGGCGATGACGCGTTACTTCTTCCCGTCGTTCAGCTGCGGCAGCGTGTAAGCCTCGCCCGGTGCGAGCAGACCGACCTTCGAGTACACGCGCAGCTTCTCGCGCGTGTCGGTGATGTCGAGGTTACGCATCGTCAGCTGGCCGATGCGGTCGCGCGGCGAGAACGTCGAAGCGACCTTCTCCATCGAGAGACGCTCCGGCTGATACGTGAGGTTCTCCGACTTCGTGCTGAGGATCGAGTAGTCGTTGCCACGGCGCAGCTCGACCGTCACTTCGCCGGTGATCGCGCGCGCGACCCAGCGCTGGGCGGTTTCGCGCAGCATGATCGCCTGCGGGTCGAACCAGCGGCCCTGATAGAGCAGGCGGCCAAGGCGACGGCCGTTCTCGCGGTACTGCTCGATCGTGTCTTCGTTATGGATGCCCGTCACGAGGCGCTCATACGCGATATGAAGCAGCGCCAGACCCGGGGCTTCGTAGATGCCGCGGCTCTTCGCCTCGATGATGCGGTTCTCGATCTGGTCGCTCATGCCAAGACCGTGACGGCCGCCAATGCGGTTCGCTTCGAGCATCAGCTCGACGGCGTTCGGGAAGGTCTTGCCGTTCAGGGCAACCGGCTGGCCTTCTTCGAAGCGGATCGTCACTTCTTCCTTGTCGATCTTGACGTCGTCGCGCCAGAACGCCACGCCCATGATCGGGTTCACGATCTTGATGCCGCTCTCGAGGCTTTCGAGGTCCTTCGCTTCGTGCGTCGCGCCGAGCAGGTTCGAGTCGGTCGAATAAGCCTTCTCGGCCGACATCTTGTACTCGAAGCCCGACTGGCGCATGAATTCCGACATTTCTGCGCGGCCGCCAAGCTCGTCGATGAACTGCTGGTCGAGCCACGGCTTGTAGATCTTCAGGTCCGGATTGACGAGCAGGCCATAGCGGTAGAAGCGCTCGATGTCGTTGCCCTTGTAGGTGCTGCCGTCGCCCCAGATGTTGACGCCATCTTCCTTCATTGCGGCCACGAGCATGGTGCCCGTCACGGCGCGGCCAATCGGGGTCGTATTGAAGTACGTGACGCCGGCTGTAGAGATGTGGAACGCGCCGCACTGCAGGGCCGCGATGCCTTCCGCCACGAGCTGCGCGCGGCAGTCGATCAGACGCGCGCCTTCGGCGCCGTATTCGGTCGCGCGACGCGGGATCGAATCGTAATCGTCTTCGTCGGGCTGGCCGAGATTGGCTGTGTAGGCGTACGGCACGGCGCCTTTCAGGCGCATCCAGTGCAGCGCGGCGCTCGTGTCGAGACCGCCGGAGAACGCGATACCGACCTTTTGGCCGGTCGGAAGGCTTTCGAGAATTGTGCTCATGAGAAAGAACCCGGTAGAACGAGAATGCGGTGGGAATTCGGTCGAATCGTCAAGTATCTGGCATCCCTGGCCTTTCGGCAAGTTTGGCGGGCAGGGCTCGACGCCTCATACGACGCGATATCCGCGCCCATAAAAGGGGCATGGGCCGCTTGCCCCCATGCTGATTCGCCGCCTGCTCAGCGCTGGCTGTCCCAGGCTGCCTCGATGGCGTGCAGCGCGCCCATCACGATCGAGCGGTTCAGCGCGGCGGCCAGCACGCCATCGCGCTCGGCGTACGCTTCGCACAGCCGCTGGTGATCCGTGCACGAACGCTGCAAACGCCCCGGCAGCGAGGTGCTCAGGTGGCGCAGCCGGTTCGTGCGCATGCGCATGGAGTCCAGCACCTCCTTGAAGATGCCGTTGTGGCTCACGCGCAGTTCCTCGTCACGAAACGCGACGTTGGCCCAGAAGTAGCCGTCCACGTCGCCCTTCGCCGCCACCTCGGCCAACTTGCGATGCGCGCGCCACAGCGCTTCGATGTCTTCGTCCGTGGCGTGCTCGACGATCGCGAGCGATACCTGGGCATAGAGCAGGGCGCGCAACTCGTAGATCTCGCGCACTTCCTTGAGGTTCATGGTGGCCACGCGCGGCCGGCGGCGCGGCGACCAGTCGACAAGGCCCTCACGCGTGAGCGCGAAGAGCGCTTCGCGCACCGGCGTGCGGCTCACGCCGAAGCGTTTCGCGAGATCGACCGAATTGAGGTCGTCGCCGGGATGCAGCCGCCCTTCGATGATGCCGCGCGCCACCCAGTCGACGATCTCGGCCACGGGCGTTTGCTCGCCCGCTTCCGAAGCGGCCATCACGCCGACGTCTTCATCCATACGCTTTCCCCCGAGGCGCCGCAGCCGGGCGCAGCGCCGCCGATTGTAACAAATCGCTCACTGGCTATGCCCTCGAGCGCGCAGGCAGTTCGCTTGAGTGTATACACAAGGGCAATTCGTTCCGGGAATGCGATCGGCATTCTTCATGCACGGGGGTATAACTGTCGACACTAAAAGCATGGCTGCCCGGATCTTGAAGGAGATGAGGCGCTTGTTCATCGACGTTGCGGGCACAACGATCAGCGCATGCATGCGTGTGTCCGTGCGTGGCGCGTCGCGAGGTCGGCGTGTCCGCCCGCGCCGGGCGTACCGACGTGCACTTCGCCGCGCTGGCGTTGCGCGCAACCATGGGTTCGAGCATGTCGCAAACGTTGCAGAGCTGCGGCCATCATGGATGACGTGAGGGTTCCTGAATCACTCGATCGTGGTGGCGCCTCTACCGCAACGCCACACCAAGCGACAAAACAAGAAGGAATGCGAAGTAATCTCGTGACCAAACGATGTATCGGGTAGCCCATCGCTCATACCCATATTCCGACCGATCGGTCGTTGCAACAGGGGCGCGCGCTATTCAGGGGTCGCCACAAAAGCCGCCGCGAATTCGGCTAATTCCCCCCTAACTTTGCGCGCCGAGAATGCGTGCCGTGGTGAGCGTCGCGCGCAAGCCGGATTCCGAAATCACCTCGAACCACCCGGCGCGCCCGTTCGATCCACGCACTGGCCGAGGAGCCGTGAGTACAGCTACGCATGCGCCGCATGCGTTCGCAAACGTCGATTGAACGGACGCAGTGGCACCCGAAACGGGTCCGCAGCCGCAACGAAAAGAGTGAGACCATGAAGATTCCCCACAGGATCGTAGACGCCCATTTACACCTCTACGATTACCGCCAGAACCGGCACGCCTTCCTCGAACAGGCTGATCCCGGCTACGAGGCCTTCATCGGCAACGACGAGCGCTTGCCGCGCCGCTATTTGCTGAACGACTATCTCGCCGATATCCGCGACCACAATGTCGATGCGGTCGTCTGGCACGAATTCCTGTCATCGGACCCGCGCCGCGAAGCGGAGTGGGCCCAGCGCCTCGCGGCGGCGAGCGGTCTGCGTCACGCGCTCGTCGCTCAGGTCGATTTCCTCGATCCCAACCTCGAACAGGTGCTGGAGCGCTATGCCGCGCTGCCGCGCGTGACGGCCGTGCGCGAGCACCTCGTGTGGGACCAGGCCAACCCGCTGCGACGTTTCGCCAAGCGGCCCGACCTGATGCGCGACCCCGCGTGGCGCAGCAAACTCCGGCTGTTGAACGGCCACCGCTTCAAGTGCGGCCTCGAAGTGTTCGCGCCGCAGCTTCCCGACTTGATCCGCGTGATTCGCTCGTATCCCGACATGGGCTTCACCGTCGCGCTCATGGGCTGGCCGCTCGATCTGGGCCGCGACGGCTACGCGAACTGGAAACGCAGCCTCGCCGATCTCGCCGCCTGCGAAAACATCTGCGTGGACATTTCGGCGCTGGAGTGCATCTTCGGCATGCGCTGGTCGGTCGATCAGGTCTATCCGTGGGTGGCGGCCACGCTCGAGACCGTCGGCGTGTCGCGCTGCATGTTCGGCAGCCACATGCCGATCAGCGGGCTCGCCACGGGGTTTCCCGAACTGTACGAGCGCTACGGGCGCTTGATCGATACCTGTTCGGACGCGGAAATCGACGAGCTCTTTTTCGGCGTCGCGAATCGCTGGTTCAAGCCGGCATGAGATTCGGGCCGCGTGGTGATTTCAATGCGACTCCGGCGCGGCTGCGCCGGCAACGACCGTGTGCAACGGGCAGACGCGCTCTTGGCCGGCATCGCGGCGTGGATGCTGGCACCGGCGGCGCTGTCTTCGCACGCGAAGCCCGCGCAGGCGGCCCTGAGCGTGTCTGCCGCGCCGCCGGCGGACCGCGCCACCCTTGCTGCGCATGGTGCCGTGCGGGCCGCGTTGCGCCGCACCGTATGACGGAATGCGCGAGGGGTCAGCCCGCCGCCGGGCAGCCCGAGTCGCCCGCGGCCGGCGGCGGATTCGCCCCATCGCGCGAAGGCAGGTCGATGGTCCAGCCAAAGCCCCGAATATTGCGGATCACCTCGTGCCCGAACTTCTTGCGCACCGCATGAATGAGCACCGCGACCGCGTTGCTTTCGACCTCCTCGCCCCACCCGTAGAGGCGGTCTTCGAGCTGCGAGCGCGAGAGGATCACACCCGGGCGCTCGAGCAGCGCGGCCACGAGCGCGAACTCGCGCGCGGGCAGCACTTCGCGATGGCCGCGAAACGAAAGCTCGCGCTTTTCGAGGTTCAGGCACAGCGTTTCGTCGCCGAGCGTGGAAACGGCGGCGCCCGCATGGCGGCGCACGATCGCCCGGATGCGCGCGAGCAGCTCCGAGGTGTTGAACGGCTTGAGCAGGTAGTCGTCGGCGCCGATGTCGAGACCGCGGATGCGCGTGTCGATGTCGTCGCGCGCCGTCACGATCAGCACCGGCGTGGTACAGCCCCGGCTGCGCGTCCAGGAGAGCACGTCGATGCCGTCGGAACCGGGCAGGCCGAGATCGAGCAGGATGATGGAGTAGGCGTTGCCGAGCATGGCTTCCTTCGCGCTCGCGCCGTCGCGGATCCAGTCGACGCTGTAGCCGGTGTCCTTGAGCGCACGCAGCAGGCCCTGGCCGATATCGATGTCGTCTTCGACTACGAGGATACGCATGGTGATGGGCCCACTCAGAAGGGGTCAAATCTGGAGTGCGAAACCCCTGGGGTTCCGAAACGTTCGCAGCGCCTGTGGCCGGCGGCCGCCAACGAAAAAGTATAGATCACGCGCAGGCCCTTGCCGGCCACAAGCAGCCCAGAAGCAGCCCACAAGCGGGCCACGCCCGCTCCAGGGACCGCGGGCGCCGCGCGGCGGGCATTCTGCTATCGTTACGCAGGCTCGGCCGCCGATCCAAAGCGCCACCGCTACCGCAACGTCGACCATCATGCTCGTCAAGGCCAGGTCTCTCGGCACGCAACTGATCGTCTCGCTCGGCATCCTGCTTTCGATCTTCGGCATCGTGCAGGGCGTGAGTTCATATCGCCTCGCGCTCGTCGGCGTGAACGCGCTGCTCGACGACCGCCTTTCCGATGTCGCCGTGCGTATCCGCGACGTGTTCGAAGCCGCCATTCCCCACAGCTCGTCTGGCTCGGGCAACGCGGACGATCTCGTCGTGCTGGTCTGGACCGATCACCACAAAACGCCCACGCGCACGACCGATAGCACGGTCGTGTTCAACCGCGATTCGCCGGGCGGCTTTTCCGACCAGGTGGTCAATCGCGAGGCCTGGCGCGTCTACACGCTGGTCACCTACGACGAGGTCATTCAGGTCGCGCAGCGCGTGTCGGTGCGCCAGCACATTGCCGAGCGCAGCGCGGTGCGGGCGCTGTTGCCCATTTTCGTGCTGATTCCGGCGGTCTGGGTCACCGTCTACCTGTGCGTGCGGCGCGCCTTCGGCCCGCTGAAGCGGCTCGGCCGGCGCGCGCAGGCCATCGACTCCGCGCACCTCACGCCGCTGCCGGCCGATGGTTTGCCGGTGGAGCTGGACCCGTTCGTGAGCTCGATCAACCGGATGATCGAGCGGCTCGACGAATCGATGCAGCTCGAACGCCACTTCATTTCCGATGCCGCGCACGAACTGCGCACGCCGCTGACCGCGCTGAAGCTGCAGGCCGACAATCTCCGGCCCGACATCGCGCCGGGCAATCGCGAGCGCTTCCTCGCGCTGCATCGCGGCATCGAGCGCACGAGCGCGATGGTTTCGCAATTGCTGCAGATGGCGCGCGCCGAAGCGCAGGTTTCGACCTCGGAGCCGGTCGAGCTCGACGTGACAGAAGTCGTGACTTCGGTGGTTTCCGAACTGCTGCCCATCGCGACGCAAAAGCGCATCGACATCGGCGCGGACGAATTGATGCCTGCCCGCGTGCGCGCGACGGAATCGGACATGCGTGCCGTGGTCAAGAACATCGTGGGCAACGCGCTGCGCTACACGCCCGAAGGCGGCGCCGTCGATCTGCGCGTGCACCCGGGCGAGGGCGTCGCGCACATCGTGGTGCAGGACACCGGGCCGGGCATTCCCGAGGCGCTGCTGCCGCGCGTGTTCGACCGCTTCTTTCGCGTGAGCCAGAGTGCGGAGGGCAGCGGGCTGGGTCTCGCGATCGTGCGGGCCATCGTTACGCGCTATGGCGGGACCGTCACGCTGCGTAACCGCGACGACGGTCAGTCGGGGCTGCGGGCCGAGGTGACGTTTCCGTTGATTTGATCTGCCGGTATGATCCGCAGCGGTCCTCGTCGTTCCTATCGCAAAGTCCATTCATGGCTTCCATCTCCTACGCTCACAAACCGCTCACGCCGTTTCGCCGCGCACTGGCACGGTTTTCCCTTTCCGAACTCGCGAAATATACGAAGCTCACGCTCGGCTTGTGGATCGGCTTTGGCGTTCCCTACGCGTGCGGCTTTCCCGAGGCGGCGGTCGCGCTTTCCGGCTCGGCCATGCTTACCCTTGCGCTCGGCAGCTCTATCTCGGCGGCGCGCGGGTACTTCTACAAACGCGTGATGTCGAATCTGGTCGCGATGCCCATTGGCACGCTGCTGATATGGGCGACTGCGCCGCACCTGTGGCTGGGCGTGATCCTGCTGCCGCTCGTGATCTTCACGATTGTGCGCATCCGCCCTTCGGTGTTCCAGATGACGAGCATCACGGTGCCGATGACGCTCGTGCTGTACACGGGCGAGCACATACCGTTGCTGGAGCAACGGTTGATCGGCGTGGTGCTCGGCATGCTGCTCGGCTTCATCATTCAGCAGATCGCCTTTCCGCCCGATCACGGCTTTTGGGCGAACACGCTCGTCAACGACGGCAACGAACAAGCCACGGCTTTGCTCGACGAGGTCGCCACGCAAACGGTGGACCGCGCGAAGCTGAAGTCGGCCACTGCCGCACTGCGTCTGTCGAGCAGCAATCTGAAGCAGGCCCACGATCTGCTCAAGTCGGATCTCGAGCAGTCCTGGGTCTCGCCCCACCTGGAGCGCAATCGCGACCGCCTGCCGCTTTTCTCGTGCTATCACGAGCTTTTCGATTCGATCGTCGGATTCCTCGAAACGCTCGATACCTTCAACGCCCAATTCGAAGCGCTCGACGCGCAATGGAAGGACGCCTACCGGCGCGGCTTCGCGCGCCTCGTCGACGTGCACAGGCAACTGGCTTCGCAAGCCGACCTTCGGATCGAACGCCCTGGCCTCGCCGCGAAGCCGCTCACGCTAGAGGAACTGCACGCGCTCGTCGAAGCGTTGCCTGCAACCGGCGTGTACACGAGCGTGTATCTCGGGCACCTGACGGGCTATGGCATCCTGCTCAGCCGCCTGAGCGACATGCACACCGAGCACCTCGGCAAAGCATGATCGCTGCGCTCAGTCTTCGCGTATCTTCCCGGCGATCCGGGCGGCAGCGGCCTGCAGATCGCCCAGATGGCGCGCGGCCATCTCCTCCACCTTGAAGAGCCGCTCGATCCACACAATGTTGATGCACGCGGCAACGGAGCCGTCGGGCGCGGCGATCGGCACCGCGAGCGCGGACAAGCCGTCGTTGTACTGCGCACGCGATTTATCGTACGCGCCGCCAAAGGTCCTTTCGCGCGCGCCATAGCCGAGGCGCCGCGTTTCGTTCAGCAGTTGCCGGACGTAGCGGCGATCGTGCGCACGCTCGTCGCCCGGGCGCGCGCCGGTGCGCAAGGCTTCGAGTATCGCCTCGCGCTCGTCGTCGGGGCAGAACGCCAGGTACGCGCGTCCGACCGCCGAGCGCAGCATGTTGATCTCGTAGCCGAGCTTGTCGCGGTTGACGACGAAGTACGAGCGCGTGCGGTTCGACTCGCACAGCGCCATCGTCGTGCCGCGCCGCACGGCGAGATCCGACGGCCAGAGGATGCGGCCCTGCAACTGGTCCAGTTCCGTCACCGCGCATTCGATCAGATGGTCCACGCGATCGAGGCGCCGCGCGCGTGCCTGCAGCGTATAGCTCGGTCGAAAGAGTCCGTCGGCCAGCCGCTGCCAGATCAAGCCCTGGCGCTCCAACGTCAGAAGAATGCGCAGCAGCGTGGCCTTCGGAATGCCCGTATGCAGATGCAGATCGTGCAGGCTCGCGGCCTGAAGCTCCTGCAGCGTCCTGAGCGTGATGAGCCCCCGTTCGAGGGCGTCGATGGTCTTGACTTTGGGGGACCACATGGCGGGATCCGTAGCGTTTCACTGGGTGAAATCTTCTCAGAAATCGCTGGGGCACGCATCTGGGCTGAACTACGCTCTCTTCATCCGAAGGAGAGAAAGATGGAGACAGTCAAGAATATTCTGTTCGTGATGTGCGATCAGCTACGTTGGGACTACCTGTCCTGCTATGGCCATCCCACGCTGCACACGCCTCATATCGATGCGCTCGCGCGTCGCGGCGTGCGCTTCGAGCGCGCGTACGTGCAGAGTCCCGTTTGCGGACCATCGCGCATGTCGTACTACACGGGCCGCTATGTGGCGAGCCATCGCGCGTACTGGAACTTCGTGCCGCTGCCCGTGGGCGAACTCACGCTCGGCGACTATCTGCGCGCGCGCGGCATGCGCGTCGCGCTAGCGGGCAAGACGCACATGGTCGCGGACAAGGCGGGCATGCAGCGCCTCGGCATGACGCACGAATCGCCGGGCGCGGTGCTGGTCGAGGAGTGCGGCTTCGAGCCGTTCGATCGCGACGACGGCATTCACCCGGGTCTCTTCGGCGCTCGCGTGGAAACGCCGTACTGCGACTACCTGAGGAGCCGGGGCTACGAGGGCGACAATCCCTGGCATGACTACGCAAATTCGGCAGAAGGGCCAAACGGCGAAATCCTGAGCGGCTGGAAGATGCGCCACGCGGCGAAGCCCGCGCGCGTCAGTGAGGAGCACTCGGAAACGCCGTACATGATCGAGCGCGCGATGGCGTTCATTCGCGAGCAGGGCGACGCGCCCTGGTGCCTGCACCTGAGCCTCATCAAGCCGCACTGGCCGTACATGGCGCCCGCGCCCTACAACGACATGTATGGCGCCGAAGACGTGAAGCCCGCCGTGCGCACGCTCGATGAGCGTGAGCGGCCGCACCCCGTCCATGGCGCGTTCATGAAACACGACGAGAGCGTGAGCTTTTCGCGCGACGAGGTGCGCAACACGGTCATCCCCACCTACATGGGGCTCGTGAAGCAGATCGACGATCACCTGGGCCGGTTGTTCGCCTTCCTGCGCGAGACGGGCCGCGAGCAGGACACAATGATCGTGTTCACGAGCGACCACGGCGACTATCTGGGCGACCATTGGCTTGGCGAAAAGGAGCTCTTTCACGACGCCGCTGCGCGCGTGCCCCTCATCGTGGTCGATCCGCGCGCCGAAGCCGATGCCACGCGCGGCACGGTCGAGCGGCGGCTCGTCGAGGCGATCGATCTGTTGCCCACCTTCCTCGACGCCGCTGGCGTGGAGATTCCCGGCCATATCGTCGAGGGCCGCTCGCTGCAGCCGCTGTTGCATGGCGCGAGCAGCGTGGCGTGGCGCGACGCCGTGTTCAGCGAGTTCGACTATTCGTTCCGCTCGCGCACGCGCACGCGGCTTGGCCGCGAGCTCGACGGCTGCCGCTGCTTCATGGTGTTCGACGGCCGCTGGAAATACATCCATTACGACGGCTTCGCGCCGCAACTGTTCGATCTCGCGGCCGACCC
>Ga0335083_10008797_pt1 | contig 12309 bp, 6 predicted proteins | sample Lox_Sample_42_FD_206716 | JGI IMG/M metagenome (GOLD analysis project Ga0335083, IMG submission 206716) | Soil microbial communities from Loxahatchee National Wildlife Refuge, Florida, United States - Lox_Sample_4.2 | ecosystem: Environmental > Terrestrial > Soil > Wetlands | place: USA: Florida... | reverse complement strand
GGCGTTCGCGACCGCCCGGCCCTGCATGATTTGCTCAAGAAACACACGGAGGCGCTGCTGCTCGATCCGCAGCGGCGGAATTTGTTCCCCGACGGCGGTATCAAGCTCTCTTCCACTTCGAACAATTCGTGGATGAGCAAGATTTGCATTGTCATGCACGTGGCGCAACGTGTGTTCGGGCTGAATCAGGACGAGCGGGTGAAGCACATCCTCGCCGCTGCCGACGCGGCTCACGTCAAATGGCAGACCGACGGCAGCAGCTACTGGGCCTGCTGCGACCAGCTCGTCAGCGGCAAAGCGTACGGCAGCCGGTATTACCCAAGGATCATCACGTCAACGCTGTGGCTGGAGAAATAGGTTTTCCGAGGAATGCTTTTCCGTCAATCGCCTGGCAACATCGGCCAGCGTTCCCTGGAAAGGTCCGGGCGTTTCCATTTTTATCGAAACCAGCGCTGCGGCAAATTTCAGCGAGGTCAGGACATCGTGATCCAACCGCCACGATAGATACGCCGCAAACGTGGTGTCGCCCCGGCCCGTCCGGCCGGAGACATTGCTGTTGGAGAATTTTTCGTAGTAAGTCTGGCCGTTGACCCGCGCCAGAACGCCGTGGGCGTGTGTGATGACGACTTCGGGGCAACCCCAGGATTCGACGATGGTAGCGGCCTTTTCCAGGTCGTCGGTGCCAGTCAGGATTTTGGCTTCCACGATGTCCAGCTTGAGTTTGTCCATCATGGCCGCCATTTCTTTTTTATCGGGCACGTCGCGGAACTGTATTTCACCGCCGTTCGGGGTTCGATGGCGGACGAAACTCTGCATATCGAGCGATACGCTGAAGCCCCTGGCTTTCAGGCCTTTCATCAGCGCCATGTCGAATTCAGTATCCGATATGCCAGCCAGGTGGGCGCAGGTTGTTTTCAAAGTTGGCGGAAAATCGTTGATCGAAATCAGGCCGGCGGATTTGACGACGGCGAGTTTGCGTTCATCGACATTCGCGGATTCGTGTGTGACCGTGGCAAAGGTGGTCACCTCGCTGGGAACGAGATAAGTGTCAACGCCCACGTCCTTCATGGGCTGGAGGATGTTCTCGTCTTTTTTTGACATTTTCACGACGGCGGCAACTTTTTTCCCGACGCGGGCGGCGACCATGGCGCCGCACAGAACCGCGCTGCCGGGGGCAACGTGCGATTTGCCCTGGAAGGGCTTGATCTCGTCAAAGCACATATGCCCGACAAACGTGATATCGTAGTTCTTGGTCATAGTTTATTCCGTCTCGTCCTCGTCCTCGGCTTTCATCTGGTTTTCGATTACGAGGACGACGACGAGGACGATGAAATTACCGGGTATTCGCAGTTCCTTTTAATAGCTCCCCGAAAAACGGCATCAAATCTTTCGACGCAACGGTCCTGGATTTGGTTTTCGCCTGGAGCTCCTTGACGCGGTTCATGACCAGATGAGTCCAGGCTGCGCCCGGCCGGGGGTAGGCGGCAACGATGTAATGGGGTCCGGGCACGGATTCTCCGGCTTCCTTTTCTAATTCGGCCCGGAGGTTGTCCGGGGTGACCATGGAATTGCCGTACTCGAAAACCACCCGGTCCATGTGCTGGTAAACATCCTTGCTCTCTTTGACCATGCCATAATAATCCAACAACTGGGCGAAGACGTAATTGGAAGTCGTGTAGACGTCTTTCCCCTGGTCTGATTCCACCGGTTTTCCGTTCTCGGTTTTGCACATGGCCCAGCCCATGTAGGCGCGATTGTTTCGGTAGATCGTCTTAAGGATTTTCCGGGCACGATCTTCGGGAATAAACGGCTCTTCGCCAATGGAGATTAAATACCACAGAGCATCGAGCTGGTTGGTCCAGACATCGGTGTTTTTGTTTCCGGTCGCGGGATCGAAACACGTGATGTAATAGTCGAGCTTTTCGCCCTGTTGGTTCTTCCCTTCGCGCCACAGTTTCTCGAGACTATTCCAACCTTGGTCAAAAACCTTTTTGATGCGCGCCTCGCCCTGTTTGTCCTTGAGCATTTGAGCCATTTTCATCATGGCCTGGCACCCGCCCAGGAACTGCGTGGCATCGTAGGCGTCGGCGCCAAAAAGGACCAGGTTATCGAAGGTGTTCTTCACGTCCTCGGGATATCCCTCGGGTATGCCGTCGTTGTCGAAATCAAGCTTGAGCAGAGCATCCAAACCGAACTTGAGCGTCTCCCAATTCCTTTTCAGGAAATCGACGTCACCGGTGAACTTCACATTGCGCAACACCCGCATCATCAATTTGGGGAACAGGTCCACCCAGTAATTGTTGTTGTACCAGGCGTAATCGCTCACGTTGCGCAGCGGATGGCCCTTGGGCATCGCGCCCAGGTCGTGCGCGACGCTGCCTTTGGTCTTGAAAGCATCGCGGATCTGCGTCAGCGACACGCCTTCGTATTCCTCGGGATGTTCCTCAAAATGCTTTCTCGCTTCGGTGAAGGAAGCGTGGAGGTGGTAGTAGCGCGGCGTGGGATCCTCGGCTTGAATCGAATCAATGAAGCCCTGGCATAGATCTTTTTCCACGCGCGGGAAGAGCATCAGCAGCACCATCGAATACCAATCCACATCCGAGGGATCAATATACGCGTAGTCGAAACATTCCAGGAACCGGGCGCGCTCGCGGCCTTTTTCGTCCTCGACCCAAACGATGGCGTTGGACAGCGGGAAATGCAGTTCGTTAAGAATCAGCCGGGTCAGGCGCAGGGCGCCGGCACGGTCGCCTTTGTAGGAAGGGCTGGACTGAATCGAATCAAAGATTCGCTTTTGAATCGCCACGGTCCGGTCCCGCCAGAGCGGATAACTTTCCAAGGCGAGCCTGGCCAGGTCCACCGCCCGCGATTCGGAGTTGTTGAAGCTCTTGACGTATTTGCGCTCGAATTTCGTGCCGTCAATGTATTCCTGCTCGGGAAAATCCAGCACCGCAGCCAGGGCAACCTTCCTGGTTGACTTGGGCTCGACGGTGAAGGTCAGGCTGAGGGCGGAGCCATAATCGCTGCGGAGGACGGGCGACCGTTTTTCGTAGAAACTGCCGTCGTCGTTGAGCAGCAAGTCCGCCTTGAGACGGTTCAGGCAGAAGTACGGTTGCGAATCGATCGACACTCCGGGCGTTTCCGCCGCGGCCAGCACCATCCGGTTGGGAGTTTCCGTGCTTCCCATGACAATGCCGCGGATGCCTGCGGACTGGAACTCTTCATGCTTCTGGCCGCGGACTGCCGCCGAGCAGACATAGACGCTGTCCTGGTCCGTCGGTTTAAGCTCTTTTTCTGGGAACGACCAGCGTGATTGCCTGGGGCTCGTTCGAGGCGTTTTGGACCTCGTACTCTTCAACTCCGATCGGCATCAGTGTCTGCTCGTTACCCGAAAGCAGCGGCGATATGAGCCGGCGGATGACCTTCACCCTTCCAATTTTGAAGGACATTTCCATCAACGGCGTGGCGATGGTGAGGGAGACGTCTTTTTCGGCCATCGGCGGATGGTAGTAGTTCTGGAGCGCCGGAATGTCGTCGGCCGTCTCGGCGACCGCCGGCGATCGCTGCGTGAGCATGGTGTGCTTGTCACCGATGCGGACAAAGGGGGCGGAGGCGAATTGAATCGCCTTTTGATTCAACATGATGAGCCGGCCCGCGTCGTTGAGCCGGTTATACAGGCCATAGGGGGATATGCCAATCGAGCAGGTGGGCGCCCCTTGCAGGGCCACCGTTTGCGGGAACTGCAGGGTCTTGGACATGCCCTGGAAGTGGACCGCCATTTTGTTCTGCTCATAAATAGCGGCTATCCTGGGTCCGGCGATGGTGTAGATATCGCGGACGTCGAACGCAGCGGATTTCGGCATCGTTCCCTCTATCGGTTATTGGTCTGATGGCTCAGCACTGTCCTGCGAAAGGGTTCGGCTTTTTCGCAGCCGGCTTGGTTCCAGCCTTTTTCTGAGGAGGCAGGGGAACCGCCGGCGCCGCCGGAGAGGGAAGATTCTTTTCGGCGCTGAGGTCGATCGGCATCTTCGTCGTCTTGTAGGGCTTGATCGTCCCGAACAACAGATCCGCGGCGACCCGGATCGAATCGGGGGAGCCTGAAAAATTACAGATCACCGCGTCGGCCTCCTTGGTCGTGCCCCGGCGGTAGGGGAAGTTGGTCACGACGACCACGGTGTGCCCCGCGGCCTTCAAGGCCTTCACCAGGTGCTCGTTGTTGCCCTTCTTTTCAATGCGGGCGTAATAATTTGTCATAACCACCAGGTCCGCATCTTTGGCCAGCTCCAGTGCCTCGGCCACATCCTCCTCGTCGGCATGGAATCTCGTATCGTCCAGCAGGAGGTTGAGGGAATGCTTCGACATCTGTTCGCTGAACATGTGCGGATGGCTGTAGAGATCCTTGCCCAGGAAGGGATACGGGATGCATTGCTCGATGACGAGAATCTTCTTGTCCTTCTTGAGAGGCAGCAGCTTCTTGTCGTCGCGCACCACCAGGAGTGCTTTGTGGGCCACTTCCCAGGAGAAAGCGATGTTTTGCTGGCTTCGAACAATGGCCGTGGTTTTGGCCGGATCCATTTTTCCCGCTTTTTCGAACAGGCCCTGGTCGTACTTCATGCCCAGGAGCCGCCGGACGGCGTCGTTCAGGCGTTCTTCAGTCAGGAAGCCGCGCTCGATGGCGCTCTTGATGCCGAAGAGACACTGCGCGCGGGATTCGTCGTCCGCCTTTAGCAGGATGGTGTCCACGCCCGCCTTGATCGCCATGGCGCAGGCCAGCGGCAGCGGCCATTTCTTCAGGATGGCGGCCATGCCGATGGCGTCGGAAACGACGACACCCTTGAATCCCATTTCTTTGCGGAGCAGGTCGGTGAGAATTTTCGGAGACAAGGTGGCGGGGAGTTCCTTGTCGAATGCCGGAAAAATGGTGTGAGCGGTCATGAGCGCCTTGGCGCCGATGTCCACACCGGCCTGGAAGGTGAACAGCTCGACCTCCTTCATGCGCTTCAGGTCCGCCCGGCAAACGTCCAGCACATCGTGCGCGTCGGTGGCGGAATCGCCTCGGCCGGCGAAGTGCTTGATCGTGGCGACAATGCCCGCGTCCTGATAGCCGCGCACCGTGGCTTCCACGTACTTCGCGCAAGTCTTCGGATCATCTCCAAAGGAACGCACGCCAATTTCGGGGTTCAGGGGATTGATATTGACGTCACAAACCGGGTGATAGAACTGGGTCACGCCGATGGCGGCCATCTGCTGGCCCATGACATTCGCGACTTTATAGGCGACATCCAGGTCACCGATTGCGGTCATGCCCATGGGCGGCGGGAACTGCAGGACCCGGCCGGCGGTGTAGTCGTTCTTGAAATCGCCTTCCATGTCGATGGTGATGTGCAGGGGGATGCCGGCCGGCCGGTTCATGGCGATTTCCTGCACCTTGTTGAGCGCCACGGTGAGCTCTTCCGGGGTGACGCTCACGCCGTAGTTATGATCGTCGAAATACGTGTTCGCGATGTCGAAATAGTCCTTCGGCTTTTTGAAGTTGGGGTCCACCTGCGAACGCCCCCAATAAAGGTTCTTGGAGGTTTCCAGCGCGTAGGGCTCCAGGCAGAGGCCGCCGGCGTGCAGTTTGGTGATCTGTTCGACGCCGGAGGGCGTCAGGTAGGCCCCGCGCCAGGTGAAGGTGAGAACCTGGCCGCATTTTTCCAACAGGCTCATTTTCGCCAACTTCGCTGAAACAAAACTGTCTCGTTCTTTCGACATGATGTGTGTCCTCAGGAATTATGTTATGCTTTTGAATGTATTATGCCTGGGCCGATACGCACCGATTGAGGTACGCCTGATCCCACCCGGAACTAACCTTACGTGAAGAGCAGGGAGCGGCCCCCCACGCTTTGAAAGTTTCCGGTTTCGATTATTGCCTCGATTTTGGTTTGAAATCTTGAAGCGTCAAGTTGAAATAAAAGTCAACCGCCAGATCAGATGTTTTATTACAATCCAAAATCCTCTGAAGTATTTCAAAAGTCACTTCCCGCAGCAATGGACGATGCTATGATTCGGATGGAGAATTCTCCGCCGCCGAATCCACCGGTTCCGATTTGTGAGGTCACTGAAATGCTTTCTTCGGCGAGCGAAATGCGAAACTCTCACCCGCCCGGAAGCCGCCCTCTCCCCGGCAAGCCGGGGGAAAGGAACGCTGAAAATTTCGCGTATTAAACCCCTGAACCGGAGAACAGTGCCAGGGAGCGCCAGCATCTTGCCGGTGCGCTGCAATCCGGGAAACTCGCCGGCAAGATGCCCGCGCTCCCGGTCCATGGGCAGGGCAGGGCGAGGGACGCGGCCACCTGACTTTCAATCTGCTGCGTCGGAGAAAAACCAGTTGTAGCATGCTTTCTGAGGGCCGGTCCTGTGGAAGCCGGATTCCTGTTATGCGGCCGATCCCGCAGATTTTTCCGCAACCTTTGCCAGCCGTTTCCTAAGTAGAGACTAGAAGAACAAACAATAAAACCGAAACGATCATATGAAAAAAATGACTTACAACCAAATTCGTCAACAATTCATCAGTCGGCTGCTGGCAACCTTCAGCATCACTTCTTTGGTCTTGCTGCCATTGCAGTTTTTGCCCTGGGGCCTGCGCCGGCCCATTGGTGAGGCGGATATGCTTACCTTCCACTGGGGATTTCCGGTGGGTGCGCCTTACTGGTGGACGGATATTGTGCCCCGGTTTTTGCTTCTAACCCTTGTGCTGACTGCGGTGTTCTCGTTGCTCAACCTCCGGTTATTGAAGAAAAGCCAAGAAACGCCGAAAGCTGCCGTACAGGAGGTTACGGTCGCCAATACCGCCGGCTCCGAGGCCTGGTGTGCCGCCGCCGGGGCCGGAACCATTCCTAGGACAGGCGTTACGCCTGTCCTAAGTCGATGACGCGGCATTGTGCGTCGTGTTCAACGGGGTGGTTCCGCTTGAGAATCGTGTGTTACTTGGGCGCCCAGATGCGGAATTCCCCGCTGCAATGGAGCAGCCCCAGCATATACAGCATGCCGTCATAATATCGCCATTGGCCGGTCGGGACCGGCGTGTGCCACAGGGCCTCGACAAATTGTTTCGCACGTGGATTGGTGGCGGCCAGGCTCGCCACGGCGTTCATGGCCACGAGACCCGTAGCGTGATCGTTGCCAAATTGCCGGCCATCCAGCGTAAACCGGTTGCCGTAGCTGTTCATTCCCTCGGTTTCGAAAAACGCCTGGATGTGGTCGCTCCGCTCTCTTTCCCGGAGATCCTTACCCCACCACGCCCAGTCCACCGACCAGTTCATCGCGGTGCGCCATGAATCATATTGGAAATCGGCGCTGTTGGTGTTCCACGGCGCGGCCCAGGGTGTGCCATCAAAATTGGCGTAGTCCGGCGCCAGAGCGGTGGCGGGATTCGCCGCGCGCTGGAAGAAATCGCGGCTGGCGGCCGCCGCTTCCGTCCAGAATTTCCTGTCCGCTGCCGGTCCCCAGCGTGCCCACAGTTCGTAAAACGCCGGCAATTGGTAGGAAGGATCCGTGTGATTCCAGTTCTTAACATCCGTGGTAAAGCGGACCATTTTGTTTTCAGGATTGAAAATCGCCCCGGCGGTCATGGTGCCGTTGATGGTCGGACCCGTGATCAATACACGATGCCGCAGGTCGGTGAGCAGCCGGTCGGCCTCCGCCTGGTAATTGTAAATGCCGGAACCGTGGCCCCAGCGCCCCGCTGCAAAGTAGAGCGACATGGCGAAATACTGTTCGCCGTCGGGCGCCGGCATCTCGTCGTTCGGCGTGCCGTTGGTTTTCATGGACCATGAGAAATAGCTGTAAGCCGGGCTGTTGGACGAATCATGATACATGAACGTTTTGGCCCAGTTCCAAATCGCGTCGAACTCGGCCTGCTTGTCCAATTGCACGGCGATCATCATGCCATAGGACATGCCCTCGGAGCGCACGTCCTTGCTGCCGATGTCCGTGACATAGGCCAGCGGCCCGTTCTCGTTCGTGCCGGCAGGAAAATAAACCGCCTGCGTGTTGGAGTCGCCGTGGAACAATTGCCCGAACGCGGCGTTGATTTTTGCGTCCACTTCCGATTGCGAATGGCCGTTTTCGACGAACAGGTTGCGATACTGGCGAGTGGCGAATTCACCCGCGCCGCGGCAGTTGCCGGTTCCGGCCAGCAGCAAGACCAGGAATAATCGTAAAACAGACGAGTTCATTCATTGGGGAGGCCAGATACGAAACTCACCGCTGCAGTGCAGCAGCGCCATCATGTAGAGCAACCCTTCGTAATACCGCTCGAGACCGTCCGGCGTCGGCGTGTTCCACAAGGCCTCAACGAATTTTTTTGCACGCGGATTCGTCGCCGCGAGGCTGGCCTCGGCGTTCACCGCCACCAACCCCTGGGCATGACGGTCGTCGAGTTGTTTGCCGTCCAGTGTAAACTGGCAGCCGTAGGTGTCCAGGCCCTGGGATTCAAAAAACGCCTGCAACCGGTCACTCAATTCCCGCTCGCGCGGGTCCTTGCCCCACCAGGACCAATCCACCGACCAGTTCCCCGCGGTGCGGAAGGCGTCGAACCGGAAGTTCACCGCACCCTTGTTCCATCGGTTACTGACGACCGTCCCGTCAAAGTTCGCGTAATCGGGTGTCAGGCCGGTGATGGGATTGGCCGCGCGCGGAAAGAAATCGCGGCTGGCGGCGGCCGCTTGCATCCAGAAATTGCTGTCCGCCGGCGGCCCCCAACGCGCCCACAATTCATAAAACGCGGGCAGCTGGTACGACGGATCGGTAAATGCCCCGCGTTCGGTGCTGGGCGAGAACAGAACCATTTTATGTTCGGCGTCGAAGAGCGGGCCGGCGGTCACGGTGGAAACGTGGTTCGTGCCGCGCCAGGACGAAAACACCTGTCCCGTAATCAAAGCGCGATGCCGCATGTTGGTCAGCAACCGGTCGGCCTCGGCTTTGTAATTGTAAATCCCCGTGCCGCTGCCCCAGCGGTTGGCGGCGAAGTAAAGTGCCATGACATAATACGATTCGCCGTCGGGCGCGACGAACTGGCTCATGACTTCGCCGTTCGTCTTTGCCTGCCACGAAAAAAAACCGTACGACGGGTCCGTTGGCGAATCATGGTAGAGATAGGTTTTTGACCAGTTCCAAATGGCGTCGAATTCCGCCTTTTTATCCATTTGCACGGTGATCATCATTCCGTACGACAACCCTTCGGTGCGCACGTCGTGGTGTTTGATATCGGTGACGTAGGCGAGGGGGCCGTTGGCATTGGTGCCCGCGTAATAAAACACCGCCTGGTTGGTCGGGTCCCCATGGAACAATTGCTGAAAGGCGGAGTTAATCTTGTTTTGGATTTCCGCCGCCGAATGGCCATTTTCCGCAAATAAATCACGATAGTGGCCGGTGGCGTAAGCGCCGGAGCCGTTGACACTGGTTTGTGAATCAACACAGCGGCAGGCCGGCAAGACAAACGGCAGGATGAGTGCCGCGACCAGACCGACGAGACGGTACTTCTTCGTGTTCATGGAGCGATGGAAACGGCGTCACGATAACTTTCCGGAGGGCCGAGGTAACTTGGTTGTACACCACCCAGGTTGACCACGAGTTTTTGCAGTACTACACCCGGATCCACCATCCAGAACTTCAGCGTGTGATAGCCGGCTTTCGACAAAGTGAGGTTGGTTTTAATCTTGCGGACACTGTCCTTCACGGTGGTTGCCCAGTCGGAGTTCCCGTCCATGGCCGTGTATACGGCAGGCACGGCGGTGACAATTTGGGGCGGTTGGTCGTCGAAGGACAACGCATAACGAAGGCCGCGGCCCTGGACAAAGTTCAGCGTCGGGTCGATGATCGCTTCAACTTCCACCTTTCCCGGATGGAACAGATACATTTGATATTCCAGGCAGGGTGAATCCTTCGGTGGGGTTACGCTTGGCGCCGTGACGGGGAAAATGCTCATGGCTGAGAGTGTCCGGCCCAAGTCGGGGATCTCCTCCCATTGAACCCGGCTGGCTGCGGTTTTCTTTGTGTAATGCGCCGCTTCGATGGAGACGCAGCCATCAGATTCCACGAAACCTTTCAGAGCGTCTCTGTCCGGTTCCCGCGGATTGAACAGGTCCACACGCACCGTGACGGATTGGCCGGCGCCGGTAATTTTCACAAAACCGTGGCGGGAGCCTTTCGGCGCTTTGGTCCAATCGACACTTACCCAGAGGCGTTGCTCTTTTACAATCGTACCCCCGCTGGCGCTCAACTTGATCCATGGCGCGTCGGGCATGGCGGAAAATTCAAAGGGTGTTTGCCCCTGGTTGAAAATGTCCAGATACCGGGCCGGCCGGGTGAAGTTGTCGAATTGGGGCAGGGCGGGCTCGTCCGAAGTCCGCGTCCAGACGTTAGTCGATCCCTCGAGGGCAACTCCCATTTCCGCATTGGTCGGGATCTCAATTTCCACAACCCGGGGCATGACGTTTCGAGGCGGCTCCTGCCAGGACGTATAACCGATGTGCGTCTGGTCCATCATGTGATCCCAGCGCCCTCCGCCCAAGGCGTGATTGTAATACGCCGACAAATCCGCGTCCGCCTGGAACAACGCGCGGGCCTGGGCGGCGTAATCGTTCGCGCTGGCGCGGTCCTGGCTGGCGTACAACCGATTTTTCGCCGTCGTGATGTAAAGGTCATTGACCTGTTCGCAGGCTTTGGTTGGATAAAGCACGAGTTCGAAGAAGGCGTCACGCTCGGCGGCGGGCAGTTTCTGGTAAATCCCTTCTGCTTCGGCCGTGAGCGATTTCCAGGCGGCAAGCACCTGGTCGGCTTCCTGATAATTCACCAAACTGAACGTGTTCGGGTCCAGTAACTCCGGTTTGCGCCGGCCATTATACTTCGCGTATCTGGACAAAATATCCGCGATGGGCGCGGCGTATTCGGGGCCAAACTGGCGTTCGGCCCACTGCCGCGTGAATTCGGAGATTTTTTCCTTCGGCCACTGTTCCGGGTTCCACGCGAGGCTCAGGAAAAACTCGATGGGCAATTCATAGCCTTTGAGGTGGCCGACGTTCACAATCCAAATCTGTCTGGCGTCATAATGGTACGCCAGATTCATCTGCTCCCAGATCTTCGTGGTGGGATTGGTGTTCAACCACTTGTAGTTCCGTGGTCCGCCGACATAATCGAAATGATAATAAACCCCGGCGCCGCCGCTTCGTTTTCGGTCTTCCGGCGGCGGCAAACGGCGGAGGTCGCCCCAGTTGTCGTCGCACCACAACAAGGTGACGTCCTCCGGCACGCGCATGCCTTTTTCGTAGTACTCCTGCACCTCCTTGTAGAGCGCCCAGTCCTGCGGCACAGCAGCGGCGTTGGTCTGATAGACCTCCGCGATGATGTTCCGCTGGGCCGCCACGATTTCCTCCAGCAGGGAAATATTGGCCGTATCCGACATCGGCGTGTCAATCTTGCCGCGCATCGCGATCGTTGTGATGTTTTCGTAGTTTTTGTTGCGCTCGATGCCGTCGCGCCAGAACTTGATGAGTTCGTTCGAGTGGGTCAGGAAATTCCATTCCCCGGCTGTGTACCCCAGGCGGTTCCATTCCTTGTCCGCCCGCATCATCGGCTCCACATGCGAGGTGCCCATGACGATGCCGTATTCGTCGGCGAGCTGCGGATTCAAAGGGTCATCTTCATTGAAACAATTGTTCCACATCGCCGGCCAGAGATAGTTTGCCTTCAGCCGCAGCAACAGTTCAAAGACATTGGTGTAAAACGCGTGGTTGTAGTTGCCGAATTTTTCATGGACCCATCCGGTCAGGTCAGGCGCCTCATCGTTGATAAAGATGCCGCGATATTTCACGGCCGGCGGCCCTTGCTCGTATTTGCCGGCTTTGATAAACACGGCGTCCTGATGCGGAACCGGCACGTCCGCCCAAAAATACCACGGGGACACGCCCATTTCGGCGGACAAATCATAGATGCCGTAGATGGTTCCCCGTTTGTCGCTGCCGACGATGACCAGGCTGCTGGCAACTCCGGGCCACGGATTGGGCACGACCTGGGTGAAGTAAGATTCCCACCGGTTGGTGATGGAGGAGACGTCGATTTTTCCGGCCTGGACCAGTTTGTCGATGACCTGGCTTTTGCCGACGGTGCCGATGATGATCACGTTCGTCCCCAAGTTTTCTGGCGTGTTAACTATTATTGGCGTGTGGTCAGTGACGCGGCTGATGTCCGCACACAGGTTATTGGCGGCGATGCGCACCCCGGGATAATCATTGGTATCCACGTAAACGAGCGCGGTGGCATCACCCT
>Ga0335083_10008796_pt1 | contig 12309 bp, 8 predicted proteins | sample Lox_Sample_42_FD_206716 | JGI IMG/M metagenome (GOLD analysis project Ga0335083, IMG submission 206716) | Soil microbial communities from Loxahatchee National Wildlife Refuge, Florida, United States - Lox_Sample_4.2 | ecosystem: Environmental > Terrestrial > Soil > Wetlands | place: USA: Florida... | reverse complement strand
CGCGCCGCGCCAGCGGGCCCGTCCTCATCGCCGGCGGCCCCGGCGTTAGCGCTCGCCCCGCGTCCCGGATGCCGGAGGAGGAGGCATGGGTGCGTCGTTCAGCTGCTGGTCAAGGTCGACGGCGCAGACCAGTGTGCCGTCGTCCTGCAGGGTGCCCTCGTGCAGGGGCTGCCAAGGGGCCGCCGTGTTGAGAAGGCCGCGCCCACGCTGCTCGTCTCAACCACTTCGGCATCGACGACAGACGCCTGTATTCAGCGACGCGCAGAACCTGGCGGAGCCCTGCTGCGTCTGGAACGTTAAAGCAGGAGAGCAGCAGACTCAAAGGGCGGTCCGGTGTCCCGACACGATGAGCTCGGCAAGCCCATCCCGGTCGGGCCGTACCCTGTCGCTATCGCGATCACGCCGTAACACCAAAGCAGGGGGCCGCACGCTCAAGCGTCGGCCCCGGCCTGAGCATCCCGCACCCTGCAGTGGCTGAACAACCGAGCCGGAACTGGCTATTCTGCCCGCATCCCATCGCTCGGAGGCCGTCCCGCTCGACGAGTACCTAATCGGCAGGGCGCTTACGGCCGGTTTGGAAGCGGTACCCGCTATGCGGTGGTGACGAAGGCTGCCACCTGGCTGACGAAGTCGTCGAGGTCACCAAGGGCCTTGAGGCGGTCGATGACGATGTCGTCGTTGACCCTGATGTAGTCGTGGACCAGAACATTGCGGAATCCGACTGCCTGACGGATCGAGCGGGCGAGCTCCGGGGTGCAGACCCCGTGGTCGCCGAGGAGCCGGACGGCGTCGCCGTTGTCTGCGGGCGGGCCCCAGCCCTCGGTCGCGCAGATGTGCTGGGCGACGTCCACGCAGGCCTCGATCGCGGTGACGAACGTGTACTTCACGCCCCTGAGCCAGATGGGATCCTCGCGGCGGTCTTGCCCGGCCTGCGATTCTCCCCTTAGCACGGAGACGTCGTCGGTGATGCTGCGGAGCAGGCGCAGGACGCGGTCCTCATCGACCACGGGCTCACCTGCCCCTGGCGGTGACGGCCGCGGCGAACTCCCGGTGCGCGCGGGTGATCCGCGGCAGTTCGTCGAAGTAGATCTTCCGGGTCATCGCCTCCCACCGGACCCGGGCGACCGGGTCATCGTCGAACAGCAGCCGCCCGCCTACGGCCACCCGCCCGGCCAGCTCGAGCGGCGCGTCGTCCAGGACGAGCAGGTCAACCCCCGGGGGCAGCAGCACATCGAAGGAACTCGGCGCACGACCGCCGAAGTACGCGGCGATGTCAACATCGGAGTCAGGCCGCTCACGGCCGGCAGCGCGGCTCCCGTGGAGGTACGCGAAGAGGGCACCCGCCTGCCTGAGCACGGCGACTGCCTCCGCGGTCACGGCAGCCAGCAACTCGTCCATGCTCCTAGTTTCGCAGATCGTCCGCCAGCAGGACACCGGCGCGCGAGAGGAGCGATGCTCCGGGTGGCATGCGAGCTCGGAAAGGAGGCCGGCAATGTCTGTTTACGCGGGGAATCGACGTGCACCGCAAGCCTGCCAAGCACAAAGAGAGTCACTACCCCTATCAGTGCGTAATCGGCAGGCGCGTCGCCGCGCCCCGTCTGGCACAAGGTACAGCCAGTCCTGCCCTCATGATCGCTTCACCGGCGACTACCCCCTGCGGTAGGAGTCGCGCACCTCGCGGACGTACGGGGCCGGGGCGACGGTGGCGCGGATGCCGACCTGCCTGTGCCGTTCGACGGCGGGCTTGCCGGTGTTGGGCCGCTCGCCCCACAGCACCGTGACCTCGGTGCCCGGCTCGCTGGCGGCCGCGTCGATGGTCGCGAGCGAGACGAAGGCATGCTCGGTGGCCAGGTAGCCGACGTCGAGGGACAGGCCGACGGTCGACCCGCCGCGCAGCACCCGGTCCACCTGGAAAAACGCGTACCGGGCCTTCGGCATCTCGATGTACTTGGCGGGCAGGCCGGGCTCGCACAGCGACCTGACCGCGAGCGCGAGGTCGTCGGGGTTCCACACCAGCGTGACCTTGGTCCGGTGGTGTTCCTCGGCAGCAACGCGGTCGAGCGCCTCGCGGCCGAGGAAGTCATGGTCGAACTTGACGGTCCGGCCGTAGCCGATGTCGTACGGGGTCACGTAGTAGTCGGTGATGTCGGCCGAGTCCATGCTCCCGCCGAGCGACCCGAGCGCGGACGCGTCGAGCCACTCCCGGTACCCCTGCATGTCGGGACCGAAGATGGCAGGCACCGCCGTCGGGATCCAGCCCGACTCCAGGTTCGAGGTGGAGTAGGCCTTGGCCCCGGCCCGGCACAGGCCGAAGTCCTCGCCGGCGGCGAGGATCGCGGCGAGCACATCATCGCCCTCGGCCCACGGGCCGAACAGTTCGAAGCCCGGCTGGCCCGCCATGCCGTGCCGCAGCGCGCGCACCCGGTGCCCGGCGATGGTGAAGTCGGTCATGTGGAAGAACTTCACCTCGGGCAGCGGCCCGCCGATGAGCTTCGACACGATCGCCCCGGCGGCCGGCCCCTGCAGTTCGTAGCGGTAGAGCGCCGGCGGACCTGACGCGCGGTCGACGGAGTTGTCGTCGCGCTCGACCGTCACGTTCCAGTCACCGGTCGCCACGTTGTACTGCAGCCAGTTGGCGACCGTCGGGTGACCCACCATGTCAAACAGGTCCTCCTCCAGGTGGAAGAGGATGGCGTCGCCGATGAGGTGGCCGTCGGCGTTGACCGCGACGTACTGCTTGGCCTTGCCTGGGCCGAAGTTCGCGAACGAGTTGACCCCGAGGCTGCTCAGCAGCCGCAGCGCGTCCGGGCCGCGCAGGAACAGGTCGGTCATGTGATGCGACTGGTCGAACAGCACGCAGGTGGTCCGCCACGCGTTCTGCTCGGTGCGCCAGTTGGTGAACTCGGGCGCGACGGGGAAGGCGTGCGGCCGGGCGGTCGACTGGCGCAGCAGTTCCACCGGCGAGCCGGCGCGCTTGATCGCCGCCTCGAGGCTTTCGAACGTCATCGTTACCTTCCCTCACACGGGCGCACGGCGGTCCGGGGCGGCGGCGCCATCCGCCGCGGCCCGCCCCCCTCAGGCGGACCGCAACAAGTAGACCGCCAAACGGGTGCCGCCGCGCCGGCCATCCGGGCAGTCTCGATCGCGACAAATGTCGCGGTCGTCTGCCCGCGGCTACGGGAAGTCAGCCGAGAACAAAGGGCACCGCGAGCAGGTCGCGGGCGGTGAACTGGTAGATGTCGCCGGCCGGGGTCCAGATAAGCACCTGAAGGCCGGGGTCGAACTCGACAAACCACTGCCGGCAGGCGCCGCAGGGCATCGCGGCGTTGAGCCCGTCACCAGGCGCGGCGTCGACGCACGCCACGGCGATCCGGCTCAGCGCCAGGTCGCCCGAGGTCACCGCCTTGGCGATCGCGGCGCGCTCCGCGCACAGGGTCAGACCGTAGCTGGCGTTCTCCACGTTCGCGCCGGTGTAGATGCCGCCAGCGGTGGCGACGGCCGCGCCGACACGGAAACGCGAGTATTTCGCGTAGGCGAACCGGGCCGCGGCGCACGCGGCCTCGGACAGCGCGCGGGCATTGGCGTCGTCGGTCTTCCGCAGTTCCACCGGCATTTTCTCCTCCGACGCCTAGGGCAGACTGCCAGCAGCCTAGCGATCGCGAGGGTCAACGGCGAGCACTGGCTGGGCGCGCGGCTTTAGGCTGGCCGGCTCGCCACCGCCCCGGTGTCGATGGCGCGTACCAGCTGGGCGTGATCACGCTCGGCCTGGTCCGCGTAGGCGGCGGCGAACAGGCTGACCGCCGCGGCGAACCTGGCGCCCTTCCCGATGTAGCCGGCGATGGCCGCCGCGTCCCCGGTGCGCGCGTGCGCCTTGGCCAGCGTGGCGCCGCACGCGGCGGCGAACTCGGCCAGCCGGGGCGCGATCAGCGTGGTCGTCGGGATGATCTTCATGTCACGGAACTGCCGCACGTAGAAGTCGTTACCGTTCATCGAGCCCCAGCCGGCGAAGATGTCGGTGGCGCTCTGCACCAGCCGCTTGCCGCTGATCACCCGCTCCCCATTGCTGCTCTGCCGGCTCGGCTCGGCATAGGCCTCGTATACCGCCGGACCTGCCTGCTTGACCTGCAGGAATAGCGGGTCCGTGCCGGTACGGCCTTCCAGCAGCACCAGGTAGACCCGCATCCCGACACTGCCCACGCCTACCACCTGGCGCACCGCGTCGACCTCGGTGAACCGGTCGAACAGGATCCGCCGGTCTTCCTGCAGGGTCAGCCGGTACCCGGCGAGCAGCTGGTCTACCAGGTCGGCCTGCGCGGCCTCGCTGAGCGTGGTCCTGATCGGCGGGTCCGCGGTGATCCGCGGCCGGCCATCCGCCATCTCGGTGAGCCTGGCGAACGCGCCGCGGCTGGTGCGCCGTTCCCTGCCGCGCTCAATGTGCACGGAGATCCGGCCGCGATCGGCGGGCTCGAAGTAGTCGACGAGCTGGTCCACGTGGACGGCGTCATACCAGATGTCGAGCTCAGGCATCGTGGCGTAGCGACGGATGCCCTGGGAGTAGGCCCGCAGGCCGGCGGTCACCGCGTCAGCGGCCGTGGGCGACCCGACCCCGCTGTCCCGCGCCGCCAGCACGATGCTGGCGGCGAAGCGCTTCACGTCCCACTCGAACGGCCCCGGCAGCGTTTCGTCGAAATCCCTCAGGTCAAACGAGAGGTTCCGCTCCGGTGTGGCCCACAGGCCGAAGTTCAGCACGTGCGCGTCTCCGCAGAGCTGCACCATCAGCCCGCTGTCCGGATGGGCGGCCAGATCGGCTGCCATCACCGCCGCGGCGCCCCGGTAGTAGTTCCACGGCGAGGCCGCCATCCGGTAGTGGCGGATGGGCACGAGCTCGCGGACCCGGGTCTCATCCTGCGCCAGGATTATCTTCAGCGCGTCGTGCTCGCGATCGCGTTCCATCCAGGAGCCGAGCGCGCTGCGCTTGACCCGCCGGCGTGCGGCCTGCCCGGACGCCCGCCGCTCGTCGCCCGTCGCGCGCAGATCGTGCGGCCAGGCGGCCTGGCGGTCACGCGGCGGTGAACTGGAATCCTCCACTGAACGTTCGCCCCCCATCGGGCGGCCGGCCACGCACGGAACCGGAGCCCAGCAGGATCATCTCACGCTGAGTTATGAAGCATTACTCAAGGTGACCAATCGTGCCCTCCTCTGGCACCGGTCACCGGCCGGCGCTGCCCGCCACGATCGAGATCGCCTCCGCCGCCACGTCGGTGATAATCGCGGCGACCCGAGAGTCGGCCGCGAACTTGCGGATCAGCGCCGGCGAGTTCACCGTCCACAGCAGGCACGGCAGCCCGGCCGCCGCGGCCCGGCGCAGCACGCCGAGCTGAGCGAGCCGGTAGTGCGGCGCCAGGTAGTCCGCGCGGACCCGGCGGGCGAGGCCGACCGGGTAGAGCTCGCGGAGCCGTGCGGGCAGGTTCGCGAGCGAACCGCCGTCGCCGATCAGCAGGCCGGTCTTGACCTCGGGAAAGGCCTGCTTCGCCTGGGCGACGACGGCCGGGAGGAACGAGGTGACCACCAGCTGGCCCGGATCGAAGCCGGCCCGCAGCATGGCCATCACGTCGGCGACGTAGCCGTCCTCCTTGAGCTCCACGTCCAGCCGGATGCGCCCGGCGCAGACCCCGAGCACCTCGCCGAGCAGTGGCGGCAGCACTCCCGCGGCCGCCGCGATCTCGGCACGGCTGAGCGTGCCCACCGGCACGCCGTGCACCTGCGCGTCATGGAAGGCGATCAGGTCGCCCTCCCTGGTAGAGCGAACGTCGAACTCGATCATGTCGGCACCGATGTCGATCGCGTTGCTGAATGCCGCGATGGTGTTCTCGGCCGCCCCAGCCGCGACACCCCGGTGCGCGGCCACCATGGCACGGGTCATGTCGCGCAGTATGCCTTGCGCGGATTTGGCCGCTACCGTGGGGGTAGTGTCCGAGAGCCAGTGATCATCTTCACTCTCACCTGGAGGGACGCTCGCCGTGCCGGTCCGCCCGCTAGCCTTCACGCCGGGCCGGGTGACGGCCGCCTTTTTGTCGGTTTCCTACAAATCGGTGGCGCCGGCGTGCGTCATGCCCTGCATTGGTCCTCCAGCCGGGCATCGAGCAGGATAGAAACAGGTGAAGGCGAGGCCTGGGGCTCCGGGCATCGCCTTCTGACGTGTCGGTACTCGGAGGCTTAGCCGGTGTTCAGTCGTGTCGCGATCGTCAACCGCGGAGAGGCCGCGATGCGGCTCATCCACGCCGTCCGTGACCTGTCCGCGCAGACCGGGGAACGGATCGAGACGGTCGCGCTCTATACGGACGCCGACCGGACCGCCACCTTCGTCCGCGAGGCCGATTTCGCCTACCCGCTCGGGCCCGCATCGGCCCGCCCGTACCTCGACCACGCCCTGCTCGAGCGCGCGCTGACCGAGACGGGAGCGGACGCCGCCTGGGTCGGCTGGGGCTTCGTCGCCGAGGACCCGGCGTTCGCCGAGCTGTGCGAGAAGGCGGAGGTCACCTTCATCGGACCCGACGCCGAGGCGATGCGCAAGCTCGGCGACAAGATCGGCGCCAAGCTGATCGCCGAGGAGGTCGGCGTTCCCGTCGCGCCGTGGAGCCGCGGCGCGGTCGCGACCCTGGACGACGCGCTCACGGCCGCGGAAGACATCGGCTACCCCTTGATGCTCAAGGCCACCGCCGGCGGCGGCGGCCGTGGCATCCGGGTCATCAATTCGCCGGGTGACCTCACCGAGACGTTCGAGCGGACGAGCGCCGAGGCGCTGCGCGCCTTCGGCAGCGGCACCGTGTTCCTCGAGCGGCTGGTCACCGGCGCGCGCCACGTCGAGGTCCAGGTGATCGCCGACGGGCAGGGGACGGCCTGGGCCCTGGGGGTCCGCGACTGCTCGGTGCAGCGGCGCAACCAGAAGATCATCGAGGAGTCCGCCTCCCCGGTCCTGTCGCCGGATCAGACCGCCGACCTGAAGGCGTCCGCCGAGCGGCTCGCCCTCGCCGTCGGCTACCGGGGCGCGGCCACTGTCGAGTTCCTCTACCACCCGGGCGAGCGGCGGTTCGCATTCCTCGAGGTCAACACCCGGCTCCAGGTCGAGCACCCGATCACCGAGCTCACCACGGGCACCGACCTGGTCCGCCTTCAGCTGCACGTGGCGAGCGGCGGCAGGCTCGACGGCGACAAGCCGGCGGAGACCGGTCACGCGATCGAGGCGCGGCTCAACGCCGAGGACCCGGACCGCGACTTCGCGCCAGCCCCTGGCCGCATCGCACGGCTCGCGCTGCCGGCCGGCCCGGGCATCCGGGTGGACACCGGCGTCAGCGAGGGTGACACCATCCCCGCCGACTTCGACTCGATGATCGCGAAGATCATCGCCTACGGCCGCGACAGGGACGAGGCGCTGGGCCGGCTGCGCCGCGCGATGGCCGAGACCACGGTGCTCATCGACGGCGGCGCCACCAACAAGAGCTTCGTGCTCGACCTGCTCGAACAGCCCGAGGTGATCGACGCCTCGGCCGACACCGGCTGGATCGACCGGGTCCGCGCGCAGGGCCGCCTGACCGCGCACAAGCATTCCGGCGTCGCGCTCGCCGCCGCCGCGATCGAGGCCTACGAGGACGAGGAAGAGGTCAGCGTGCAGCGGCTGCTCGTCACCGCGCACGGCGGCCGCCCCCAGGTGCACCACGACCCGGGCCGTCCGCTCGACCTGAAGCTGCGCGGCGCGAGCTACCGGGTGCACGTCTCCCGGCTCGGGCGCAAGCGGTTCCGCGTCGGCATCTCGGCCGGCGGCCCCGCCGCTGACAGCACTGCGCGGCCGGCTGACGTCGACATCGAGCGGTACGACGCGCACAGCGGCCGGATCACGGTCAACGGCCAGCGGTTCCGGCTGACGACCGCGACACACGGCCCGGTGCACCTGGTCGAGGTGGACGGTGTCACGCACCGGATCAGCCGCGACGAGGGCGGCGTGGTCCGCTCGCCGGCGCCCGCCCTGGTGGTCGCCACCCCGCTGGGGGTCGACGACGAGGTCGAGGCCGACGCGCCGATCCTGGTGCTGGAGAGCATGAAGATGGAGACGGTGCTGCGGGCGCCGTTCCGTGCCCGGGTCCGCGAGTGCCGGGTCTCCGTCGGCAGCCAGGTCGAGGCGGGCGCGCCGCTGCTGCGGCTTGAGCCGCTCGGCGACGGCGCGGGAGACGCGCCGGCGGCGCCAGGTTCCAGTGGCACCGCCTCCGGCGCCCCCGCCTCCGGTGTCCCAGTGATCGACCTGCCGGCCGGGGAGGAGAACCCGCCCGCGGCCGTGCGGGCGGAGCGGTACCTGGCCGACCTGCGCGGCCGGCTGCTCGGCTTCGACGGCGACGTCCAGGCGCCCCGGCAGGCGCTGACCGGATACCTGGCCGCCCGCGCCGAGCTCGCCGGGCCGCCGCTGCCCGGCGAGGTGGAGCTGCTCACCGTGTTCGCCGACATGTCGGAGCTGAGCCGCAACCGCCCGGGCGACGATATGGAGGCCGAGCCGGGCAGCCCGGTGCACAGCCCGCGCGAGTTCTTCCACGCCTACCTGAAGAACCTCGACGTGGAGCGGGCAGGCGTGCCGGACAGCTTCCAGGCGAGGCTCGGCCGGGTGTTCCGCTACTACGGCGTCAGCGAGCTCGACCGCACGCCGGAGCTCGAGGCCGCCGTCTTCCGCATCTTCCTGGCGCAGCAGCGGATGAACCCCGACGCCACCATCGTCTCCGAGCTGCTGCGGCAGTGGCTGACGAGCGCGCCGCCCGCGGAGCCGCTGCGCGAGCAGGCAGGCCTGGCGCTCGAGCACCTCATCGAGGCAACCCAGGTTCGCTTCCCCGCGGTGACCGACCTCGCTCGCGGCGTCGTGTTCCGCTGGTTCGCCCAGCCGTTGCTGCGCCGCAGCCGCGCCAGGGTCTACGCCGCGGTCCGCGACGACCTGCGCTACCTCGACAAGTACCCGGACGCGGCGGACCGCGACGAGCGCATCCAGGCGATGGTGGGCAGCTCAGAGCCGCTGGTGCGGCTGATCGGCCAGCGGATCGGCCGCCCGGTCGACCACGCGCCGCTGCTCGAGGTGCTGACCCGCCGCTACTACGGCAACCACAAGCTGTCCGGCATCACCGCGCGCGACATCGGCGGCTGCCGGTTCGTCACCGCCGAGGACGCGGGACCCGGCGGCGTGACCCTGATCGCCGCCGCGGCCGCCGACGCCGCGGGGTTGCCCGGTGCCGTCGCCGCGGTCGGTGAACTGGCCGCGGACGCCGATGAGCGCAGCCTGGTCGCCGACGTCTACGTCGCGTGGGACGACCAGCCGGAGGGTGACGCGCTCGCCGCGGCGGTGGGCGATATCGTCACCGCCCGCCCGCTGCCCGCGGGCGTCGCGCGGATCACCGTGACTGTCGCGGGCGCCAGGGGTGCGGTGATGCACCACCACTTCACCTATCGCCCGGACGGGGGCGGTGCCCCGCTGGTGGAGGAGCGGCTGATCCGCGGGCTGCACCCGCAGGTCGCCGAGCGGCTGCAGCTGGGGCGGCTGCGCGAGTTCGATCTCACCAGGCTGCCGTCCGCGGACGAGGAGATCTACCTGGTCAAGGCGGTCGCCAAGGCCAACAAGGCCGACGAGCGGCTGTTCGCCATGGGGCAGGTCCGCGACCTCACGCCGCTGCGCGAGGCCGACGGCCGGCTCGTGGCGCTGCCCGAGCTGGAGAACGTCCTTGGCGCCTGCATGGACGCGATCCGCACCATCCAGGCGCAGCGGCCGCAGCACAAGCGGTTCGAGGCCAACCAGATCATGATGTACGTCTGGCCGACGACCGACTTCACGCCGGCCGAGCTGACCCCGCTTGTGCACCGGGTGCGGCCCACCACGTCCGGCGCCGGCGTCGAGGAGGTGCAGTTCGTCGCCCGCCAGCGCCTTGTTTCCAGGGACGGGGGGGACGGCGAGCTCGCCGAGCTTGCCGTGCAGGTCCGGCTGGACGCGAGTCGCGCGGTGCGGATGTATGTCGGGCCGCCGCCGACCGAGCCGATCGCGCCGCTGGACGACTACCGGCAGAAGGTGCTGCGCGCCGCGCGGCGTGGCACGGTGTACCCGTACGAGCTGACCACGATGCTGTCCGGTTCCGCGGGCGTCTTCACCGAGCACGACCTCGACGACACAGGGGCGCTGGTGCCCGTCGACCGGCCGAAGGGCAAGAACAAGGCCGCGCTCGTCGCAGGCGTGGTCACCACGCCGACGCCGCGGCACCCCGAGGGCGTCACCCGCGTGGTGCTGCTCGGCGACCCGACCAAGTCGCTCGGGGCGCTCTCTGAGCCGGAATGCGCCCGGGTGATCGCCGCGCTCGACCTCGCCGAGCGGATGGCGGTGCCGCTTGAGTGGTTCGCGCTGTCGTCCGGCGCGCGGATCTCGATGACCTCGGGCACAGAGAACATGGACTGGGTCGCCGCCGCGCTCAAGCGGATCGTCACCTACACGCAGGCGGGCGGCGAGATCAACATCGTCGTGGCGGGGATCAACGTCGGCGCCCAGCCGTACTGGAACGCCGAGGCGACGATGCTCATGCACACCAAGGGCATCCTGGTCATGACGCCGGACTCGGCGATGGTGCTCACCGGCAAGCAGTCGCTCGACTTCTCCGGCGGTGTGTCGGCGGAGGACAACTTCGGCATCGGCGGCTACGACCGGGTGATGGGACCGAACGGCCAGGCACAGTACTGGGCGCCGAACCTGCCCGCCGCCTGCGAAGTGCTCATGGCCCACTACGAGCACACGTACATCGCGCCCGGCGAGAGCACGCCGCGCAAGGCCGTATCCGATGACCCGGCCGGCCGCGACATCTCCGGCTACCCGCACACCGTCGCGGGCGGCGACTTCACCACCGTCGGGCAGATCTTCTCCGCTGAGCACAACCCGGACAGGAAGAAGCCGTTCGACATCCGCACCGTGATGCGGGCGCTGTCCGACCAGGACCACGCGGTGCTCGAACGCTGGGCGGGCATGGCCGACGCCGACACCTCCGTGGTGCAGGACGTGCACCTCGGCGGCCGTCCGGTCTGCCTGATCGGCATCGAGTCCAAGTCGGTGCCGCGCCGCGGCATCCCGCCGACGGACGGCCCGGACACCTACACCGCGGGCACGCTGTTCCCGCAGTCGTCGAAGAAGACCGCGCGGGCGATCAACGCCGCGTCGGGCAACCGGCCCCTGGTGGTGCTGGCGAACCTGTCCGGGTTCGACGGCTCGCCCGAGTCGATGCGCAGGCTCCAGCTGGAGTACGGCGCCGAGATCGGCCGCGCGATCGTCAATTTTGAGGGCCCGATCGTGTTCTGCGTCATCTCCCGCTATCACGGCGGCGCGTTCGTGGTGTTCTCCAAGGCGCTCAACCCGAACATGACCGTGCTCGCTCTCGAGGGCTCGTTCGCGTCGGTGCTCGGCGGTGCCCCGGCCGCGGCGGTGGTCTTCGCCGCCGACGTCAGCAACCGCACCGCGGCCGACCCCAGGGTGACGGAACTGCAGGCCAGGCTGGCCGAGACGAGCGGGGCCGAGCGCGCCGCGCTGACGCTGCGGCTCGCCGACGTCCAGGCGTCAGTGCGGGCGGAGAAGCTCGGCGAGGTCGCCGCGGAGTTCGACAGGGTCCACTCGATCCAGCGCGCCGTCGAGGTCGGCTCCGTCGATGCCATCGTCAGCGTCGCCGGGCTGCGCCCGGCGATCATCGAGGCGATCGAGCGCGGCCTGGCGGCGCACTGACCCTAAAGTCAAGGTCAAAGTCGGGATCAGTCCGAACGGGTTCGTGTTTAGCGAGTAGGAACCTGCCGACTGGACGGCAATTGGGCAACAGCGCGTTGCCCAATTGCCCGCGCTCAGTCCCTCGTGGCATGCGCCGGCACCCGGCGCCGCTTGTACCGGCCGACGGCCAGCCATGTGGCGCTGATCAGCAGGTACGCGACGCCGACCAGGACAGACCCGACTCCGGTATCTCGCGCGACGGCAATGCCGGTCTGAGCCACGCCCACCAACATGAACGCGATCCCCAGCGCGTACCAGTACCTGACGCCTTCCCTGTGCCACCATCGCTGCTCGTGCTGCCCCGTAATCCCCATGGCACCCCGTTGCCCGGCAGCCAGGCCCGCAAACGAGCACGGCCGTGAGTATCGCGCGAACCATTGCGGATTACTTGAGGAGGGCGCCGGCGTCGACGGGGAGGGTGACGCCGGTGATGTACCGTGCCTCGTCCGAGGCGAGGAACAGCACGGCGTTGCTGATGTCCGCGGGCTCGACCC
>Ga0335083_10008794_pt1 | contig 12311 bp, 10 predicted proteins | sample Lox_Sample_42_FD_206716 | JGI IMG/M metagenome (GOLD analysis project Ga0335083, IMG submission 206716) | Soil microbial communities from Loxahatchee National Wildlife Refuge, Florida, United States - Lox_Sample_4.2 | ecosystem: Environmental > Terrestrial > Soil > Wetlands | place: USA... | reverse complement strand
GAACGCCGACGGCCAGTCGAACGAGACCGGCGACGATCAGAGCGATTCGAGCGAGAGCCAGGGCTACGGCGCCCAAGGCGAGGAGACCGAGGACGCATCGGAGCAGGAGGACGCGTCGGAGACCGTCGCCGACCAGGCCCAGACCGAGATGCAGATGGGCTCGGGCGACGAGGAGGAGCCGGGCCGCGCCGAGCGTCCGTGGCTGCCGCCCGGCGCGCTCTCCAACGAGCCGCTCGGCCAGCAGTATCACGCCTACACGCAGAAATTCGACGAGATCGTCGAGGCCGACCAGCTGTGCGACGCCGAGGAACTCGGCCGCCTGCGCAACCATCTCGACCAGCAGCTCAGCCACCTGCAGGGCGTGATCGGCAAGCTCGCCAATCGGCTCCAGCGCCGCCTGATGGCGCAGCAGAACCGCTCGTGGGACTTCGATCTCGACGAGGGCACGCTCGATGCCGCGCGCCTCGCCCGCATCGTCGCCAATCCCATGCATGCCCTCTCCTTCAAGAAGGAGAAGGACACGAATTTCCGCGACACGGTCGTGACCCTGCTGATCGACAATTCGGGCTCCATGCGCGGCCGGCCGATCACGGTGGCGGCGATGAGCGCCGACATCCTGGCGCGCACGCTCGAGCGCTGCGGCGTCAAGGTCGAGATCCTGGGCTTCACCACGCGCGCCTGGAAGGGCGGCCAGAGCCGCGAGCAGTGGCTCGCCGCCGGCAAGCCCGCCAACCCCGGCCGCCTGAACGATCTCCGCCACATCGTCTACAAGCCGGCCGACGCCCCGTGGCGACGGGCGCGCAAGAACCTCGGCCTGATGCTGCGCGAGGGCATCCTCAAGGAGAATATCGACGGCGAGGCGCTCTTGTGGGCGCACAACCGCCTGCTGCCGCGGCCGGAAGAGCGCAAGATCATGATGGTGATCTCCGACGGCGCGCCGGTCGACGATTCGACGCTGTCGGTCAATCCGGGCAACTATCTCGAGCGCCACCTGCGCGACGTGATCGATTGGATCGAGACGCGTTCGCCCGTCGAGCTGATCGCCATCGGCATCGGCCACGACGTCACGCGCTACTATCGCCGCGCCGTCACCATCGTCGACGCCGACCAGCTGGGCGGCACGATGATGGAGCAGCTCGCCTCGCTGTTCGACGAGGAGGACGAGGGCGACAAGCGTGCGAGCCGCGGCAAGCGCACGCAGCGCGCCGTCGCCGCGGCGACCAAGGGTGGCGGCGGCAAGCGCGCCGCCTGACGCCGCAACGGGGCGTGCCCATGCGACACGCCCGAAGGTCCTTCAGCCTCGCCCTGCTCTTCCTCGCGGCTGCCTGCGTCGGCACGACGCCGGCCGCGCTGGTCGACATCGCGCCGCAGCCGCTCGCCGTCCGCGTCCGCGCGCAGCCCTTCAAACTGGACGATGCCTCGGCTCGCCGGATCGGCCGGCTGATCTGGCGCGGCGGGCTCTCGCTCACGGCCAACTCGGCCAATTTCGGCGGCTGGTCGGACCTGCGCGTGACGCCTGACGGCCGCCACCTCGCCTCGATCTCCGATGTCGGCGGCTGGTTCACGGCCACGATCGACTACGACAAGGACGGCAATCTCGCCGGCGTGAGCGACGGCCGCATCGGCCCGCTGCGCGGCCTCGACGGCCAACCGCTCGCCAGCAAGGAGTGGGCGGACGCCGAAGGCATGGCGCTCCTGCCCGACGGCGCCTGGCTGGTCTCCTTCGAGCGGCATCATCGCATCTGGCGCTATCCCACGCTCGACGGCGTGCCGACGGAGATCGCGGGGCCCGCCGATATCGACAAGCAGCCGGATAATGGCGGCATCGAGACCCTCACCGCGCTGGCCGACGGCCGCGTGATCGCGATCAGCGAGCAGTATGTCGTTCGGCCCGGCATGGCCGTCGGCTGGATCGGCGAGCCCGCAGGCGGCGGCCGCTATCGCTGGGAGCGGTTCGAGTACGCCAAGATCCCCGACTTCGATCCGACCGCGATCGCCCAGCTGCCCGACGGCTCGTTCGTGCTGCTGGAGCGCGCCTTCGATCTCTTCCGCGGCGTGCGCATCAGGGTGATGCATGCCGCATCGGACGCCTTTCGCCCCGGCGCGACGGTGCGGTCCGAGGAGCTGGCCCGGCTCGCCTCGCCCTATGCCGTCGACAATCTCGAGGGCATCGCGGCGGCGAAAGGCCCGCGCGGCGAGACGCTGCTTTGGCTGATCGCCGACGACAACTTCAACCCCTTGCAGCGCAATCTGCTGCTGATGTTCGAGCTGGTTGCATTGGACAAATAACTGACCAGACAGTAAGTTATTGGGGATGGCCGAGCCTGCCCCCACCCCCGCGCCGCAATGGCAGCGGCGCAAGGCCGAGCGGCCCGCCGAGATCGCGGACGCGGCCTTGCGATGCTTCGCCGAGCGGGGCTTCGCCGCGACCCGGCTCGACGACGTGGCCAAGCGCGCCGGCGTCACCAAGGGCACGCTCTATCTCTACTTCCCGAACAAGGAAGAACTCTTCAAGGCGGTGGTGCGCCAGTTCGTCATTCCCAACCTGACGCGCAGCGAAGCCATCGCGTCGCAATCGACGATGCCGGCGTCCGAGGTGCTGGCGCAGCTGCTCGAGAACTGGGCCCGCGTCATGGTCCCGCCCGCCAGCGCCATCCCCAAGATCGTCCTGTCCGAAGCCGGGAACTTCCCCGATATCACCCGCTTCTATCTCGACGAGGTCGTGCATCGCGGCCTCGCCCTGTTCGAAGGGCTCCTGAAGGCGGGCATCGAGCGCGGCGAGTTCCGGCGCGTGGACACGCATTACGCGGCCCACTGCATCGCCGCCCCCATGCTGCTCGGCATGCTGTGGCGGCATTCCTTCGAGCCGCTCGACGGGCAGCCTCTCGACATGCTGGCACTGGCCCGGACCCATCTGCAGCTGCTGGCCTCCGGCCTTGAGGCGGACCGCACATGAGCCCCGACGATCGGCCGGCCGCCCTGCAACCGCCGCCCGCCGCCATGGTCACGCGGCGGCGACGGCGGAATCCGATGCTGTTCGTGCTGCCGCTCGTCATCGTCGCCGCCGCCATCGGCGTCGGCTTCTGGTGGTTCGACGGACGCGAATGGGAAACGACCGACGACGCCTTCATCGACGCCCACATGGTGCGCGTGGCGCCGCAAGTGGCCGGCCGCGTGCTGCGCGTGCCGGTCGACGACAACCAGCTCGTGAAGCGCGGCGACCTGCTGGTCGAGATCGATCCGGCCGACTTCCAGGCCCGCCTCGACCAGGCGACGGCCGGTCTGCTGAACGCCGTCGCAGCGCTCGCCCAGGCCGAGGCGCAGCAGACCGTGGCAGCGGCAAGCTCCGAGCAGTCGCTCGCCCAGATCAAGGTGGCGGAAGCCAATGCCGAGAACGGCGCCACCCAGCTCAAGCGCAACAGGTCGCTGGCCGAGGCCCATGCGCTCGCCACGCAACTCCTCGACGATTCCATCGCCAATGCGCGCAGCACCGCCGCCACCCTGCTCGCCGCGCAACGCAAGCACGATTCGGACGAGGCACAGCTCTCCGTCATGTCGAGCCAGATCGAGGCGGCCAAGGCCAATGTCGCGAGCCTCAGGGCGCAGGTCGAGCAGGCGAAGCTCAACCTCTCCTATACGCGGATCGTCGCCGCCGAGGACGGGCGGGTGGCGCGCCGCAACGTCTCGGCAGGCGACTATCTCCAGATCGGCCAGAACCTGATGGCGCTGGTGCCGCTCAACCTCTGGGTCACCGCCAACTTCAAGGAGACCCAGCTCGACCGCATGCGCGCCGGCCAGCCCGTCGAGATCAAGGTCGACGCCTATCCGGGCCAGACCTTCAAGGGCCATGTCGACAGCTTCCAGCCGGGCAGTGGTGCCGCCTTCAGCCTGCTGCCGCCCGAGAATGCGACCGGCAACTACGTGAAGGTGGTGCAGCGCGTGCCGGTCAAGATCGTGTTCGACAGCCTGCCCGATCCCAAGCGGCCGCTCGGGCCCGGCATGTCGGTCGTCCCGAGCGTCAAGGTGCGCTGAGGGACCGATGGCGGACATCGCCGCCGCCTCGCCCGCCCCCCGATCGGCGATGGCGAATCCATGGATCGTGGCGCCCACCGTGGGCCTCGCCGCCTTCATGGAGGTGCTCGACATCTCGATCGCCAACGTGGCGCTACAGCACATCGCCGGCAATCTGTCGGCGAGCCAGGACCAGTCGACCTGGGTGCTGACCTCCTACCTTGCCGCCAACGCCATCGTGCTGCCGATGAGCGGCTGGCTCGCGGCGACCATCGGGCGGCGGCGCTACTTCCTGGGCTGCATCATCGGCTTCAGCATCACCTCGCTGCTCTGCGGGCTCGCCCCCAATCTCGAGACGCTGATCCTCGCGCGCGCGCTGCAGGGCGCGACCGGCGGCGGGCTGCAGCCCAACGCCCAGGCGATCCTGGCCGACGCCTTCCCCGCCAACAAGCGCGGCCAGGCCTTCGCCGCCTTCGGCATCGCCGTGATCGTGGCGCCCGTGGTCGGTCCGACAGTGGGCGGCTGGATCACCGACAGCTTCTCCTGGCGCTGGGTCTTCCTGCTGAACGTGCCGGTGGGCGCGGTGGTCTCGCTGCTGGCCATGCGCGTGATCGTCGACCCGCCGGAGCGGACGGCGGAACGCAAGGCGCGGCTCGCGGGCGGCATCCGCTTCGACTATCTCGGCTTCGCGCTGCTGGTCGTCGGCATGTGCGCGCTGCAGGTCGCGCTCGACAAGGGCCAGCAATACGACTGGTGGGAATCGTCCTTCATCGTCTGGTCGACGATCGCCGCGGTCGTGAGCCTGCTCGCCTTCGTCGTCTGGGAGCTGGTCTACGACAAGCCCGTGGTCGATCTCCGTCTGGTCGAGCATGCCAACTTCTCGATCGCCTGCGTGCTGATGTTCGTGCTGGGCTTCATCCTGAACAGCAGCACGGTGCTGCTGCCGCAGTTCGTGCAGACCCTGATGGGCTACACCGCCACCGACGCCGGGCTGGTGCTCTCGCCGGGCGGGCTGGCCGTCATGCTGATGATGCCGGTCGTCGGCAATCTCGTGGTCCGCGTCGATGCGAGATGGCTCATCGCCTTCGGCCTCACCTCGGTGGGCCTCGGCCTCTTGTACATGACCCGCTTCGATCTCGATGTCGACTACAACACGCTGGCCTGGGGCCGCGTCTACCAGTCAGTGGGGCTGGGATTCCTGTTCATCCCGGTGAACACCATCGCCTATTTCGGCATCCCGCCCGTCAAGAACAACGATGCGTCGGCGCTGATCAACATGATGCGCAACCTGGGCGGCAGCTTCGGCATATCGCTCGCCACGACCCTGCTGGTGCGCCGCGCGCAATATCATCAGGCCATGCTCATCGAGCATGTCGGGCCTTACGACCGGCAATACGATGCCACCCTTCAAGCGATGCAGCAGGCGTTCCTGACGCGCACAGCCGATGCCGCCGATGCGCTGCACCAGGCGCAGGCGCTGCTCTACAGCACGGTGCAACGGCAAGCGGCCGCGCTCTCCTACCTCGACGCCTTCTGGGCGCTGGGATGGTTGTTCCTGGCGTTGGTGCCGCTGGTCTTCCTGACGCGCCGGGCCACACCGGGCCGCGGCGCGCCGCCCGCTCATTAGGAGCGAAAAGGTCCCTCGCGTTCCGCTCGGGATGGCGGCTTACGCCGCCACTTTCTTGGCGTCCTTCTTGGCCTTGGCCGAGGAGACGCGGCGCTTCAAGGCCAGCATCTCGGGGCTGAGCTTGCTGTCGTTGGTGCCCAGCAGATAGGCGTCGATGCCGCCATTGTGCTCGATGGTCTTGATGCCGCGCGGGGTGAGGCGGAGCCGGACCTGGTGGCCGAGCGCATCCGACAGGACCGAAGCGACCTGCAGGTTCGACATGAACCGGCGCTTGGTCTTGTTGTTGGCGTGGCTCACATTGTGGCCGTACTGGACGGACTTGCCCGACAGGGCGCAACGACGAGGCATGGCGATTCCGCTGAAAAAATGATCCCGCCAAGCGGCGGGAAGGCCGGCTTTTGGGGGGGCCGAGGCCAAAATGTCAACCAGACGCTGACATTTCTCCTAGGCGAACCAGTCCACGACCCGGGTGGTGATATCCTCGACCTGATCCTCCGGAATCACCTTCCCACGGGCCGAAATCCCGGCCTGGTGGACGGTTTCGGGGTCGCCCGAGATCAGGGGGTGCCACCAGTAGAGGTCCTGCTTGAAATGGACCAGCCGGTAGCCGCAGGTCTTGGGCAGCCAGTCCATCTTGGCCACCACCGCTGGCGTGAGCTGGATGCAGTCCGGCACGATTTTCTTGCGATTCTTGTAGTCCCGGCAGCGGGCGGTCTTGGGATCCAGGAGCTTGCAGCAGGTGTCGGTCTGGGCGAGCTCGCCGGTGCCCTCGTATTCGAGCTTGTTGACGCAGCACATGCCGCAGCCGTCGCAGAGCGATTCCCACTCCGGCTTGGTCATCTGGGCAAGCGTCTTGCGCTTCCAGAAGGGCAGCTCGCGCTCGGCCGCGGCCCGGCGGGCGCGCCGGAGGAAGGACTTAGCGGCCATGGAAGGCTTCTAGCATATGTCGGGCCGCGGCGGCGGGGGTGGTCCGGCCGGCCTCGACGTCGCGCTCCAGCCCGCCCACCAGCTTCCTGACCTCGGCATTCCGGCGCAGCTCGGCGAGCAGGGTCTCGCCCACCTCGTTCCACATCCAGGCGCGCGCCTGGCCTGCCCGTCGCTTGGCGATGCCCTGCTCGCCCACGGCGGCCCGGAAGCGGCCGACGATCTCCCACAGCCCGGCCACGCCCTCGCCCGTGACGGCCGAGCAGGTCGTGACCTCGGGCGTCCAGCCCTCGGTCGGCGAGCGCAACATGCGCAGCGCATGCTGATAGTCGGCGGCCGAGCGCTGGGCCGTCGCCCTGAGGTCGCCATCCGCCTTGTTGACCACGATGAGATCGGCAAGCTCGATCACGCCGCGCTTGATGCCCTGCAGATCGTCGCCGCCCGCCGGCAGCAGCAGCACGATGAACATGTCCACCATGTCGGCGACCGCCGTCTCCGATTGGCCCACGCCCACCGTCTCGACGATCACCGTGTCGAAGCCCGCCGCCTCGACCAGCAACATCGCCTCGCGCGTGCGCCGCGCCACGCCGCCCAGGGTCGCGCCCGCGGGCGAGGGCCGGATGAAGGCAGCCGTATTGCGCGACAGTTCCTCCATGCGCGTCTTGTCGCCCAGGATCGAGCCGCCGCCGCGCTTGGACGAAGGATCGATGGCCAGCACGGCGAGCGAGCGGCCCTTTCCGATCAGCGACAGGCCGAAGCGCTCGATGAGCGTCGACTTGCCGACGCCCGGCACGCCGGTGATGCCGAGCCGCACCGACTTGCCGGTATGCGGCAACACGGCACCCAGCAACGCATCGGCGCGCTCGCGATGATCCGCGCGCGTCGATTCGATCAAGGTGATGGCACGGGCCAGCGCCTGCCGGTCGCCCTTCAGCAACGGTGCGAGCAACGGATCGCTCATCGTCCTGCCTTATCAGTCGCGCCGCCTGAGCGCCACGAGGGCCGCCACCGCGGCCGACAGATAGAAGATCGCGAGCGTGCCGCCGAGACCCGCCTCGCCGAAAGCATCCATTGCGCCGCCCGTCGCCGGCCGGCCAAGCAGGCCGCCCAGCACATAGATCATGCTGAACGCCGTGTTGGCGCGCGCGATATCGGCGCCCCTGACACGGCCGCCGAGCAATGCAAGCGCCACCGGATAGATCGAGAAGGACACGCCGCCCCACAGCATGACCACGCCGATCGCCCCGCTCGAATGCGCCGGCACCTGGGTCAACAGGACCACCAGCGCGGCGCTCGCGAGCGTGCAGCCTCCGAGCACGATCCGCCGGTCCATGTGGTCGGCCAACCAGCCGATCGGCCATTGCAGCACCACGTTGCCCATGACGAAGGCCGAGAGCCAGAGCGCGCCGGTGTCCGGCGAGACGCCGGCACCGACCGCATAGACCGGCAGGAAGCTGAAGGCGACCTGCTCGCCCAGCCCGCAGGTGAAGGCGCCGAACATGGCGAGCGGCGCCAGCACGATGAGCCGGGCAAAGCCGCGCGAGGCATCGATGCGGATGCGCGGCGCGGTCCGCCAATAGGGCAGCAGCGGCACCGTCACCAGCAACGACAGCGCGGCGCTGGTCAGGAAGGGCACTGGTCCGTAGACGCCGACCGCCTGCAGCACCAGCGGGCCCAGCGCCATGCCGAGCGCCACCATGGCGGCGTAGATGCCCATGACACGGCCGCGCCGTTTCTCCTCGACCACGACGTTCATCCAGATCTCGCTCACCACCCACGGCACGCCGCCGAACACGCCGTGCAGGAAGGTGAGGACGCCCCAGGCCACCGGTCCGGAAGTGATGGTGAAGCTGCAGTTGATCAGGGCGCCGATCACCACGGCGCCGATGATCGCCGGCACCGCGCCAAGACGGGAGGCAAGCTGGGGGATGCGCGTGCCGAACATCAGCATGCCGACCGCCCAGGCGGCCGACACGATGCCGATGGTGAGCTTGTCGTGGCCCTGCTGCTCCAGTCCCAGCGGCACCAGCGGCAAGCCGACGCCCGCCTGCAGGCCGATGGCGGCACAGGCGGCGAAGACCGGCAGCAGCGTATGGCGGGCCTGTCCGGAGGGGGGCTGCGCGGCGGCCGGGCTACTCGGCGACACGGAGATGGCCTTCCGCGCGGAAGGACGGCGGCTCCTCGACCTTGCGCTCGGCGCGCGCCTCGGCCTCGGCGGCGGCTTCCTGCTGGCGACGCCACATGTCGGCGTAAAGACCGTTCGTCGCCAGCAACTCGGCATGGCGGCCGCGCTCGGCCACGCGGCCGCGATCCAGCACGACGATCTCGTCGGCGTGGATGATGGTCGAGAGGCGGTGCGCGATGACGACGGTCGTGCGACCGCGGCTCACCTCTTCGAGCGAACGCTGGATCTCCTGCTCGGTGCGCGTGTCGAGCGCGCTGGTCGCCTCGTCGAACAGCAGGATATGCGGATTCTTCAGGATGGTGCGCGCGATCGCCACCCTCTGCTTCTCGCCGCCCGAAAGCTTCAGGCCGCGCTCGCCGACCATGGAGTCGTAACCCAGCGGCAGGGCCATGATGAAGTCGTGGATGCGGGCGAGGCGCGCGGCCTGTTCGACCTCCTCGCGCGTGCAGTCGGGCCGGCCGTAGCAGATGTTGTAGTAGATCGTGTCGTTGAACAGGACGGTGTCCTGCGGCACCACGCCGATCGCCGCCCGCAGGCTCGATTGCGTCACGCCCCGTATGTCCTGACCATCGATGCGCACCTGACCCGCCGCCACGTCGTAGAAGCGGAACAGGATGCGCGAGACCGTCGACTTGCCTGCACCGCTCGAGCCCACGATCGCGACGGTGTCGCCCGGCGGCACGCGGAAGCTCACATCGTGCAGGATCGGCCGCGCCTTCTCGTAGTGGAAGTCGACATGGTCGAACACGATCTCGCCGCCCGACACGACCAGCGGCGGCGCGCCGGGCCTGTCGGCGACCTCGGCCTGGACTTCAAGAAGGCCGAACATCCGTTCCATGCTGACCAGGGCGCTCCTGATCTCGCGGTAGGCGAAGCCCAGCATGTTGAGCGGCGCGTAGAGCTGCAGCAGGAAGGCGTTCACGGCCACGAAATCGCCGACCGTCATCGTGTGCTGGACGACGCCTTGCGCCGCCAGGATCATGACGACGGCGAGGCCGATGGCGATGATGCCGCCCTGGCCGATGTTGAGCAGCGACAGCGTGCGGCTGGAACGGATGGCGGCGTTCTCGTAGCGTCGGCGACCGACATCGTAGCGCCGCGCCTCGTGCGCCTCGTTGCCGAAATACTTCACCGTCTCGTAGTTCAGCAGACTGTCGATCGCGCGCGCATTGGCCTCGGTATCGGCATCGTTCATGCGGCGCACGAACTTTATGCGCCATTCCGAGAGCGTGATGGTGAAGACGATGTAACCCGCGATGACGCCGAGCGTCACCGCCATGAAGCGCCAGTCGTAGAGCCGCCACAGGATGGCGCCCACCATCAGGATCTCGAGCAGGGTCGGCAGGATGTTGAACGTCGTGAAGCGGATCAGGAATTCCATGCCCTGCGTGCCGCGCTCGATGACGCGGCTGAGGCCGCCGGTCTGCCGCTCGAGATGGAAGCGGAGGCTGAGCGCATGGAGGTGGCCGAAGACCTCGAGCGCGAGGTTGCGGATCGCGCGCTGGGCGACCGGCGCGAAGATGGCATCGCGCACCTCGCCCAGGGCCTGGGCGGCGACGCGCGCCAGGCCATAGGCCAGGATCAGCACGATGGGGACCGTCACCACCTGCGCCTGGGCCGAGCCCAGCGCATCGATCGCATGCTTGTAGAGCAGCGGCACATAGACGTTGGCGACCTTGGCCAGGACCAGCAGCACCAGGGCGATGACGACGCGGAGCCTGAGGCCGGGCTCACCCTTTGGCCACAAATGGCGGCCAAGGATACCCAGCACGGCTCCCGACCGGTTGAGGCTGATGGAGGGAGGACGCTCGTTGGTGGGGGGCGACATGGCGAGGGAACGATTTCTGGGGGCGGATGTTCTATGGCGTCGGGGGCGCGGGCCTTCTATCGTGCCCGCGGGACCGAGGTAAGCCCCCCAGTTTGCGTGCGCACAATGTAAACTCGAGGTGGAAAGGCATTTCATGAGTTTTCGTAGGGCCATGTGCGCCGTTGCCTTGTGCGGCGTCGCACCGGCCGCAGCCTCGGCCCAAAGCCGGCTCGTCGAAGGTGGTTACGAGATCACCTATCTGGGCTTCGCGGGCTTCCGCATCGACTTCACCGCCCGTTTCGACGGCAACCGCTACGACATCGAAAGCCACGCCTACAAGGAAGGCGTGATGCGCGCCGTCACCCTGCGCTATGAGGGCCGCAACCGCGCCTGGGGCCGTTTCTCGCTCCGGGACGGAGCGCAGCCTTCCGGAGGGTCGCTGTCGATCATCGTGGACGACAAGTCGCGCACCTGGTTGGCGCTCTACGGCCCCGGCGGCCAGCTCAGCGAAACGCACAATCCGCCGTGGAAGCCGCCGCAGCCGAAGGACGAGATGTCCGAAGCCGACAAGATCGGCACGCTCGATCCGCTGACGGCGACGCTCATGGTCGTCATGAAGGGCGACGATGCCTGCCGGCAGACCGCGCCGTCGAATGACGGCGAGCGGCGCATCGACGTCACGTTGCGCCAGGTCGGCACCGAATCGCCGCAAGGCGCGGGGGTGCCGGAGGCCAAGGGCAACATCCTGGTGTGCGAGATCTACAGCAAGCGCGTTGCCGGCTACTTCGACGCGCCGCCCGAGGAGGCGGAAAGCAAGAAGGAGCGCCCGATGAAGATCTGGATGGCGCATCTCGACGACACGCCCTTCCGCTTTCCCGTGAAGCTCGAGGCGAGCCCCGGCTTCGGCACCGCGCACGGCCACCTGCTCTACTTCCGCGAACGCCCGCTCACGGAAGAAGAAAAGGTCGCGATGCAGCGTTAGCGGAACTACGCCGCGCGGCGACGTTTCTCTTGCTTGGCATGGACTGGATCTCGGCCGCCGTAGCCGGGATGCTGACGCCCGGATCGTAGGTCGCGGCCATCCATTTCAAAGGCAGAATTGATCCCCAGCGCGATTGCCGCACGGCTGGATTGCCATCACACCGAAATCTAGGATTGTTCTATGGCGGGAACGGTCAAAGATGGCGAAAATGCCGAGCCAGCAGCAGAAAAGGCAACGCGCCCTTCTGGCGAGCGACCCGAAGACTGGGCAACGCGCATCTCCGAACTACACCCGGACACTAAGGTCGCCGGCTACTGGAAGGCAATTCAAGACAACTGCGAGCAATGGGCAAAAGAAATCACCGTCGGCCCGTACTGGAGCGAGGTGCGGAACAATCTAGACCGATGGAGCACGGAATATCGAGCGAGTACGCAAGCGGATCTTTTGCGCGTCGGCGGACTGAGCGGATTCGATTTCAAATCCGAAACAAGTATTCGAGACAAGGTCTACCGCATATGTCGCAACAAGCCGGACAAAGCGAAGGGCATCATTGGCTCTTCTCCAACGATACCACGACTGAACGACCTCGTTCGCACTCGCGTTGTCTGCAGGTACGTCGACGGGGTCGAGTTTATCACGTCAAAAATGGCGGATTTGGCTCGCGTGCAAACAGTGCTGCAGGGCCGCAGAAGAGAAGGACGCCTTGAGGGGTACTTTGCCCAACATCTCTACCTCAAGCAGCAGGTCTTTTTTCGCTATGGCGGACAGCAAATGC
>Ga0335083_10008793_pt1 | contig 12311 bp, 9 predicted proteins | sample Lox_Sample_42_FD_206716 | JGI IMG/M metagenome (GOLD analysis project Ga0335083, IMG submission 206716) | Soil microbial communities from Loxahatchee National Wildlife Refuge, Florida, United States - Lox_Sample_4.2 | ecosystem: Environmental > Terrestrial > Soil > Wetlands | place: USA: Florida... | reverse complement strand
ACAGCCCCGCGAACGTCCAAGAGGCGTCCCAGGTCCGCCTGAAGCCCTCCGGAGGTTGTGTCTCGAGGGTCAGGCGAGGGGGCTCCTCCAGCTTGCGAGACGCGGCGGTCAAATCAGAGCTCCACGGCAGGGACGATGGGTGTGTTGAAATACGCGCGTGCCCACTGGTTCATTGAGCATTTCCCACGGGCGTATCATAGGGAATAGTGGGCCTGCTTCTTGCGTGCACGGATCGTGCCGCTTTCATTTCCGGTTCGGCGCAACCTCACAAAGATATTCGACATATGCCCCGTCCCTCGAGGAGTCCGCCCCATGGTTAGCCGGGCCCGTTGGCAGGCTGCGCAGGTCTATGAGCGGGAGTACTGGCGAAGGCAAGCCGAAGAAATCGCCTCCGGGGCCATGCCTCAGTATGACTGGTACCAGTGGCGCGCCGAGCAGTTGGTTGCGCGCCTCAACCGGTTGCAGCTATCCGACGCCACGAGCGGCCGGGCCAGGGTGATCGAGGTCGGCTGCGGCCCGGTGGGTCTGGCCGGCTTCTTCCCCGCTTCTGAGCGCCTCCTGGTCGACCCCCTCGAAGACTACTACCGCACCAACGAGGTGCTTTCCAAGCTCAGAAATCCGCAGGCCGTCTACCGGGCTGGCGGGGGTGAGGCGCTGCCCGCGGAGGCCGGCCAATACGACCTGGCGGTGATCGAGAACTGTATCGATCACGTTCGGGATGCCGATGCTGTGATGCGCGAGTTGGTTCGAGTGTTGCGTCCCGGTGGACTGCTGTACCTGACTGTGAACTGCCGAACCCCAACCGGCTACTGGGTGCACCGCATGCTGTCACGATTGCGGCTCGACCCGGGTCACCCCCACACCTTCACTCCACCCAAGCTGCGCCGGATGCTGGAACGCTTCGGCTTCGAGGTGCTGGATCTCGAGGTTGGCTCCTACGCCGAGGCGCTGAAGGAGGATCAGAATTCTCCCTCTCACAAGGCGCGGCTCAAGGCCCGGCTCGGCATCAGCGAATTTCTCGCCTCGGCATTGGCTCGCAAGCGTGCCCCGGCCTGACTGCTCGGCGCCATCGGAAATCCTTGAGCGCAGGCCCTGGTCTCAGGGCTTACCCTTCTTCTCGCAATCGGATCGGCGGTGAGCCCTCCCTCGCCGCCCTCGCTCGCCGGGCTCCGAATCGCTCAACTGGTCGAGACCGACGGCCCTGGAGGAGGGGAACGGATGATCGTTCACCTCACCAGGGCGCTGCAGGCCGCCGGGGCGGAAGTCACCTTGTATCTCCCGGACCCGGGTCAAGGCTGGATCGCCGGCCAGTTCGCGCCGGGCGAGGTCGCCATCGAGCATTTCCACCTGGACCGGCCGTTCTCCAGGAAGTTCGCGGCGTGGCTCACCGAGTCGCTCCGCGGACGTCGCATCGCGGTCGCCCATAGTCACGACTTCAGCATGGCGTTCTACGGGGCCTGGGCGGCGGCTCGTGCCGGAGTGCGGCACGTGATCACGATGCACGGCGGCGACTACTACGCTCAGCGCCTCCGCCGGCGCTTGGCGCTCCGCTGGGCCATCGGTCGCAGCCAGGCGACGGTGGCGGTCTCCCCCACGCTCAGGGATGCGCTCTGCCGCAATCTGTGGCTGCCCCCCGGCGCCGTCGCAGTGGTGCCCAACGGCATTCCCTCGACCGCCGCCGCTCCGGCGGACCTGGTCGGTGAGCTCGATCTCCCTCGGGGAGCACGGATTCTCCTGGCGGTGGGGAACCTCTACGCCGTGAAGGGCCATCGCCACGCGATCACCGCGCTACAACGTCTTTCCCAGCGGCATCCCGAGGCGTACCTGGTGATCGCCGGGCGGGGAGAGCTCGAGGGCGAGCTGCGCTCTCAGGCCGCTGCCCTGGGACTCGCGGATCGAGTGCGTCTGCTTGGTCTGCGCTCCGACATCCCGGCGCTCCTGGCCGCGGCCGACGTGTTCCTTCTCCCCTCGCTCTCGGAGGGGCTCCCGATCGCGCTGTTGGAGGCGATGTTCGCGGGGAAGCCGATCGTGGCCTCTGACGTCGGTGGAATCGGAGCGGCGCTGGGGGATGGGGCGGCCGGGATCCTGGTGCCGCCCGGCAGTGACGAGGCGCTGACCGCCGCGCTGGATCGCCTTCTGTCGGACCCGGGCGCTGCCCGTGGATTGGGACGGGAAGCGGCTCGACGCGCCGAGGCCGACTTCCGGCTGGAGACCATGGTCTCCCGCTACGTCGCGCTCTACCGCTGAGGGGGGGACGTGGCGGAGGGTAAGAGGGCTTCGAACAGACCCACCAGGCGGGCCATCTGACGGTCGGTGGTCCATTCGCGGAGCACCGCTTCATCGCCCGGCGTCGCACCATCCGCCTCGAACAGCGCGGCGTCGGTGACGCGCGCCACCTCGCCCGAATCGGTGGTGGTGATAACGTAGTGCCCGCCCACGCGCCCCAGCATGCGGGCGGTTTCTCCCTCCGCGTCGGCGAAGGCCAGGATCCGGTGCCGGGTGCCCAGGTAGTCGTACAACTTGTTGGGAACCTGGCTGGGCTGACCCTGGGCCAGCAGCAGCAGCAGGTCGGCCTGTTCCATCAACTGACGCGCAGCCGCCTGAGGCAACCAGTCGTGGAAATGCACGATCTCGTGAAGCCCGAGTCGTTGGGCCTCCTGTTCGACCGAGATGGCACCGTACCAGCGGCAGTCGCCCAGGAGGTCCACGTGAACGTCGGCCGGGCCCAGACTCCGGCGACGACAGCTGGCCGCGAGGCCCTCGAGGAACGGGCGCGGATCTCGAGTGAAATAGAAGGTGCCGGCATGAACGATCCGGAGTGGACGGCCCGGTTTCCGAGAGATGGAGGGCGCCAGCTGGTCGATCCCGTTGAGCACCACTGCTGCCCGATCCGCGCGCTTGGGGCCGAGTCGTGCGACCGCATACTCGCCGAGGCCCTCAGAGGTGCAGAGGACCCGATCGGCGCCTGCAAAGCAGCGGCGCTCGAGCCAGCGATTCGCCGCGTCAGTCATCCCGGTCCTCATGGAGGCGGGCTGTTGCAGGTTCTCGGTCCAGGGATCGCGGAAGTCCGCGACCCAGGGACGCCTGGTGAGACGTTTGAGCAGCAGGCCCGCCAGGTGGGCGGAGAACGGTGGGGCGGTGCTGACGATGAGATCGGCCCCTCCGCGGACGGCGCCGAGCCCCGCGCGCACGGCCGGGAGGATGAATCCGCGACGGCCGTCGGGCAGGGAGGCCAGCGCATACAGAAAGCGTTTCCACCCGGGAGCCGACGCGGGCGGGACCCAGACCGGGGCCGGCCCCGCCTCCGCCGCCGCTGTCGGGGCCGGACGCTTGAGGCGCTGTCCCCTGGTCTTGGCCCACAGATAGAGTCGATCGGGTCCGGGGAGCTCGGCCACCGATTTCACGATGAGATTTTCGGATTGTGGGGGCGGCTGAGCGGGTGCGTCGGGTCGCCGAGCGGTCACCACGGTCACACGGTGGCCGGCGGCGAGGAGCGCCTGAACCATCCTGGATGGTCGCACCGCCCCAACTTCGGGGCTGGGCGGGTAGTAATAGGTGATGAAGACGACGTGCATGCGGTCTCGTCGAAAAGGCGAGGTCGCGCCGGTGAGGACGCGCCCGTTGCCGGGGGCGCTGCACCTCTGACATACTTGGGTGCAGAAACATACACGTCCTTGATCGCGGAGGTATCGGTGCGCCAGGGCCCCAGTCGGCGATCTCTGCGGCACTCGCTCCCCGACCCTCTTCTCGCCTCCTCTCCAATCGTCCGTTCGAATGCCCGCCCGGCTCCGGCCGGGACGAGGCCGGCTCGGTTCCCCCGCTCAAGGGTCGCCTGAACCGGTCCATGGCCGCCTCAGAACCCGAACTCAGCTCCGGTCCCGCCGCCGAGAGCGAGGATCTCGACCGCTCGCTGGTCCGTGGGCTCGCGTGGACCGGCGGGGTCAAGATCGCGACCCAGGTCCTGAGCTGGCTCTCGACGCTGATCGTCGCGCGCCTGCTCCTCCCCTCCGACTACGGGATCGCGAGCATGGCCATGGTCTATATCGGTCTGGTCCAGCTCATCAACGAGTTCGGCCTTGGGGCGGCGATCGTGCAGCGGCGAGATCTCACCGAGCCGGTGATCGCGAAGCTGGGCGGGCTTTCCGCTCTGCTGGGAGCGTTCTTCACCCTGCTCTCCCTGGCCATGGCCAGACCGGTCGCCTGGTTCTTCGGCGACGAAGCCATCGTCAATGTGATCCTGGTCCTCAGCATCACCTTCGTGACCAGCGGCTTCCAGGTCCTGCCGCGCGCGCTCCTCACCCGCGATCTGCGGTTCCGCCAGCTCGCGGTGCTGGACACTGCCGAGGCGGTCAGCACGACGGTGGTCGCCCTGATCCTGGCGATGAAGGGCGCGGGTTACTGGGCGCTGGTGCTCGGCAGTCTCACCGGACGACTGGTCAGCACGGCACTCGCCCTGCTGTGGCATCGTCACCGGCTGGCCTGGCCGACCCCGCTGGCCTCGATCGCCGGGCCGGTGACCTATGGCTCACATGTGCTGGGCGCCGGCCTGGCCTGGTATGCCTTCCGGAACGCCGACCTGACCATCATCGGCAAGGTGCTGGGCAAGAATCCGCTCGGCGCTTACACCCTGGGCTGGAATCTGGCCAGCGTCCCGGTGGACCGGATCAGCCAGCTGCTGGGCCGCACCGCTCCTCCGGTCCTGGCCAAGGTCCAGACCGATCCGCCCGCGCTGCGACGCTACGTCCTCCTGTTGACCGAGGGTGTGGCCGCGCTGACCTTCCCGCTGGCCATCGGTCTGGCTCTGGTGGCGCCCAATTTCGTGGTGACGGTCCTGGGGGAAAAATGGCAGTTCGCGACGCGGGCGCTGCAGATTCTGGCGTTGTCTGCCTGCTTCCGCGCGATCCAGCCACTCCTCAATCTGGTGCTGCTGGCGACCGGCCAGTCCCGTCGCGCGATGGATGCCAATATCATCCAGGCCATCGTGCTCTCGGCCCTCTTCCTGGTCGGGGCACGCGGCGGGATCGAAGGGGTGGCCCTGGTCTGGCTGATCGGCTATCCGGTGGTCGCGGCTCTCTTCTACGTTCGACACGCTTTCGCGGTATGCGAGCTGGGCTACGGGCAGTACCTGCGATCGCTCTGGCCCGCGCTGAGTGGCTGTGTGGTGATGGCGCTCACGGTGCTGGCATTGCAGCGCCTGCTTCCGACCACCTGGCCGCTGGGTCTCGACCTCTGGCTGCAATGCGGCGTCGGAGCCCTGGCCTACGGCGCCGCGCTCCTCGCGTTTCACCGGTCTCGCGTGCGCACCTTCCTCTCGGCCGTCAAGCTGTTCTAGGGGAGAGCGGGAGATGAACTCCAGGCTGCGTTCGGTCGTGGTCGCCATCGGCGGTGCGCTGCGGGACTTCTGGATGATCCTCGGGATCACCCTGGTCTTTGCGGTCGTGCTGGAGACCTGTTATCGCGGGCAGGGGGCGCTCCGCAAGATGCTGAGCACGGCGTCGGCGCCCGCTCCAGTGCCTCATCCGTACGCCGACTCGGCATGGTACCCTGATCTCAAGGACGACATGGCCCGGAGCGACGCTCTGGCCTGGCGCTCCTACGTCTACTTCCGCCATCGCCCCTTCCGCGGCCACTACGTCACCGTGGACGACTCCGCTCACCGCCTCACGGTTCAACCGTCGTTCGATGGGCCGGGGGTCGCCCCGGTGTTCTTCTTCGGGGGCTCGACGATGTACGGAAGTTTCCAGCGCGATTCGATGACCATTCCCTCCTGTGTCGCGCGGCGCCTGGGCGCGTTGGGGAACCCGAGCCTCAGGTTCCGGATCACCAACTTCGGCGAGACCGGCTACATCTTCGCGCAGGAGGTGGTTGAGCTGGAGCTGGAGCTCCGCAACGGCGCCCGTCCGCGGGCGGTGGTGTTCTATGACGGGATCAACGACGTGATGGCAGCCCTCCAGAACGGCGCGCCGGGGATCCCGCAGAATGAGCGCAATCGGGCAGTAGATTTCGACATGGGTCGAGTGGTCTTCAACTGGCGGACTGATTTCCTCTCGGATCTCCAGGCCTGGGGTCGGCTGTTTGCGGTGGGCTTGAGGCGGTCACAGCTGCTGCAGCGCCTTCGCACCGTGCTGGCGGGCCCGCCGCCGGCCGGACCTGCGGCTCCTGAGCTGGCTCGCCAGCTGGTCGAGTCGTACGTCGGCACGGCTCAGCAGGTGGAGGCTCTCGCGAAGGCCTACGGATTCCAGACGCTGTACGTGTGGCAACCAGCCCTGCACGGCACCGGTAAGGCGCTGACGCCGTTCGAACAGCGATTGGTGTCGGGTATCGAGGGGGTTCCTTTCCAGCAGGAGCGCCGCGCCATCCACCGGGCGGTCCCTGCCATGCTCGACTCCGCGATGGCTCCGATCGCGGGGGCGCGCTTCGTCAACCTCTCGGGGCTGTTTACCGGCTACGCCGGCCCGGTCTTCGTGGACGACATCGGCCACACCACCGAGGCGGCGATTCCGCTCATCGTGAACGGCTTCTGGAAACCGCTCGGTGGACTACTGGGCTTCAAGGACCCAGGTGGGACGGCTCCGAGCTGCGGACCGCGGTGAGCGAGGAAGGCCGCTCTCCGATCAGCCTCTTCCAAGTGCCCGCCGAACCGCGTTCTTCCCCCGCTCGAATCCACTGACAATCTGCACCAGGTCACTCCGATCCTCGGGGTAGGTGAACCGCGGGATGGAGTAGACGGACGAGTCGGAGCGAGCCCGATCGGATACGTAGTCCGGAACGCTGGACACCGCTCCCACCAATCCCAGGCGCTGCACGGTCGCGATTTCCCGGGCGCCGAACGATCCCGGGTCGCCGTTGGGATAGCAGAAGATGGGGATCGCTGCATCGGTCTCCTGCTGCAGTCGCCACCAGGACTCCTCGATTTCTTCGCTCGAGGCCTGAGGGTCGGTCTGAGACAGGATCGGATGGGTGACCGTGTGGGGACCGTAGGTCACGCCGTGCCGCGCGCAGGTGCGGGCCTGGTCCCAGGTCATGGGCGCCATCCGGCCCGGTGCCTGGTCGGGGAGCTCGACCTCCAGTGCTGCGGCGATCCGGGCGATCAACTCGAGCTTGCGTCGCTCAGGAATCCGCTTCATCCGCTCGACGATCTGGTCGATGGCCTGGCCTCGCTCGGCCCCGGTCTGCCACTGGTAGCGCCAGCGGCCATCCTCCGTCTCGAGGGTAAGTTCGCTCCTCGAGGCGGTCGCCAACGCCCAAGTCACGCGATCCCACCAGTTCCAACAACGCCGATCGAGAAAGCCGGTGATGATGAACACCGTCACGGGACAGTCATACTCGGCAAAGACCGGAGCTCCCACCCGCACGAAGTCGGCATAGCCGTCGTCCACCGTGAAGGCCACCGTGCGGGGGGGCAGCGGCTCGCCGGCCGTCAGGCGGCGAAACACTTCGGCCAGGGGGGTGAGGTGATAGTGACGTTCTCTCAACCAGGCCAGGTGAGCGGCCAGGCGGTCGGGTGCGTGTCCCGGATTGCCGGCTTCGGGATCCGCGAAGCGATGCAGCATGAAGATGGTCGCCGGGGCTCCGGCCAGCGCCTCGACCACGGGGAGGATCGGCGGGCTGGTCACCGCCTGAAGCAGGATCCGCCGCATCATCCCCGGACCTCACCCTCGGCTCCGACGACGGCGGCATAGAACCTCCGGGTCGAGTCCGCCAGGCGCACATAGCATCGGCGCACCTGGGCAGCGTCCTCCATGTAGGGGTCGGGAATGACCGTCGCGGACAGCGTCGAGACCTCGTCGAAGGCTCCCAGAAGTACGACTTTGCTGCTCGCGCCCGGATAGCCCGTCAGCAACTCGGCCTCATTGAGCAGGTCCATGACGGCGATGATGTCGGCTTCTGCGACCAGCTCCTTGCTGAGCGGCTGAGCGCGGTGCGAGGCCAGGCTCACGTCGAATCCTGCCGCCTCGGTCACGGCGCGAGGGTCGGCGGGGCGCCCGGCAACGGCGCGAGTCCCCGCCGAACGAACCGTGAAGGCGGGCTGCCTCTCGGCTGCGGCGCGACGGAACAGCGCTTCGGCCATGGGGCTGCGGATGATATTGCCGTGACAGACGAAGAGAATCGTGGGAGCCGCGGGAAGAGTGGGGGGTAGCCGGTCCCGGCGAAGGCCCGCGCTACGAGCGACCCAGACGCGGAGATAGGAAAGGCGCGCGTTTCCCCGCAGCCAGGAGAGCTCCCGGAGCCGGGCCACGAAGGCGTCGGGAAGCCAGCGAAGGAGAATGCGCATCGATGGGTACGGGTCACCGTTGCCAGTCGGCGCGACGGCGCTGCCGGAAGTTAGGGCCGTCTGCGAAGGGCTCCAAACGCCAGCGAGTGCCCGGGCTCGCCGGATCTGGGAACTCGCTGCATCAGGTCCTGGACGATGGCCGGCTCTACGACCCGCTCCAGTACATCATGCCCGGCCGGGGTCAGATGGGTGTCGACCTTGCCGTAGAGCGGCTGTCCGTTCTTGCTCGCCGCTTTGAGGGCCGGCGTCGCATCGATCACGTTGAGGTGGTGAAATCGGAGATACGCGGAGAAGAGTCGGCTGGGTTGGTCGATGTCGACCGCGCTGGAATCGACGCCGGTGCCTTTGAGATACTGTTGCAGCATGTCGGGGTAGACCTGTGTGGCGTCCGGCACCAGCACGAACAGGGCGGCCGCCCCGTGCGCCGCCGCGGCCTGTGCGATCGAGTCGCAGAGCATAGCCGTGATGCTCCACCAGGGCTTGGCCGCGGTGCTCCGGCGAATCTCCAGCGGAAGTTCGGCCCCGCTCAGCTTGAGCCGCATCAACAGCACCTTGGATTGGTGCTTGAGCAGAGTGAACAGCTGAGACCGCACCTCCAGCCAGTCGTTGACGGGATAGAACACGGCGTCTACCAGCTCGGAGAACCCCAGGTTCCTGGGCAGGCGGAAATGGTGTACTTCGGCCGGAGCGCGAGGCGGGTTCGGCCCCGGCTTCCAGGTCACCAGGTCGTTGCCCATGAAGATGGCGGTCACGACCAGGTCGACGGGCTCCCGCTTGAGCGACTCCCGGCCCTGGATCAGGTACTCGTTGGGACTCCATCCTCCCACGCCGGTGTTCCGCACCGCCACCGTGGTCCCGATCTGCAGGGGCAGCCGGGCCTCGAGCAGTCCCGCGAGACTCTGCTCGTACTCGACCTGCAGCGCTTCCACGAACGAATCGCCCAATAGAAGAATGGTCCGATTCCCGTCCTTCCGTCCGGCCGCGCCGATGCGATACCCATCCTGGTCGGTGTAGACGTGGACCAGCCCCTCCCCGGTGTTGATGGTTCCGCGCACGTTGGCTCGGTGGGTCCAGCCGACTCCCGCCACCGCTTGCCAGAGATCGGGGCGCTTGATGATCAGCTGCTGTGGGCGGAGCAGGCGAACGGCGAGTTCAGCCAGAAGCAGGGCGATAACGAGCGAGACCGCCATCAAGGTGGCGGTCAGCAACATTCGGGAGAGGCGGGACTTGAGCGTCGACGGCGCCGGCGCCGATTCCGAGGGGGATGTCAATCGCGGACCTTGAACACGGTGGCCCCCGGCGTGACAAAGACGCTGTCGCAGCAGGCCGAGAAGGCGGCGGCCTCGTCCTCGGGCGTCACACCCGATCGCCTGACGTAGCCTCCCCACTCCTGCCGGTCGAAGAGGACCCAATTCACCGACGGTGTGCCGTGAACCTTGTCGAGGGCGGGCAGGTAGGGGGGCTGGAACTTGAAGAACGCAACCGGCTGAGCCTCCAGCTGCATGAGGATCATGGGTGCCGCCGCGACCACGTCGGTCTTCTTGCTGTGGGCCTGGAGCCAGGCGACCGCCTCACCGGCCGGGTCAGCGGTAGTAGCCTTGACGCCCAGGAGTCGCACGCTGCCGTAGAGGACCTGGCCCAGCAGACAGAGACCCGGCCATCCGAAACGCACCTGCCCGATCCCTATGGTAGGAGCTCCGGACTTGAGCCCCGACAACAGCCAGACGGTCAGAAATGCTGAAGCGGGGAGCAGCACGACCAGGTGGTTGTCGAGCACCAGCGCTTGGAGAAAGAGGAACGACGATCCGGCCAGCAGCCAGAAGGCCATCGTCGTCTGCCGGCGACCGATCAGCGCCTTCAACATGCCCGCCAGCCCGAAGGCGAAGAGCAGGGGCTCGTCGTAGGTCATCTGTTGCAGCGTGTTGAATGCCGTGACCGGATCCAGGCCGAATCGGCCGATGCCGATGAAGAATCGGTGGCGCTTCACCACCTCGAGGGTCAGCGTGGGAAACCAGCCGCTGGCGAAGGTCACCGGATCGGAGAGATAAAGCCCGGCGAAGACGGCGGCGGCCAGGGCGACACCCACGGCCAGGGCGAGCCATCGGGTCCTCCGTGCCGCCGGTGCCTCTCCCGGCTGCTCCCAGAGGCTTGCCACCACCAACGCAGGGGGGAGGAAGATGGCGCTCATCTTGGTCAACAGCAGTCCCGCGGTGCAGAGCGCGATCCCGATCAGGTTACCGGTGGTCGCCGGGCGAAGATAGAACCAGACCACCGCCAGCATGCCGAAGATCTGGAACGTTTCCATCAACGCTCGGCGATCGAGGTTGACCCCCTGATAGCTGGTGCCCAGGACCATCATCCCCCAGAAGGCCGCGGTGCGATCGAGGCCGGCCCGTCTCGCGATCGCGTAGAACAGGACCAGGCCGCCCAATCCCACGACTGAAGAGGTGAGTCGTGCGACCTGGAGAGTGGGACCGAACAGCTTGAAGGGGATGGCGAGGAGCCAGTGATAGCCGGGGGCTACGTAGTAGTCAGGAGTCCGGAAGCCCTGGGTGACCCAGAGGCGAACGCTGAAGGGCCAGCCTCCTTCGTCGGCCACGGGCGCGGGAAACCCGTTCATCCCGAGCCGAAGGAAAAGCACGAGGAGAAGACCGAGGGCCGCCGCAACCAATACCGGCGTGCCGATCGATCCTGCCGCTGTCTCCCGCGCCTGTGAGCTGGGTCGGGTCATCCGGTCGCCTTGGCCACGTCGTCGCTCGACCCGCCTTCGACCCGCAGGGCGGGGTCGCGGCGAAGCTCATCCAGGCATTCTGGATTCTTGAGCGCCCCGAGGTTCACTACCTCCTTGCCATTCAGCACATCCCGGGCCGCCCGTTCCGAACGTTTCCCGCTATGGGTGGTCGGAAGCGCGGAAACCTGGGCGATGACGCTCGGCACGTGATTGGAGGACGCCCGCTGGCTCAGCTCCTTCTTGATCTTGAGCGTGAGGGGCCGGTCCAGCGTAGTCCCCGGGGCCAGGACCACCAGCAGCACCAGGCGACTCCCGCCCGGCTCGCGCGGCGCGGTCTGCTCCACCGCCATGGCTTCGAGCACCCCCGGTATCCCCAGGACGATCTGGTAGATCTCTGCCGGCCCGATACGGACCCCGCGTACGTTGAGGGTGCCGTCGGAGCGCCCCAGGATGCGAGCGGTGCCTCGATCGGTCAGTTGCAGGAAATCCCCGTGGGTCCACATCCCCGGATACTGGGAGAAATAGGCCTCGTGGAAGCGGCTGCCTCCCGGGTCGCCGAAGAGTCCCAGCGGGCGGGAAGGGAACGGCTTCCGGCAGACCAGCTCTCCAGTGCCCGTGCGAGCGGCGCCGTCGGCCGTCATGGCCTGCACGTCGAGTCCCAGGCTCACGCACTGACTCTCCCCCCGATAGACCGGCAGGTTCGGATTGCCCAGCACGAAGCAACCGATGATGTCGGTACCGCCGGATATCGATTGGATCGACACCCCGGGCTTCAGATGGTCGAGAATCCAGTCGTATTGGCTGTCCCAGAGGATGGAGCCGGTCGACTGGATGGCGCGGAGCCGCGGCATCGGAGCGGTTTCCCTGGGTTCCAGTCCGGCGTCCTTGCAGTACTGGAGATAAGCCGCGCTGGTCCCGAAGACCGTGACCCCCTCCCGGGCCATGATCTTGAGCAGCGCGTCCGGCTCCGGGAACGAGACCGATCCGTCGTAGAGCACGATCTCGGTGCCGGAGGCGAGGGCCGAGACCAGCCAGTTCCACATCATCCAGCCGCACGAGGTGTGGAAGTAGAGCTTGTCGGCCGGTCCCAGGTCGGAGTGGAGCCGATGCTCCTTCAGGTGCTCGAGCAGGGTCCCGCCGGCGCCGTGGACGATGCACTTGGGCGCTCCGGTGGTTCCCGACGAGAACAGAATGAACAAGGGGTGATTGAAACCGAACCGGCGCCAGGAAGGATCCGTCGGTGCCGTCGCCGTCTCCATCAACTGATCCAGCGTCTCGAACGGCACCGTGGGCGGCGCCACCCCC
>Ga0335083_10008792_pt1 | contig 12314 bp, 11 predicted proteins | sample Lox_Sample_42_FD_206716 | JGI IMG/M metagenome (GOLD analysis project Ga0335083, IMG submission 206716) | Soil microbial communities from Loxahatchee National Wildlife Refuge, Florida, United States - Lox_Sample_4.2 | ecosystem: Environmental > Terrestrial > Soil > Wetlands | place: USA... | reverse complement strand
ACGAACAAGGTCCACCCGATCGCGCATCACGGCACTTACTATTCGGTAGCCGGTCCCTTGAACGTGCCGCGCTCACCACAGGGACGGCCAGTCACGGTCCAAGCCGGCGGATCGAGCGACGGCCGCGACTTCGCGGCCAGCCATGCCGAGGCCGTCTTCACGCTCGCTCAGACCATCGATGAAGGCGTCGCCTACGCGCGCGACCTGCGGGCACGAGCCGCGGCTTACGGGCGGCCCGACGATTCCATCGTCATCCTGCCTGGCCTTACGACCGTCATCGGCAGCACCGAGGCCGAGGCGAAGCGGCGGCAGGACGAGCTCTGGGAGTTGGTCCCGATCGAATACTCTCTCGCGCGCCTCGCCAGCACGCTGCAGGTCGACCCGGCCCTGCTTGAACTCGACAAGCCGCTGCCCGATCCGCTTCCGCTGCCGGCCAACGCCAATCACACCATGTTCCACGGAACGGTCAATCTGGCTCGCCGCGGCAATCTCACCGTAAGAGAGCTGCTGCGGGCGCTCGGCGGCGGCGTCGGGCATCGCATCATCGTCGGCACGCCCGAGCAGATTGCGGACGATATCGAGGCCTGGTTCAAAGCCGGCGCTGCCGACGGATTCAACCTGATGCCGGACGTTCTTCCGTCCGGTCTCGAGGTCTTCGTCGACGCGGTCGTGCCGATCCTGCAGAAGCGCGGCCTGTTCCGCAAAGAGTATGGCGGCACGACCCTGCGCGACCATTTTGGTTTGCCGAAACCGCCAAGCCGCTTTGCCAAATCGGTGCCGGCAGCGGCAAGCGCCTAAGGAGCGACCTCCCGCGAACTCATCAACGATGCGGCCCGGCGCTCCGACGGATTGCCCGCCTGTGCCTGCCGCACGCGCGGAATCACCTCATGCGCAAAGCGCCGCATCTCCGCTTCGAACGGCTGGAACTGCAGCATGAATAGCTCGATCCCGGCCGCATGAAACGCGCGAACGCGCGCCGCGACTTCATCATAGCTGCCGACCAGCCCCGCGGCGGTGCCGCCGTTCGAGCCGACCCGCGCCGATTTTTGCATCGTCTGCATCATCACGACCTTGGGATCGGTGTTCTGCCTCTGGATCGCGCGCATCGGCGCATCCTTGGCAGCGAGGCTCAGCAACCGCTCATAGGCGGCCTGCGCCGCCTCATTGGTGTCGCGCGCGATGACGAAGGCGGACAGCCCAAACCGCAGCGGCGGGCCGATGCGGGGCCGCTTGGCGACGTCAGCGATCAGGGCGGCCACGTCCTGAAGCGGCTGACCATTGATGAACCAGACATCGCCGTGATCGGCGACGAGCGCCCGCGCAGGCTCGGATTCGCCGCCGAGATAGATCAAAGCTCGCGGCCGGTAGAGGCCCGCGGGATGCAGCGCATAGTCTCGGACATCGAAATGCGTCCCCTTGTAGGTCAGCCGTCCGCCCTGCATCAGGCGAGAGACGACGAAGATCCACTCTCGGCCATAGGCATAGCGCTCATCATGCTCGGGAAAGCCGATGCCGGCCTTGTCAAGCTCTGGCCGATTCCAGGCATTGACCAGATTGATCGCAAAGCGGCCGCGGCTGATGGCCTCAATCCCGAGCGCCATCTTCGCCAGCACCACGGGATGATAGAGATACGGCTTGATCGCGGTGATGATCTCGATCCGGCTGGTCAGCGCCGCGATTCCCGCCGCCGCACTCCAGGCTTCGAGCTGATCCAGGTCCTCCTGGTGCGGATTGATGGTGTGCTGCGCGATCAGCGTGGAGTCGTAGCCGAGCTCCTCGGCGGCAAGCACCAGATCCCTGTTGCGCTCCCATGACGCGTCATATGGCTCTTCGGGATCTTGATGCGCGGCCCGTGGACCGTGCACGACGGCCCAAACGCCGAAGCGAAGATTGGTTGTCGTCATTGGTGCTCTCTCGGAAATGTTGGTGTCGTCGCGTGCGGTGAAAGCAGCACGTTCTCGCCAACGCCGCACGAAACTTCAAGCGCTCGCGGATCAAAAGATATTCTTTGCTTCTCGGCACCTGCAAGGAAATCAGAAAACTCTCCGGCCGATAACAATTGGAAAACGGCTCTATTTCTGTTCACGCAAATTCGTGGGACAGTTTGCTGCATGGGGTGTGAGCCCATGTCGTGCGGCGGCGCGCAGACGACGCCCCGCTGCTGCTCACCTTCTGTGAAGCAGGCCACGCCCCGGCGGGGCCGCTTGCGCCGACAAGCAGGGACCAACTCGTCTTGAGCAACATTGAACAAGCAGCGGCCGATTTTGACGAGCTCCAGCGCTCCGATGCTCGGGCTTCGCGGCCGCGCAGCGCAGCGCCAAAGATTGGCAAGCGCGGGCTGCAACTCCTCTCCTGGCTCGCGCCGATCCTTATCGCCGCGATCTGGGAATTGCTCGCGCAGGCCGGATGGCTGTCGCCGCAGGTCCTTCCCGCTCCGAGCAAGGTCATCAAGACGGCCGTCAAGCTTGCGACATCGGGAGGCCTCTTGAACGATCTGGGCGTGAGCTTGCTGCGAGCCATCGCCGGCTTTGTCATTGGCGGCAGCATCGGCTTCACACTCGGCGTTCTCGTGGGCTTCTCGCGCATCGCAGAAGCCGCGATCGACCGCTCGGTCCAGATGATCCGCGCGATTCCCTTCCTTGCCGTCCTGCCGCTGGTGATCGTATGGCTCGGCGTCGGCGAGGCTGAAAAGATCTTTCTGGTCGCGCTTGGCGTCACCTTTCCGATCTACATCAACACCACCCTGGGGATCCGGCAGGTCGACCCGAAGCTGATCGAGCTCGGACGGGTCCAGGGGCTCGGCCCCTTGCAGCTGATCCGTCGCATCGTCCTCCCCGGCGCCCTGCCGTCGATCCTGACCGGCGTCCGCTATGCCCTGGCCACCGCATGGCTGGCGCTGGTCGTTGCCGAAACCATCGGCGCGCAATCCGGCATCGGTTTCCTTGCCATGGATGCTCGCGAGTTCCTGCGCACCGACGTAATTGTCCTGACCATCGTGATCTACGCCCTTATCGGCGTCGCTGCCGATGGGATTGCGCGCTTTCTGGAGAGGCGGCTGCTCGCCTGGCATCCTAACTATGGAGGCGGGCGGTGACACTGCACGTCTCGCCACCGCTCGCCTCTCCCGCAAGCGCCACGCCGGCGGTGGTGGTGAGCAATCTCCGCCGAGCCTATGGCGAGCGCATCGTTATTGCAGGCCTCAATCTGCGCATCGCGCGCGGCGAGTTCGTCGCGTTATTGGGTGAGAGCGGATGCGGCAAGACCACGCTGCTCCGGGCCCTTGCCGGGCTCGATCCGATCCAGGGCGGGCGCATTCTGGCGCCGCGCCGTCCGGCCGTCGTGTTCCAGGAGCACCGCCTGCTGCCCTGGGACAACCTCTGGCGCAACGTTGCCCTCGGCCTCGTGGCGCCGGATGCGCGTGAACGGGCAGCCGCCGCGCTCGCCGAGGTCGGGCTCGGCGATCGGCTGGACGACTTGCCGCGCAATCTCTCCGGCGGACAGGCACAGCGGGTAGCGCTCGCCCGCGCCTTGGTGCAGCAGCCCGAGCTTCTGCTGCTCGACGAGCCGTTTGCTGCGCTCGACGCGCTGACCCGCATCCGCATGCACGATCTCGTCCGCGAGCTCGTCGCCAGGCATCGGCCCGGTGTTCTCCTGGTGACGCATGACGTGGACGAGGCGATCGCCCTTGCCGATCGTATCCTGGTGATGCGCGACGGCGCCATCGCCTTCGAGCACAGCGTCACGAGCACCACCGCGATCTCACGCGCCGAACTTCTCGCCGAGCTCGGCGTACGTTCCTCTCGGGCACCCGCTTAATTTCGGAAGGACCTTGCCGATGTCTCGCTTCCCGTTCCTAAACCCCTCCCGGCGCGGCTTCCTCAGTGGCGCCGCTTTCGGCATCGGCGCCCTTGCCGGGATCGATTTCAGCGAGAGCGCATGGTCGGCCACCGGGCGCACCACCGACACCGTGCGGCTGACCTGGGGCCTCAGCGGCCTCAACCTGATCGCAAAAGAGCGCGGCGAATTTGAGAAGGCGCTCGCCAAGGACGGTATCAAGGTCGAGTGGCTCGGACCGTTCCCAAACCATGCGCCGACACTGCAGGCCGTTACCGGCGGCAGCGCCGATTTCTCCTTCGGCGGCAGCACGACCCCCGCATTGGCCGCGATCATCGCCGGCTCGCCGCTCGTTTTTACCCAGTTCGTCGTCTATGAGCCGCGTACTACGGCGATTATCGCCAGGGACGACTCCGGCATCAACAAGGTCGAGGACCTCGTCGGCAAGTCGGTGGCGGTGAACCGCTCGGGGCTTGGCGAGTTCCTGCTGGTGGCAGCACTCGAGAAGCACAAGGTCGATCGCTCCTCCGTGAAGTTCGTCTATCTCAATCCGCCGGACGCGGCGCCCGCATTGGCCGCGGGGAAGGTCGATGCCTGGTCGATGTGGAGTCCCGGCGTCGACATCGCCCGCATCGAATACAAGGCGCACGACATCTTCCTGGAGGGGCGCGATCTGGAATTTCAGATCGACTACACCTCCTACCTGACCACCCGCAAATTCGCGACCGACAATCCCGCGCTGGTGCGCGCCGTCAATGACGCGTTCCGCGCCGAGGGCAAATGGATTTCGGAGAACAGCAAGGAAGCCGAATATATCGCGCAGAGGGCCGGCAAATACAGCGACCAGGTGCGCGACCAGTTCATCGCAATGAACCGCCAATACCGCTACTTCGCGGTGAATGACGAGCAGTTCCTGGCCGAGTTGCAGCGGGCCGCTGACTGGCTGGTGGCGCGCAAGGTGCTGCCCGAACCGGTCAAGGTCACCGATCACCTGGCGCAGCTTTGATCAGAGCCGCCGCAACCAACCGGCGTCGCCCAACACCATCCATCGGGGTCAACCATGAACAAGCCCGTCTCGAGCCTCAACCTGGCATCCTCACAGCCGCTCGGTCTTCATTCCCCCGAACTCGACGCTCTGCTGAAGCAGATCGCCGAAGGCGAGAGCGAGCGTGAGCGCGAACGCATTCTTCCGCACCCGATCATCGATCTCATCCGCAAGGCCCGGCTCGGCGCGCTCAGGCTTCCGATCTCGGCCGGCGGCGGCGGCAGTTCGATCCGCGAGCTGTTCGAGGTCGTCATCCGCCTGGGCGAGGCTGACGCCAACGTCGCGCATATCCTGAGAAACCATTTCAGCGTCGTCGAGCGGCTGGTTCGCACTCCGCGAGACGAGCAGGCCCGACAATGGCAGCAGGCCGTTGCCGATGGCGCCATCATCGGGCTGGCGACGACAGAGCTGGAGAGTCCGAAGGTCGGCGACGTCGCGCCGAACACCGTCGTCACGCCCGACGGCGAGGACTACCTCTTGAATGGCACCAAATATTACTCGACCGGGACGCTGTATTCAGACTACGTCCTGGTCCGCGTCGCCGATCCCGCCGGCAGGACGGGCGCAACACTCATCCCGATCTATCGCGAAGGCATCGAGCTGATCGACGATTGGGACGGGCTGGGCCAGCGCCTGACGGCGACCGGGACCACGCATTTCCGCGACGTCCGGGTCAAGCGCCAGGAGATCGTCTTCGACGCGCCCGACGTCGGATACGGGGTGCCGTATTCGAACACGTTTGCTCAGCTCTTCTTGACCGCGGTGGTCGCAGGCATCGCGCGGGCGACCTTGCGCGATGCCACTGCGCTGGTCCGCTCGCGCAAGCGGACTTTCTACTACGCTCCGAGCGAAATTCCGACCGACGATCCGCTCCTGCAGCAGACCATCGGTCAGATTGCGAGCGGCGCGTTTGCGGCCGAGACGGTCGTGCTGGCCGCGGCTACAGCGCTCGATGGAGCGACGGAGGCGTTCGACGCTGGCGCGCCTAATGCCACCGAAGCGGCGCACCAGGCGGCGCTTTTGTCAGCCAAGGCCAAGATCATTACCGACGATCTTGCCATTCGCGGCGGTAGTCTCTTGTTCGACGTCGGTGGCGCATCCGCCACCAAGAAGGCCACCAATTTCGATCGCCATTGGCGCAACGCGAGGACCTTGTCGTCGCACAATCCGACCACCTTCAAGGCGCGATCGATCGGCCAGTTTGAAATCAGCGGCACGCCGCTGCCGGCCAAGGGCTTCTTCTGATGAAGCGAGAACCAAAATTCTGAACAATCCGCACCAGGGGTGCGACGGGAGAGGCAGATGAGCAAGCCCGACCTTCATCTTGTCACCGCAAGCGATGAAATCGAACGCCAATTCCGGTCGATCATGCGTCGCCTGCCCGGCGGGGTCAGTATCATCACGGCCGGCCGTGGCGATGAAATTTCGGGAATGACGGTAACCTCCCTGACCTCGCTCAGTGCGACCCCTCCCCGGCTCCTGGTCAGTATCAACCGGCAGGCATCCTGCTTCGCCCTGATCGAGCGTCATCGGGTGTTCGGGGTCAATATCCTGGGCTCCGACCAGCACGAGCTTGCGGGCCGCTTCAGCAACAGCCGGTTGAAAGGCGGACAGCGCTTCGACGGCATCGAGTGGTCGTCAGGCCATTCCGGCGTGCCGCTGCTCGGGCATTCGCTTGCCAGCGTCGAGTGCCAGGTCGAGGAGATCATCGAACGCCATTCGCATGGCATCGTGGTCGGCAGCCTGCTCGGCTTTGACCTTTCGCATCGCCTGTCAGGCCTTGTCTATTGGAACGGCCAGTACGTCGAACTCGACCGAGATCCCGATCTGGACCGTCTGGCCGAGGTCAGCATTCCGCTGACACATGTGCGGTGATGGTGCGCAATCGAGGCGAGATCAGCGGGGCAGCCGAGCATGAAGCGTGAAACTCCAACAGATTCCGAAATCGTCGCCGACGGCCTGGCGACGAAGCGCTGGCAGCTTGACCGGATCGTTGCCGAACTGCGGATTTCGCGCGAAGAGACCCATAGCATCCGGCGCGACGGGGAAGCGCGACGCGCACCATCACGGGAGGCGCTGGAGAATATCCTGAACAGCCTCACCGAGGCATTGTTTCCCCGTCACTACGGCCAATTTGACCTGGACGGCGAGAACATCGACTATTTCGTCGGCAACCGGCTGAGCACGGGGCTTGATTCGCTGAGCGAACAGATCCACCGCGGCGCCTTGTTCGTCGGCGACGAATTGCTCCCTGGATTCCGCCGCGAGGACGCCGTCGAACTGACCCGCACCTTCGGCCTGCAACTGCCCGGTGTGCGGGGGCTGCTGATCAGCGACCTGCGTGCCGCCTTTGTCGGTGACCCCGCCGCCAGAAACTATCCCGAAATCCTGATCGGCTATCCCGGCATGACCGCGATCATCCATCATCGCCTCGCCCATCTGCTCCATCGCCAGGGGGCGCGGCTGGTGGCGCGGCTAATGGCCGAGATTGCGCATGCCAGGACCGGCATCGATATTCATCCGGGCGCCAGCATCGGCTCCGGCTTCTTCATTGACCATGGCACAGGCGTCGTGATCGGCGAGACCGCCGTGATCGGCGACAATGTGCGGATCTACCAGGCCGTCACGCTTGGCGCGCGGCATTTTCCGACCGATGACGAAGGCAATCTGATCAAGGGCGATGCCCGCCATCCGGTGGTCGAGGACGAAGTCGTCATCTACGCTGGCGCCACCATCCTCGGCCGCATCACCATCGGCCGCGGCTCGACCATCGGCGGCAATGTCTGGCTGACGCAGGACGTGCCGCCAAACAGCATCGTGACTCAGGCCACCGCGCGCAACAAGCCAGTCGCATCCTGATAAGCGCTTGCTAAGCTGACACCGGCGCCTTCCAGCGCATGAAATGCCGCTCGATCGCCTCGAGAACGGCATTGAACATAAGGCCAATGACGGTGATCCCGAGGATGCCGAAATACATCTGCGGGATCAGAAAGCTGTATTGGCTGTAGATAATCAGATAGCCGAGGCCGGCCTTGGCGCCGACCATTTCGGAGGCGACAAGCACCAGCATGGCCGCAGCGCTGGCGAGCCGTATCCCGACGAAGATCGTCGGCAGTGCGGCCGGCAGGATCACCTTGCGGAACAGCTGCTGTGGCGTCGCGCCCATCGTCCGCGCCGATTTAATCAGCAGCGGATCGACCTGCCTGACGCCGGCTATGGTGTTGAGCAGCAATGGCCAGGCGCAACTGTAGACGACCATGGTGATCTTCGACAGCTCGCCAATCCCGAGCAGCAGGATGAACACGGGCAACAGCGCAAGCGGCGCGGTGTTGCGGCAAATTTCGATGGTCTGGTTGAGCAGATCGCCAAGCCGGGCATACCAGCCGACGGCAAGCCCGAGCGGCACCACGATCGCAACCGAGATCAGAAACCCGCTCAACGCCCGCAAGAGGCTCGCGGCGACGTCGTCATAGAGCTCGCCACTCTGCGCCAGTTGCCAGCCCGCTTTCAGGACTTCGGAGAACGGCGGCAAGAACGTCTGGTCGACCAACGCGAGCCGTGGCGCGGCCTCCCAAAGTGCCAGCAAAGCGAGCAGCAGCAGCGAACGCTGTCCGAAAGCCGCCAACCGACGGGCGATTCCGCGCAGAACCCTTGCACTCAGGATCGGATTGTCCCGCCCAGTTCGCGCCGCCGAACGCCCTTGCGCAAGCTCCAGCAGCGTCAGCATCTCCAAGCTAGACATGCGCAAACTCCCTTGTCGCCAGCGGCTCGCCGGCGTTGCCGGCCAACTGTCCCTCCTGGGCCTTCAGCACTTCCTCTCGCAACAACGACCAGACCTCGTGCCGGATACGGCCGAACGCCGGCAGCGATCGCACGTCCTCCGTCTCGCTGCGAAGATCTTCCGGCACGGAGACGACCTGCTTGATGCGCCCCGGACGCGAGGTCATGATCGCGACGCGCTGGCCGAGGACGACGGCCTCGTCGATCCCGTGGGTGATGAAGACGATGGTCTTCCCCGTGGTGCGCCAGATCCGCAACAGCTCGCCCTGCAGCGTCTCACGCGTCTGGGCGTCGAGCGCGGCAAACGGCTCGTCCATCAGCAGGACCTCGGGATTGTAGGCCAGGCTACGCGCGATCGCGACGCGCTGCTTCATCCCACCCGACAGCTCATGCGGATAGCGGTCGGCAAAGGCCGACAGGCCGACCAGGTCAAGGTGATGCAGCGCCAGCTCGCGACGCTGCTTCGCCCTGAGCCCTGCGATGTCGAGCCCGAACTCGACATTCTGTGCCGCGGTTCGCCACGGGAACAGCGCATATTGCTGAAACACGATACCGCGGTCGCGCGCCGGGCCCGCAATCGGCCGTCCGTCGAGCAGGATCCGTCCGCCGGTCGGCTGTGTCAATCCGCCGAGCAGGTCGAGCAAGGTCGACTTGCCGCAACCGCTGGGACCGACGAGCGCCAGGAACTCGCCGGATCGAACGTCGAGCGTGACGTCCTCTAGTGCCGTGAACTGGCGCGCAGGACCGCCATTGTCGCCGCGGACGACAAAATCCTTCCGGACCTGTTGGAAGCTGATCTTGATTACACTCATTTGGCGTCCGCCGTCTTGCCTGCGCGGTAGAAATTCAAGTCGTTGGTATAGATGTCGGACGGCTTGAGCTGATCGGGCTTGAGCAGCCCGTCCTTCACCAGCCAGTCGATCCACACCTGCACCTCCGCATCGGAGATCACGCCGCCCTTGCTCGCAACGCCCGTGCTTTTCCAATACTTGATCGGAGACGCGTCCTCGTTCCGCTTGCGCTCGGCAATGATCCGCTCGAACCGCGCACGCACGTCCTCCGGCGGCGTGGTCTGCGCCCAGACGATGGCACGCGAGATTCCCTCGATCAGCTTCCGCGCCGTGTTGGGATTGTCCTTGATGAATTTTTCCCGGAGCACATACGAACCGCCGGTGAAATTGCCGAACAGGTCGGTATCGGCGAACAGCCTGCGGAGGCCGCCGCGCTCCAGCGCCTTGTCACGCAGGATGCCGCTCAGCGTCGTGACGTCGACCGATCCCTGGCGCAGCGCCTGCTCACCGGTCACCGGCGGGACCGCCACCAACGTGACCTGCTTCGCCTCCGCAGCGCTGACGCCATTGCGGGCCAGATACTCGCGGAGCACAAATTCCAGATGCGCTCCGAGCGTATTGACCGCAACCTTCTTGCCGATCAGGTCGCGCGCGGACCTGATTGGGCTGTCCTCCTTGACGTAGTAGCCGTTATAGGTTTCGTCATCGGACCCGTAATAGCCGACCACCGCCTTGATCGGGGCTTTCGCTGCGATCAGCTTGATGATCGCGCCGTAGAATGCGCCGCCAATGTCAATATCACCCGTGACGACGGTCTGAATGTCCTGGGGACCGCTGATCGTGTTGCCGACCCATTTCAGCTTGAGGGGCGCCAGATAGCCGAGATCCTCGGCAAGCTCCGGAAACGTCACCTGCCCGGTCCAGCCCTGGTAGCGGATCTCGGTCTTTTCCAGTGGCGGCTCGGCCGCCGCGATTTGGCCAAAGAGGCAGGCCGCAACTGTCATGGTTGCCGACAGGCACCAGGCCGCCTTAGCGCCCCTTGCCGCGATTGATGCAATCAGTGAACGCCGAGTCCGAAGCGAGGTCTGCATTGGATGCGATCCTTTACGCGAGCTAGGCGGCCTTGGCGGGCGACTGCTTGGTGGCTTTGATCCGCGTCACGCTGTGCCGGCCGTCGACACTGACCGGAACTTCGCCATCGATAGTGGCACGGCGAACAATGCGATGCTGATCGCCATAGTCATTCACGGCATAATGCTGTGTGGCACGGTTGTCCCAGATCGCGACATCGCCCTCCTTCCAGTTCCAACGAACGGTGTTCTCCGGGGCGGTGATATGCGACTGGAACAGATCGAACAGCCTCTGGCCGTCATATTTCGGGATGCCGACGAAGCGTTGCACGAAATTGCCGAGCACCAGCGTGCGCTCGCCGGTCTCGGGGTGAACGCGCACCACTGGATGCTCGGTCTCGTAGATCGTCCCGGTGAAGACCTCGTCAAAATGCTTCCGGTCAGCCTCGCTGGCACGAGTCTTCACCGCATAGTCATAGGCGTTGCTGTGAACGGCCCAGAGTTCGTCGGCAAGCCGCTGCAGCGGCGGCGGCAGATCGAGAAAGGCAGCCGCGGTGTTCGACCAGACCGTGTCGCCGCCGAATGGCGGGATCACGACGCCGCGCAACACCGAAATCTTCGGATAGGCATCCACGAACGTCACGTCGGTGTGCCACTGGTCGGCACGCCCACCGCCGCGTGCTGAATCAAGCTCAAGGATCGACGCTGTCCCCTTGGTCGCTCCGACGGTCGGATGCGGCACCAGCCTTCCCAGCCGATGGGCAAAACGCTCCTGCCCGGAATCATCGAGATGCCCCTGGTCGCGAAAAAAGATGGCCTTGTGCTCGAGCAGCAGGCTGTTGATGGCAGCGATCGTCTGGTCCGGCAAATCGCCCGACAGCTTGACGTTCCTGATCTCGGCACCGATGCGCGCCGCGCGTTTGACGACATCGGCGCGCGGGATGACATTGTCGATCAAAGCGGTAGAGGTCATGATGATGCTCTCCAAAAGATGTTATTCGGCAGCGACATAAAGAGGTGAAACGCTAGACGGCGGGCCCACAGAGCGATTCGAAAACTCCGCGGAGATCGGCCCGTTGATGCGCTCCTGATCGGTGGCGTCGATTGCTCTTACGCATGCCTGCAAATCGTAAGTGCAAATGGATTGCAGTCAATGAAATGAAATCAGTGTTGTTTTCTGGGACAAACAACAATCTCGCTGTCGACCATGCGCCGGCTAAAACATTTGCAACGATGATACTGCTTCCGCGGCAGTTTGTAGGCAAAACAGGCGAGCATAAGAGCCGCCCCGTGCCGCTGATCTCGGCCTGTCCGAGCCTCATCTACGATCAATGGCCTGTTCGCTAGGTTCATGCTCGCTTCCGCGACAACAACGCAAATTCATTTCATCGACAGCGCCAGCTGCAGCGACGTAGAGTCAAATTCCGCAACGACAGGAGCGACGGCGGCTTGCAGTGCGCGGAAGCGGTGAGATTAGGAAGAACATATGTCGCGAATCGAGCGCGTCATCAGCCTCGAACAGGACACGCCCCGAACTAGCACTACTTTGGCAGATTTTTGAGGAGCCCGGGATTCCCGAATCGACTTTTGCGTGATTCATGGGTGGTCGGCTTTTGGAGGGCCGACCATGGGGGTAAGGACATCGGACTGGAAGCAAGAGCTTGAACGCTTTCTCAAGCCGTTTCTGGATCGGTTGGGTCACAAGGCACGGCGACGGATGTGTCCGCTCTACGTGTCAGGATTGATCGGTCCTGGCGATCGCAAGAGCATTCAGCCGATGGCGAAGCAGCTTGC
>Ga0335083_10008791_pt1 | contig 12314 bp, 10 predicted proteins | sample Lox_Sample_42_FD_206716 | JGI IMG/M metagenome (GOLD analysis project Ga0335083, IMG submission 206716) | Soil microbial communities from Loxahatchee National Wildlife Refuge, Florida, United States - Lox_Sample_4.2 | ecosystem: Environmental > Terrestrial > Soil > Wetlands | place: USA... | reverse complement strand
GACCGCGCCTCAAGTCGCCCCACGGATGAGGCGACTCCTTGGTTCGTGAGTCGCTCCAGGCGATGGGTGTGGCCGGTTGCCTTCCTGGTCTTGGGCGGAGTGGTCAGCCCACCCTTCTGGGTCGGCGTCGCCAGGAACGCGCTCTTCCTGCTGGCGGTGGTGGCGCTGACGGTGGCGCGCGAGGTGGCGCGCCTGGTGGTGGGGCGCGCGTTGGGGCTGCGCGCGGCGATGGTCGAGCTGGGCGAGGGAGCGCCGCTGGCGCGGTTCCGCATCGGGACGCTGCGCTGGATCCTCCTTCAGACACCGATCGGCGGAGAGACGATCTGGGAGCCGCCGCCGCCCGACTTACCGGTGCGCGGGCGCCTGGCCCTGCTGACGCTCACGCGCTCCGCCGTGGCCGTGGCGACCCTGCTGCTTCTTCGCGCCGCCGGCGTGCCGCTGGGCTGGAGCACCGAGGGAAGCCTGGTGGGTCGCGCCTTTGCCGATGCCGCCGAGTGCTTGCTGGTGCTGGGGCTCATCCCCTTCGCGATCTCGGGTCAGAGCTTGATCCCGTTCGAGACCGACGGGATGAAGCTGTTGAAGCTGCTGTTCGGGCGGGCCGCGGACGTCAGGCAAGACTTCGGCCGCTACTACTTCGCGGCGGCTCGCGAGGCGCTGAACGAGGGTGACGCCGCGCGGGCCGCGGCGCTCTGCCGGGACGGGGCCACCCGCCAGGGCCCGCCGTGGTCGGACGCCCTGCGGGCCTACGAAGCGACGGCCCTGGCGCGCGGCGGCGACCCGCGCGCGGCGATGGAGCGCGCCGAGGCCGAGCTGGCGCGCCAGCTGCCGCCGGTGGCCCGCGCCGTGGGTCTCAATGACTGGAGCTGGTATGCGTTCCTGGCGCGCGACGAGGCGATGCTGCGGCTGGCCGATCGCCGCTCGGCCGACGCGCTGGTGCTGAAGCCGGACTTGCCCCCCGTCGCCGGTACCCGGGGCGCGATCTTGCTGTGGCAGGGACGGCTCAGCGAGGCGCTCCCGCTGCTGGAACGCTCGCTCGCCGGCGCCCACTCGACGCACGCCCGCGACTCGGCGCTGAGTCTGCTGGCGATCGCGGCCGCTGCGCAGGGCGATGTGGCGCGCGCTCAGGATCTCTTGCGCCAGGTCCGGCAGGGCGAGCGCACGGGCGGACTCTGGGCGGAGGCCGGCCGGGCCGTCGAGGCTGCCGCCCGGCCCGAGGTCCGGCTGGAGGCGGTCCGTGGGAGCCGCGTGCTGGTCGTGTCCCGGGACGGCTTCGAGGCGCGAGAGGCGACCTCGAGGGCACGGCAGGTCGCGTCCGGCGACATCCAGCGGGTCGACATCGGGCAGACCGCCCGCGGCCGGGCCCACATCTTGATCCGGACCAGCCGGGGCGGGTGGCGCCTGCCGATCGCGCCCGCCGACCTCACCTGGGCGCGCCTGCTGTTCGGCCGGGTGGCGGCGGGCGTGGTGCGGCCGGAGCCGACCGTGGCCGGGGCGGAGCAGGCCGACTCGCTGGAGACGCAGGAGCGCGCCTACCAGGAGCGCGCGCGTCCGTCGTCGGGGACCGTCACGTCCTCGCGCGGCGTGCTGCTGCTGGGGTCGCTGGCGGGGTTCCTCGCGTCGATGCTGTTCTTCTCGCAGTCGCTGCGATGGATCGCGGCGCTGGTCCCGATCCTGTTCATTCACGAGCTCGGGCACTGGCTCGCGATGCGCGCCTTCGGCCATCGCGACGCGCGCATCGCGTTCATCCCGCTGATGGGCGCCGCGACCATGACCCGGCAGCCGTTCAAGAAGCGCTGGCAGGAGATCGTGATGCTGCTGGCCGGCCCGGTGCCGGGCATCGTCGGCGGGATGGCGCTGCTGGTCATCTCGATCATGCGCCACATGCCGCAGCTCCAGCTGATCGCGGCGATGTCGGTGGGGATCAACGCGATCAATCTGTTGCCGCTGCACCCGCTGGACGGCGGGCGGATCCTGCACGCGCTGGTGACCGCCGGCCGGCCTCGCCTGGACCTGGCGTTCAAGACCATCGCCGGGCTGCTGTTCGCGGTGGCGGGGTGGACCTGGCACGATCCGGCGCTGACCATCCTGGGCGGATTGAGCCTGCTGTTCTGGCCCCAGGCGCGCCGGCTGGCGACGCTGGAGCGCCGCATCCGGAGCACGCCCGGGTTCGATCCCCGGCTTCCGCCGGAGGCGCGGCGCGCGTACATCTTCCGCGCGCTGGCTCACGAGCCGGCCCTGAAGGGGAAGGACTGGGCTTCCACCGTCGGGACGCTGGAGGGGCCGCTGGGCTACCAGCCGACGCCCGGCTGGCAGATCGGCGTGGGCGTGCTGGCGCTGGCGGCGCTGGTGATGGGGGGCAGCGTGGTGGCGAGCCGGCGGTCATCGCGCCGGTCGGCGAACTGGCGCTGCCCCGAGCCCGCCGGTGCGACGGCGCTGTCCTGCGAGGGAGCGGCCGCGGCCCCGATTGCCTGGGAGCGGAGTGGCTCCGGGGCGGTGGCCGCGTTCGTCTGGTGCGCGCCGCCGGACGCTCGGGCGCTGGACCCCGACGCCCTGGAGCGCATCGGCGAGCTGGAGATCGCCTCGCGCCACTGCGCGGCGCTCCCCTGGACCGACGAGAAGGGCTGGGGCGATGCGGCCGTCACGCGCGTGCGCCGGACGCTGTGGCGACTCGAGGGGATGCACAATGTCGCCCGCGCGGACGCGGGCGAATCGCTCGCAACGGACGACCCCGAGATCGCTCGCCTGGTCCGTGAGCGATCGGGTCAGGACGTCAATCACTATCTCGAGATCAACCACGAGATAGACCGTCGCATGGGACGGTCCTCGGCGTCGTGCGGGCGGGTGCAGGTGCTGAACGTCGAACCGACCAAGGGTGGGGGGCCCGCTTCGGTCTGACCCTGGGGGATCGCGCCTCGCTGCCGAGCCTCTCGGCCTACCTCTGCCAGCTCGGGTGCCGCGTCTCGGTCCTGCCGGCTGCGACCGACGAGCAACGGCTGCACGTCTGCTTCTGAGAAGCGCCGGCGCGCTCTCGTCAGATACTCTGGCGCGATGGCGAGAGCGTGGATCGCGTCGGTGGGCGCCCTGGTCGTGATCGCGGCCGCCGGGTGCACCGACACCGTGGCCTGGAACGTCCCCCTGTCGCAGTTCCACGACCTGGCGCGGGCGTCGATCTGCCGCGTGCGCGTTCTCTGCGGCGATTTTCCGGACCAGGCGACCTGCGAGAAGTACTGGACTGAGCCGCCCCACCTCTACGCGTCGCTGCCCCAGCTGGTCAGCGCCGGGCGGATCGCCTACGACGGTGACAAGGCGCGCGCCTGTCTGGCGATCTTCGACCAGACGACCGGCTGCTCGCGGCAGGTGCTGAACGCGCCGGACAGCCTCGCGACCTGCGACGCGGTGCTGGTCGGTCAGGTCCCGACCGGGGCGGCCTGCTTCCTGAACGCCGAGTGCGCCAACGGCGGCACCTGCCAGATGACCGACACCGGCTGCGATCCCTACGCGGCCTGCTGCGCGGGGACGTGCGCCGGGGGCGGGACTCCGCTGGCGGCCGGCGCCGACTGTTCCAGCGGACAGGCGCCCTGCGGGCCAGGCACGACCTGCGTGGCGACCTCGGACGGTCAGACCGCGATCTGCGCGCCGGTCGCCGCCAACTTCGGCGATCTGTGCGCGACCAGCCCGTGCGCCGGGTCGCTTTATTGTTCGTCCGGCGCGGTCTGCCTGCGCCCCGTCCCCCAGGGCGGTCATTGCGACCCGGACCTGTTCGGGCGCGACTGCGACGACCTGGGCAACTATTGCGATCGTGGAACCAGCCTCTGCACGCCGCTGGCGCCCGTCGGCAGCCCCTGCAACTCGATCTTCACCCCCTGCGTCGGCTACGCCACCTGCGACGAGCTGACCAGCGTCTGCCTGGCCCTCCCCAGCGCCGGGCAGTCCTGCGCCACGGGCACGGGCGCCTGCCTGGGCTCGCAGGCCTGCGACCTGAACAGCTACACCTGCGTGGCGTCCTCGCCCGGCGATTCCTGCTACTGATCCAGCTTCGGCTCGACGACGCTCACGGCGACGTGAACGCCGAGCATCACGTCTGGCCGGACGGTTTGTCTCCGAGGTCGTCCAGACGCGCCAGCGTCGCCACGCACTCGACGTGGCGCGTCTGGGGGAACATGTCGAACGGCTGCAGCCGCTGGCAGGCGTAGCCGGCCTGCCGGAGCGCTGCGATCTCGGGCGCCTGCGTCTCGGGGTTGCACGAGACGTACACGATCGTCCGCGGCGCGAAGGCCGCGAGCTGCGCGATGAACGCCGGGCCGCACCCCTTGCGCGGCGGATCGACGATCACCGCGGTCTCGTCCGGCGCGAAGCCGACGCCGGCGAAGATGGCGCTGGCGTCGGCCGCCACGAACGTGCAGTTGGCGCGTCCGTTCCGCTGGGCGTTGGCGCGGGCCCAGCCGACCGCGCTGGGGCTGACCTCGACGCCCATGACCCGCTCGAAGGCGGGCGCGGCCGCCAGGCCCAGCAGCCCGCTGCCGCAGTAGGCGTCGACCAGGAAGCGCGCGCCGTGACGGCGGGCCTCGGCCGCCACGTGCGCCACCAGCGCGGGCAGCAAGAACGGGTTGTTCTGGAAGAAGTCGCCCGCCAAAAACTGCAAAGACAGGTCGCCGACCTGCTCGCTGATGACGTCGCGTGGATCCACGGTGACGCCCGAGGCCGCCTCGCGCACCAGCAGCGTGGCGCCGCGCCGGTAGGTCTCGCGGCGCGCGTGGACCTCGGCCCGCAGCGCGGTGAGGCGCTGGTTGACGGCGGGCGTGGCGATGGGGCACTCGGGCACGTCGATCGTGCGGCGCGGAAGGCCGACTTCGAGGAAGCCGATCGCCAGCGGCCGCTCGGGCCGCGGCCTGGGGAAGTGCGGCGTCAGCTTGGACCGGTAACCGAGCGTGCGCGGCGAGGGGACGCAGGCGTCGACCGGCAGCTCGGGGTGGAGCGCGCGCACCTGCCCGGTCTTCAGGGCCAGCTGCTCGTCGTAGGCCAGCGCCTGCAGCTGGCACCCGCCGCAACGACCGAACAGCGAGCAGACCGGGGCGACCGACATTTCCTGGAGCGTAGCGCGATTCGCGCCGCCGATTCGCGCGACCAGCATCGCTGCGCTACGATCGCCGCGTGGATGAGGCCATTGCCGCGTTCCGCCAGTTCCTGACCGCCGAGAAGCGCGCGTCCGAGCACACCGTCCGGGCCTACCTGCACGACGTCGATGAGCTGCGCGCCCACGCGGTGCGGACGCTGGGCCGGCCGCCCCAGCTCGACGAGCTTGACGTCATCCTCTGCCGCTCCTACCTTGCGTCGCTCCATGGAAGGAACGACGCGGTGACGATCGGACGAAAGCTGTCGTCGCTGCGCGCCTTCTTCCGGCTGGCCGTGAGGCGGCGGCTCTGCAAGTCCAGCCCGGTGGCGGCCCTGCGCGCGCCCAAGCGGGCCAAGCGGCTGCCGCGCTTCCTGGGCAAGGAGGACGCGGCCCGCCTGATGGACGCCGACGCCCAGGACCAGGACGCTTGCGGCGCCGCGCTGGAGACCGCGCTCTTCGAGGTCATCTACGGCGCCGGGCTGCGCGTGTCAGAGGCCTGCCGCCTCGACGTGGGCGATGTCGAGGTCGACGGCGGCGGCGCCATGGTCCGGGTGCGGCAGGGCAAGGGGCGCAAGGATCGCATCGTCCCGATCGGGCAGAAGGCGCGCGCGGCCTATGAAGTTTACCTGGTCCAGCGGACCGGGCGGGCGGGGCGCGCGCCGGCCGCCGACACGCACGCGGTGTTTCTCACGGCCCGCGGGCGGCGGCTGGGCTCGCGCGAGGTGCGCCGGATGCTCGACCGCCGCGAGCTGGCCTCGGGGACGCCGCGGGTCTCGCCGCACGCGCTCCGCCACAGCTTCGCCACGCACCTGCTCGGCGAGGGGGCCGATCTGCGCGCCATCCAGGAGATGCTGGGCCACGCCAGCCTCCGGACGACGCAGCGCTACGCCCACGTCGACGTCGATCATTTGATGGCCGTCTACGACAAGGCGCACCCACGCGCGAGGACCCGAACGTGAAGCGACCAAGGATTCGATCGACCACCGTGCTGGCCGTCCGTCGCGACGGACACGTCGTGCTGGGGGGCGACGGCCAGGTGACGATGGGCAACACCGTCGTGAAGTCGTCCGCCCGCAAGATCCGGCGGCTGCACGACGGCCGCATCGTGGCGGGGTTCGCGGGGTCGGCCGCCGACGGCCTGACGCTGTTCGAGAAGTTCGAGTCGCGCCTGAAGGAGTACGGCGGCAACCTCACGCGCTCGGCCGTCGAGCTGGCCAAGGATTGGCGGACCGACCGGGTGCTGCGCCGGCTGGAGGCGCTGCTGCTGGTGGCCGACCGGGACAAGACGCTGCTGCTGTCCGGGACCGGCGACGTGATCGAGCCGGACGGCGACGCGGCGGCCATCGGCTCGGGCGGCTCCTTCGCGCTGGCCGCGGCGCGCGCTCTGCTGGGCGCCACCGCGCTCCCCGCGCGGGAGATCGCCGAGCGCGCGCTGGCGATCGCCGGCGACATCTGCATCTACACGAACGCCTCGCGCACGTTCGAGGAGCTCTAAGTGTCCCAGCTGACCCCCACCAAGGACCTGACGCCGCGGGCGATCGTCGAGGAGCTGGATCGCTACATCGTCGGGCAGAAGGCGGCCAAGCGCGCGGTCGCCGTGGCGCTGCGCAACCGCTGGCGGCGGCAGCAGGTCCCGCCGCCCATGCGCGACGAAATCGCGCCCAAGAACATCATGCTCATCGGGCCGACCGGCGTCGGCAAGACCGAGATCGCGCGGCGCCTGGCCAAGCTGGCCGGGGCGCCGTTCGTGAAGGTCGAGGCTTCGAAGTTCACCGAGGTCGGCTACGTCGGCCGCGACGTCGACTCGATGGTGCGGGACCTGGCCGAGACGGCGGTGTCGATGCTGCGCGAGGAGGAGCGCGAGCGGCTGCGCCCGCGCGCCCGCGAGAACGCCGAGGAGCGGCTGCTCGACATCTTGCTGCCGCCGGCGCCGCGCCCCCGGACGGCCTCGCCGACCACCACCACGGCCATCCCGCTGCCGCCGCCGGACGCCCCGCCGGTCGAGAACGCCACGCGCGAGAGCTTGCGACGCCTGCTGCGCGAGGGGAAGCTGGACGACCGCATGGTCGAGATCGACACGGCCGACTCGCCCACCTCGTTCGTCGACGTCTTCTCGGGCACCGGCATGGAAGAGATGGTGCTGAACCTGCGGGACATGATGCCGCAGGGGGCGCGTCGCACCAAGCGCCGCCGCCTGCCGCTGCTCGAGGCGCTGCAGGCGCTGACCGACGAGGAAGCGAACAAGCTGATCGACGTCGAGCGGCTCCAGAAGGATGCCATCCGCCGCGCCGAGCAGAGCGGGATCATCTTCATCGACGAGATCGACAAGGTCGCCGGGCGCGAGGGTGGGGGGCATGGCGGCCCCGACGTCTCGCGCGAGGGGGTCCAGCGCGACCTCTTGCCGATCGTCGAGGGCTCGACGGTCTCGACCAAGTACGGGCCGCTCAAGACCGACCACGTCCTGTTCATCGCGGCGGGCGCGTTCCACGTCTCCAAGCCCAAGGACCTGATCCCGGAGCTGCAGGGGCGCTTCCCGATCCGCGTCGAGCTGGAGTCACTGTCCGATCAGGACTTCGTGCGCATCCTGACCGAGCCGGAGAACGCGCTGACCAAGCAGTACACCGCGCTGCTGTCGACAGAGAAGGTGACGCTGGAGATCCACGACGACGCGGTCGCCGAGATCGCGCGCATCGCCACGCTGGTCAACGCGCGCATGGAGAACATCGGCGCGCGCCGCCTGCACACGATCATGGAGCGGGTGCTGGACGACCTGGCCTTCGAGGCGCCCTCGCTCGGTCAGACGACGGTGCCGATCACCGCCGCTTACGTGCGCGAGCGCCTGGACGGGATCCTCAAGGACGAGGATCTGTCGCAGTACATCCTCTGAGCGAGCGCTATTTGTGGTGTCCGCCACCGCCGCCGTGGGAGGCGGGCGGGACGCGGACCGGTGCGGACCGCGCGGCCGGCGGCGCCGAGTGAAAGCCGCCGGGCGCCCCGCCAGGACGACCCATCGGCGCGGCGCGCCCCGCCGGAGCAGCTCGGTAAGCGCCGGCTCCCGGCGAGCCGCGCCAGCCGCCGTTGTGAACCGGCTCGGCCCGCCAGGCCTGCGGGGCGACGGAAGGCCGCGCCCGGAACGAAGCCGGCGGGACGCCGCGCGGGCCGTACCCGTAGACCACGCGGCCGCCGGGGCCTCTCCAGTAGGGGCGGTAGTAGACCGGCCGGCCATCGACGAACACGAAGCGCGGGCCGATGTAGGCGTAGGCGGCGTCCTGCGGCGCCCAGTAGCCCGGCTCCCACGACCAATCATAGCCGCCCCAGTCCCAGTAGCCGGCGATCCAGGTGTACCCCCAGCCCGGCGACGGGGGCGGGTACTCCGGGATCGGGTCAGGCGGCGGCGCCGAGGGGTAGGTGGTCCCGTCCGCGCTGACCGCCACCGCCGCGGTGTCGGGGGGCGGCACGGCCGGGCCGACGTAGCAGCCGGCCCCCATCGATGCCACGCCCAGCCAGATGCTGCTGCCTGCAATCCACCGCGATGCTCGGTTCATGGGTGCTGATCCTCTCTTTTGGGGCCGTCGCCCAGGGACTAACCTAAGCAAGCGGGAGGCCGAGCTCAAGTCCGCGCTGGACGGGGGCGGAGAAGTTCTTGACCCCGTGGGGTGTGGCGTCTAAACAACGCGAGACCATGGAGATCGTTTTCTCCGGGATTCAGCCCACGGGCCAGCTGCACCTCGGCAATTACCTGGGCGCCGTGCGCAACTGGGTCGCGCTTCAGGACCAGTACCGCTGCTTCTATTGCGTGGTCGATTACCACGCCATCACGCAGACCTACGACCCGGCCCAGATGGCGTCACGGACGCGGCACATGGCCGTCGAGGTCATGGCCTGCGGCGTCGATCCCGACCGGGCCACCCTGTTCGTGCAGTCGGAGGTCCCCGAGCACACCGAGCTGGCCTGGATCCTGTCGTCGGTCGCGCCGCACGGCGAGCTCGAGCGGATGACGCAGTTCAAGGACAAGGCCGCGCACGAGCCTCACAACATCAACGTGGGCATCTTCGCCTACCCGGTGCTGCAGGCGGCCGACATCCTGCTCTACGGCGCCACGCGCGTCCCGGTCGGCGAGGATCAGCGGCAGCACCTGGAGCTGGCGCGCGAGATCGTCCGGCGCTTCAACGCGCGGTTCGGCGAGACCTTCGCCGAGCCGCAGCCGCTGTTCTCGACCACGCCCAAGATCCTGGGGCTGGACGGGCAGGCCAAGATGTCGAAGAGCCTGGGCAACACCATCTCGCTCTCGGAGCCCGACAGCGCCGTCTGGGACAAGCTGCGGACGGCCGCCACCGATCCGGCGCGGGTCAAGCGCTCCGACCCGGGCACGCCCGAGAAGTGCAACATCTTCACGCTGCACAAGTTCTTCTCGGAGCCCGAGCGCCAGGCCTACGTGCACACCGGCTGCACGACCGCCGGGATCGGCTGCATCGACTGCAAGAAGATCCTGTTCGAGGGGGTCAAGGCCGACCTGGCCCGCATCCGCGCCCGCGGGGACGAGCTGCGGGCCGATCCGGCGCGCGTCGACGCCATCCTGGCCCGTGGCGCCGAGGCGGCGCGCAAGGTCGCCCGCGAGACCATGAAGCGCGTGCGGGAGCGCATGGGCCTGCCGCCGGCGCGCCCATGAGCAAGGCGGGCGCGGCCCTGCTCGCGGCCTGGCTGGCGGTGGCGGGAGCGGCGGGCGGCTGCGGCGGGCGCGACGAGGCGTCGAGCCCGGAGGACGCGGTTCGAGCGCTCATCGCGACGGCGCGGGCCGGCGATCGGGCGGCCGTCTACGCGCGTCTGGGGCCGCGCACGCGGGCCCGCATCGAGGCGCTGCTGGTCTCGGGCCACCGATCGGGCGGGGCGCGCCTGCTGACGCCGCAGGATCTGCTGGCGGTGGGGTGGCTGCCGCCCGCCTGGGAAGCGACGGGGACGCGGCTGGTCGCGCTCGAGGGGAACGAGGCGGACGTCGAGGTCTTCTCGGCGACCGGGGACCGCCAGACCGTGCGCGCCGTGCGCGAGGGGCGCGGCTGGCGGGTCGAGCTACCCCTCCGCTGAGGGGGCTGGCTCCGGCGCTGCAGGCGCCTCGGAAGAGGCGGTCGAAGCCGGGGTCTTGAGCGGGTTCGCCTTGACCTGCGTCTGATTGGACGGCTCGGCCTCGTCCTCGGTCAGCTCCAGGATCACCTCGTCCAGCGACAGGTCGAGCATCTTGATCCGCGGGTCGGTGTCGGCGAACGCGTCGCGGCCCGGCCCCCGGCGCTCGCCGACCCGTCGCTCGCGCGGGAAGATCCGCTGGTCGGCCTTGCCGGTTCGCCGGTCGGCCTCGCGGCGGTCGCGGCGCAGCGCCTGGCGCAGCTCCTCGACGGTGGGCGGCAGCTCCGGCAGCCGCATGACCTGCACCGCGCAACCATGGCAGAAAGGCAGGCTCCGGCGCTGGAGCTCGACCAGCTTGAGCTGGGCGCGGCGCTTCTCGCCGCAGACCGTGCAGGCCGCACCCCGTCCGACCGGGCGGCTCTCGGCCCAGCGGCTGTAGCACCCCCAGCAGCGGCCGCGGCGCAGCTCCGTCACGGCGGCGCCGCAGACGTTGCACGGCAGCGTGGCGCGCTCGACCTCGACACTCATGGGGCGAGTAGAACGCCGGAGCGCCTCGGGCGCAAAAAAACAGGTATGTTGTTGGGATTCCCCCGGTGACACACCCCGTCAACCCCGACGCGCCGATCTTCCTGGTCGGGTTCATGGGGTCCGGAAAGACGACCATCGGCAAGCTCCTGGCGCGGCGGCTGGGCTGGACCTTCGCCGACCTGGACGACCTGGTCGTTCGGGCGGCCGGCATGCCCATTCCGGAGATCTTCGCCCGCGAGGGGGAGCCGGCGTTCCGGAGGCGCGAGACCGACGCGTTGCGTGAGGCCGCCGCGAGGCGCCGAGCCGTGGTGGCGACGGGCGGGGGCGCCGCCTGCCGCGAGGAGAACCTGGCCTTGATGCTGGGCGCAGGCCGGGTCGTGGCTCTGGCGGTCTCGGCGGCCGAGGCGGTCCGCCGCACGGGCGCGGCTTCGGGGCGACCGTTGCTGGACGGGGCCTCGGACCCGCTGGCCGCCGCGGCGACGCTGCTGGCGGCCCGCCAGGCGTTCTACGCGCGCGCCCCGTGGCAGTTCGAGACCGACGGGCGCAGCCCGGCCGAGATCGCGAACCAGATCGTGGGGGCTGTGAGCCCATGAGCGTGACGGTCCCGGTCGAGCTGGGGGCCCGGCGCTACGACGTGCGCATCGGCGACTTCGCGCCGGAGGCGGTGGCCGACACGCTGGCCGAGGCCTTCGGGCCCGGCACCACCGGCGTGGCCCTGCTGGTCGACAGCGGCGTGGCCGCACTGCCGCGAGCCCGCGCCCTGGCCGCCGCGCTGGCGGCCCGGTTGCCCGGCGTCGCCCAGTTCGATCTGCGGGCCGGGGAGGGCTGCAAGTCGCTGTCGGAGATCGAGCGGACGCTCGAGTGGCTGGCCGGCCGGGCTTACGACCGGCGCGCCGCCATCGTTGGCCTGGGGGGCGGGGCGGCGACGGACCACGCCGGCTTCGCCGCCGCGATCTACCTGCGCGGCATCCGGTTCGCCACCGTGCCCACGACCCTGCTGGCGATGGTCGACGCCTCGGTGGGCGGCAAGACGGGCGTCGACCTCCGCGCCGGCAAGAACCTGGTCGGCGCGTTTCACCAGCCGCGCGCGGTGGTCGCCGACCTGGGCTTCCTGGAGACGCTGCCCGCGCGGGAGCGGGCAGCGGGGCTGGCGGAGGTGGTCAAGTGCGGCTTCATCGTCGACCCGGTGATCCTGGACCTGAGTGAGCGCCACGGCGCGGATCTGCCCGCCGAGGTGTTGCGTGACCTGATCGCCCGCGCGGTCCGCGTGAAGGCGGAGGTGGTGGCCGAGGACGAGACCGAAGGGGGCCGCCGCGCGATCCTGAACTTCGGGCACACCGTCGGCCACGCCCTGGAGGCGGCGTCGGGGTACGAGCTGCTCCACGGCGAAGCCGTGGCCCTGGGGATGATGGCGGCCCTGCAGCTGGGCGCGGCGCTGGGGATCGGCCCGCGCGATCTGGTCGAGCGGGCCCGGGTGCTGCTCGAGCGGCTGGCGTTGCCGACCGACTTCGCTCGCCGCCTGAGCCCCACGGTGTGGGAGCGCCTGGCGGTCGAC
>Ga0335083_10008789_pt1 | contig 12315 bp, 12 predicted proteins | sample Lox_Sample_42_FD_206716 | JGI IMG/M metagenome (GOLD analysis project Ga0335083, IMG submission 206716) | Soil microbial communities from Loxahatchee National Wildlife Refuge, Florida, United States - Lox_Sample_4.2 | ecosystem: Environmental > Terrestrial > Soil > Wetlands | place: USA... | reverse complement strand
ACGCGGCCCACGTCCACCCGCCGACTGGCGGCCAGGGCATGAACACCGGCGTGCAGGACGCTTACAACCTCGGCTGGAAGCTCGCGGGCGAAACCGCGCTGGACAGCTACGAAACCGAGCGGCACGCTGTCGCCGCGCACGTCCTGGGCGTCAGCACCGAGTTGCTGGAGCGGTACACGAAGGGGCACGCGGAAGCGCACAGGCGCGGCGAGGAGACCTTCGGCCTCACCATCACCTACCGTGCACCGGAGGCCACGGGTCCGCTCGTCACCGGCGACCGCGCCCCTGACGCCCCGGTCCTGGACGCGAACGGCAGGCGGATCCGGCTGTTCGACCTCTTCCGGGGTCCGCACTTCACCCGCCTGGTCTTCGGCGCGACAGCCCCGGATAACGCGACAGCCCCGGATAAGGAGCACACGTACCAGGTGCTGCGCCCAGGCGACCGGCCAGCCGGCGACGAACGCTACATTATCGACGCGGATGGTCACGCGTTCGCGGCCTACGCGGCATCAGCAGGGGACAGCGTACTGATCCGCCCGGACGGCTACCTGGGCTAGCCGCTCGCCGGAGAAGGCCAGCGACACACAGCCCGCCTCGCCAGTTGCCCCATCGTGTACCTGCCGCATACCTGTCAGGGAATTGCGCAGGTCAGCTCCTGATGTACCGGGAGCGGCCGCAGGACCAGGTCGCGGATCTCCCGGCTGGCCCGCGGACGAGCAGGCCGACTCGGGTAGGTCCATTTCCTGGTAGTCAGCCGGCGGTGCCAGGCCAGCAGGGTTCCGGGCGGGACCAGACGACTACCCCGCAGCGCCGCCGGGCCAGCGCCGCCATGATCGCGCGGTCGCCCAGTCCGGCGGGCGACCGGCAGCCGGCCCCTGTGTTTCGCTTACTGGCTTGAACGTCGGGGGCGAACTCGTTTACCTAGGCCAGATGTCGGTCTAGGATATCGGCGATCAGCCCGTCAGTGAAGCTCCGCGGGATCTGCGCTCCCGTCAGCGCGCGGTAGATGACCGGCCCGCACAGCGCGTCGAGAGCGACATCGACGTCGAGTGCTTGTGGTGAGAGCTGCCCGGCGGCGATGCCGCGGTTGAGCATCTCGCGTTCCCGCTGCCGCTGGGGGTCAAGGTAGCGCTGGTGAAAGACGCGGGCCACCGCGGCGTCGTGCTGGGCTTCGCCGATCAGCGCGAGCAGGACCCTCCCGGCCGGCTCCCTGGTCAGGAACCGCGCGAGAGCCTGCAGGTATCGACGCATGTCATCAACGGCTGAGCCCGTATCGGGGACAGCCAGCTGACGGCTCGCGTCGTCGACCAGGGTGTCGAGCAGCACATCGACCTTGGAGGGCCACCAGCGGTAGATCGTCTGCTTGGCAACGCCGGCGCGGGCGGCGATCCCCTCGATCGTGACGCCGCCGAAGCCGCGCTCGACGAGCAGGTCATCGGCGGCATGCAGCACCGCGAGGCGCGCGTTCTCATCACGCCGGTGCGGCGCGCGTCCCTTCACGGAGCGTGTCTCAGCTGACATATCCGCGCCCAGCATAGCGCAACGCGGCGTCTCGCCGTCGTTTACTGTAGACGCAACGGTGCGTCTTGATTAGACGCACCGTTGCGTCTACAGTAACGCTCCATGGGAGAACAGACGACGCGGCAACAGCCGCATGGACGGGGAAGGGCCGCACCGCCTGTACCGGCGAAGCGCCCGGCCACCGTTACCGGAGCCGTCGGGGCGATCGCCCTGGCAGCAGTGCTCGTGCTCGGGATGGTCGCCGGGGTCAACATCGTGATCCCGCAGCTCCAGGCGAGCAGCCTGCACCCGTCCGTTTCCGGGACTGCGTGGATCGTGGACAGCTACACGCTGGTGTTCGCGTGCGCGCTGATCCCGGCCGGCGCGCTCGGCGACCGGTTCGGCCGCAAGCGCGCGATGCTGGCCGGCATGGTCGTGTTCGCGGCCGGGTCGGCGGCGGCCGCGCTGGCGCCGAGCGTCGCGGTGCTGATGTGCGGGCGTGCTATCTGCGGCGTGGGGGCGGCGCTGGTGCTGCCGGCGACCCTCGCTGTCGTCCTGGCCCAGCTTGAGCCGGCCGACCGGCCGCGGGCGGTGGCGCTGTGGTCCTCGCTGACTGGGGTCGGCGGGGTGCTGGGCAACCTCGGCGGCGGGCTGGCCGCTACGGCCGGGGGCTGGCGGGCGCTGTTCTGGGCCGGGGTGCCGATCGCGCTGGCGGCGGCCGCGCTGATCGCCGCCCGGGTTCCCGATCAGGCTCCGCACTCCGATCCGGTGGACGGGGGCGGGGCGCTGCTGCTGACCGCGGGCAGCGTGGCCCTGCTCTACGGGATCATCGACGCGCCGCAGCTCGGCTGGGGCTCGTGGCCGGTGACCGGGTCGCTCGCGGCTGCGGTCGTGCTGCTCGCCGCCTTCGTCTGCTATGAGCTGCGCCGCCGCCATCCGATGCTCGACCCGCGGCTGTTTCGGCTGGCCGGCGTGCGGACTGGGTCGCTGGGGATCGTCGCACTGTTCTTCGCGCTGTTCGGCCTCTTCTACGTGAACGCCCAGTACCTGCAGGACGTCAAGGGCTACCCGGCGCTGCTCACGGGCGTCGCCGTGCTGCCCCTGGGGGTGGTGATGCCGCTGGTCAGCCCGCGCAGCATGCCCCTGGCCGCCCGCGTCGGCGAGCGCATCACCATCATCACTGGCCTGCTGGTGCTGGCGGCCGGGCTGTTCCTGCTGTCGCTGTGCACCGCGGGAACCCCCTACCCGGTCTATGCGGTGATGCTGGCCCTGGTCAGCGCCGGGATGGGTCTGGCGATGCCGCCGCTGTCGGCGATGATCGTCTCGGCGCTCCCGCCCAGCCACGCTGGCGTCAGCTCCGGCCTCAACAGCACCACCCGCGAGCTCGGCTCCGCCCTCGGGGTGGCCGTCCTCAGCACGATCCTCACCACCCGCTTCGCCAGCCGCCTGCCCGCCGCGCTGCAGCACCTGCCCGGCCCGCAGGGCGCCGCGGTCAGGCACTCGGTCACCGCCGCGCTCGGCTACGCCGCCAGCGCCACCAACCCGGGCGCGCGGGCGCAGCTTGTGGCGGCGACCCGGGCGGCGTTCACCAGCGGCACCAGCCTCGGGCTGCGCGCCGGCGCGGGGCTGATCGTGCTGACCGCCGCCGCCGTCTTCTTCCAGCATCCCCACCAGCGGCGGGCGTGACTCGCCGCGGCCAACGCCGTGTCCGCCACCACGACCGCCCTCCCGGCGGTACCTACCATCAACAAGGAGATCACCATCATGCGCGTATTCGTCACCGGAGCAAGCGGCTGGATCGGCTCAGCCACCGTCGATGAGCTGCTGGGAGCCGGGCACCAGGTCGTCGGCCTCGCCCGCTCCGACAAATCAGCCGCCTCGATCGATGCCAAGGGCGCGACGGCCCTGCGCGGCGACCTCGACGACCTCGACTCGCTACCCCGCAGTGCGTCGGAGTCCGAAGGCGTGATCCATCTTGCCAACAAGCACGACTTCGGCCCCGAGTCTGACCGCGCCGAACGGGCCGCCGTGCAGGCGATCCTCGCGGCGCTCGAAGGCACCGGCCGCCCGTTCGTGATCGCGAACGGCCTGTCCGGCATCACCGACGGACGGCCCGTGCTGGAGAGCGACCCCTCACCGGCCATCGGACCGGGCTCAGACCGTGGCGGCTCGGAGAACCTCGCGCTGGACTACGCCGGGCGCGGCGTGCGGACCGTCGTCACCCGCTTCGCCCCGTCGGTCCACGGCGACGGCGACTGGGGGGTTCGTGAGCTTCCTGGTCGCCGCCGCCCGCAAGCAGGGCGTCTCCGGTTACATCGGCGATGGCCACGCGCAGTGGTGCGCGGTGCACCGCAACGACGCCGCCCGCCTGATTCGCCTCGGGCTCGAGCAGGCACCAGCGGGCACCCGCCTGCACGCCGTCGCCGAGGAGGCGATCCCCACCACGGCGATCGCCGAAGCGATCGGCCAGTGGCTCGCCATCCCCGTGGTCGCTTTGGCCCCCGAGAACGCCGGCGAGCACTTCGGGTTCGTCGCCAGCTTCTTCGCCCAGACGATGACCGCATCGGCCGCCCGCACCCGCGAGCTGATGTTCTGGACCCCGACCGGGCCGACCCTGGTCGAGGACATCCTGGGCGGAGCCCATGCAGACAACTGAGACGCATCTCATCCCCGCCCGCTTCAGCCGGGCCATTCACCGGAAACCTGGAGTCACCATGACAACACTCACCACCGCACCGCTCGCGCCGCTGCTCGACCGCCTGTTCGCCGAGGCGGAAGCACCGGCCCCGCCACGACCGGCTGCTGCCGCCCTCGCGCAGCTCACACCGGCGGAGCGCAGCCTGCTGAGCGCAAGCACGAGCGAGGCCGACTACCGCACGTTCTACGGCCTCGCCAAGGACGACTACCTGGCCGTCTCACGTGACACCGCCCAGCTGCTTTACATGCTCGTGCGCGCCACCGGCGCGCGCTCCGTCGTGGAGTTCGGAGCCTCGTTCGGTATCTCGACCCTGCATCTGGCGGCCGGGCTCCGGGACAACGGCGGCGGGCGGATCATCACCACCGAGTTCGAGCCGTCGAAGGTGGCGCGGGCACGGGAGAACTTCGCCGCCGCCGGACTGGCCGATCTCATCGAGCTGCGCGAGGGCGACGCCGTGGCGACCCTCGACCGCGACCTGCCCGGCCAGATCGACCTCGTGCTACTCGACGGCGCCAAGGGCCTCTACCCGGCAGTCCTGGCGCTTCTCGAAGAGCACCTGAAACCCGGCGCGCTCGTCCTGGCCGACAACGCCGACCGGAGCCCGGAGTACCTGCACCGCGTCCGGTCCGCCACCGGCGGGTACACCTCGGTGCCGTTCGCCGGGGACGTCGAGCTCTCGATGCGCACACGCTGATCGTGACGCAGGACGGGTGCGAGGAGGCTAACAGCCTCCCGTGCCGCATGCAGGTGCCCCCCGCGGGCCCGGCGCCGGCGAGCATTTGACTTTTCGTCAGGCGCCGCCGGCCTGGCCGCCGAGGCGATCGAGACCGCCCGCGAGGCGGGCTGCACCGGGAAGATCTGGCTCGGCGTCGCGGATGCCGAGGGCGCCGAGACGATCCGCCCCACCCGATCCTCGGCAGGCGCAGGCCGGCCCCGCGCAGGATGACCCCGGCGTTGGCGTTGACAAATTAAAGCCAGCGATCGTGTTCAGGGTCGTGTTCACCTCGGTCAGTGCGGGCCGCTACGCGCCGGGCGATCGCCTTGAGCTGGCGCTGGCGAGACGCTGGAGCTCCCCGAGCTCAGTCCGCGCAGCATCAGGCGCAGGGTGTGATCGAAGTGGTCGTGCCCTTCCCCGGCTGTCAGTTCCCTCGCGAACGCGACCGTGTTGGGAAACTGATCCGCCGGGAGCATCTTCAGGCGTTCCGCGATCTCTGCGCGATCGACGACCTCGCCATGAACATCCTCACCCTGCCGCTCGGCCACTGACGCTTCAAGGCAATAGGCGGCGGTGTACAGGAAAGCAGCGTCGCTGGTCCAGGCGGCGTCCTGCGCGGAGGCGCCGCCGGCGAGCAGGACCGCGAAGAGCGCCTCGCCCACGCGCAGCACGGCCAAGTCCGCGGGCACGACCGCCAGCGCGGCCTGCGCGATACCAGGGTAGTGCAGCAGCTGATCGCGCAGCTGCCCGCAGACGTCGAGGAACTGCTCCTGCCACCGCGCCGGGTCCGGCTCCGGCAGGTCGATCCTGGAGCAAAGCTCGCCGACTAGGAGGTCGCCGAGCTGCGCCTTGTTCCGCACGTGCGCGTAGAGCGACGCCGGGCCGGTGTCCAGCGCATCCGCGACGGTCCGCATCGTCAGGCGGTCGTATCCGATTGCCGCAATTGCTTCGAGCGCCGCGTCGACGATCCGCCGCCGGGAGATGGGCACCCGGCCGCGCCGGGCAGCAGGCCGCGTCTCGTCCTCCCGATCGGCGTCCGCGCGCTTCCACGCGGCGATGACCGCCGCCCACTGCTCCCGGGTGATCGCAGCACGCGTCTGGCCGCGCGGATCGGCGGGCGGGCCACTATCGCGGCCGGGCTGGCCTACCTGGCGGTCGCGCTCGGGCTGATGTCGCTGGCCACACCGCGACTCCCTACCCGCTCTACGGGCTGCTGGCGGCGGCCGGGGCGGGCTGCGGGCTGGCGCTGGCGCCGCTGCCGGGGATGATCGTGCACGCGCTGCCGTCCAGTCGGGCCGGCGTCGCGGCCGGGCTGAACAGCACTACCGCGAGTTCTGCTCCGTGGTCGGCGTGGCCGTGCTCAGCCCCATCCTCACCGCTTGCTTCGCCGCCCATCGGCCCGCCGCCCTGCGCGACCTTCCGGGCGCTAGCGGCCAGGCCGCCCGGCAGTCGGTCACCGCAGCTCTCGCTTACGCCGAGCAGGCACCGAACCTGGGTGCCCGCTACCCGGTGACCTGCAGCTGCCCGCGATCCGCACGCAGCACTACAGCAACTTCACCCTCACCATGCCCGTGCAACTCGACCTCTGCCTGCGTCGGCAAGCCAGCGCCCTGCTCTCCAAGGCCAGCATCCGACGAGCCCGTCACCTGGGAGCCCCCGCCCGGCTGGATCACCGGCATCCCCTGGCCCGGCCCCGACCCCATCACCACTAGCGACCTGCACCCGCTCATCCGCGCCCGGCTCCCCGCCAGCGCCATCGCCGCCCGGCTCGGCACCACCGCCGACCATGTCCTACTCGCAGCCTCGCGCAACCCCGCACCCTGCCTCCCCGCCGGCAGGCAAGAAGGCTCCCGCCCGCAAAATAAGCTGCAGCTGGCCTGCGGATACGGCATCGTGGAGCCCGCCACGTCGCCGCCCAGGTACTTTGCCCCGCTCCAGCACCGAGACTTTGCCCTGCTCTGGTCCGGCCAGGCCGTGTCGCAGCTGGGCGACGGCGTGTTCACCGTGACGCTGGCCCTGGAGGCGCTGCGCGTCGACCGGAACCCCACCGGGCTGTCTTACGTGCTGGCTGCCCGCCTCGTCCCGGCTCTGCTGTTCACACTGCTGGGCGGGGTCAGCCGGTCCACGGACCTCGGCCAGTACCTGGACCGCCGCGGCTTCACGCCGAACCCCGGCAACCCCGCCTGGCTCGACCTCGGCACCGGGCAGCAGACCGTCCGGGTCCTGCACGAGCCCGGCGAGACCACCCTGCTGTACTGCCTGGCCCCGCGCAGCGCATGCCTGTACGAGGCCGTCTTCAGCCCCGGCACCCCGGACACCGTGATCATCGCCGCGATCGAAGCCGCGCTCAAGCCACCCCGCCGCGGGCCAGCCAGCGCCGGGCCAGGCCGGTCACGGGCCAGCGGCGCACACGAGAAGGAAGGCAGTGACCCGCGATGACGATCGACCAGCTGATCGAACTGGCCACCGAGGCACGCGAGGACCTGGGCGGTGACGCCCAGGTCCGGATCGCCTACCAGCCCGGCTACCCGCTGCGCGCCGCGCTCGGCTACGTGACCGTCCCGTACAGCACCGGCCCGGACGACCTGTACAGCCCCGGCGAGACCGCCGCCGGGCAGGAGAACGACGGCAGGTTCCTGTGGCTCGCCACCGCCGACCTCCCCGACAGGGAGAATCCCTACGCCCCCGGGTGGGCCTGGCTCGGCTCCTACTTCACCACCGACGAGCAACGGTGACCAGCAGCCTTACCTAGCACCTGGCCTCCCGTCCCTGCACCGCAGCAGGCTTTCGCACCCTCGCCGCCCGCCTGCCGGGGTGACCACACCACCGCCAGGGCCGCGCCTGCTGCGGCTATGTACTTGTTGACTGCACTACTGCTCTGCGCTGAGTTCTGCCCATACGCATTTGCCGTGCTGGCCCTGCAGTGGGTGCCAGCCCCACCTGCCGCCGGTCAGCGCGTGCACGGTCAGCAGGCCGCGTCCCGACTCGGCGTCCGCGCCCGCGTTGATCAGGACAGGGCTGCCGGGTGCCGTGTCGTAGACCTCGATCAGCAGCCTTGTCGTGTCGGAACGCAGCCGCAGCCCGACCACGGCCATGCGCCCGCCTGCGTACAGCGGGCCGCCTGACGGCGCGGTGCTGGCCTCAAGCGCGTTCGTCACCAGCTCGGAGACGACCAGCTCGGCGGCATCTGCCAGCCCGCCGAGCCGCCAGGTCGCCAGGACGGCGCGGGCGTGGGCGCGGGCGCTGCCCGGCGCGGTGCGCAGCGCGCCGAGCGGCGGCATGACGCTGGACAGCGGCCAGCCGCTGAGCGTGATACCAGCCAGGCCGGCTGGGATGCTCACGACGGCTCGCCGCTGCCGTCGTTCCGCAGCACGCGGCCGGGAGGCAGGTCGTCTGGTGCGGCGGTGAGCGCGGGATCGCGGGGGACCGGCTTGAACGTGCAGCCGGCGAGGATCGCTGCCCACCGCTCACCGGGGCCGCCTGCGGTGATGCCGCCGCCCAGGCCGTCACGCCGCTGCGCCCGCCGGCCGCGCGCCAGGTCATGGCCGATCCGGTACGCCTCATCGCAGCTCCGCCGCAGGGCGGCAGGCTCCTGCCCGTCAGCCGTCGTCCCGCCGGCAGCTTGCGGCGCTGCCTCGTCCATTGACACTCCCCGGTCCCTTGTCCCTGTGCACCGACTCGTGCGTACGGAATCGTGCCGGTAACCGACGGTGGCGCAGAGTGCGGTGTGCACCGTCGTGGTGAGGGGCGCACAGTGCGCCTCCCGGTTACAGGGGCAGGCCGATGCTCCCGGCCAGTGACCGCGCCCTGCGGCTGATCAGCGGCCCGCAGTGGTCTACCGTGTCGGCGGTCATCTGCCGTGCGGTCGGGCTGTACTGCACGGAGTCGTGCGAGGTGGCAAACGCCGTCTCCAGCCAGTGGAGGGTGGCGGGGTAGTCGCGGCGCTGGTGGTAGGCGCGGGCGATCTCGACGCCGAGGCGTCCGCGCCGCTCACGGCTGGGGATCTCGTCGGGGTCGATCTGCTCAGCGTGCCCGTGCGCCTGCCCGGAGCGGGACAGGTCGGCGCTGATCGACACCGCGTGCAGCTTGACGTTGGCCGCGCCGAACATCGTCCACGGGTGGTTGTAGCCGCCGAGCCTGCGTGCGGCGGCACTGGCAATGTCCCAGTGCCGCCAGGCGTCGCCCTCCCGGCCCGCCCGAGCCGCTGTCGTCGCGGCGTGGAGCTGGAGCGCGCCGTACATCGCGCGCAGTTCGTCAGGCCCGTCCTCAAGGCGCGGTTCGAGCAGCGCGGCTGCGCTGGCGGCCAGGCCGAGCGCCCCGTCGGTGTCCCCGGCCGACCGCTGGATCATGCCGAGGGTCCACGCGGCTCCGGCCAGCGCCAGGGGGTCGTCGGCGTCCTGCGCCGCGGTCATCGCGCGGTCGGCGGCCGTCACGCCCAGCTCGGTCTCTGATGCCCACACAATCTCGTGCTGCACCAGAGCGTACACGTCGGCGAGGACGGCGCTGGCGGCTCTCCTGTCCTGGCCTTGCAAGGTGCGGGCAGCGACGCGCGCGTCGGTCACCAGCCGGGGCAGCACGCGGCCCACGTCGGTGCGGTGCTCAGTGGACTGGTGCCAGGTCACCCAGGCGTCCGCCGCCCTTGACGCCAGCGCCGCGACGTCAGGCTCATCACCCGCGGGCACCACGAGCATCGGGTCGCGCACTGCCTCGCGGATCGCCGGGACGGCGTCATGCGGAATGCGCGCGAATGACTGCACCGGCACCGACGCACCGCCCAGGTCCATGTCGGTGCCCGCCAGGACCGCGACATCGCCGACCGCAAGCGCCTCGGCGAGCTTCACCAGCAGCGGCAGCCTCGGAGGCAGCCGGCTACCACGCTCGATCCCCTTCAGCCAGCCCGCAGACATGCCGACCAGCCCGGCCAGCACGGGGCGGGTTAGCCCCTTGCGCTCGCGCAGGATCTGAATCCGCTCGCCGGTCCGCTTCCCGGCGAGTTCATCCGGGGTCACAGCGCCAGGATAGAGCCAAGTACGTAAACGAAGGCGCACCCCGGCACCAGAACACCGCCATCGTCAGTCCCCCGCATGCAAGCTCACCGCGTCGGCGCATTCAGCGGTGCCTGCGGCAAGTTCCCCGGCGATCATGAGCCGCTGAGGGCGGGTGAGCGTGCCCAGTGCAGCCTGGCCCCTGACGCCGGCACCTCCGCCGCGTGGGTGAAGCTCCACCGGCGGTTACCGGCGGTCTCGCACTGCATGACGGCACCGGAATAGGGACTCTGGGTGCGGTCCCGGTGCGCACTGTGAGGGCTAGACCATTGGCCTAACAGGGACGAGGCGCAGCTGGCCGGCCGGGGCGCACGGTTCCAGGCCGCGTGCCGCGCATCGGGTGCTCCATGGGCCGGTTTTGACAAGCCCCGGATTGCTGGGTCCGTGCGCGCGAGCAACCACGGAGCAACCAAGCGGACAAAACGGGGCACAAAAAAACGACCTGGGGTGATGAAACCCCAGGTCAGACCGGGTGCGCCGCCAGGGACTTGAACCCCGAACCCGCGGATTAAGAGTCCGCTGCTCTATTCGATTTTTCTGCTTGAACTGCTGTCAAATGATGTTAGCACGTGCCGGGGGCTGCCGTTCTGTCTGGTCGCGGGAATCCGCTGCGCGCTGCGGGTACCGGATGCTGCCGGCGCGTACCGGGGCATCCGAGCAACCATGGAGCAACCATCGATGCGCATAGGTCTAGACCACTATGCCGAAGATGTCTCAGGCGCGGCACCGAGGGGCTACGCATCATCGGTGAAAGGTACAGTTCTCGGCGCGACGCGACATGTTGTTTGCGATGAAGGTCCGGTGGCATCGGGCGACACGCTTGGTAATTTCTGCTGGCGGTGGTCGTGTTCTCAGGAGTCTTCCTCCAGGAGCTTCGCGGCGGCGGTGGGGTCCATCATGTTGGACCAGACCTGCTCTTCTGGTGCGACGGCGCGTTCGGGCATGGCGTAGTCGGACATCCAGGCGTCGAGCTGGCAGCCGGGGATGAGGCTGAGGATGGTCGCGACCAGGCGGCGGGGTACTGAGCCGATGATGCGCACCGCGACGTAGGTCGAGTAGCCCTGGTCGGCGAGGACCTGGATCCCGAGGGCCGAGCCGTCGAGCATCGCGGCGTGCTCGCGGCCGTCAAGGAGCGACTCGCGCAGCAGGGAGTGCACGGTTGCGCGCAGGCGGCGTTCGGCTCGTACCGCGTGCTCGGCTTTCCAGCGCAGTTCGTCTTCGCGTGCGGGGAGAAGGCCGCCGGTGTAGGTTTCGGTGGTCAGCGGGGGCGTGTGCGCCGCGTTGTACTGGCTGCGGGCGGCCTTGCCGCGGGCTGTGAGCGAGGCGTAGAAGTCGTCGGGCGATCCTTCTTCCCGCTGGCCGGCCGCGACCAGCCAGGGGATGGCGTCGTCGGCCATCCAGACGGCACCGCGCCATCGCTGGACCTTCACCTTGAACAGGACTTGGTCGTCGACGGACGCGATGCGCTCGCGGGGAGTGCCGTCGTCGGCGAACCGCTCGCTGGCCTTGGCCAGCAGGGGATGCGGTACCTCGTCCAGCGGCGTGTCGGCAGGCGGCACTGCCTGCATGAGCTCCTCGCGCAGGCACCGTAGCGTGGGCCTTGCCCGCCCGGCCATGGCTAGTCGTCCTCCTGCACGCCGCCGACCGCTTCCAGTTCTTCGCGGGTCATGCCTGCGAGCATCGCGACCCGGGCCGCGCGGCTGCCGTCGAGCTGGCTGAGCAGCTCGCGCATGCCGGCCTGCATCTCCTCGCGGCGGGCGTTGAGGTAGAACTCGACGGCGGCCTCAACGAGGTCCTTCTTGCTCATGCGCAGGTAATGGGCGCCGCTGGTGATCAGCCGGTCGCCCTCGGGGGAGACCTTGACCGCGACCTGCCTGGGGGTCGGCTCCATCGTCGTCATGCGCGCGTTCCCTTCCTCTGAGGAACCCTGACTGGCGGTACCTCAAGTACCTCCAGTGTACCCCGGCGCCCTATCTGGACGTCGCGACAGCCTGACCGAGACCGCCGCCTTACGCTGCCGGTTCTTCCGGCCCTGTCGGAAGAACCGGGTCAGCGCTGGGTGTGTAGGGCCGTTTGCGGGGGTCGGGGAAGCCGAGGCTGGTGTAGCCAGGTGTGCGCTTGGCGAGGGATGAGGCAAGGACGCCAGTGAGCTCGTCGTGGTAGTCGTGGACCTCGGCGGTGGTCTTGCCGTTATAGGGCCGCAGGATGCGCCCGGCGTACTGGACGAGGCGTCCCTTCTGGGCGACCGGGGCGGCGAGGAACAGGGTGTCCAGGGCGGCGCAGTCGAATCCTTCCCCGGCGTACAGGCCGGTCGCGACGGCCAGCAGGAGCGGCCCGCCGGGCTGCGGCTGCAGTCG
>Ga0335083_10008787_pt1 | contig 12316 bp, 9 predicted proteins | sample Lox_Sample_42_FD_206716 | JGI IMG/M metagenome (GOLD analysis project Ga0335083, IMG submission 206716) | Soil microbial communities from Loxahatchee National Wildlife Refuge, Florida, United States - Lox_Sample_4.2 | ecosystem: Environmental > Terrestrial > Soil > Wetlands | place: USA: Florida... | reverse complement strand
GACCGGCCGGTCGCGGCCGGACCACCGCGAAGGGCTCAGCAAGGAGAGTTTTCGCCGCAAGGCGATCAGCATCCACGGCGACGAAGGGTGATGTGAGCTGACGGACAGGCTCGGAAGCCCGTTGAACTGTCGGCGCGATCATGAGCGCGATACGCTGATTGGGGCGAAGAGGCTCGAGCGGACGATTCATCAAGGCCGGCGGGCTTTTCCTTCCCGCGTCAACAGGCCGAAGACATGACCGCGCCCGAGACGTTCACAAGTCCGGCGTTTGACAACTTCAGGCGAAGCTGGAACATAAGGCTTGCACGGTCCCTCATATTCGAGGGTGAAAAGGGAACGCGGTAGGCTTGTCCGATCCGCGGCCGCCCCCGCGACTGTGAGCGGCGTGCCGGCGCACACTTTCGCCACTGGGGAAGCCCGGGAAGGCGGCGTCGGCGATACGCCGCGAGCCAGGAGACCTGCCGTGCGCGACCAGTCCGCTTGGGCCGCCGGAGGGGCGGCCAGGGAGCCCGCAATGATTCAAGGCACAACTCTCTCGTCCGCCGCCCGCGCCATCGTGTTGGCCTGGCTCTCCTTGCTGCACGTTTCCAGAAGAAGGGCTGAAGGTGCGGTCGGCGCCTGAGAACGTCCCCTTGCTCAGGGACACCTTCACCTCCGCCCCTTCTCCGGCAGGAAACGAGGGGAGCGCGGCCGAGCCCGAGCCGGCCGGCCACGCAACCAAAGCCGCCGCCGCTACCCTCCACGTTTGCGTAACCTGCAAGTCGGAGGATGGGCGGGTGGGCGCGGCGCTTTTCGCCGCGCTCGACAAAGCCGCTGGGGAAACGGGCGTCGCGCTGCGCGCGGTCGAATGTTTCGCGGTCTGCAAGCGGCCGTGCACGGTCGCGCTCGCCTCGCCCGGCAAATGGACCTACGTCGTCGGCGATCTCAATCCCGAGGCTCATATCGAGGACATTCTCGCCGCCGCGCGCCGCTATGCGGCGTCGCCCGACGGCATTGTGCCCTGGCGCGACCGCCCGCATCCTTTCCGCAAGGGCGTCATCTCGCGTACGCCTCCCCTCGCTCTTAGCCCGCCTGACTAGGGCTCCCGATGCTCGCGAAAACTCCCGTCACCATCGTCACCGGCTTCCTTGGCGCCGGCAAGACGACGCTGATCCGCCACATCCTTGCCAATGCCGGCGGGCGGCGCCTCGCGCTCATCATCAACGAATTCGGCGACGTCGGCGTGGACGGCGATCTGTTACAGGGCTGCGCCGATGAGGCCTGCCTGCGCGAGGCGATCATCGAACTCGCCAACGGCTGCATCTGTTGCACGGTTGCGGAGGATTTCGCGCCGGCGGTCGAGGCGCTGCTCGCGCGCGAGCCGAAGCCCGACCATATCGTCATCGAGACTTCGGGCCTTGCACTGCCGAAGCCGCTCGTCAAGGCGTTCGACTGGCCGGCTTTGCGCTCGCGCCTCACCGTTGACGGGGTGGTCGCCGTCGTGGACGCGGCGGCGGTCGCCGAGGGACGCTTCGCCGACGATCCGGAGCGCGTCGCGGCGCAGCGCGCCGCCGATCCGTCGCTTGACCACGACAATCCGCTCGAGGAGGTCTACGAGGATCAACTCCTCTGCGCCGACCTCGTCGTGCTCAACAAGACCGATCTCATTCCGGCGGAGCGGCTCGACGCGATGCGCGCGGAGATCGCGGCGAGCCTGCCGCGCGCGGTGAAGATCGCCGCGACGCGTGAGGGCGTCATCGACCCGAACGTGCTGCTCGGCGTCAAGGCGGCTGCGGAGGACGATCTCATCGCGCGGCCTTCGCACCACGACGGTGAGGCCGAGCACGACCACGACGATTTTGAAACGTTCGTCGTGGCGGTGCCGACCGCGAACGACCCCGACGCGCTCCTCGCGCGCTTAAGCGAGGCGACGCGCGCGCACGATATCCTGCGCATCAAGGGATTCGTCGAGGTTGCGGGCAAACCGATGCGCCTCCTCGTGCAGGGCGTCGGCCAGCGGTTTCGGCGGGACTTCGATCGGCCGTGGAGCGCTGGCGAGGCGCGCTTGAGCCGCCTCGTCGTCATCGCGCAGAAGGGTGTGGATCGAGAGGCCGTGGCGGCGGCGCTCGGGGTGTGAGGCGGCCGTGATGGACTCCAACATGCGATCCGACCCAATACCTCATTGCGAGGAGCGTAGCGACGAAGCAATCCAATGGGACGTAGGGCGCGCTACGATCTCTGGATTGCTTCGCTTCGCTGGCAATGACGATCCATCCTTTGTTGTCCTCGTCCGACCGTAAGCGCCATGCACGTCACGCGCATCGACGTCCGCTCGCTCGACGACACCGCCCAGGCGGTCGATCTTGCTCAGACGCCGGCGGAGGTCGTGTTCCTCTCCTACTCCGACAGCGACCTCAACGCGCTCGCCCGCGCCTATGCGACGCACCCTGAGCCCAAGCCGACGCTCCGGCTCGCAAGCCTGGCGTCGCTGCGCCATCCGTTCTCGATCGACCTTTATATCGAGCGCGTCTGCGCGAGGGCGAAGCTCATCATAGCCCGCGTGCTCGGCGGCGCCGATTACTGGCGCTACGGTGTCGACGAGCTCGCGACCCTTGCGCGGCGGAGCCGAGTGAAACTCGCGCTGCTGCCGGGCGACCGGCGCGCCGACAAGCGACTCGAAGACGCCTCCACCCTGCCGTCGGAGGCGCTCATTCGCTTCTGGCGATATTTTGACGAGGGGGGCCCGCGAAACCTTGCCGCGTGCATTGATGCTTTTTCGGCGGAACTCGACGCGGCAAAGCCAGCGCCGGGACCCAAACCAGTCAGCGCCTTCGGCCTCCATGAAGCAGCGTGCCTGCAAGCGCCGGCCGGCGCAGCGCATGCGCTCATAGTGTTCTACCGCTCGATCTATTTCGCCAACGATCTGAGGCCGATTGAGGCGATTGCGCATTCACTCCGTGACCGCGGAATGACGACGACGGCCGCTTATGTGACGAGCCTCAAGGATGAGGCCGCCATTGAGCCCCTTCGCGCGCTCATCGCGGGGTGTCCGTTTGACCTCGTCCTCAGCGCGACGGCCTTTTCGGCGCGACTCGACGAGAACGAGGGAACGGTTCTCGATTCCATCGACGCCCCGGTCATCCAGGTCGTGCTGGGTGGCTCAAGCGAAGAGGCGTGGAGCGCATCGCCGCGCGGCCTCTCTCCGGCGGACCTCGCCATGCACGTCGCGCTGCCCGAGATCGACGGCCGCATCCTGAGCCGCGCCATATCCTTCAAGGCGCCGGCTGAGCGCGACGCCGCGATCGAGTTCGCCGCGGTCTCCCACGAGCCGCTCGCCGACCGCGTGGCCTTCACAGCGGACCTTGTCGCGGCATGGGTCAGGCTTAGGCGCGAGCCGAACGCCGAGAAGCGCCTCGCGTGCCTGCTTCCGGACTATCCCGCCCGCGGCGGCCGCACCGGCTACGCGGTTGGGCTCGACACGCCGGCGAGCGCCGTCGCCCTCGCCGAGACGCTGCGCGCGGCCGGATACCAGGTCGATAGCGGCCTCGATGCCGCACGGCTCATCGCGAGGCTCTCGGAAGGACCGCTCGAGCCGACCCTAACGCTTGCCGAATACGAGGCCGAGCTGGCCGCAGCGCCGGAGGCGTTCCGCCACGCGGTTCGCGCGGCCTGGGGCGAGCCGGCGGACGATCCCTCGCTCATCGACGGTGCCTTCCGCTTTCGCTTCGCTCGATCGGGCAAGCTCCTGATCGCCGTGCAGCCGGACCGTGGCGATCCGGCCCGGCGCAAGGGCGACTACCACGATCCGGCGCTCCCGCCGCGCCATTCCTACGTCGCGTTCCACTTCTGGCTGACGCGCAAGGAGCGCATCGATGCGCTGATGATGCTCGGTGCGCACGGCACACTTGAATGGCTGCCGGGAAAGTCAGTCGCTCTGTCGGAAGCCTGCGCGCCGGAAGTCCTGCTCGGCCCGACGCCGGTTGTCTATCCGTTCATCGTGAATAATCCGGGCGAGGCGGCGCAGGCCAAGCGCCGCATTGCGGCTGTGACCATCGGCCATCTCACGCCGCCGCTCGTCGCGGCCGGCTCGCACGGCGCGGCGCTCGAACTGGAGGGCCTGTTCGACGAACTCTCCGAGGCTCAGGGACTTGATCCTCGCCGGGCGCGGAGCATCGCCGCGCTCATCCTCGAAAAGGGCGCGGCGGCGGGCCTCCTTAGGGAATGCGCGGCGGAAGGAAAGCCGCCCGAGGAGGCGCTGCTTGCCCTCGACGCGTGGCTCTGCGATCTCAAGGACATGCGGGTCGGCGACGGGCTGCACGTGTTCGGCCGCTCGCCGGAAAGCGCGGACGGCCTTCTCCCCTCTCTTACGGGAGAGGGGTCGGAAACCCTCGTCGACCGCGTCGCGGACTGCGGCGCAGCCGAGTCGCGCGGGCTCTTGCGCGCGCTCTCGGGTCGCTTCGTTGCGCCGGGCCCGGCCGGCGCGCCGGCTCGCGGGCGCCTCGACGTGCTGCCGACCGGGCGAAATCTGTTCGCCATCGATCCGCGCTCAGCGCCGACGCGCAACGCCTGGGAGATCGGGCGCCGCGCAGCGGAAGAAGCGCTGGCGCGCTACGCGCAGGATCACGGCGAATGGCCGAAGAGCGTTGTGCTCGACCTCTGGGGTTCGGCGACAATGCGCACGGGGGGCGACGATCTTGCGCACGCGCTCGCCCTCCTCGGCTGCCGACCGGCCTGGGATATCGCGTCGAACCGCGTGAACGGCTTTGAGATCCTGACCCTCGCTGTGCTGGGCCGCCCGCGCGTGGATGTGACGTTGCGCATATCCGGGCTCTTCCGCGATGTTTTTCCCATGCAGATCGCGCTCTTCGCCGCGGCCGTTCGCGCGGTCGCTGAACTTGACGAAAGCGAGGACGACAATCCGCTCGTCGCCTTCAAAGGCGCGTCGGTCGACCGCATTTTCGGCGCAGCGCCCGGCGCCTACGGGGTGGGCCTCGGCCGACGCATTTCTGAAGGCGAATGGCGGGAGCGCGCGGAGCTTGCCGCCGTGTACCTCGACGCGACGAGTCACGCCTATGACGGCGAGAGCGAGGGGCGGCGCGCGCCCGCGGCCTTCAGCGAGCGGGTCGCGGTCGCGGACATGTTCCTGCACACGCAGGACCTGCCAGGGCAGGACGCGCTCGACGCCGACGCGTTCGCGGAACACGAGGGCGGATTCGCCGCGGCGGCGGCGAGCCTGGGCACGAAGCCCGTGCTCTACCATCTCGACTCGACCAGGCTCGGCGCGCCGATAGTGCGCACGCTCGCCCAGGAGATCGCGCGTGCGCTGCGCGGACGGGCGACGAATCCGCGCTGGCTCGCGGGCCAGATGCGGCATGGGCATCGCGGCGCGGCGGAGATCGCGCAGTCGCTCGACAATCTCTACGCCTTCGCGGCGCTCACCGACGCGGTCAACAGCGCGCAGTTCGATCTCATGTTCGACGCGACGCTCGGGGACGAAAAGGTGCGCGCGTTTCTGGAGGAGGCCAATCCCCTGGCCGCGCGCCACATGGCGGGCGTGTTCACTGAAGCCGAGCGACGCTGCTTCTGGCTCTCGCGCCGCAATTCGTCGGCCGCGATTCTCGCGTCGCTCATGGAGGCAGCCTAATGCGTTCGTCAAGCCGCGATTTTGAATCCGGTTTGGAAGGGGGTGCGGTTTCGCACAATGGCCCAGAGGACGTCGACGCGTCTGCGGGCCAGGGCGATGATGGCCCGAAGATGCCTTTTGCCCTCGCGGCGTTTTCGATTGTGGAAGGCGCGGCTGTCGGGGTGGTTCAGGGAGCAGAAGGCCGACTGGTAGAACACACGTTTGAGTCCCTTGTTGCCGCCGCTTGGCCTTCGCAGGAGACGAGTGCGGCCGGACTGGCGCAGTATGGGCGCCATGCCGGCAGCCGAAGCGAGCGCGTCGGCGGAGCGGAAGGGCGAGATATTGCCTGCCTCGGCGATGAGTTCTGCGGTGAGCACGGCCCCCATGCCGGGCAGGCTCCGGATGAGGGCCGCGTCAGGGTGGCGCCGGAGCATCGCCTCCAGTTCGCGATCGAGTTCGATGAGGCGCGTGCGGCTGGCGAGCGCTTCGACAGCGAGTTCGCGGATCAGACGCGCGGCCATGCGCTCGGCCGGCGCGGCGATCGTTTGTTCGGCCGCGACGGTCAGCACGCGATTGGTCAGGTCCTCGACCTTAGGCAGGCCGCCGGCGGCTTGCAGGTGGCGCACGAGACGCTTCTTGCCGGCGGCGCGCAGCTCGGCGGAGGTGACGAACTTGATCAGCAGGTGCAGCGGCCCCTTGGTCTTGAGGTCGAGGCAGGCTTCCAGGCCGGGAAAGATGCCGACAAGCCGGTCTCGCATGCGGGACAGTCGCTGGGTTTGCGCCTGCACGATGTCGCGGCGCCGGCCGACGAGGAGCCTGACCTCGAGGTCAAGTTCGGTGGCCGGCTCGATCTGGCGCAGATCCGACCGGGTTCGGACCTGGTCGGCAATCGTGCGCGCGTCGCGCGGGTCGGATTTGTTCTCGCCGCCGACCGTGCCCTGACGAGCGCGATTGACAGCCATGCCCGGCACATGGACGAGCGTGAACCCGGCCGCGGCCAGCATGGCTTCGGCCAGATCTGCGATGCCGCCGAGGACGTCCAGGCCGACGCGCATGGCGCGGCCCAGACGCGCAAGCTCTTCGATGAGCTCCGCGATCTCGCTGGCCGTATTGGCAAGCTTATGATCGATCAGGACCGCGCCATTGGAATCAATGGCGGTGACCCAGTGCATCTCCTTGGCGATGTCGATACCGACGCTGATCCGCATGGCGCCTCCTTGGCGTTTGTCGCTCGGCGTTCCGCCCGCGCCGTCGTCGCCCTACACAGCGATGAATCGCCGAGCCTAATCAGCGGTCGAGCCGGTTTGGCGACGCCGGGGGATCTGCTTCCAGAGCCATCATGAGCAGCCAGCATGAGAACCATCCCGACACCGCCGCCGCGCCGTGATCCTGGCATGCCAGGATCACGGCGTCAGGCACGACGTCAGCAGCAACTAAAGGGTAGGGCGGCGTGAGCGCCCTCCCGCAACAACGCAAAGGCTGGTGTCCCGGCGCTTTGAAGCCGATGCCGACCGGCGACGGGCTGCTCGCTCGCGTGCGCGCTTCCGGCGGTCGGCTTGCGCTCGACCAGGCCGCCGCAATCGCCGATGCGGCGATCATCTGCGGCAACGGCGTCGTGGCCCTCTCGTCGCGCGCAAACATTCAGATTCGCGGCGTCAGCGAGCGGAGTCTCCCGGACTTGCGGGCGCGCCTCGCCGGCGCCGGGCTTCTCGACTTCGATCCCGAGGTCGAGCGCCTGCGCAACATCGTCGTGAGCCCGCTCAGCGACATCGACCCCGACGCCGCTTTCGATCTCGCGCCGTGCGTCGCCGCGCTCGAGGCGAGGCTTAAGGAGGATGAGACGCTTCGGCTGCTGCCGGCGAAGTTTGGCTTTGTGCTGGACGCGGACGGCCGCTTGCCTCTCAGCGACATCGACGCGGACATCCGCTTCGAGGCGGCGCGCGAGGAGGTCGCCGCCGCGTTCGCCGTCCATCTCGCCGGCGACGACTCGCGCGCGGCGATCTGCGCCGCAGCGGACCTCGCCGATACTGCCGCGCGACTCGCGCGCGCGTTCCTCTCCTTTAATCGTGAGGCGCTGTATCCTCCTCTCCCCGCTCGCGGGGAGAGGGAAGGGGCGAGGGGCCTGGAGACTAACGGAGAGAACGTTCGCCCACGCCCTTCACTCCGGCCCTCTCCCTGCGCGCGGGGACAGGGGACGCTGAACGACATATTGCACGACGATGACGACAAGCCTCGCCGCATGCGCGCGCTGGTGCCGCGAATGGGCTCGGCGACCGTCTTTACGGCGGCGGGACTTACGACAACGCCACGTACCCGCTCACCAAGGCGTACGTCGCTCAATGACTCGCTCGGCGCGCGTGACTACAAAGGCGCGGCTGTCGTCGGCGCGACTGCCCCGTTCGGCCACATCGAGGCCGACAGGCTCAAGGTTCTCATCGCGCGAGCGCGCGACGCCGGGGCGGCGGACCTGCGCCTCGCCCCGTGGCGCACGTTCTTCGTCACCGGCTTGAAGCGCGACGCTGCCGCCTCAATCGCTGCGGCGTGCAAGGACCTCGGCTTCATCACTGATGCAAACGACGCCCGCCTTCGCGTCGCCGCTTGTCCCGGCGCGCCGGCTTGCCTGCACGCCCATCGTCCTGTGCGGGAGGATGCGGCGCGCTGGGCGGCCGTCCTTCCGGCGGGCGATGGCGTACTCCTGCATATGAGCGGCTGCGCCAAAGGCTGCGCGCGCCCGCTCGCAACCGCCGCGACGCTGGTTGCGACCGAAGCCGGCTACGATCTTGTCCTTGGCGGCAAGGCGAGCGACGCACCGAGTCTCAACGGCCTCTCGAGCGAGGCGGTCGGGGCGTGGCTCATGCGCGAGGGCGCGAAGCTCTTCGCAAGCGAGGCGCGCTCGTGAAGACAGCCTACCCTTATGAGAAGGACCCGGCCGCGATCTACCGTCGGTCCTTCGCCATCATCCGAAGCGAGGCCAACCTCGACGGCCTGTCGCCGATTGAGGAGCGCGTCGCGGTGCGCGTCATCCATGCGTGCGGCATCGTCGAGGCCGCGCGCGACCTTGTCTTCGCGCCCAGCGCCGCCGAGGCCGCAGCGCAAGCGCTAAGCGGCGGCGTGCCGATCTTCTGCGATTCGCGCATGGTCGTAGAGGGCGTGACGCGCGCCCGCCTGCCCGCGAACAACGAAGTCGTCTGCACGCTCGCCGACCGTTCGACGCCGGCGCGGGCCGAAAAGCTCTGCACGACGCGCACGGCCGCGGCGATCGACCTCTGGTTGCCGCGCCTCGCCGGGGCTGTCGTCGCGATCGGCAATGCGCCGACGGCGCTCTTCCGCTTGCTCGAACTCATCGCCGCGGGCGCGCCGCGCCCGGCTGCGATCATCGGCATGCCGGTGGGGTTCGTCGGCGCGACGGAATCCAAGGAGGCGCTGATCGAAAGCGACCTTCCCGCCATCGTCGTTCGCGGCCGGAAAGGCGGCAGCGCCATGGCGGCGGCGGCCGTCAACGCGCTCGCGAGCGAAAAGGAATGAGCGCGGGCCGACTCTACGGCGTCGGGATCGGTCCGGGCGACCCGGAGCTACTCACGGTCAAGGCCGTTCGCGTCATCGAGGGCGCGTCGGTCGTCGCCTTTTTCGCCAAGGCCGGGCGGCGGGGCAACGCGCGCAAGATCGTCGATGGCTGGCTGAAATCCCTGCATGTCGAGCTGCCGCTCTTTTATCCGATGACGACCGAGTCGCATTTCGACGATCCGCCCTATCGCGAGACGCTGGCGCGCTTTTACGAGGAGAGCGCGGCGGCGATCGCAGCGCATCTCGAAGCGGGGCGTGACGTGGCGCTCTTGAGCGAGGGCGACCCGCTCTTCTACGGCTCGTTCATGCACCTCTTCGTGCGGCTGCGCGACCGCTTCGGGGTGACGATCGTGCCGGGCGTCTCCAGCATCTGCGGGGCCTGGGGCGCCGCCGGGACGCCGATGACCTGGGGCGACGACGCGATGGTCGTGCTGCCGGCGACGCTGCCGCTCGAGGATCTCATTCGGCGGCTCGCTCTCGCTGACGCGGCTGTCATCATGAAGATTGGCCGCAACTTCGCGCGCGCCAAAGCGGCGCTGATGAAGGTGGGCATGGCGGAGCGCGCGATCTATGTCGAGCGCGCCACGATGGAGGGAGAAGCAGTGATGCCGCTCTGCGCAAGGAGCGAGGAGCCTGCGCCCTATTTCTCGCTGATCCTCGCGCCGGGAAGAGGGCGGCGGCCATGAGCGGTCGCGTCGCCGTCGTCGGCCTTGGGCCCGGTCCCGCCCAGTGGATCACCCCCGAGGCCAGCGCCGAAATCGAGGCCGCCTCCGATGTCGTCGGCTACACGCCTTACATCGTGCGGCTGCCCATGCGGGCGGGCCAACGCGCGCACGCGAGCGACAATCGCGTTGAGCTGGAGCGCGCCCGGCTCTCGCTCAAGCTCGCTGCGGACGGCGCTACGGTCGCCGTCGTCTCGGGCGGCGATCCGGGCATATTCGCCATGGCGGCGGCAGTGTTCGAAGCGGCGGAGGAATCGCGGGCGTGGCACGCGCTCGACATTGCCGTCATTCCGGGCGTCACCGCGATGCAGGCCGCCGCGGCGCGGCTTGGCGCGCCGCTCGGCCACGATTTTTGCGCAATCTCGCTCTCGGACAATCTCAAGCCTTGGGCCGTCATTGAGAAGCGCCTCAAGGCCGCCGCCGAAGCCGATTTCGTCATCGTGCTCTATAACCCAGCATCGAAGGGGCGGCCGACGCGGATTGCGGAAGCGTTTGCTATGCTGCGCGGTCTCAAGAGCGCCACGACGCCTGTCGCATTCGCGCGCGCGGTCGGGCGGCCCGACGAGAAGCTCACGCTCACACGCCTCGGCAAAGCGGACGTCGGCGCGGTCGACATGGCGACGCTGGTCATCGTCGGATCGAGCGAGACGCGCTACGTCCCGCGCGAAGGGGCGCGGCCCTGGATGCTGACGCCGCGCTCCTATGGAGCCGCGCGGTGAGCCGTGATCCACGCCATCACGTCGTCGAGCGCGTGCAGCGTCATCGCCTCTGGCGGCTTCGGCCGCTGGACGATAACGACCTGGATTTTGAGCATGCGCGCAGCCTCGATTTTGGGATAGGTGGCCGCGCCGCCGCTGTTCTTCGTCACCAGGACGTTGATCCGCTCGTTGCGCATGAGCTCAAGCTCGTCCGCAAGCGCAAAAGGACCGCGCGCAAGAATGAGCTTGCAGTCGGGCAGAGCGTCGATCTCCGACGGGCGGTCGATCGCTCGCACGACATAGCGGTGCTGCGGGGCGCGCGCGAATGTGGCGAGCCGGAGGCCCCCTTGCGTAAGGAAGACGATCTTGCGTCTTGGCCCGAGTACGTCGACGGCCTTGTCTATCGTCTGAACCTCAGTCCAGCGGTCGCCTTCCTGCGACTTCCACGGCGGCCGCGTAAAGACGACCAGCGGCGTTTCCGTCGTGCGCGCGGCTTGGACCGCGTTGGCCGACACGCGCACCGCGAACGGGTGGGTCGCGTCGACGATTGCGCCGATGCGTTCGGCGCGCAGATAGGCGGCGAGCCCGTCGGCGCCGCCGAAGCCTCCGATTCTCTTCGGGATCGGCGAAGGCGCTGGCTTCTCGGTCGCGCCAGCGAGCGAGAGAATAGGAGCGACTCCGGGCGCTTCCGCCAGCCGCTGCGCGAGCGCGCTCGCTTCCGACGTGCCCCCCAGAATGAGCAAGCGCAGGCGCTGCAAACGGTGGCTCCATGAGCGAAGCGCGATGGCTCTCCATCGTCGGCCTCGGCGAGAACGGCCTCGATGGGCTTTCCCCTGCCGCGCGGCGGCTCGTTGCGCAAGCGGCGTTAGTCGTCGGAGGCAGGCGGCACCTTTCGCTGATCGGGCCGGTCGCCGCGCAGACAATGACCTGGCCCTCACCGATCGAGGAGGCGTTCGACGCGATCGGGGCGCGCCGCGGCTCGCCGGTCTGCGTGCTTGCGTCAGGCGATCCATTCTTTTTCGGCATAGGCTCGACGCTCATGCGTCGCTTTTCGCCGATGGAAATGGTCTGCGTTCCGGCGCCATCGGCCTTTTCGCTCGCGGCCTCTGGGCTTGGCTGGGCCCAACAGGATTGCGCGCTCCTTTCGCTGCACGGCCGGCCGCTCGAAGCCATCATTCCGCATCTGCAGGCGGGAACGCGCATCCTCGCGCTCTCGTGGGACGACGCCACTCCGGCGAAGCTCGCGGCGCTGTTGGCGGAGCGCGGCTTCGGGCGGTCGAAGCTCACGGTCTGCGAAGCCATGGGGGGCTCAAGCGAGCGCATCCGGACCAGCGAGGCGATAGATTACGCGCTGGACAACGTCGCCGCGCTCAACACCATCGCGCTCGAAGTTGTGGCGGACAAGCATGCGCGCGTCTTGCCGCGCGCGCCGGGCTTGCCGGACGACTGGTTTGAGCACGATGGGCAGATCACCAAACGCGACATTCGGGCGATCACGCTCGCGGCGCTGGCGCCTACGCGAGGGGAGATGCTATGGGATGTCGGCGCCGGCTCGGGGTCGGTCGCGATCGAATGGATGCTCGCTGGTCCCGCAAACATGGCGGTCGCGATCGAGGCGCGAGAAGACCGCGCTGCGCGGATCGTGCGCAATTCGCTGACCTTCGGCGTTCCGGGTCTCGCTGTGGCGCGCGGCGAGGCGCCGCATGTCTTCCACGACCTGCCGCAGCCGG
>Ga0335083_10008785_pt1 | contig 12316 bp, 11 predicted proteins | sample Lox_Sample_42_FD_206716 | JGI IMG/M metagenome (GOLD analysis project Ga0335083, IMG submission 206716) | Soil microbial communities from Loxahatchee National Wildlife Refuge, Florida, United States - Lox_Sample_4.2 | ecosystem: Environmental > Terrestrial > Soil > Wetlands | place: USA... | reverse complement strand
GCCGCGCCCGGCGATTCTGCTGCTTCGACTGCGTTACGCGTTTCGGTCGGCTGCATGGATATCGTCCCTGGCTTGGGCCCCTGGGTACGCTCCCCCGTTCTACTTCGAGCGTCCCGACTGCAGGCCTGGTTTCAGGGATTTTAGCGAACGAATGCGACGATCGACATAGTGGGGCCGCCCGGTGCCCGGCAGATGCGCCGGCAAGTGCCCCGTGATCCACACCGTACGGATGCCGAGGCACCGGTAGCGCTTCAGATGGCTGCGGGTGTCTTCGATGAGGATGGCATCGGCGAGCGCCACGCCCGCCCGGCGCAGCGTGGCGCGCAGCATCGCGCGGTCGGGCTTGGCGCGCCAGTGGCTGCGTGCGCGCATGCCCTCGATGGCGATCACGCGCTCGAAGATCCGCTCGATGCCGAGCGCCGCGAGCACCGCATGCGCGTAGTCCTCGGGGCCGTTGGTGAGCACGATCTTGCGGCCGGGCAGGGCGGCGAGCATGCGGGCGAGGCCGCGCTCGGCATGCAGCATGGCGCGCAGATCGTCGAACGTGTGCACGACCTTGAGGAAGTCGTGCGGATCGACGGGATGATGGCGCGTGAGGCCGAGCAGCGCGGCGCCGTAGCGGTGCGTGTAGCTCGTGCGCAGGTGGTTGGCCTCATCGCGGGTCACGCCCAGCGCGTCGATGATGTACTGCGTCATCGCCTGGTTGATAGCCGGGAAGATCGCGCGCGACGCGCCGTGCAGCGTGTTGTCGAGATCGAAGAGCCAGACGGGGGTGCCATAGCCTGGCGTGCCGGACGTGTGGGCGACGCGGCGCGGCCGGCGTCTGGGGGGCCTGGCGCACTCGGCAAGCGGGCGGGAGACGGTCATCGTGGGCGTGAGGCGCGGCGGCCGCGAGGTGCAGCCGCCGCAGGGGGCGCTCAGTGTGAGCGGATCATCGTGCCGAAGGGCTGTTCGGTCAGGATTTCGAGCAATACCGAGTGCTCGATGCGGCCGTCGATGATGTGGACCGAGCGCACGCCGCTCTTGGCGGCGTCGAGCGCCGAGGAGATCTTCGGCAGCATGCCGCCCGAGATCGTGCCGTCTTCGAAGAGTGCGTCGATCTCGCGCGCGGAGAGGTCCGTGAGCAGGTTACCCGCCTTGTCCATCACGCCGGGAATGTTCGTCATCATGACGAGCTTTTCGGCGTTGAGCACGACCGCGAGCTTGCCGGCGACGAGGTCGGCGTTGATGTTGTACGACAGGCCGTCCTCGCCGAAGCCGATCGGCGAGATCACCGGAATGAAGGCGTCGTCCTGGAGCGCCTTCACGACCGCCGGGTTGATCGCTTCCACTTCGCCTACCTGGCCGATGTCGATGTATTGGCCCGGGTTGTCGCGGTCCGGCATCATCAGCTTGCGCGCGTGGATCAGGCCGCCGTCCTTGCCGGTCAGGCCGACAGCCTGGCCGCCGAAGTGGTTGATGAGCGTGACGATGTCCTGCTGCACCTCGCCGCCGAGCACCCACTCGACGACTTCCATGGTTTCCTCATCGGTCACGCGCATGCCCTGAATGAACGTGCCCTGCTTGCCGATCTTCTTGAGCGCCGTGTCGATCTGCGGGCCGCCGCCGTGCACGATGACCGGGTTGATGCCCACGAGCTTGAGCAGAATGACGTCGCGTGCGAAGCCCTGCTTGAGCCGTTCCTCGGTCATGGCGTTGCCGCCGTACTTGATGACGACGGTCTTGCCGTGGTACTGCCGGATGTAAGGCAGCGCTTCGGCCAGGATTTCGGCTTTCAGGGTGGGCGCGATCTGCGAAAGGTCGATGGGCTCGGACATGGCGGCAAAGACTGGAGAGGAAACGGACAAAACTCGCGGACGAAACCCGCGGGCGAAAAACGCGGCCGCAAAACGGTCGAAACAGGGCGGATTGTACAGGACTGGCGCGGTGCAACAGGGAAAACGGCGAGCACCGGGGCGCATGCGCAACACGCCGGTGGGAGAGGCGCGCAAGCGCGCCGGCGAGGGGGCGAGAGGCATGCGAAAAGGGCGGGAACGAGGCGGGAAAGAGGTGGTGGCCGGGATGTGGCATCATCTCGCTGTCGCCGACTCAAGGCCCCGAGAGGAGTGCGCGCCATGACCGCCTCCGCCATGCCCGCCACTGGCATGAAACGCGCCCGCTGCCCGCGCTGCGGCAACAGCTTCGACTGCGGCAGGAATACCGAACCCTTCGATTGCTGGTGCAAGTCGCTCCCCGCCTTGCCCGCGAGCGAACTCGACTCGCGCGGGCGCTGCCTGTGCCCCGAATGCCTCGCGGCGGCGGCGGCCACGGCAGCCGGCGGCGCGCCAACGGGCGGGGGCGCGAAGCGCTGAATTACGCCCTCGACGCCAGCGCCGCGAGATCGGCGCGCATCTCCCCGAGCACCGGCTCCCACTGCCTGAACGTCTTCTGCCGATACAGCCTGGTATTGGGGTACCACGGGCTATCGCGCCGCTCGAGTTGCCAGACCCAATGCGGATTCACGTCGAGCAGCACCCAAGCGCGCTTGCCGAGCGCGCCGGCGAGATGGGCGCTCGACGTGCACACCGAAATGACGAGATCGAGCGAGTCGACGAACGCGGCGGTGTCGTCGAAGGTTTGCCATTGCGCGCTGAAATCGGTCACCTCGAAGCCTGCTTCGCGGGCGGCAGCGACGTCGGCTTGCGCGCCGGGCTGGAGCGAGTAGAACGCCACACCTTCGATGCCGCCAAAATGCCGGGCAAAACGCTCGAGCTCGACGCGCCTGAACGGATTGCGTTTATGCGTGAGGCTGCCGGTCCAGGCGAGCCCGACCTTCAGACGCGTTTCGTGCGCAAGACGCTCGCGCCATCGGGCCGCCGCGGCGGGATCAGGCTTCAGATACCCCACAGGGCCCGGAATCGTCGCCTCCTCCGTGCCGAAGATCAGCGGCAGGCTCAGCAGCGAGACTTCGTAGTCGTAGGGAGGCAGGTTTTCGACCTGGCCGCCCGTGCAGTACAGGTCGCATTGGGTGCCCACGCTGCGGGAGAGTAGCGCGCCCATGTGCGGGAACGAATTCCAGACGAGCCGGCCGCCATCGCGATGCACCCGCTCGGCGAGCATCGGCACGTAGCGGCAGAACTGCAGCAGGTCGCCCATGCCCTGTTCGCCCCAGACCAGCAAGGTGCGGCCCGCGAGCGGTTCGCCGCGCCACTCGGGCCTCGCGAACACCGGCCGGCCCGTGGCCAGTTCGCTCGCCCCCTGCCAGCGCAGTTCATGATCGGCCCACCCTTGGGCGAAATTGCCGCGCAGGAGTTGGGTCATCGACAGGTTCAGGCGTATCGAAGCATCGTTGGGCGCATACTGGCAGGCGGTGCGCGCGGCGCACTCGGCCTCGTCCCACAGTTGCGCCTCCTTGCATGCCATTGCGTAGTTGTTCAGCGCGAGCGGGCTGTGCGGTGCGAGTGCGAGTGCGCGTCGGCTCGCTTCGAGCGGGCGCGCCGGGTCGGTATCGACTGGGAGCAGATGGCCAAGATTGATCCATGCGCTGACGTTGTCGGGCTCGGACGCGACCGTTTCTTCAAGCAGCGCCAAGATCTCGCTGCTATCAAAATTGATTTGAATCAATGCTGTCGCAAGATTATTGCGAAGATTTGCAAACGTTCGGCAAATTGCCAGCGCGTGGCGGTAAGGTCGCACGGCGTCGGCGTGGCGGTTGGCAAATTGCAGTGCAAGGCCCGCCGCGAACCATCCGGCCGCTCGCTTCGGTTCGAGCCTTGCGATCGCGGCGGTGAGGCGCACGGCCTCCTCTGCCAGCGAGGCGTCCTTGGCGCGCGCCGCGAGGAGCATGAGCGTATCGTCGTCGAGGCCGCGCAGTGAGGCGCGTGCCTTTTCCAGCAATGCACGCGCGGATGCGCCGGTTATCCCGCCGCTCGCGACGTCGACGAAGTCGAGAAAGAGGCTGCGCGCGGGCTGTAGTGAATCGGGAAGCGGGGATTGCATTTGTCTTGCTCGCTTATCGGAAAGCGCCGTTGATAATGTAGTCGGTGGATGACTTAGATTGAAGCAAATCTCTTCATGATGATGAATTGGACGAGTCTTAACCGGTAAACTGGCGGCACCATGCATCGCATAACCGTCAGTGCTCGCGTCAATCTCAGCCATCTATTCTGGCTGCGCAGTCTCGCCATCATCGGCCAGCTCTGCACGATCGCATTCGTGCAACTCTTTATCGGCGTGCAGTTGCCGCTGCCCGCCATGCTGTTCGTGATCGCGATGGAAGTGGCGTTCAACGGCGTGACCTGGCTGCGCGTCACGCAGGATCGTCCCGAGTCGAATCTCGAACTGTTCGGCCAGCTCTGGGTCGATCTGGGCGCGCTCTCCGCGCTGCTCTTTCTTTCGGGCGGCACGACCAATCCGTTCGTCTCGCTCTATCTGCCCTCGCTCGCGATCGCGGCCGCCGTGCTGCCGTGGTATCTCACCGCGTGGCTCGCGTCCTTCGCCGTGGCCTGCTACGTGCTGCTCGGCTTCGACAACGTGCCGCTCAATCTCGACAATCCCGCCAACCTGTTCGACTACTATCGCGCGGGCATGTGGGTGAACTTCATGGTGAGCGTGTGCCTGATCGTGTGGTTCGTCGCGCGCATGTCGCGTGCGCTGCGCCAGCGCGACACGGCGCTCGGCGACGCGCAGCAGCGCCTGTTGCGCGACGAGCGCGCCGTGGCGCTCGGCGTGCAGGCCGCGACCGTGGCGCACGAGATCGGGACGCCGCTCTCGACCATCGCCATGCTCACCGAAGAGCTGCGCGACGTCGCGCGCACGGACAACGGCCTCGCGCCCTACGCCGCCGACCTCGAACTGCTCGACAAGCAGATCACGCTTTGCACCTCGGCCCTCGCGCGCCTGAGGAGCCGCGCTTCCTCGGAGGGCAGCCGCCAGGTGGTGAGCGAATGGCTCGGGCCGTTCGTCGAGCAGTGGCGCCTGCGCCATCCGCACGTGAAGTTCGAACTCCTTGACAATGCGCCGGACGACCTGAGTCTCGACGACACCGTCGCGGTCGGCCAGATCCTCACGATCCTGCTCGACAACGCAGCGCGCGCGAGCCGCGATTTCGTGAGCTTGCGCGCGTATCCCGCCGCGCGTGCGGGGTACGTCGATTTCGAAGTCTGCGATGCGGGGCCCGGCATTCCGGCGTCGCTGCGCGCCTCGATCGGCGCGGCGCCCGTGGACAGCACGCAGGGCGGCCACGGCGTCGGGCTCTATCTCGCGTTTTCGTCGGCGGCCCGGCTTGGCGGCTCGATCGAGCTTGCTGACGTGGCGCAGTCCGGCAGTGGCTCGGGCGAGGGAGCGGGCGGTGGCGCTGGCGGGTCCGGTAGCGAGGCGCCCACGGCTGCCGCCGCGGCCGGCGGCGGCGCCCGTGCGCGCAAAGCGCGCGGCACGCGCGCGGTGCTGCGCGTGCCGGCGAAGCAGGTAGCGACGGGTGAGGCGAATTCGGCGACGCGCGAGGCGGCGGCGTCCAGCGGTTTGGAGATTGGATCAGGCGAGGGGCCGGCCCGGCCCGACGCCGCCTAACAACACGGAGAAATAGGCATGAGCGATATGAATTTTCTGGTCATCGACGACGACGAGGTGTTCTCCGACATCCTGACGCGCGGCCTGACGCGGCGCGGCTTCGAGGTGAAGCAGGCACACAACGCGGAAGAGGCGGTCCGCTTTGCCAACCAGCAGAAGTTCGCGCAGATTACGGTGGATCTGCACCTCGGCAACGATTCGGGCCTGTCGCTCATCGCACCGCTGCGCGAACTGCAGCCCGACGCGCGCATGCTCGTGCTGACCGGCTACGCGAGCATCGCAACGGCGGTGCAGGCCGTGAAAGACGGCGCGGACAACTATCTGGCCAAGCCCGCGAACGTCGAGATGATTCTCTCGGCACTGCAAAGCGATGCCAGCGCGCTGCAGGCCGAGGAGGCCATCGAGCATCCGGCGCCGCTCTCGGTCGCGCGGCTCGAATGGGAGCATATCCAGCGCGTGCTGGCCGAGCACAACGGCAATATCTCGGCCACCGCGCGCGCGCTCAACATGCACCGGCGCACGCTGCAGCGCAAGCTTGCGAAGCGGCCTGTGCGACAGTAACCGCGCCAATGGAAAAGGGACCCCGCGGGGTCCCTTTCTTCATCCTTCGCCTTTCGGATGCAGCGCGCAGTTACAGCACATACCGCGACAGATCCTCGTCCTGCGCGACTTCGCCGAGCGCCTTGTCGACATAGGCCGCGTCGACGAGCACGCTCTGGCCCGCGTGATTACCCGCTGCGAACGACACGTCTTCCAGCAGCTTTTCGATGACCGTGTAGAGGCGGCGCGCGCCGATGTTCTCGGTCTTTTCGTTCACCGAGAAGGCGATTTCCGCGAGGCGGCGAATGCCGTCGTCCGCAAAATCGATCTTCACGTCTTCCGTTGCGAGCAGCGCCTGGTACTGCTTGACGAGGCTCGCGTCGGTCGCGACCAGAATCGCTTCGAAGTCCTTCACGGAGAGCGAATCGAGTTCCACGCGAATCGGGAAACGGCCCTGCAGTTCGGGAATCAGGTCGCTCGGCTTCGAGAGATGGAATGCGCCGCTCGCGATGAACAGAATGTGATCGGTCTTCACCATTCCGTACTTCGTGTTGATGGTCGTCCCTTCCACGAGCGGCAGCAGATCGCGCTGCACGCCCTGGCGCGAGACTTCGCCGCCGCTGCCTTCGTTGTTGCGCGAGGCGATCTTGTCGATTTCGTCGAGGAACACGATGCCGTTCTGCTCGACGTTCTGCACGGCCTTCTGCTTGACCTCTTCGTCGTTGAGCATCTTCGCGGCTTCTTCGTCGGTCAGGAGCTTCAGCGCTTCCTTGACCTTCACCTTGCGGCGCGTCTTCTTGCCGCCGCCCAGGTTCGCGAACATCGAGCGGATCTGCTCGGTCATGTCTTCCATGCCCGGCGGCCCCATGATGTCCATGCCGACTTGCGGCTGCTCCACGTCAAGCTCGATTTCCTTGTCGTCGAGCTGGCCTTCGCGCAGGCGCTTGCGGAAGGTTTGGCGCGTGGCGTTGTCACCTTCGCCATGGCTCGAATCGGACGAAGACGAGGACGAGCCGAAGCCCACCGGCCGCGCGCTCGGCAGCAGGACGTCGAGGATGCGGTCCTCGGCCTGGTCGGTGGCTTTGCTGCGCACCTTGCGCATTTCCGTTTCGCGCGTCTGCTTCACCGAGATTTCGATGAGGTCGCGCACGATGCTGTCCACGTCGCGGCCCACGTACCCCACTTCGGTGAACTTGGTCGCTTCGATCTTGATGAACGGCGCGTCCGCGAGCTTCGCAAGACGCCGTGCGATTTCGGTCTTGCCGACGCCCGTCGGCCCGATCATGAGGATGTTTTTCGGCGTGATTTCCTGGCGCAGCGGCTCGGCCACCTGCTGGCGGCGCCACCGGTTGCGCAGCGCGACAGCCACGGCCTTTTTCGCTTTTGCCTGGCCAATGATGTGCTTGTCGAGTTCCGAGACGATCTCGGCGGGGGTCATGGTGCTCATCCTGATTCCTTCTCGTCGGTACGCGCGTCTTGGTACGCAGCGCGGCGGGTTACTCGATGGTTTCGATCACGCGGTTGTGATTCGTATAGATGCACATGTCGCCCGCGATCTCGAGCGACTTTTCGACGATCTCGCGCGGCGAGAGCTCGGTGTTCTGCACGAGCGCGCGCGCCGCAGCCTGCGCGTACGCGCCGCCCGAGCCGATTGCGCAAATCCCGCCTTCGGGGTCGAGCACGTCGCCATTGCCGGTGATGACGAGCGTGGTTTGCGCGTCGGCGGCGATCAGCATGGCTTCGAGGCGGCGCAGCATGCGGTCGGTGCGCCAGTCCTTGGCGAGCTCGACGGCCGCGCGTGTGAGGTTGCCCTGGTGTTTTTCGAGCTTGGCTTCGAAGCGATCGAGCAGCGAGAATGCGTCGGCGGTGCCGCCGGCAAAGCCGACCATGACCTTGCCGCCGTAGATGCGCCGGACCTTCTTCGCGCCACCCTTCATGACGATATTGCCGAGGGTGACCTGGCCGTCGCCGCCAAGCGCGACCTGGTCGCCGCGCCGCACGGATACGATCGTCGTGCCGTGAAATTGCTCCATGTGCGTTCCTTTTTTACCGTGGATGCCGGGTTGGATGCGGGGTGGAATGCCTGCCGCTGCCAGGCGGGCGCGGCGGCATTCGACGCATCGGGCGCCGCCGCCCTGAATCCGGGTGCGTTGCGCGCGCCTGAAAACGCCCTCGCGGGGCCGTCGTGAGGCGCGCGGCGAGCGCACGTCGCTTCAAGTTTAGGGCGTCGCCGGGCATATCAAGGGCCGCGGGCGCAGAAAACGGCCACCGGGGCACGGCGGGCGGCGGCGCTCGCGCGCCATGAAGAGGGGAGGCGAAAAAAGAGCGCGCGCAAAAGAAAAAGCGCACGGAACACCGTGCGCTTCGACAGGGAAGGCATATCGCTAGCCGCGGAATCAAACTTCGCGGCCGGAAAAAAGCTCAGTCGCCGAACAGCTTCTGGCGCAGTTCGCGGCGCTCCTGCGCCTCGAGCGAGAGCGTGGCGGTCGGACGCGCGAGCAGACGCGGGATGCCGATCGGCTCGCCCGTTTCCTCGCACCAGCCGTATTCGCCGGACTCGATGCGCGCGAGCGACTGCTGCACCTTCTTGAGCAGCTTGCGCTCGCGGTCACGCGTGCGCAGCTCGAGCGCGTGCTCTTCTTCGATCGTCGCGCGGTCTGCCGGATCGGGAACGATCACGGTTTCGCGCAGATTTTCGGTTGTCTGGCCCGCATTGCGGAGAATTTCCGCCTGCAGCTGTTCAAGCCGGTTCTTGAAGAAGGCGAGCTGATCCTCGTTCATGTAATCCTTGTCGCTCATCTTCAGGATTTCGGCTTCGGTCAAGAGTCGTTTCGTCGTCATCTGGCTTGCTTCTTCAATGAGTGAGGCAAAACTGGCACGTCTTGCCTGCACTTTTGTGTTGCCCGCAGTGGCCTTTACCACGTTGCCAGGCGCACTTACCGCGCCGTTGTGCGCGCTGGCGGGCACCGACGATGAGCTGTCGTGACGCCGAAGCGCCGCTGCGGGGCCGAACTCCTCTGGAAACCGGTCTTCAGATGCTCCTGAGGCATATATCGTACCGGCAGCGCGCTGCGACGCGATGCGCTGCCGGCGGGGCGAACCTCGGCTTGATTCCGGGACGCCTCTCTTCCAGTGGGGCCGTATTGTAACCGAACCGCAAACTCGAGCCGCAAGCGGGAAAATCCCTGCGGCGGGCCGCCCTTTATCAACCCGTCTGCGAACCGGACGATATCCAGAAAATATAACGCGCCAATCGTGAAAAAGCGATGGTCGGGTACGTTATTTGAAGCGGCAGCCGGGAAGCGGGCGGTGCGCGGCGCATAAAGAAGGCGCCGGGGGCGTGGTTGCAGCGCAAAAGAAAACGGACGGGAACGCCCGGTTACGGGCCGGGCGTCGCCGAACAACCGGCGTCAGGCGAGGCAGGCGTCGAGCCCGTCGGTGATGAGATCCTGCGGCAGTTCAATGCCGATGAACACCATCTTGCTGCCCTTCTTTTCGATCGGCAGCCACTTGGCGGCAAGATCGCTGCCCATCATCTGGTGCACGCCCTGGAACACCACCTTGCGGTCCACGCCCTTCATGTAGAGCACGCCCTTGTAGCGCAGGAGCCGCTCGCCATAGATCTGCAGAATGCCGCCGAGGAAGTCCTCGAGGCGGTTCGGATCGAACGGGCGGTCGCTGCGGTACACGAACGACTTGATCTTGTCGTCGTGGTGCGCGTGATGGTGGTGGTGATGGTCGTGGCCTTCGTGATTGCACTGCCCGTGATCGTGGTCGCAGTCGGCGTGATCCTGTCCATGCGCGTGATCATGATCGTGATGCGCGTGGGCGTGGTCGTCTTCGGCGAGGAATTCCGGGTCGATCTCGAGCTTCGCGTTCAGATTGAAGCCGCGCAGGTCGAACACTTCCTTGATGTCGGCCACACCGAAATTCACCTGCCTGATCTGCGCCTTCGGGTTCATGTGCAGCACGCGGTGGCGCAGGTCCGCGAGTTCGCTCTCGTCGACGAGGTCGGCCTTCGTGATGAACAGGCGATCGGCGAAACCCACCTGGCGCTGCGCCACTTCGTGTTCGTCGAGCTGATGGTTGCCGTGCTTCGCATCCACGAGCGTGATGATGGCGTCGAGCAGGAATTCGTCGGCGATCTCGTTATCCATGAAGAACGTCTGCGCGACCGGGCCCGGATTCGCAAGGCCCGTGGTCTCGATCACGACGCGCTCGAAGTTCAGCTTGCCGTCGCGCTTTTGCTGGGCGAGGTCGCCGAGCACGCGCGCGAGGTCGCCGCGAATCGTGCAGCAGATGCAGCCGTTGCTCATCTGGATGATCTGCTCGTTGCTGTCCTGCACGAGGATTTCGTTGTCGATGTTCTCTTCGCCGAACTCGTTCTCGATCACGGCGATCTTCATGCCGTGGTTTTCGTTCAGGACGCGCTTGAGCAGCGTGGTTTTGCCGCTGCCGAGAAAGCCGGTCAGGATGGTGACGGGAATCATGCTGGTTGCCATGCTGTCTGCCTGGTAGATGTGCGTTCGTGTACGTTCGGGCGCGCCTCGCTTCTGGCGCGCCGGTTTGTGTTCGGGCCGGGCGGCCGCGGGGCGCGCAGCCGTCGAGTGTTACAACATAACTTCCTATTGAAACATATCTGCGCCGCGCCCGCATGCGACGGCCGGTGCGCAACGGATGCGGGGCCTGAACGCCCGGCCCGCATTGCGTCCCGGCGATTGCCTGGCGGCAGCCCGGCAACGTCCTAGCGGCGGCCCCCAGCGGTGGCTCCCAGCGGCGCCCCCAAGCGGTGGCCCCCAGCGGTAGCCCGGTAGCGCGGGCCGAAACCGCTCACATAAGGCCGCCTCAGGCGATTTGCAACAGCAGGCCCTTCAGATACTCGCCTTCCGGGAACGCGGTAAGCAGCGGGTGATCGACGCCCGCACCGAGGCGCTTGAGGATGCGCGCGTCGACCTTGGCGTCGGCGGCGGCGCCGGCCACGATCTTCTGGAACAGCGCCGAATCGATCGCGCCCGAGCACGAATACGTGAACAGCAGGCCGCCCGGACGCAGCAGCTTGAAGCCCGTGAGGTTGATGTCCTTGTAAGCGCGCGCGGCGCGGTCCACGTGCTCGCGCGAGGCCGCGAACTTGGGCGGATCGAGCACCACGAGATCGAAGCGCTCGCCTTCGTCGTAGAGGCGGCGCAGCGTCTTGAAGGCATCGGCGTCGAGCCAGGTGGCGCGGGCCGCGTCGAAACCGTTGGCCTCGACGTTCTTCTGCGCCGTGGCGAGCGCCTCGCCCGACGAATCGATCGACACCACGCGCGTGGCGCCACCCTTGAGCGCCGCGAGCGAGAAGCCGCCCGTGTAGCAGAAGCAGTTGAGCACTTCGCGATCGCGCGCGTAGGTCTGCACGAGCGCGCGGTTGTCGCGCTGGTCGACGTAGAAGCCGGTCTTGTGGCCGTTGCGCACGTCCACGTGGTAGCGCACGCCATTCTCGCTGGTGATGAGCGTTGCGGGCGGTTCGTCGCCGGCGAGCAGGCCGGTGACCTGTTCGAGCCCTTCCTTTTCGCGAATCGACACGTCCGATCTCTCGTACACGTTCGGGCAGCCCGTAGCCGACGTGAGCGCCGCGACGATGGCCTCCTTCCACGCCTCGACGCCCGCCGCCATGAACTGGCACACGAGCTGGCCGCGGCCATCTGTACTGTCTTCGGTGTACTGATCGACGATCAGGCCCGGCAGGCCGTCGGCCTCGCCGAAGATCAGGCGCACCGCGCCCGTGCCGCTCACCATTGCGCGACGGTCCGCCACGGCGCGCTGCACGCGGCGCTTGAAGAACGCGTGGTCGATCGGCTCGCTTTCGTCGAAGCTCCACACGCGTGCGCGGATCTGCGAGTGCGGGCTGTATGCGGCGCGCGCGAGAAAGCGGCCCTCGTGCGAGCGCACGATGACGGTCGCGCCGGCCGCGGGCTTGCCTTCGACGCGGTCGATCGCGTTTGCGTAGACCCACGGATGGCGGCGCAGCAGGGATTTTTCTTTCGACGGTTTGAGGGTGACGATATTCATGATGCCTTCAATACTGGGTGGCGCAGCGCGCAAGGCGGGCGTTCACATGGGACCGGACGAGGTACTGCGCATGAGCCCGGAACAAGTGCTGAAGCACTAATTCCGGCCAACAGCTAAAGCGCAAGCTCCGATCGACATGCTTTAGTCGCGCTTCTTGGCGCGCGGATGCGCGATGTCTTAG
>Ga0335083_10008784_pt1 | contig 12317 bp, 14 predicted proteins | sample Lox_Sample_42_FD_206716 | JGI IMG/M metagenome (GOLD analysis project Ga0335083, IMG submission 206716) | Soil microbial communities from Loxahatchee National Wildlife Refuge, Florida, United States - Lox_Sample_4.2 | ecosystem: Environmental > Terrestrial > Soil > Wetlands | place: USA... | reverse complement strand
CAAAATTCACTTTCTGAAGCCAGAATAAAAACATTGAAGGGAACAATAGTTCCTTTTTCAACTGCGACGCAAAAGGATTCTTTGATTCTGGTTTGTTTCTGGTCCACTACTTCGGATGCCAGCATTAATGAATTAAATGCCATCAATGCGAATTATGATAAATGGAAAGAAATGTTATCATTTAAATTAATGGCCGTTTCTGTTGATGAGGGACAAACTGCCAATAAAGTAAGACCTACCGTTAATATGAATGAGTGGAAATTCGAAGTGTACACAGATATTTATGGAGATTTGAGAAAGGCATTAGGTTCGAATAATCTGCCCCAGCAATTTATCATTAAAAAGACAAGAGTGATTTATGAACAATCTGGATTTGAGTCAGGAACAGAGAATTACCTTTTCCAAAAAATGCAGGCCATTGCTGCAGGTAAATTATAAAATTTATTCCCCGTCTACGATTACCTGCTGCAATTTCAATTGGTCATCAATAGCCACAAAATGAGCTTCGGATCCCGGTTGAATAGTACCCCATTTATTATTTTTCAACAGAAGTGCCGGATAAAGCGAAGCCATCCTCAAGGCCTCGGGCAAAGGGATGCCGACCTCTTCAACTCCATTTTTTACTGATTGCAACATAGTCAATGCCGAACCAGACAAGGTTCCATTGGGTAAGACATATCTGTCTCCTTTAAAAATGTGCTGGTACTCCCCATGCGTTGTCTCGGCTACAGCATCTGTAATAAAAAACAAGCGATTATTCATAATTTTTTTACTGATCCTCACGGAAGCAAAAGCCACGTGAATACCATCACAAACCAGGCTGCTCATGACGTCGGGATGATCGTATATTGCTCCAACCATTCCGGGTTCTCTTCCCTGAAATGCAGACATCGCATTAAAAAGATGTGTCGCGGCAGGAATGCCCATGAAAAAACCATTGATAGCATTTTCATAAGAAGCGTTGCTATGACCAGCAGAAACAAGGATATTATGTTGCAGTAATAATTCTATTATATTTTTATCACACTGTTCAGGAGCGAGAGTTATCATTTTAATAACACCCTTCCCTTTTTTTAAAAGCATATTTATTTCCTGGATCGTCGGTTTTTTAATAAACTTTTCGATGTGTGCACCTTTTTTAACAGGATTGATGTAAGGTCCTTCCAAATGCAATCCCAACAGCCCCTTTCCTCCGATATCCCAATATTTTTTGACAACATCAATTCCTGAAATAAACTTTTCGATAGAATTAGTCGCCATGGTTATCATGAATCTGGTACAACCTCCCTGAAGACAATATTCATACGTTGCTTCCAGCGCATCAGTTGTCAATTCATTTGAAAATAGCTTGCCATTCCCTCCATAAATTTGCAGGTCAATAAAAGCAGGGGCAAGCATATAGTCTGATAATTTTTTTGGAAGATAGCCCATCGGAATTTCTGATTCCGGTACAAAGCCGACTACCTTTTTGTCTTTTACGAGTATGGCCACGCCTGTAAGTAATTCCTGTCCTGTAAAAACTTCTCTCGCTATAAAAGCGGTATTCATATGATGAATTAGGGTTCGATAATAAAATGATCAGCATCTTTCCAAAAAGGAAATTTGCTGCGCACAGAATCTAATTTTTCTTTCTCAAAAGCATAAGTAAAAATATCCTCTTTGCCGGATGCATGATATAAAATTTCACCCATCGGGTCTACAAACATAGAATCTCCGGTATAAGAAATATTATTTCCATCAGTCCCGATTCGGTTTACACCCACTACATAACACTGATTCTCGATTGCCCTCGACTGAAGAAGAGTTTTCCATGCATTAATTCTTCGCTCAGGCCAGCTGGCAACATAAATAAGAATATCGAATTCGGGATGACGATTGCCTTCGTTTTCGGAGATGGGGATTGTTTGACGGGACCAAACCGGGAATCGCAGATCGTAGCAGATAAGTAAATTAATTTTCCAGCCTTTTACAGATGCGATTAACCGTTTGTTGCCCACAGCGTATTTCTGATCTTCTCCGGCATATGCGAAGAGATGACGTTTATCATAATAACCATATTCTCCATTGGGCAGCATCCAGATAAGACGGTTGTAATACAAACCTTCGCTTTCTGCGATGATACTCCCCGTTAAAATTATTTTCTTTTCTGAAGCCATTTCTTTCATCCAGGCCATTGTTGGCCCATCCATTTTTTCAGCCAATAGTTCGGGATTCATACTGAATCCTGTACTAAACATTTCCGGTAAAACAACAATTTCTGTTTTTTGGCTGATGGTATTTATTTTTTTACGCAGCATCTGCAGGTTTTCATTCTTGCTTTCCCAAAATAACTGCGTTTGTACACCAGTGATGGTAAGAGTAGACATGGGTGATTGAAAATTGTAAAGTTAACAAATTAAAAGTAGAAACCCATATCTCAGGGATAATACCATGATCCAAGCAGACTTTCATACCAACTTTTTTGGTAGAGCTTTAATTCGGTTTTTCTTTAGAGAAGAATCTGCCGGCAATAAAAGAAAGAGGAATTCCTATTGCAATTATAAGAATGAAAATGCCAATAGCTGTTTGTTTGATTGAAAATCCAAATTTTTGTGTATTGCTCAATGGTACTACAATTAAATTCATAACCAGCCAGATAAAAATACCATATAAGGAACCGATAACTATTTTGTTCTTTGAACCAAGATTTAAACGCGGGTATAAAAAGAAAAACAAGATCGTGAATGCATAGGCAATCAGGAAATGAAGTAAAAGTCCGGCTACAGCCATTTGCAAGCCACCTGAATATGCATCCTTTCCCCAAACTCCACTAGCTATAAACCAAAGTACACGTTCCGGATTTTTTCCGGTAGCAATAATATAATGAAGAAAAGCAGCAACTATATCCGCAGCACCAACCAGGAATCCGGCCCAAAGGATGGATCTGAAAATATTTTTTTGATACATAACGATTGCAGTTTAGGTGATAATATGAGAATTATACTTCTAAGTTATCAATAATTCTATTTGGGAGCCAAGCAGGTTAAATATTGTTTTCCTCGTTCGACGGGTGTTCTTTTAATTGATTGGGAGAATTTAAAAGAGTATTTACCATGTCGGACTGATATCCTTTTTGTATCAGGTAATCCATCATTTTTCTTTTTTTGATGAAGATATTTTTTCCTCCCTTAAGGGTCTTCCATTTTTCAAAAGCCAGCTTCCGGAAAGTGTTTTGGTAATCTTCATCATCAATTGAGTTAAGTGCTTTAAGAATACAGTATTGGCTGATTTGTTTTTGTTTCAGCTCATGACTTATTTTTACTTTTCCCCATTGCTTCATCCGGAATTTCCCACCTGCGAATTGAATAGCAAATCTTTCCTCGTTTAGGTAGTTTTCCTGGATCAATTCTGAAATAATTTCTTCTATATCCGATTTCCAGACTCCTAGGGAATATAGTTTTTGTTTCACCTCATAATGACAACGTTCCTGGTAGCCGCAAAACTGCTTTATTTTTTGTAATGCTTTTTCTTTTAGAAGTCTTGATTTACCAGGCATACCTGAAATTTTCAAAGTTTCTATTAAAAAGATTTTATCAAAAGATTAGTCACATAAAATTAACACTTGATGATGACGGTTCTATAGGAAATAGTTCCCTATTGGCTATTAATTAAAAATCAGTAGTTTCGCCGAAAGACCAATTACATGAAGTTTATTGTTTCCTCATCGGCTTTGTTAAAACAGCTGCAACATATCAATGGAGTAATCAATGCCAATACGGTTTTACCGATTTTGGAGGATTTTTTGTTCGAAATCGAAAAAAATAAGCTCACTGTTGTTGCAACGGATCTGGAAACGGTGATGAAAGTTCAGCTTGATGTGGAAGCTAAGGAAAATGGTAAGGTCTGCATACCGGCAAGAATATTGATTGATTCCTTAAAAAATATTCCTGATCAACCCCTGACATTTACAATCGACAAACATTTTGGGGTGGAAATTACAAGTGATAATGGCAAATACAAGGTAATGGGCGAAAATCCTGACAATTTTCCAAAGGAGCCTACAGCGGATGATACTACCTCTTTTACGATTTCTTCCGGTGGATTAATAACGGCTATTAATAAAACCCTTTTCGCGGTTAGCAGCGATGACCTCCGACCCGCTATGACAGGCGTTTTTTTTGAAATGGATAAAAAAGGATTGCAATTAGTAGCAACAGATGCGCATAGACTGGTACGTTATAAGAGAAAAGAAGTGAGCTGTCCAAAGTCCGATTCTATGATTGTCCCTAAAAAACCATTAAATCTTCTAAAAACTGCATTGCCTGGCAATGAAGACATGGTTACAATTAACTACAACAGTAATCATCTTTTTGTGCAACATGGAACGATGCAAATGAGTTGCCGGTTAATTGATGCCCGTTTCCCGGACTATAAAGTGGTAATTCCTTCTGATAATCCATACAAGTTAATTCTTAACAGGAACGATTTCCAGGGAGCGCTCCGCCGTGTCAGCATCTTCAGCAATAAAAGTACTAATCAGGTAGTGCTGAATATACATGGAAGTGAATTGCAACTGGCAGCCCAGGATATTGATTTTTCATTTGAAGGAAATGAACGTATGAAATGCCAGTATGATGGGGAAGATCTCGCCATTGCATTTAATGCAAGGTTCCTGATCGAAATGTTAAGTGCAACCGACTCAGATGAAATAAAAATTGAACTATCCACACCTACCAAGGCCGGGATTGTCAAACCAATCGAACAGGATGAAAATGAAGAATTGCTAATGCTGGTAATGCCATTAATGCTAAATAGCTAGTATTCCACTCGCAGAATCTAATTCTTGTTGCAAAAAAACTGAAAGGATTTTAATTCCTGTTTGCGGGCAAGTTGTTGAATGAGCGAACGCTTTCGGATAATCCGGGATTTATTTATATCAAATACTTCGTGGGCAATACAGAAGGTTTCCAAAGTTTCGAAATGGAACAATAAATTATTTATTTGTTCCACCTCCTGCTCCATGAATCGCTCCGTAGCATATTCATCTTTCAAAAGAACAAGCAAATCTCTGTTGGGAGTTTTCATTTATTAGATTTTAATAACCAACCATGCCTTTGTTTATACCGCAACCACATTTTTTATTCGTTCCTCCAATGCGATTGCCCGAGCTGCAACTTATTGTTACAATGCTAATAATTATTAACAAGAAAATCAATAGTCTGAGCCCGTTTTTCATGGGATTAATCTTACTAATTTAAGCTATTTTGTACATCAAATAGCATTCCTTTTTTGCTAGTCTTTCAAAATTAATAAGCAGAATGCAAAAAAAACCAAAAATTTTGATCGCTCCGCTCCAATGGGGACTTGGTCATGCAACTCGTTGCATTCCAATTATTACTGCTCTATTGGCCTGGCCATGTGAGATCATTGTCGGATGTGGAGGGGCTCAAAAGCTGCTGCTGCAGAAGGAATTTCCAGCCCTGAGGTTCGTCGACTTGCCTAATTACAATATCCGCTATAGTGAAAAAGGCTGGCTTAATCTCTTTAATATAACCTTTCAAATCCCTAAAATATTGACTCAAATCAATCGCGAAAAACACTGGCTGAGCAATTTTTTGCGTTCCGAAAACCTGGATTTGATCATTGCAGACAATCGTTATGGTCTTCATGCTTGCGGCGTATATTCTGTTTTTATTACTCATCAGCTTTATATCTATACTCCGTTCGGAAAATTAATTAACGCAATCCTGTCTTTAATTCAAAATAAATATATCGGTCGGTTTTCGGTATGTTGGATACCTGATTTTAAGAATGATAATTCTCTGGCAGGAGATCTTTCGCATCCGACGAGTCTACCGGGAATACCTATACGATATATCGGCCCTTTGACAAGATTTGTTGCAAATGAACGCGAGACGGATAATTTGCTTGTAATTTTGTCCGGACCAGAACCGCAGCGTACAATTTTTGAAAATAAGGTTATCGCCCAATTAAAAAATTATTCCGGAAATGCAGTTCTTGTACGGGGACTTCCGGAAGAAAAAGAAACTCCTTTTATTTCTTCAAATATTTCTGTCTATAATCATCTTCCTTCCGAGGCATTGAATAAATTGATATGTCAGTCTTCATTTATTATCGGACGCTCAGGTTATAGCACGATCATGGATATTGTATCATTGGGGAAAAAAAGTATTTTGATTCCCACTCCGGGACAACCGGAACAAATTTATCTTGCAAAATATCTTTTCGAAAAAAAAATAATTTTTACGGTCAATCAGCACAAATTTGACTTGCGATCAAATCTGGAGGTTGCAAAAAAATTCCCTTTTTTAAGAAATATAAATGAGACCGGTTCATTATTATCAGAAGCTATTTCGGAATTATGCACCGAGATTCTTAATATCAGAGTAAAAGAAAATGTTTAATTGAACCTTTTATGTTTCTATTTCGGATTTCGGATAATCAAAAAAAAGGAATTCTTTTTTATTCTTAGAAAATTCATTCCATTGGTCGGTATTGATTGATATTCCGAAAATGCCACAAGTAGGAATATTATCAATGCTGACTTCGCATAACGAATTAGCAAAATCTGTAATTCCGGGATTGTGAGAAAAAATAGCGATGTTATTAATACTGTCATCCATGGATTGAATCACCGTATTAAAGGCGTCATTGTCCGCGTGATATAGTTGTGGTACCAAAAGGATTTCTTTTTCCTTTCTCTTAAATTCCTGCATGAAGAGTTTGGCCGTTGTTTTTGCTCTTTTTGCGGGACTTGATATGAAAAGGTCAATTTTTATATTTTGTTTTAGCAGACGCCTTGCCATTTCCGGAGCATTTTTTTTCCCCCGCTCATTCAAAGGACGATCAAAGTCATTTAAAGCAGAATTGTCCCAACTGCTTTTTGCATGCCGTATCAATAAAATGATTTTCATAATAAAAACCAGTTACACGAAGTTTGTAATGTGCTAAGGTAGAAGAGTTTTAAAGTTATTTGGTTATTTTAGTATACTTTTTTGGACGCCTCATGATACCTAATAATATCATTCGACAATTATTGCTTTTATTTTTCATTATTTTTCTTGCTGTTGTATTATTCAGTCAGTTGCAATTTTTTATTCCTGCTGTATTGGGGTCTTATACTTTATTTGTGCTTTTGAAGAAATGGATGTATATCCTTACCGGCCGGTATAAGTGGAGAAAATCTTTTGCGGCAGTCATATTGATGTTATTATCCTTCCTTGTTATCTTATGGCCCATTGTGATGTTGATTAATATGATGTCATCAAAAATCAATTTTGCGATTGAACACTCCTCCTCTGTCTTAACCACCCTTGAGCATTATATTCATACTTTCGAAACAAAATATAAAATACAAATTCTCTCAGAAAATAATGTAAGACAGCTCTCATCCTGGACTGCTCAGACCCTGCCCAGGATATTGGGAGCAACTTTCAATAGCCTGATTACAGTTGTATTTGCTTATTTTATTCTTTATTTTATGCTGATCAACGGCCGCAAAATGGAGACATGGCTGATAGACTGGATTCCGATGAAAAATGAAAATGTATTATTGCTTCGGAAAGAAACAAATTCATTGGTTTATTCAAACGCAATTGGTATTCCAATGATCGCATTATTTCAGGGAGTTTTGGGACTTTTGGCTTATCTTGTTCTGGGGGTCGATCAGCCTTTATTCTGGTTTGTGGTAACCTGTATTGCTTCCATGATGCCTGTAGTTGGCGCAGCGCTGGCATATGTTCCCGTTGGAGTTTTATTTTTTGCTACAGGGATGAACATAAAAGGGGTTGTTATGCTTGCTTATGGATTCGGTGTAATCAGTACCCTGGATAGTGTTTTTCGTTTCTGGTTACAGAAAAAAATCGGAGATGTACATCCCCTGATCACCGCATTCGGAGTCATAATTGGTGTAAGTTTGTTTGGTTTTATCGGCCTGATCTTCGGCCCTATTCTTATTTCACTGTTTATTTTATTGATAAAGATCTATGTCAATGAGTTCGGCGTCACTAAAATCACCTGAGAAAATCAGGTTAAAAACAGTTAAACTTTTTTAAAAAAGGATCGATATAATTGGAGATATGTTTAGAAATTCGACCTTCCATCGAGCCGTGATTTTACGTGTAAAAAATACTTAGTAAATAACCTTATCTTCGCAAAAAAAATTATTTTTATACAATAAAAAAAACCTTTTTGGGTCTTGCAGAATTCCTTTTTGAATAATATTTTAGCTGTCGACCCGTTTATAAAAACGCGATCTCAGAAAAACCTATCACTCATGCGTACCCTAAATCCGATATCCATCACCGGCCTTTTTATTCTTTTATTTTCGGCCACGATTGTCAAAGCAGGAACAGGTCCTAAATTAAGAACCTCCCGTCATCTTAAAGTTGCTCATTCAGCTCCTTCAATTTCAGTAGCGCTGGAAGAAGAAGCTTCTTTTCTCTATGATCAGATTGATCTGGCAGATGTTGGTCTGAGCAAACAGGCATTTGAGTATGCCTACAAAGGATACCTTTATTTATCGCAACATCATTTGATTAGCAGGAGCAATGTGATTTCCATTTGTGATTTTAGTCAATCTTCCCGAAATAAGCGGCTATATGTTATTGATCTGGACGAAAAAAAGGTATTGATTAATACTTATGTGGCACATGGACGTGCTTCAGGAGCAGAATTTGCGAATTCTTTTTCCAATAGCCAGCGCTCGCACAAAAGCAGTCTGGGATTCTATATAACCGAACATACGTATTATGGTGATCATGGCCTCGCACTCAGGATACAGGGCGTGGAAAAAGGTTTTAATGACAGGGCAAGCCGCAGGAATATTGTGATTCATGGATCGCGTTATGTAGGTCAGGATTTTCTGGAATCGAATTCATTCAATGGAAGAAGCTATGGATGTCCTGCCGTTCCTTTTGATGAATGCACTGATCTTATTGAGGCGATAAAAGATGGATCCTGTTTATTCATTTATCATCCGACAAAAAAATATTTGACCAAATCGAAGATATTAAACAGTTAGCTCGGACGTAAACTTCAGATGGTTTGAAGTGAAAAAGCTCAATGTAGGTTCGTACCCTATGGTTGGGCTTTTCCTTTTATAGGATAACTTTCCCCGAAAAGTCCATATCAACTAATAGAAATATTAAAGCGGGAAGATCCATCCGATCAATTGTGCAAGTGAGCCTACTACCAATCCTGCGTAAATTTCAGCGGGACGATGATCAGAAACAATAAAACGGGCGGTGCAGACAGCCCCTGCTACCAATAGGGCAATTGATAAATATAACCCTGACGCATAGTTGTCGTTAAACACGAAGAGTAAAAAAAATATCACTAATCCTCCCATGGCAATAGCGTGCATACTGATTTTAAAATAAATATTACATATCCATCCACCACATACTGCGAGAAAGGAGCCCAGCAGGAGATGTTTTACCACAGAAGGACTATCAGGTAAATTGTTAAATACATAGAATGTCCACCAGTAAAAAAACATAACAAGGATGTAAGGAATAATGCGATCTCTTGAGGTATGCAGGTAAATTGATTTTATCAATTTTAATCTCCAGCAGAGAAAAACAGCAAAAACAGGAAAAACGGAAGTGAATAAAAAGACAGTTATAAACCTAAACATCATCGTCCGGTGGTCAAACCCTGTAAAAACAGAAGAATGAAAAAAAATAAAAAAAGCAACAATATAACTATTGATCAATAGTGGGTGAAAAATAAAAGAAAACAAATTTGCAAAAAAACGGGTGACAATTCCGTATTGACCAACTGTGGATGAAGAAATCTTTGTTTCAATATTCATTATAGATCGGTATTGCTATTGGTTAACAAGAGATAGGAATGCTGAAAATCAATCTTTATATTTCTTTGCGCAAGCGGGCAACAGGAATATTTAGTTGCTCCCTGTATTTTGCAACGGTGCGGCGCGCAATATTGTATCCTTTCTCTTGTAATAATTCGGTAAGACGCTCATCGCTTAATGGTTTCTTTTTACTTTCTCCTTCAATTAAATCGCTCAGGATCTTCTTGACTTCTCTGGTCGAAACCTCTTCCCCACTGTCTGTACTCAGGGATTCGCTGAAAAAGAATTTTAGCCGGTATGTTCCAAATTCCGTTTGAACAAACTTGCTGTTTGCTACACGGCTAACCGTTGAAATATCGAGCCCCGTTCTTTCAGCGATATCTTTTAATATCATCGGCTTTAATGTTGTTTCATCGCCGGTGAGGAAGAAATCATGCTGATAATCCATAATGGTTTGCATAGTACTCAATAAAGTCTGTTGTCTTTGTTTGATAGCATCGATAAACCATTTGGCAGCATCTATTTTTTGTTTGATAAATAAAACAGCTTCCTTTTGTCGTTTATCTTTTTTAGAACCCCTGTCATAGTTCTTAAGCATTTCCCTGTATCCTTCGCTGATTCGCAGATCTGGAGCATTCCTAGAATTTAGTGTTAGCTCCAGCGAACCATTGTTATTAAATATGAAGAAATCCGGAACTATATAACTTTCTACCTTGGTTTCACCAACGGTTCCTCCTGGTTTAGGATTCAATTTAATGATCTGTTTAATCACATCCTTGAACTCCTCATCATTTAAGTTGAGACCTCTTTGTATTTTATCATAATGTTTTTTCGTGAACTCGTCGAAATAATATGTCAGGACTTCAATTGCCATTTCCACACTTTTCCCTTCGGTTTTTTTTCGTTGAAGTTGCAAAAGAAGAGATTCCTGCAAACTTCTTGCAGCAACTCCTGGCGGATCGAATTGCTGAATTTTTTGGATCAGTTCTTCTAATTCTTTTTCGTCTGTTTCGATATTTTGCCGGAATGCAAGATCGTCCACAATAGAAGCTGTTTCCCTTCTCAGATATCCATCATCATCAATGCTGCCAATGATTTGTTCTGCAATACGACGGTTGCGTTCATCCACGTTCAGCATTCCCAGCTGATCCAACAGCATTTCATGAAAACTGGTTTCTACTTTATGAGGGATTGTTTTTTGGTCCTCAGATTCGGGGTAATTATCATCTCTTAATTTATAATCAGACACCTCATCATCATATTCATTTACGTAATCGCTTATGTCAATATTATCATATTCTTCCTGCGAACCTTCCGATTCAAAATCATCACTATCACTTTCAAACTCATCCTTGCTATCATCAGTTAATCCGTCGTCGTGATCTTCCTCAGCCACTTCAAGTGCCGGATTTTCTTCCAATTCTTCTTTAATACGCTCTTCCAGATTAGCCGTTGGCACCTGCAGCAGCTTCATTAACTGAATCTGCTGGGGGGATAATTTTTGTAATAGCTTTTGCTGTAAGGATTGACTAAGTGCCATTTAAAGGGGATTTTTCTCTGGCAGGTCAAATTTTTTTTAAAAATCGACACTAACCACAAAAATCAGGCCTAAATTTACATACAAATATGAAAAAACAGCGGCAACGAAGAATTAGTTTTATTGTTGTACTAATATTTATTGTTACACTTAAAACATTTGGGCAGGAAAATGTTTTTCGTAATAATGAAATTTTGCCGGCAAAAAATTTATGGAATGGATTCAAATCAGGTGATCTTAGTGTTTCTTACACAAGAAATTATCCTGGAATGGCTTCCTTCCGGCCAACTCCTGTTTTGCCATCTGTTTCTGAAAATAATTTACAAAGAATTCTTCCAGCCGATTTTTATGTTCAGCATATCGGTTATTTCTGCAAAAAAGAGTGGGAGTTTGAAAAATCAGTGCATATTCCGCTTCGGTTCAGACTGGGATCGCTGGAATATTGCAATTATCTGGAAGGCAAAAAATAATTATTCCAGGCTTCGGCGGATCAGCGCATTATTATAAGATTGAATATTTGCCTTAAGCAGATATTCCATTTTTTGAAGTGTATCACTATACAATGGATCAGCAATAAGATTCTGTTTCAGTCTATTATCCCGCACGTACTGGTATAAATATTTGCTTTTCTCATTGGAAATATCATAACCTAATACAAAATCACTCATGATGATCTGATTGATCTGGCCGATCCGGTTAATCACATAATGCTTCCTGACAGAAGGATCAAAAATATTATTTCCAAAACCAAGATATGTGCCTTTGTAATGCAAATTGCTTAATAAAGAGGGTATGATATCCACCTGTGAGATCATTGTTGTATCTACGATGCCTTTTTCATACGAAGGATCGTATATAAAGATCGGGATGGTAGTGCAGCTTACCGAAGTATATCCAGACCCATCATCCGGTTCAATATAATGATCTGCACAGAAAACAAAAATGCTGTTTTTAAACCAGGGTGAT
>Ga0335083_10008781_pt1 | contig 12320 bp, 8 predicted proteins | sample Lox_Sample_42_FD_206716 | JGI IMG/M metagenome (GOLD analysis project Ga0335083, IMG submission 206716) | Soil microbial communities from Loxahatchee National Wildlife Refuge, Florida, United States - Lox_Sample_4.2 | ecosystem: Environmental > Terrestrial > Soil > Wetlands | place: USA: Florida... | reverse complement strand
GCTGCAAAGGCGGAGAGGCGGCATAGGCGGCGGCAGCGATATTGGCCGCCGCCTGGCCCCAGCCGGCGGCATCATCGGCGGCGGGGGCGGGTAGGGCCAGCAGTAGCCGGTCCGGCCCATAGAGTCTGATTTCGCCCTCCTGCAGCGTGGCGTTGAGGTTGGGGTCAAGTGCCGCCAGGCCATTCAGGCCCCAGAGCGTCATTTGCGGAATGGTCAGCGGGTTGAGGGCGCGCGGCGCGATATAGGCCAGCGCCGCAGACCACACATCGGCGGCGGCGGCGGTGTCGAATCCCGTGGTCGCGGCGCTGGCGGCGCGGCCGCACAGCCCCGCCGCCAGCAGCAGGCACATCAGGAAGAGGACAACCCTTCGCCTCACCGGCGCTGCTTCTGCTTCGCTTTGGTTTGTTTCACCGGCTTCGCGCGGCTATCTGCGCGCCGCTTTCCGGCCGGAGCGTCAGGCAGCCCAGCCAAGCCAAGCAGCAGCCCGCCAGTTACCGGCCTGGCCTCGTTCAGCCGCACTTCAATCTCCTGCGCGAGGGAAAACACGGCGCGGCTCCTTCGTCCGGACAGGGTTTGGGTGCGTTCGTCAAAAACCCAGAAGTCATCCGGCAGACTAGCCATACTCAAGAATCCGCTTGCACCGCTTTCCGTTAAAGTGGCGAATAGACCGAACTTCGTCACCCCCGAAATCCGGGCCTTGAACAACTCTCCGACGCGGTGTTGCAAATAGAGCGCAAGGTAGCGGTCGGTCGAATCGCGTTCGGCCAGGGTCGCACGGCGTTCCGTGGCGGTGATGTGCTCGGCCGTATCGGTGAAGGCGAAGATCTCCTCCTCCGTCAGCCCGTCCCGTCCCAGCTTCAGCCCTTTGATCAAGGCGCGGTGCACCAGCAGGTCCGCATAGCGGCGGATCGGCGAGGTGAAATGCGCGTAGCGGCTGAGCGCCAAGCCAAAATGTCCAATATTTTCAGGTGAGTATTCGGCCTGGCTTTGCGAGCGCAGGATCGTCTCATTCACCAGCGTGGCCGACGGCGTGCCCGCGACAAGCTTCAAAATCCCATCCAGATCACGCGGATGGAGTTGATCGCCGGCCTTCAGGGAGATGTCCAACGTGGACAAAAAGCCGCGCAGATTATCCAGCTTCTCGGGCGTCGGCGGGGCATGTACGCGGTACATGCAGGACAGTTTCACCCGCTCCAACTCTTCTGCAGCGCAGACATTCGCAAGGATCATGAATTCCTCGATCAGCTTGTGCGCGGCCAGGCGCGGCCGGGGGGCCACGTTCTCCACACGGCCATCCGCCCCCAGCGTCACTTTCCGCTCCGGCAGGTCGAGGTCCAGCGTGCCGCGCCGCTCCCGCGCCTCGCTCAGCGCATGATAGGCGGCGTAGAGATGGGCGTGGTTCTCGGGGTTGTCCTCGAACTCCGCCTGGACCTCTTCATACGTCTTGCGCGCGGCCGAGCGCATCAGCCCGCGCCCGAACTGGTGGCGCAGCTTGTTGCCATGCACGTCGATATGCATTTCCACAAACAGGCAACCGCGCTCCTCGCCGGGTTTCAGCGAGCACAGCCCATTGGACAGCTCCTCCGGCAGCATCGGCACCACCCGGTCGGGGAAATAGCAGCTATTGCCGCGCATCCTGGCGTCACGGTCCAACGCGGCGCCGGGTTTCACGTAATGCGCTACATCGGCGATGGCGACGATCAACCGGTAGCCGTGCGGTTCGGGAGCGGCGAACACCGCATCGTCGAAATCGCGCGCATCGGCGCCGTCGATGGTGATCAGCGGCACTTCGCGCAGATCCGCGCGCTTGCCCAGAGGCACGGGCTTGGCGTGCTTGGCGTCCTTCAGCGCGGCCTCTGAGAAATCCATCGGAATGCCGTGCTGGGCGATGGCGATGAGGCTCACCGAGCGGGCATCCTCGGCATTGCCCAGCCGCTCCGTCACCCGGGCGGGTTTCGGCCCGAAGGGCTTGCCCGGCAGCGGTTCGGCGCGGACGATCTCGGAGTCCATTGCCCCCATGGTCTCGCTTTCAGGCACCATCCACTCGCCCTTCTGCCGCCGGTCCGTGGGCTCGATCCGCCCGCCATGCGGGGTCTTGTGGAACAGCCCGACGATGCTGCCGCTCTGCCCCTCCACGCGCTTGAGCGTCCGGCCCTCATATTTATCCGGCCCGATACGCCTCAGGCTGGCCAGCACCTTGGCGCCGGGGGCCAGGGCGGCCGCGCCCTTGCGCTCGGGCTGCATGAAGATCACCGGCGGGCGGCCTGGCGCATCCCACACCACCGGCCGGGCGATCGCCTCGCCATCACGGTCGATTCCCGTCACCTCCACCAGGGCATTCTCGGGCAGCCGCCCGGCCTGCGTGAAGCGCTTGCGCCCGGCGCGCTCGGCATGGCCGTCGGCTTCCAGCGACTTCATAATGCCGCGCAGCGCCTTGCGGTCCTCCGGCGCCACCGAGAAGGCGCGCACCACGTCCCTGAAATGCGGCGTACCATCCGCTTCGGCGAGAAAACGCTTCACCGAGTCGCGGCTGGGCAGCGGCGCACGCCGTGCGGCAGGCTCGGATTTCGGGGCTTTTGGCGCGGTCTGTTTATGCCTGGTCTTCATGAAGCCTAGTATGGGGCGCCGCCGGGCGCACGGCCATGCCCATGTGCGGCCAAGCTGCGTCGCAGAGATTTATATCCTGGCAGTCGTTTCGACTTGTTGATTACGAATTCGAATCATGCAACCTTTGGTTGTGAGCGCGAGCATATACATCAACGTCCCCGCGACAATCAGCTCCATCGCCGGGCAGCCCAGCCTGTCGTCCTTGAACGGCCTGCCCGCCAGCTTGTCGGTTTCCGACCCTAATCCAGGCGCCAGCCTCACCGTGCTGCTCGTCGCGGCCAACAGCGCCGCGGCGCTGACAGCCAGCGCCAGCTTCGGGGCCTCCGTCATTGCCAATGGCAGCACGCTGCAAATCTCCGGCAGCGCCGCACAGGTGAACGCGGCCCTGGCGACGCTGGAATTCACCGAACCCTCGGGCACCGCCTCCGATCTCATTTCCATCGGCGCGTTTGATAATAGCGGCCTCGCGTCGCAAAGCAGCTTTGCCGTCGCGATCGCACCACAGACAGCTCCAGCCTTCGTCAACCCGGCAAAGCTGGTCACGCTCTCGCCCAACCAGCCGCTGGCATTGCCTGCTCTTCAGCTTTCCGACCCCACGGCCAGCGCCCTTGCCGCCATGGGGCTGGGGGAGGAGGAAACGCTGCAGCTCACCCTCTCGGTCTCGGCGGGTGTGTTGCTGCTGCCCGGCTATAGCGCGCTCACCGGCATCACGGCGGAGGGAATCGGCACCGGCACCATCGAGCTGACGCTCAGCGCCAACGACATCGGCGCGCTCAACACGCTGCTCACCTCGCTGGAATTTTCTGGGCCTTCGCTCAGCTCGGGCCAGCATCTGACCTATGACCTATGGAATCACGACGGCGTGCTGCCGCGCGAGGTCACCTACGGCAATCTCTACCTGAACACTGTCGGCACCGCCGCCAGCACCGCCACCTATAGCTTGGGCGCGCAGACGCTGAGCACCGGCGCCACCACTCTCGCCGGTACGCTCAGTGTCACCGGCACGCTCTCGGCCATGGGTAACATCCAGGGAAATGGCGCGCTCTTCTTAACGCCCGGCGCGGTGCTGGAGCTGCCTTACAACTCTGCCCTGCTCGGTGGCACCAGCTATGATTTTGGCACCATCGCGGCGCAGGACCTGGTGGAAGCCGGTCAGCTCCTGCTGGGCGGTACGGCCTCCCTGCAGGGGGAACTGGCGCTGGGCACCAACGCGCTGGTGGATTTCGCAGGCGGGCTGACGGTCGATACCGGCGCTGGAAACAACTTCCAGGAAGGGCTGACGCTGGCCAGCGGCGCGGTGCTGGAAGGTGGTGGCACGCTCGCGGTTGGGGATTTCTCCGCCTCCGGCATGATCGACGGCACCGGCACCCTTCTCGCCTTGCAGGGTGAAACATTGGAGATCGATGCCGGCCTGGTCTCCGCCGGCGTCAATCTCGATGTCGCGGGCGGCGGGGTGATGCTGCTCGGCCCTGAGGCATCCTTATACGGTATCTTCGATACCACGCCGCTCACCGTGCAAAGCGGTGTTACGCTGAATTTCATGGGGCCGGGCAGCCAGTCCATCACTGGCGATTATGCCAATCCGCTGGGGGGCACGGGCGGCGCCTTCGTCATCTCCGGGCCGCAGGTCTTTTCCGGCACCGTCACCGGCTTCGCGGTGGGCGATGAGCTGATCTTCCCGGGCCTTACCGGCCTCGTGGTGCATAATGTCAGCACCATCGCCGGGGCATCCTCCTTCGTCGTCTCCGGTGTGGATTCCAACGGCACAACCCAGAGCTACACGATCTTCTCCGATATCCCCGCCGGGCTGGTCCCCGCCGCCAGCTTCGATTCCGCCGGGGATGCCGATGTTATCCTGCATTCGGGCATCGCCACCGTCACCAGCGGCGGCGCCTTCGCGGCCAGCGCCGGCGTGGCGCAGCCCTTGCTGGGGCTTAGCCTCGTGCTTGCCGCGCCAACGACGCAGAGCCTCAGCATCACGCTTTCCTCCGCCCATGGCAGCCTGACCACGGGAGCGCAGACACCTTCATCCAGGCTTACCCTCACCGCCAGCAACCTGACCACGCTGAACGCGGAACTGGCCGCTCTCAGCTATACCGGCACCGGCGCGCTGGATGTGCTCACAATCAGCAGCGGCACCGGCATCCTGGCCGGGTTGCAGAGCCTGATCGGCATCAATCGTGGCGGCAGCGGCGCGGTGGATGGCTATTCCGGCCTCGGCTTCACGCAAGCCGAACTGGTCTCCTTCGGCAGCACCGGCGCGCTGTATGTGGACAAAACTGCCCATGCCCTGGGCGGGCTGCTGGTCACCGGCCAGGTCGAATTTAACGACGAGCTGCTGGCCAGCGGCTTTTCCGGCACGGCGTTGCAGATCGACGATGGCGGCAACGCCGTGTTCGGCGCGGCGGCCAGTGTCTCGCTCTCCGGCAATATCACCATCGGCGATACCAACGGCGCCGGCGCGCTGGAGGTGTTGACCAACGCCGCCAGCCTCACCGGCAACCTCACCCTTGCCGCCGCGGGGGCGGGCAGTGGCGCCAGCCTTGCCATCATGGGAGCGCTTAGCCTTTCGGGTGAGGCTGCGGTGGGGGTGAGCGGCAATGCCACCTTATACGAAGCCGGCAGCCTGACGGCGGGTAGCCTGAGCCTGGGCGCTGGCGGCACGCTGGAGGCCTATGACAGCGCCACCGCATCATGGGGCGCGGTGAGCAATAGCGGGGCCATCACCCTCACCGGCCAGGCCGCCATCACGTCCTCCTCCTATACCGGCACGGGCGGCCTCACGCTGGGCGGTAGCAGCCAGCTCAGCGTCACCGGCGCGGCGCTATTGCAGGCAGGGCAGGGGGTCATCGCCACGGATGCCAGCCTCAGCGCCGCCAGCTTGGTGCAAACCGGCGGGTCGCTCACCCTTTCCGGCGCGCTTAAGTCTTCCAGTGCGATGACCTTGGCGAATGCCACGCTTGCGGGCGCAAGCCTCTCCGCCAACCAACTGGATGTAACCGGAACCTTGGCCGGATTCGGGGAGATCGGCGCCGCCAATCTGCTGGGTCCCGGCGTGGTGACGGCGCAGGGTGGAAAATTGCTCATCGCCGGGGGAAGCCTCACCGGCACGGGGGCGCTGGACATCGCCACCGGCGCCACGCTGGAACTCTCCAGCACCGATCTCTCCGGCACGCCGGTCAGCTTCACCGGCACTTCCGGCCTGCTGGTGCTGGATGACGCGCCTGCCGGCTTTCCCGGCATTTCCGGCATGTCCAGCTTTGATGCGGTGGATCTGGTCGGCATCGCCCCTGTCTTCGTCAGCATTTCGGGCGGGACGATCGACCTCCTCAACAATCTGGGCAGTGTCGCCGGCAGCTTTGCGGTGGCGACAAACGGCACCGCGCTGCCCGGCCTTTCCATCGTCTCGGATGGCAGCGGCGGCGCGCTGATCACGCTGGGGGACGAGCTACCCTGTTTCGCGCGCGGCACCAGCATTCTCACCCCGCACGGCTACCGCCCGGTGGAGGAGCTGCGCCCCGGCGATCCGGTCATCAACGCCGCGGGCGAGCGCCGCCCGGTGCGCTGGGTTGGCTGGCGCACGCTGGATCTTGGCCCCCGTGCGGCGCGCGCGGCCCGGCCTGTGATCATCCTGCCCGGCGCATTCGGCCCCGGCAAACCCTTCAAAACACTGCGGCTCTCGCCCTTGCACTGTGTCTATGCGCAAGGCGTGCTGATCCCCGTCACCCATCTCGTCAACGGCGCCACCATCCTGCGCGACGAGTCCATCCCGGCGATGACCTATTATCATGTCGAACTCGACCGGCATGACGTGTTGTTGGCCGAGGGGCTGGCCTGCGAATCCTATTTTTGCAACGGCAATCGCGGCCAGCTCTACCATGAGCTGGGACGGCGCTGCCCCGCGCGGCGGGCCTTCGCGCCGAACGTGACCAGCGGCGCGCGGCTCGCCACCGTACGGCGCAGCCTGCACGACCTGGCGCTGGAGGCAGGCTTTCGCGCGGGCTATGTGCCGCGCCTGCGGGCGGTGAGCGGCGGGCGGGACGTTCTGCCCAGCTTCAGCCGCAAGGGGCGCTGGCGCTACGCCTCCTTCAGCTTTCCCGAGCCTGTGCGGCATCTCACCCTGCTTTGCGCCACTGCCGCCCCGGCGGATACCGACCCTGATTCGGAGGACCGCCGTGCACTGGGGCTGTGCCTGGGCGACGCCCCGGGCCTGACGCTGGGGCAGGGCTGGCTCCCGCGCGGCCTGGGGGATGAGGGCGTCTGGATGGCAAGCCGGGCAGAGATCTTCTGCGACCGCGCGCGGCGGCTCATAAGGCTGCCAATTGCCGCCGTGCCACAAAGCTGGCAACGCTCCGCGCCGGGTTTTGCAACCCACTATCGCGCCGCCATGCTTGACGCCTCCCGCCCAACCCTTTAGAGGCGCGGCTCGTTGCCGGGAACGTGGACAGGCGGTGGTCGCCTGCGCCCGCTCTTTGCCATGATGGCGGGAAACCGTGATCGTGGAAAAGGGACTACTGGCGGAATTTAAACAAGAAAGGTGTACGCGCCGTGACCAAGCGCACTGAGAGCAAGTTTAAGATCAACCGCCGTCTGGGCGTGAATCTTTGGGGCCGCGCCAAATCCCCCGTGAACAAGCGCGAATATGGCCCGGGCCAGCATGGCCAGCGTCGCAAGAAGCCGTCGGACTACGGCGTGCAGCTGATGGCGAAGCAGAAGCTGAAGGGTTACTACGGTAACATTTCCGAAAAGGCTTTCTACAAATATTACGAAGAGGCCGTGCGCCGTAAGGGCGACACCTCCGAGAACCTGATCGAGCTGCTGGAGCGCCGCCTGGATGCGGTTGTCTACCGCATGAAGTTCGCGCTCACCCCGTTCGCGGCCCGTCAGTTCGTCTCCCACGGCCATGTGACCGTTAACGGCCAGAAGGTGAACATCCCCTCCTACCAGGTGAAGGATGAGGACGTCGTCGAGGTCCGCGAGAAGTCCAAGCAGCTGGCCGTGGTGCTGGATGCAGCACAGAGCGGCGAGCGCGATGTGCCGGAATATATCGAGACCGACCACCGCGCCATGAAGGGCCGCTTCCTGCGCGCCCCCAAGCTGGCGGATGTGCCCTTCCCGGTGCAGATGGAACCGCATCTGGTGGTGGAGTTCTACTCCCGCTAATCTTTCCCGCTTCATTGCAGGATTTGAGAACGGCGCCCTCGGGCGCCGTTTTTTTGTTTTGTCACATGGCAGAGACGCTGCCGTTACAAGTGCCGCGTACCCATTCAACACCGACAAGTTGATTGGGAGTTCATCAAATGCGCCGTCTTCTACTCGCCTCCGTCATCGCCCTGGCACCCGGCCTGGCCTTCGCGCAAAGTGCCGCGGACAATAATAACCCGTCTCCGCCGCAAGCAGGCATGGATGACATGGGCCCCGGCCCCATGGGTGGTCCAATGATGGGCCAGTCCGGTGGCCGTGGCGGCAAGTGGCACCACATGATGGGGCCTGAGCAGATGCTGATGGATTTCTACACGGCCAACACCACCCATGACGGGCACCTGACCCTGGCCCAGGCCAAAGCCGCCGACTTCAAGCCCGTTATCGATCATTTCAGCGATATCGATGTGAAGAAGCACGGCTACGTGACGTTTTACGACATCCAGGCTTGGCGCCTGGATGATTTCGCCAAGCGTTTGGAAGCACAGGCCGACGCGCTGCGCGCCCACGACAAGTAACGCGTCTTAAGCGCAAGCCGGGCCGGTCAACGGCCCGGCCAGATGGTTTAAAACGAGCCGCCGCGGCCGGGCGCGAAGTTCGGCTTGCCATTCTGCGCGGGGTCGCCGGTCACGAACATCTGATGCAGAATGTCACCGGCTGTGGGCTCGGGCGCAGCCTGGGCCGGTGCGCTGCCCCCTTGCGGCGCGGCTTGGCCTGCCTGACCCGCTGGCGGGGTGGACGAGTTCGTCGGTAAAATACGCGACGTGACGGAATCCTTCCCGAACAAATGAACCACGATGCCAGAGGGCGGCGGGGTCGGGTCTTGGCGTGCCAGCGCCGGAAAAGCGGCCAGACTGGCAAACAGGGCGGCGGGCAGGATTTTCAAGGTCGCGGCTCCAGAGAAATGTCGCGCTACATCGCGCTCCTGCACCGGCCGGGCAAGCCTTCCTGGTGCATTGGCTCCATATTTTACCCTTATGTGCCCCGTGCTCAATCGTTCTGCCAGACTCTCCAGGCGCTTGCAGGGGCGGTATCCTGCAGCCGCTCGCAGGCGTAATCCGCCAGCCGCAACGTCACCGCCGCATGCTCCATGACCATGGCGGCATCCTCGCCGCTCCCGGCCCAGCGCGGTGCCACCCCAACGGTAATTAGCGTCTGCTCCGGCAGCAAAGCGGGCAGGGTGGTGCAGAATTTTGCGGCACGTTCCCCCCCGGTCAGATAGTCCATGCCATCGCACCACAGCCCGATGGTGGTTTCATCGATACGCCCCAGTAAATCCGTCGGACGCACGATATCGCGCAACTCCTCGGCCAGGCGCATCGCCACTGCCGTGCGCAGCTTGGCTTCGGCGCGGGAGAAACCGAGGTAAAGCAGTGTTCCCGGTTGCTCCTCCACATCCAGCCGGTCGAGCCGGCGTGAGACCTCATCGGCAAAAGTCGGGCCGGTCCACAACCCCGTTTGCGTGTCCAGAACCGAGGCGAGACGCAAGCCCGCCTCATCCACGGCCCCGGCATGGCGGTCCGGCAAGGCAAGCTCGGGCGCCTCCAGGTCGAACAGCAGGCCATAAGTGCCCGCTATGGCGCCGCCGGAGAAGCGCGGCGCCAAGGAAAGCCGGTACAGCCGCTCCATGTTTTCAGGCCCGTTCAGGCGCACCCGCCCGTGCCAGGCCACGCATTCGACGCAGATGGTGGTGACGATGGAGCGGAACTCCGTAGCGCCCAGCGCTTCTTCCTCAGCCGAACGGCCGGTCAGCAGGCTGGCCATCTCCACCCCCATCAACTCGCAAGCCTGCCGCCCCAGCGCGCGCCCGGGTCCAAAGGCCGTGAACCGGCCCAGCGGGTCCGTCTCGAACGCAAGATCTGCAAGCATGGCCCCGACCGAGAGCCAGCAGGCGGGGGGAGCGTGGGTCAGGGGGGGCGGCGAAGCGTCCGAAAGCTGATGGCGGGTCATGTGCCCGCTCTTAGAAGCCCTACGTTAACAGCGGCCTAAATCTCTATGCTTAGATCAATATGCGTTTAGACCAAGCGCTCTCGGGCGTCAGCGCCCGGTCTGCCCCCGGTGGCGCAGCAAATGGTCTGCCAGCACGCAGGCCAGCATGGCCTCGCCCACCGGCACGGCGCGGATTCCCACGCACGGATCATGCCGGCCCTTGGTGAACACCTCCACCTCCTCGCCATCCGCGCTCACTGATTGCTTCGGTATAAGAATAGAACTCGTTGGTTTTACAGCAAACCGCGCCACGATCGGTTGCCCTGTGGCAATCCCACCGAGAATCCCGCCCGCATGGTTGGAGAGGAAGTCGATCGTCCCATCCTTCATCCGCATCTCATCGGCATTCTCCTCGCCGCGCAGCGCGGCGGCGGCGAACCCATCACCAATCTCCACGCCCTTCACGGCGTTGATGCTCATCAGCGCGGCGGCGATGTCGGCATCAAGCTTGCCATAGAGCGGCGCACCCAGGCCAGGTTTCACGCCTTGCGCCACCACCTCCAGCACCGCGCCAATGGAGGACCCCGCCTTGCGGATCGCATCCAGTTCGCCTTCCCAGGCCTTCGCCGCCTCGGCATCAGGGCAGAAGAATGGATTCTCATCCACCTGCGCCCAGTCCCAGCGGGCACGGTCGATCCCATGTGCGCCCATCGCCACCATTGCACCACGGATAACCACGTCCGGCCCCAGCACCTTCCGGGCAATCGCCCCGGCGGCCACGCGCATCGCGGTTTCCCGTGCTGAGGAACGCCCGCCGCCGCGCGGGTCACGATGGCCATATTTCATGTCATAGGCCACATCCGCGTGGCCCGGACGGTAGCGCGCCGCGATATTCGCATAATCCTTGGAGCGCTGGTCAGTATTCTCGATGAACAGCGAGATCGGCGTGCCGGTGGTTCTGCCCTCATACACGCCGGAGAGAATCCGCACCTGGTCCGGCTCCTGCCGCTGGGTGGTAAAGCGGGACTGCCCAGGTCGGCGCTTATCCAGGAAAGGCTGAATATCGGCCTCGGAGAGTTCGATGCCAGGCGGGCAGCCATCCACCACGGCGCCGATGGCGGCCCCATGGCTCTCGCCCCAGGTGGTGACGCGGAAAAGCTGACCGAAACTGTTGTAGGACATAGGGGCGGGGATAGCCCCGAATGGCGGCCAAGGCCAGTGCCTTAGCGGCTTGAGAGACCGCTCCGGCAACATGAGTCAAATGCGTTGCCGCAGGGGGAGATTTAATCCCCCCGCGGCGACGTCCTTTATTCCGAAGCGATGGCGATATCCGGCGCGTCCGGGTTCTTCATGCCGACAATATGATAGCCGCAATCCACATGATGGATCTCGCCGGTGACACCTTTCGAGAGGTCCGAGAGCATATAGAGCCCGGACATGCCGACCTCCTCCAACTCCACATTGCGCCCCAGCGGCGCGTTATAGCGGTTCCATTTCAGGATATAGCTGAAATCACCAATGCCGCTGGCGGCCAGCGTCTTGATCGGCCCGGCCGAGATGCCATTCACGCGGATGTTATCCTTGCCCAGATCCGCCGCCATGTAGCGCACGGAGGCCTCCAGCGCCGCCTTGGCCACGCCCATCACATTGTAGTGCGGCATCCAGCGCTCAGCCCCCAGATAGGTCAGCGTCAGCAGCGAGCCGCCATCGGGCATCAGCGCGGCGGCGCGCTGGGAGACGGCGGCGAAGGAATAGGCTGAAATATCCAGCGCCTGCAGGAACACCTGGCGCGGCGTATCAACAAAGCGCCCGCGCAAAAAATTCTTGTCCGCGAAGCCGATGGCATGCACCAGAAAGTCGATCTTGCCCCATTTCTGTTTGATCGCCTCGAAGGTGGCGTCAATCGCGGCATCATCGCCCACATCGCAGGGCAGCAGGAAGTCGGAGCCGATGGAAGCCGCCAGCGGCCGCACTCGCTTCTCCAGCGCCTCGCCCAGGTAAGTGAAGGCCAGCTCTCCACCTTGCGCCGCCACCGCACGGGCAATGGCCCAGGCGATGGAGCGGTTATTCGCCACCCCCATGATGAGGCCGCGCTTGCCCTGCATCAGCGTGCCCTGGGGCAGGGCGGTCTCGGTCTCGGTCTCGGGCATGAGGGATATACTCCGTGGTGCTATCGTCTTGGGGGTTGGGTGGTGGCATAGAGTATGGTCAGCAATCAAGGCTCACAAATTTCTAGGAGCGCGAAGTCATATGAGCGAGGACCCTTTCCGCCAGTTCGGCGCCTGGTTCGAAGATGCCGGGCGTACCGAACCCAGCGACCCCAACGCCATGACGGTGGCGACAGTGGGTGAGGGCGGGCGCCCTGCAGCGCGCACCCTGCTGCTGAAAGCCTGGGACGAGCGGGGCTTCGTATTCTTTGGCAATCTCGGCTCACGCAAGGCGCAGGAGATGGCCTTCAACCCCAACGTGGCGCTGCTGTTTCACTGGAAGAGCCTGCAACGCCAGATCCGCATCGAGGGCACGGTCTCGCCCGTGGAGCCCGCCCTGGCCGATGAATATTTCGCCACCCGCCCGCGCATTTC
>Ga0335083_10008780_pt1 | contig 12320 bp, 11 predicted proteins | sample Lox_Sample_42_FD_206716 | JGI IMG/M metagenome (GOLD analysis project Ga0335083, IMG submission 206716) | Soil microbial communities from Loxahatchee National Wildlife Refuge, Florida, United States - Lox_Sample_4.2 | ecosystem: Environmental > Terrestrial > Soil > Wetlands | place: USA... | reverse complement strand
AGTATTTGACCTTCAGCGTGCACCTGGACGGGCAGAAGGAAGAACACGACCTCGCCGTGTGCCGCGAAGGCGGGTATGACATTGCGGTCGATGCGGTACGCGAGGCGTTGAAGCGCGGCTTCCGCGTGACCACGAATACCACGCTGTTTGATGGTGCGAATCCCAAGTCGGTGCGGGCATTCTTCGATGAGATGATGGACCTCGGCGTGGAGGGCATGATGCTCTCGCCGGGATACTCGTATGACAAGGCTCCAGATCAGAAGCACTTTTTGGGACGGGCGAAGACGCGTCGGATGTTCCGCGCGATCCTGTCGAACCGGAAGAAGAATTGGCAGTTCAATCTGTCGCCCCTGTTTCTGGAATTTCTGATGGGAAAGCGGACGTATCCATGCACGCCCTGGGGCATGCCGACGTACAACATCTTTGGCTGGCAGAAGCCTTGCTATCTCCTGCAGGACGGGTACGCGGAGACATTCGCCGAGTTGCTGGCGACGACCGAGTGGAGCAACTACGGGACGGAGTCGGGGAATCCGGCGTGCGCGAATTGCATGGTACACAGCGGATATGAAGCCTCGGCGGTAAATGCGACGTTCAGCTCGCTCGAGGGATTTCTGGCCACGGTGAAGGGAACGCTGTTTCCCGCTTATCGCGATGCAGAGGCGCTGCGGATGCTTGAGGAGCCGACGGCGGCAGTGCATCCGCTGGTGCAGATCGCTGCGCCGACCGCGGAGACGGAGTCGCTGCAGGAAACGCGGGCGTAGATAAAAATCGCCACCTCTCGCAAAGGATCGCAGAAGAGAAGACCTGAACCACTAAGGACACGAAGGATCACGAAGGTCTTTGGTTTCCTTCGTGTACCTTCGTGTCCTTGGTGGTTCATATTTTCGGCTCCACGGGAAGAGTTATGACCGGTAAAGAAGGCGGACATATCGATCATGCGTCGGCGGAAGCGATTCCTCCCCACGCCAATGTGGTGAATCCTGACGCGCTGGAAGTGGCGCCGGGAACCGCTCATGAGCGTCTTGAGGGATGGATCCCGGAGCTGGCGAGTGAAGATGAGCTCCGCGCGGCCTTGGAGAAGGCTTTCGATTACCGCGGCGACGTGACCATCACCCGCAAGGATGGCTCGAAGATCGAAGGATATTTGTTCGACCGCCGCACCGGCGCCTCACTCAAAGAATCAGTGGTGCGGTTGTATCCCAAAAATTCTGGCGAGAAGGTTTCTATCTCATACGCCGATATTGCGGCCCTTGCGTTTTCCGGGCGCGATACGGCCGCCGGCAAGAGCTGGGAAGCCTGGATGAAGAAGTATGCGGAAAAGAAGGCGGCCGGGGAGAAGGATTTGAGCTTGCATCCAGAGCCGCTGGAGTAGCTTTCCCCGCCTGATCCCACCCAACGGCCAAGCCCAGTGCCGCTCGGCCCGTCCCGGTCTAAAACCCGGACCCACGCGGTCTCTAAGCTTGAATCCTTTTCCGTTCCCTGGCGCTCTTCCCTTATGTAGGAGGGAATTTGAGCCCGCCCATTCATATAACTGAATTACATCAACTTCCTGGGCCAGTGCAGTTGGTCGACGTCCGTTCCGGATCAGAGTTCACTTCCGGCCACATTCCCGGAGCGGTCAACATTCCCATGGACCAGATTGAGGGCCGTCTGGATGATTTGCGGCTAGCGCGCAGTAAAGGTCAGACCGTCGACCAGGTCTTCCACTTCGTCGTCGGTGCCTCCGATCACGGTAATGGAGACGGCATAGCCGTGGGAAAGCATGGCCAGGGTGGACTGGCGCATGACGCGGGAGCCCACGTCCTTGTGAAAGTCGCCGCGGATCAGAGTTTTCGGCCCCACCACAATCTCGTAAGGATCCTCGTCTGCGGTGAAGCCTTGGGCCTTGGCAACTTCGGTAAGTGGGAAAAAATATTGGGCGGCTTCTTTGAGTCCAGGATATGATGTCGCGCTCTCGGCGGCGATTACGATGGAGGCGTTGATGTCTTCGCCGTGCGCCTCTGGCGGACGCGAGAAGGCGGCTAGCAGTACCTTCGCGCCAGCACTGGAGGCTGGAAGCTCCGACGGCTGAGTCCCGGTCGTAACCTCTCCCTTCTGATCCTCGGGTTTCTTTTCTTTTTCCTTCTTCTCTTCACGTGCGTTCAGTTCCTCGGTCCGCAGCACCCAGCCCGGCGGAATCTTGCACGAAAAAGCGAAAGTCTTGTTGATATAGACGCCGTTGGTTATGGCGCCTGCGTCCACGCCAGACTGGGACGGAGGGGCCGACTTGGTCCCACGTTTGGCGCCCGATGCACTCGAAGATGAAGATGACGATGAAGCCGGCGCGGAACCCTGCGCCAGCACGTCGATCGAGAGCGACCACGCGGCGACGGCCGAGAGGGCCACGGGCAAAAACATCCGGCGCAATTCCATCCTGCAATCTTAACGGATGTGTCCCACACACGCGTGAGCCCAGAAAGATGGGGCTTGAACGAGCTCTACGCGGCCCTGCCCATGACAGGCTGGGTGCAATGGGAACAGCGCCGGGCTTCAATCGGAATCTCGCTGAGGCATTCGGGACACTTCTTGGTGGTCGGATCGGGCCCTTTTTCGGTCTTGTGCATGCGGGCGAGCAGCCAGTTGATAGGCACGACGACGAAGAAATAGACAGCGGCGGCGATCAAGAGAAAAGAAATGCAGGCGTTGACGAAGTCGCCAATGGGAAACGTGGTGCCGCGGACAGCGAATTTAAGACTCGAGTAGTCCGGCTTACCGACAACGAGCGCGATCAGCGGCGTAAGGAAGGCCTTGGTGAGTTCGGTGACGACACCACCGAATGCCGCGCCGATCACGACGCCGACGGCCATATCCACAACATTTCCACGCAGGATGAATTTCTTGAAGCCGTCTAGCATGACGGTGCGCCTCCCAAAATTGAAGTGCCGCCAATGTAAGACAGGGGCGGCTTGAGGTCAAGGGGCGACAACTGCTTCCCCGAGCTGGATTTCGGAACAATCCTGGGAAGAAGGACTTCGTGAAGACGAGGACTTCGCCGAGAGAGAATCGCTTCGTTGAGAAGGGATAGGGATACGGAGTAGTAGCTCGAGGAGAAGAAGGACTTCGTGGAAGAGCGGCGCTTTAGCGCCGCGATAGAGTCACAATCTGAATTGGGGCTTTAGCCCCGAGTCCGCCGTCACTGCCCGAAGGCATCGTCACACATCCAGACCGGCTCTCTCAGATCCGCATCGGCATGACGATGTACCGGTACTTGTAGTCGTCGCCTTCGGCGGGGCGGAACTGGCCCGCCGACTGCGAGTCTTTCAGCTCCAGGCGCACTTCGCTGGTGCCCGCGGCTTTGAGGAAGTCGACCAGATACTGCGCGTTGAAGCCGATGGTCAGCGGCTCGCCGGTATAGGGCGCTTCGATGGAATCTTCCGACTCGCCCGCTTCGGTGGAGCTGGCGGAAATTTTCAACTCGCCTTTTTCCAGGCGCAACCGGACGGCGCGCGAGCGTTCATCAGCGAATTGCGCTACGCGAAGAATGGCAGAATTCAGTTCGTCGGAGTTCAGCGGAACTACTTTGCTGTTGTCCTTCGGAAGCACGGCTTCGAAGTTCGGGAATTGTCCCGTAAGTTGGCGCGAGGTCAACAGTCGCGAGCCGATCCGGAAAAACAGGGTGGAGTCGTCCTTCGCAAATTCGATCGTCTCGGCGTCCGTGGAATCCAGCAGAGACTTCAGTTCGTCCATGGCCTTTTTCGGGACCAGCGTCTTAAGTTCGCCGGAGACGCCGTCGAATTTTTCCCCAGGACGTTCACAGTGAGCCAGCCGGTGCCCATCCGTCGCGACCATGGTGATCGACTCGGGCTTCAGCAGCATCAAGGCGCCGTTCAGCGTGTAGCGCGATTCTTCGTTCGAAATTGCAAATCCAGTGCGGGCGATCAAACCCCGCAGAACCTGTGCAGGGATCGTCACTGCGCCCGCGGTAGGAAACGCCGGCAGGCTGGGGAAATTCGACTTTGCCATGCCCACCATCTTCGTGTTGGAACGGCCGCAGCGAATGCTGACCCAGTGATTCTCCAGCAACTTGATGGTGATGTCGGCGTCCGGCAGCAACTTCACGTAATCATGAAGTTTGCGAGCGGGGATCGTGCAGGATCCCTCTTTTTTAACTTTTGCATTGCAGGAAGTGCGCAAGCTCAGATCGAGGTCCGTTGCGGTGAGCGACAGCCGATCGCCTGCGGCCTCGAACAGATAATTGGACAGGATCGGAATCGTGGTCTTGCGTTCGACCACACCTTGCGTGGCGGTTAATTCACGCAGCAATTCGAACTTGCTGACTGTGATTTCCATCGTGCCCGCGGCAACAGCGGCCTCCACCGGCATAAAGTCCTTCTCCCCGTACTTCGCTACGTGCTTGCTACTTCTAGTACTACCCTTATATCAAATGCAAAACCTATAAAACCAGCAGTAACAGTAGGGCCTTCGCAGAAGTGGAAAACCGGAGCAACTCGCCTGTTGTCACCGGGTTCCCGCCATTCCCTTGATGTTAGAAATCGGTCCCAAACTCTGCGGAGACGGTAGTGTAATTTTGCCGTTCTACCGATTTCGTCCCTGCCTTACACAACTTCCACATGTCATTCACAGGCATCGCGAAGGAAGACTGGACGAAACCGTGGAAAACTCAAGCACACTGCGATTCAGCCGCCTAATTGCTCGGTTAATTTATTGATCAGCCTGTTCAAATCTTTATCGTTCTTGCGCAACTCTTCAATCTTTTCGACCGAGTGCAGCACGGTGGTGTGATGCTTGCCGCCAAACTGGCGTCCGATTTCCGGCAGCGACGCTTCGGTCATGTGCTTGGCCAAATACATCGCAACCTGGCGCGGGTAGACGATGGCGCGCGAATTGTTCTTGGCCTTAATCTCGACCAGGCGCAGCCCGAACTGTTCGGCGACCATCTTCTGGATCGACTCGATGGTCACCTTGCGGGCCTGCGAATCAATGAAGTTCTTCAGGACTTGCTGCGCGTAAGGCAGTGTGATCTCGGCACCGATCAGCGAGGAGTGCGCAACCAGCCGAATCAGCGCGCCCTCCAGCTCGCGAACGTTGGAACGGATGTTCGACGCAACGTAGAGCGCGACGTCGGTGGGCAGCGTGACTTTTTCCTGCTCGGCTTTCTTTTGCAGGATGGCAACCTTGGTCTCGAGATCGGGCGGCTGGATGTCGGCGATCAGTCCCCACTCGAACCGGCTGCGCAGGCGGTCTTCAATTTCGGCGAGTTCCTTGGGTGAGCGGTCGCTGGCGATCACGATCTGCTTCATCGACTCGTGCAGCGCATTAAAGGTGTGGAAGAACTCTTCCTGCGTGCGCTCCTTGCCGGTCAGGAACTGGATGTCATCAATGAGCAGGACGTCGACGTTCCGGAACTTGTCGCGGAACGTCGTCATCTTGTCGTAACGCAGCGAGTTGATCATGTCGTTGGTGAACTTCTCGCTGGAGGTGTAGCAGATGGCGGCCTGCGGCATGCGCCGCTTGATCTCATGCCCGATGGCTTGCATCAGATGAGTCTTGCCCATGCCGACGCCACCGTACAGGAACAGCGGGTTGTAAGCCTTCGAGGGGCGCTCGGCGACCGCCTGGCACGCGGCGTGCGCGAACTGGTTGCCGCTGCCAATGACGAAGGCGTCGAAGGTGTAGCGCGGATTCAGTTGCGCCGCACCGTCCCAGTCGAAGCGCGATTGCGATGGGCCCGCAGTCGTCGGAACTGCACTGAGCCCGCCATCATGGCGCATCGGTGTTGCGGCCGGATCGTCCTCGGGCGTAACGAACTTCACGTCATTGAAACCGAGGCCGAGATTGTCGATCGCTTCCTGGATGAGGTCCGCGTACTTGTCGCCGGCGTGGCGAAATTCAACAGTTGGCACGCGGACGAAGAGAATCCCTCCGCTGGAGTGGCTGTAGCGGGTGGGCTTGAGCCAGGTATCGTAAGAATGGCGGTTGATTTTCTTTTCCAGCGCATCGAGGATGCGCGCCCACGGGTTCGGGGAGAGAGTTGTGCTGGGGACTGACATATATGAATTGTTCACCACGGCGCTCCGGCGGCTGGTAGAGAGCGCCTGCTTAAAACTGCCGTTTTACGAAGTAGCCGGAACCTACAAGTTTACTGCGGAATGCGTCCGATTTTCCTGAGCGGCTGCCGAAAAACAAAAAAGAAATTTCGAAAGCAGGATCAGTTCGCGATACTAGCACAAAATATTTTGTTGTGTGGAAAACTTTGGCTGGAATTTTTCCGCAAATGATTATTCACAACCCGCAGGCATCGTGCTGTCAAGTGCCGCGATGGTAACTGCCGCAGAGAAGGTGCAGCGCGCCGCTCTTCGGCGATGGAAACGAAAGACGAAAAACGAAAGACGAAAAGAAAACCTTGGACCACAAAAGACACGAAGGATCACGAAGGAGATCGTTCGGCCGATTATCCTTCGTGTAACATCGTGCCCTTCGTGGTTTAAGGTTTTGGATTCTCCCTCCCCAATCGCGGTTTGGACGTATTGCACAGGGTGATTTATACTTATGGTTTGCCCTAACACTGTCGAACGAATCAGGAGCAAGTACTTTTCATGCCCAAGCGTACATTCCAACCCAACCGGCGCAAGCGATCGAAGACACACGGATTTCGCAAGCGCATGAAGACCCAGGGCGGCAAGAAGGTAATTTCCCGCCGGCGCGCCAAGGGGCGCAAACGGGTCTCGGTGAAACCAGGATTCCGCGAATAATCCAGTAGCGCGGGCCGTCGTCCGCGCAACCCGCTGTTGTGCCAGTGTTTTTCACAGTCCTCTGGAGAATAGCGATCTGGAATTTAGAGTCACTGTGACCGCCAGTGTGCCTGGAGAATCGAATCGTGATGCCGTGCCGCGACCTGGCAAAGGCGCTTTTCCCCGCAGCGCACGGCTGTTGCGGCACGCTGACTTCGAGCGCGTCTACAAGCAGGGACGGCGGCATTTCTCGGCGTCGATGACCGTGTTCTATTGGCTGCGGTCGGATGCTGGCGTTGCGGCCGAGAAGGTCCCCGCGGCGAAGTTGCCGATCGCTTCGGGGCTGCGCGTTGGATTCACCGTCAGCCGCGCGCTGGGCGGGGCGGTGCAGCGGAACCGCATGAAGCGGCGTTTGCGCGAAGCCGTACGGACGACGTGGCCGCCCGCGGGTTCCAATGCGGACGTGGTCATCAATCCAAAGAAGTCCCTGCTGACAGTTGACTTTGCTGCTGTTGTGAACGAAGTGAGCCGGGCCTTCGTAGTAATAGAAGAGAAGCTCGCGGGCAAGGCTGCAGCCAGCCGCGGCACGAAGAACTCCAGAAGCCGGAAACCGGAAGCCTGAGAGATTTTCCATGCGCCAGTTCCTCAAACTCGTCGTGCTGTGGCTCCTCCGGGCATACAAGTGGGCCATCTCGCCGATGTTCCCTCCGTCGTGCCGCTACGTTCCTACCTGCTCGGAATATGCGATGGAAGCGGTGGAACGGTATGGAGCGATGCGCGGCGGATTGATGGCCATGTGGCGGCTGTTACGCTGCCATCCATTTGCGCATGGGGGATACGATCCCGTGGTGAAGCAGCCTGACTTGCGAACAGCCGGACAACGCACAACTACATCGTCTTCGATGCGCGGCGCGATCTGAGGAAACGGTAAACCTTGCCAGACGTTCAAAATCCACAACACGAACCCGGCAGTGAGAAGCGGTTGATGTTGGTGTTTGTGCTGACGTTCGTCGTCATGCTGGCATTCCAGCCCCTGCTCAAGAAGTACATGCCGCAGCCCGCGGCGCCGGCGCAACAGACTCAACCGGCGCAGGCGTTACCCCCGGCGACTTCGCCTGCAGCGGCACCTGTACCGGCGGCCGTCACTCCTGCCAACGCTGTCACCAGGCAGGCCGCGGGCGAGACCGAAACGGTCATTGAGAACGATCTCTACCGGATCACTTTCACCAACCGTGGCGCGCAGGTGAAATCGTGGATCCTCAAGAAATTCGATAACGACGCTTCGACCGGCCCCCTCGATCTGGTGAACTCCGCGGCGGCCGAAAAATACGGTTACCCGCTCTCGCTGTGGACCTACGACGAAGCCCTGCGTGGCAAGCTGAGTTCCGCTCTATACGTGGCATCGAAGGAAGGCAAGCAGACGTCCCCGGCGACAATCACCTTCGAATACGCCGACCAGGATGTCACCGTCCGCAAGACGTTCGGTTTCGGTCAAACCTATGTCGTGAACGTCGAGACTAACGTCACCTACAAAGGCAGTGAGGTTGCGGCGCTTCCCGCGTGGCCTTCGGGATTCGGCAGCCAGACGACGCCCGCGTTCTATGCCGCCGCGTTCATCGACTATCAGTTCAATAAAGACATCGTCCGCCTGCCGATCCGCTGCGGCTTCTCGGTGTTCTCGAAGTGCAACGACATCAGCGGCGGCAAGACAATCGGTGGCCCTTTCCACTGGGCTGGTCCGACCGACCAGTATTTCGCAGCGGTGTTCATCCCCGACGATCCAGACTCGGCCTCTCTGGTAACGCTCCGCAATCAGATGTCGGTGGCGCGCGATCCGCAGAAGGCCGACTCGAAAGAAGTGGTGAACGTCGACGTGCTCGGCGCCGCGGTCGGCAACCTGCACGGTCCGACCATGGAGCGCATCTTCGCCGGTCCCAAGGAGCTGGAAGTTCTGCAGAAGGTTCCGGTGCCCGGCGTCGGCTCAGACAATGACCTGAACGGGCTGGTGGATTTCGGCTTCTTCGGCATCATCGCCAAGTTCCTTTTTGTGTGGCTGAAGTGGACTTATCATCACGTCGTTCCCAACTGGGGATGGGCGATCGTGCTGCAGACGCTGATCGTCAGTCTGCTGCTGCTGCCGCTGCGCGTCACGCAGATGAAGTCGATGCTGAAGATGCAGCGCGTGGCGCCGCAGATCAAGGCGATCCAGGAGAGATACAAGAAGTACAGCCTGCGCGATCCGCGCAAGGCTCCTATGAATGAGGAGATCAGCGCTCTCTATAAGAAGGAGGGCGTGAATCCGGCGGGCGGCTGCCTGCCGATGCTGATCCAGTTGCCATTCCTGTGGGCGTATTACAAGATGCTGTCGATCGCCCTCGATCTGCGGCACGCGCACTGGTTGTGGATTCACGACCTCTCGGCCGCAGACCCCCTGTTCCTGCTGCCCATTTTCATGGTCGCCAGCATGCTCCTCGCGCAGAAGATGACCCCGCAGGTTGGCATGGATCCGGCGCAGCAAAGAATGATGACCGTGATGATGCCGCTGATGATGGGCTTCTTTTTCTTCCGGCTGCCCGCCGGTTTGAATCTGTATTATGCGGAAGCCAACCTGATTCAGATGGCGCAGCAGGCGGTCATGAACCGCACATCGTTAGGCCGAGAAATGCGCGAGATGATGGCCAAGCGCGCGCGGAAGAAGGATAAGTGAGCTTCTAGCTGCTAGCTTCTAGCTCCTGGCTTGAAGCGGATGCAGCGGTGGAGCAGGCAGGACCCGCTTCTCGCAGAGGACGCCAGAAACGGAGCGCCCGGCGGAAGCCAAGAGATTTAAGCTAGAGGCTAGTAGCTAGAAGCTAGGAGCTATTTCGCGTGTCCATTCCCGACAAAGTTGCCGCCGCAAAGAAGATCAACGAATTCCTGCAGGCCGTCGTGACCCATGGCGGTCTTCGTTTCAAATATCGGATCGTCGTCGATCCTCCGTTGCCCGAGAACCGCGACTGGGAGAAGCCCGAGATCCTCGTGGATTTCTCCGGTCCCGACGCGCCTCTGCTGCTCGATCGCGGCGGAGAATTGCTGCGCGCCCTGGAATTGCTGGCGCTCGAGATGCTGCGCCTTCCTTCGGGCGAGCACGAGAAGATCTCGTTCGACTGCCAGAACCAGCGCTCACTGCGGATCCAGGAACTGAGAACGGCCGCAACCGTGGCTGCGGAGAAAGTGCGGAGGACTGGCACCCCTTACGAGTTCAGTCCGATGTCGTCGCGGGAGCGGCGAATCGTTCACCTGGCCCTGCGCGACGAGGCCGACCTGCGAACCGAAAGCGGAGGCGAAGGGATGCGCCGGTGCCTGGTCGTCTATCCGAAAGATTACAAGCCGGCGGGCAAACCGACGCCCAGAACGCTGCCATAATTCCACTTTCGCGGATTGTTACGGGGCAATGCGATTCTGAACGGATCTGTAATAGGCAGCCTGCTCCACCATTAACTGCTCAGGTTCGTGCCAGGTCCCCTCAGGACGCGGTTGAGCGAGCGCCGGAATCAACCCGGCGTTAGAAACGCCGGACTATCGTCAGAATTCCCTCCGGGACTCGTAAATTCCTTCCAAGATCCACTTCCATCAGATTTCTTCCCCGCGAGCACCAAAAAAGTAGCTGCGCAAGGTACCTTGTTCCCACCCGTTAACTATCTCGATTCGTAACCGTGCTGGATTCAGCTCTGGTTGGCTTCAAGCTAGAAGCTAAGAGCTAGAAGCTAGGAGCTAAGCGAAAAAAAGGGGGCGGCCGATGCGACCGCCCCCTCTCAAGACCGATCCAACTTGCCGAAACTACCGTCCGGCTGCTGCGCCCGCGGCTTTCGGCGTCATGCCGGCAATTTTCATCGACTCAATGCGGTTCAACACCGACTCCAGGCTTGCGCCCGTGTCGGTGCAGGCGTCGACATAAGGGTGACGGCTGCCGTCGGCGTGCATCACGAGCACGCTGGTCTCGGAACTGGCCTTCTTCACCATATAAGGCAGGTGATGACGGTCATTGCGCGACAGGGTTCCGCCCAGAACAACCAGGTCAAAGGAGTTCTTTGCGAGGGCTTCGGTCGCCGCCTTACGGCCTTCCACGGGCTGAACGATGTGTCCTGCCTTTTCCATGGCCGCGGCCTGCGCTGCCAGAACTTCCGCATCCCCTTCGCTATAAAGAATTCTTAATTTCGCTTTCGCCATTGATAATCCTCGATTGTGTCGTACTCGCGGTACCTGACGCACCAGTACCTGCAACCCACGGTAGCAACCGCCGGGGGCCCGGGAAACGTCACCGAAGGCCCATGACGAACGGAACTGTCCCGCCGGCCAGCCGCGTGTTTTCGAGTAAAATGCTTCCCCTGAAGGCAGTTGGGCGCTACACTTCTGCGCGGGAGACTTTCCAACATGTCGGCCACACTCGTCTGTAGAGCTGTAGCCATATCTTTATTGCTAACCCCCTGGCTGTTCGCACAATCCGGCAGCGCGCCGAGTTCCACCACAGCGTGCAATCTGGATGATGGTCGTCAGGTCTACGTGCGGTACAACGCAGTTTCCAACAAAGAAAAGCCCGCCAACGGAAGACCTTGGTCTCCGGGTGGAACGCCCATGACGCTGTTCACCGAGGCGAAACTTCAGCTGGGAAGTTCGGTGATTCCGATCGGCGCCTACAGCGTCTATCCCATCCCCGCGAAAGATCACTGGACGCTGGTCGTGAACAAGAACGTGACTCCGGGCGCCGCCTATGACGAGAAGCAGGACATCGCGCGATCCGTAATGGAGACCGAGCAAGTCGACCAGGCATCGGAGGCGCTGGAAGTGGCGTTCGCCCACGTGGGCGCGCGCTGCACGCTGCGGATCTATGCCGGCAAGAGCGCGTCGTTCGCCGACTTCACGGCAAAGTAGAGACGACTTCGCAGATGCTGGGGACGAGAGCGTTCGCCAGAAGTAGGTCCTTGGCCCCCTTGGCGGAGCAAGGTTTCTGCTTTTCAGCCGCGAAGCGGCGCAAGAATGCAGCCCACGGCGTAAGCCGTGGGAAGAGTGAGACACCGAAAAGCCCCAGCGGGGCGAAAGACTAGTTCTCATGCACTCGAGATGCTCCAGGGACAGCCGGCGGGACGCCGGCCTACAATTCTCGCCATGCGTCGGTTGATCCTCACTTTCTTCTTACTTTCGCTGATCCTCCTAGGCGCCGCGGATACTCAATCTGGCCCGCGTGTGCAGATCTCACACACTTCGGAAGCCTTGCGCGGCGCGAGCGCCGTGTCGCGCAACGTTGCCTGGGCCAGCGGAACACACGGAACGTATCTTCGAACGGTGGACGGCGGCACGACGTGGACTCCAGCCCAGGTTCCGAATGCCGGGGCGCTCGACTTCCGCGCGGTCGTGGCGTTCTCCGCCGACGAAGCGTTCCTGATGTCGGCGGGATCGGGCGATCAGTCGCGCATCTACCACACCAGCGACGCAGGCAAGAGCTGGCAATTGCAGTTCCAGAATAAGAATCCCAAGGGGTTCTTCGATTCGATGGCGTTCTGGGATCCGACGCACGGAGTCGTGCTCGGCGATCCGATCGCAAATGATACCGGA
>Ga0335083_10008777_pt1 | contig 12321 bp, 13 predicted proteins | sample Lox_Sample_42_FD_206716 | JGI IMG/M metagenome (GOLD analysis project Ga0335083, IMG submission 206716) | Soil microbial communities from Loxahatchee National Wildlife Refuge, Florida, United States - Lox_Sample_4.2 | ecosystem: Environmental > Terrestrial > Soil > Wetlands | place: USA... | reverse complement strand
CCCGATGACGATCACATCGTACTCGCGTTCATCCATAACGCTACGGTTCTTTTTCAACAACAGTTGCCACTGGAGCGAGCTCCGCGGCAACCTCATGCACATAACACCATGCCCATCGATCACCGGGCATGACCGAACGCATCACCGGATGCTGCGTATCGTGAAAGTGCTTTGTGGCATGCTTCCCTGGAGACGAGTCACAACAACCAACGTGGCCACAGGTCATGCACTCTCTTAGTTCGACCCATGTGGTTCCCTCCTTCAGACATTCTTCGCAGCCATTTGGCGTCCGGGGTTGTGGGAAATTCGCCTCCCTAAGGTTCTTGAGGTGTTCGCACGGTCGATTCATCGATTTAATCCTTTCGCTTGTGATCGTGATCGGGCTCTTTTTTGGCGTGGCGGTTTAGCCGCACAGTCGGGAGACATCGAAGGCGTCCAATTGCAAATTCTTGTCTTTGTACCCGGGAATATTCCGTTGCCGATCCCATTCACAACGCCTCCTTTATCCATGATCGCCCGGGCAAGCAGCCGTCAAAAGCAGGCGCTTGATTTCCAACTTTCAAAAACGAGACTCCAAAAAGATGATTCCTGTCATCCCAACTTTTCACGAGCTCAAATCCGGCTTTTTTGGCCAAACGGGCAAATCCTGGCAGCGTGTACTTATAGGAGTATTCCGTCGTGATGTGCTCGCCCTGGGAGAAGTGGAATTGGTGTGAATTCAGATGGACGACCTGTGGCCGAGCGCTGACCAGATGCATCTCGATCCGGCCCAGGCATTCGTTGTACGGGGCCCGGTGGTGGAATGATGCAAGGTCGAAATCTGCCCCCAATTCGCGGTTCGCGCGGGCTAGAAGGTTCAGGTTGAACCTGGCCGTGACTCCCTTGCGGTCGTTGTATGCGAGCTCCAACAATCGCTTGTCTTTCTTGCGGTCCACTCCAATTAACAGGCCCCCGTTTGCGCCGCAAAGAGCGGCTACTCTGCTCAAAAACACGACCGCCTCCTCGGGTTCAAAGTTCCCAATGGTTGACCCGGGAAAAAAAGCGACTGTCCGCTTCGGCTTTCGCCCCGAAGCGGGTAGTTCTGAAATCTCGCCGTAATCGGCTTCGATCGGGTGAATTTCAAGGCCGGGAAAGTCGCGGCTTAAATGAGCCGAAGACTCAAGCAATTGTTCGCCGGAAATGTCAATCGGCAGGTAACTCGAAAGTTCCGGAAGTCGATTGAGAAGATGGCGTGTCTTTGCACTCGTGCCGCTGCCAAATTCAACCAACCGGCAAGCCGGGCCCATCAAGGCAACGATCTCATCAATGTTGTCACAAAGGATCCCGGTTTCGGTTCGTGTGGGGTAATACTCATCCAACTCACAGATTTCATTGAAAAGTCGGGAGCCTTCCTCGTCGTAGAGGAATTTACAGGGGAGTATCTTTTGCGCCTGTGCAAGCCCGTAAACCGCTTCGGAAAGGAACTCGTCCACCGATCGCTCACGGTCGATGGCCGGAGCCAATATCATCGTGTCATTCATATAACGTCCTTTGCCAATCGAATTCCTGTGAATTGCCACCGGGCATCCGGCGGGAAAAAGTTGCGGTAGGTTCGTCGAATGTGCGATTGCGATGTCGCGCAGGAACCACCGCGTAGAACATACTGGTTGCACATGAACTTGCCGTTGTATTCCCCCAAGGCGCCGCGGGCGGCCGCATAGCCCGGATAAGGCGAGTAACTGCTACGGGTCCATTCCCAGACATCACCGAACATCTGTGCCGGTTTGGCCGCGGAAGCGGGTGAAGCAAGAGGCGCCACGTGGAAAATCTCACTTTCGACGAAATTACCCTTGAGCGGCATTCCTGATGACGCACTTTCCCATTCCTCCTCCGTAGGCAATCGTGCTCCAGACCATCGTGCGTAGGCATCCGCTTCAAATAGACTTACATGACAGACGGGTTCTTCGGGAACCACTTCGGCCATTCCCGCCAGTGTCATGGTTTGCCACTTTCCATCCCGCTGTTCCCAATAAAGCGGGGCATCCCAGCCCCTCTCTTTCACAGTGTTCCACCCCAGAGAAAGCCAAAGCTCATGGCGCCGGTATCCCCCGTCCTCCATAAAGGCCAGAAACTCACCATTCGTGACGAGTCGCGAGGCCAGTTCGTACGATTGGAGAAAAGCACGATGGCGGGGCGCTTCATTGTCATAACTGAATTCCGGTCCCTCATGTCCCACCCAGTAAACGCCTTCCTTGAATTGCAACCATTTGAGTGCGGACCCGGGCGGAGGCTGCTTCCGGTCTCGTGTGCGAAACGCAGGCCGCAGCGGATTTTGCCAAAAAACGCTTTTGATGTCCGTGAGCATCAACTCCTGGTGCTGCTGCTCGTGGTGCAAGCCAAGGGTGAGAATCGGCTCCAGTTTTGCCAGGAGTGGCTCATCAGCCGACTCGATTAGCTCCGACACGAGCAGGTCCACGTCTGTGCGATAACGGAAGACTTCTTTTACCGTAGGGCGGGACAGCAGCCCGCGGTGCGGACGCGAGAAAAATGGTCCGGCGGCGTTGTAATAGGAATTGAACAGGAACGCGTACTGTGGGTGCTGCGAATGATAATCCGCGAAGAATTGCTTGAGTACGAACGTCTCGAAAAACCAGCTTGTGTGAGCCAGGTGCCACTTGGTCGGGCTGGCCTCCGGCATGGTTTGGATGACATAATCCTCCGGTTCCAACGTCTCGCAGATCTTTTGGGAAAAACTCCTTACGCGGCCGTACCGGCGCAGTAATTCGGCTTTCGAAGTGGCATGGCTTTCGATCGTGTCGGCGATCCTCGTTTGCGGCGCTGGGATGATTGCATTCATATTTACCTGGGGGGGTTGATTTCATGTGACGCTATGTTGTTTTGCACCCGGTTGCGGCACCGGCTTGATTTCGAAAATGGTGTCAACAATCACAGGCGCGCCGATGGGCAGGTTTTGGACTCCGTAAACCAACCGGACGTGTCCGGCGTGCGGGCCAAAGATTTGAGCAAATAGATCCGAAGCGCCGTCGGCAACGGGCGCGTGCCCGGCAAACATTTCGGTTGTCACAATCAATACCGTGAGCTTCACGAGTTTCCTAACACGGTCCAGGTCGCCGAGATGCTCCTTTGCGATGGCGAGTGCATTGAGGGCGGCGATGCGCGCGGCTTCCCGGCCGTCATTGACTGAAAGGTTCTCTCCAAGCCGCCCGGAAATCGCGAGCTTGCCGTTGACCACGGGCAAGGTCCCGCTGAGGAAAAGCAGATTGCCGGTTTCCGAAGATTCGATGTAAGCGCCAAGAGGCGTCGGAGGTGTGGGCAGTGCAATTCCAAGTTCATTCAGGCGTGAACTGGGACTGGTCGTGAGAGCTTGGTTATCGGTTGTCGCTTGCATTGTGCTCCTTCAGGTGTTGCCCCCTTATCACCACCTGGCGCCGGCATGTGCTCCTCCGTCAATTCGTATGTTCTCGCCATTCACCATCGGGGCGGATTCCAGATAGAACAGGGCATCTACGATTTCAGATACCTGGATTAAACGCCGAGCCGGGCTGAGCATCTTCAGTTGCTCGTGGTCGTCGTTGGCGTGCATTGGTGTGTCAACGACACCGGGCGAGATCGCGTTGGCACGAATTCCGTCCGCCACAAATTCCATGGCCAACGCGCGGCTGAATGCCGGGATGCTGGATTTCGTGATGACCGGCAGTGAAATCGGCGCACCCGCCAGCGGCTGTTCGGCCACAGCAGCGGAGATGCTCACGATGTGACCCGATTTCTGTTTGCGCATCTGCGCAACGACCTGCTGGGTTATGAAAAAGTATCCGCCGACGTTCGTGTTGATCATGATTTCGAAATCGTCCGGCGTGTATTCCGTGAAAGGCCTGGAGAGGTAGATGCCCGCATTGTTGAATAGGAGGTCAATGCCGCCGAAAAGCTTCACGGCGGCATCGGCCACTCGTACCGCTGTTTCCTTTTTGCTGATGTCCCCATCCACTAGAACGAGGTCCCCGCTTGGCTGCAGATCCTTTGATCTGCTGATGGTTCGTGAATTGGCGACGACACGGTAACCGCGCTCCCGCAGCCCCCTGGTGATACCCAAACCGATACCACTCGATGCCCCGGTAATGATCGCCCTTCGACCCTCGTTCGATTCACCTTTCATGTCTTAGAGATTCAGTACCGTCGTCGTGATGTGCGCCATGAAGAGAACCTAAGCCGGCACCATCTCCTCTGCCTGGACTTGCATCAGCAGATCCCGGGCTGCGGAGGTTGATGAAGCTGGATTCTGACCGGTAATTAGGCGGCCATCCACGACAGAGAAGGCCTCCCAATTGCGGACCTTTTCGAACTTGGCTCCCAGGCTCAGCATTTCATCTTCGACCAGAAATGGCACAATCCTTGTGAGCTGGACTTCCTCTTCCTCCCCATTCGTAAAACCGGTCACATGCTTTCCTTTTACGAGAGCTTCGCCTTTGTATTTCACATGACGGAGCACACCCGGAGCGTGGCACACAAACGCCACGAACTTGCCGGAGTTGTAGAACGACTCGATTAATGAAATCGATTTTGGATCCTCCGCCAAATCCCACATGGGACCATGTCCGCCCGGGTAAAAGACCGTGTCGAAATCTTCCGCTTTGACATCAGCAAGCCGGAGGGTGTGGGCAAGCGCCTCTTGCGCACGCTTGTCCTGTTTAAATCGTGCCATGGCCGGGGTTTGATTTTCGGGAAGGTCGCTTTTGGGATCGATCGGCGGCTGGCCGCCTTTCGGTGACACCAGCGTCACTTCGGCGCCCGCGTCCCGGAAAACGAAATAGGGAGCGGCGAACTCCTCAAGCCAAAAGCCGGTCTTCCGGCCGGTGGTGCCGAGTTGATCATGCGAGGTTAAGACCATCAGAATTTTCATATTTTTCTCCTGCTGTGCTGATTATTTGTTGTTGCGGTTGGTTATGCGATTTTCTTGCTGTAGGCATTTGATTTCTGTTGGGTATCCCATGATCGAGCGGATCAGAAATCCGCATCCAGCACGATGCGGTAACGGGCCTTGCCGGATTCAAGCCGGGCGAAAGCCTCGTTGATCCTGCTCATCGGGAAGTGCTCGGTCTGCGGCGCGACATTGTGCCGCGAAGCAAAGTCGAGCATCGTTTCAATCGCCACCGGCGAAGCGGTCGGCGAACCCGAGATGTTGCGCTGTCCGGCGATGAGGGAAAATGCCGTGACCGGGAGCGGTTCCAACACGACACCGACGATATGCAAGCGACCGTTCGGCGCGAGCGCGCCAATCATCGCGTCCCAATCAAGCGGCACATTGACAGTGCTGATAAGGAGATTAAAGGTGCCAGCCAGCTTTTTGATCCCGGCCGAGTCTGTGCTTGAGACAACGTGATTGGCCCCGAAACCCTTCGCTTCATCAAACTTCCTCTCGCTCGACGTAAATGCGGTTACGTCGCAGCCATAAGCAGCTGCGAACTTTACGGCCATGTGCCCCAGCCCGCCAATGCCGATGATGCCTACCCGATCGGTCGGCTTGGCATGCATGACCAGCGGAGCAAATACGGTGGCCCCTCCGCACAAGAGCGGGCCGGCATCGGCGAAGTTCAACTTTTCTGGCAGCGGCACGGCAAAGGCCCAGTGCGAACGGATGTGGGTCGCGAACCCGCCACGATGACCGACAATGGTCATCTGCACTTGCGGGCAAAGGTGGTGGCTTCCGGACATGCACTGGTGACAGTGCATGCAACTCCCCGAGTCCCAGCCGACGCCAACGCGCTGTCCAACCTTGAGTCCCTTCGCGTCGGATCCGACTGCAGTGACCCGACCGATGACCTCGTGACCTAGAATCGCGGGGTATTGCGAGATGCCCCATTCATTGTTTAGGATTGCGAGATCGGAGTGGCACAACCCGCAGTTTTCGACAGCCACTTCAACGTCCTCATCGCCGAGCGGTCCGGGATCAACGGTTTCGAGCGTCATCGGCTGCTTTGCCCCCTCGGCAACCCATGCCTGATATTTCCCTGCGCCTCCCGTTCTGACGCTTGCGCGCGATTTGTTGACCGTTTCGTTGCCGCTCGGGCTTGTAGCAGTATTCATCGATGCTTTTCCTCTAGTTTGATGTTTTCATTTGTTCAAATCTTTCGGCTATCACCAGCCATCGCCTGTTTCGGGGCCTTTGCACATTCCAGGCCAAGCTCGGAAACCGCGCTTTTTCCTGGAAAATTTTGGGAATCCAACGAATTAGCGGCGACGCGAGTGGAGGGATGAGGTCGAAACAGCGCCAATCCCTTGGCGCATTGCCAATACATTTTCACTTGCAGCAAGTCTCGGAAATCTCTGGAGCATTTAAACAGTGCGGCGACAATCACAACCTCTTTGGCGATACGTCTTGGACAAAACGCGCAGCTCGCCACCGTCAATCAGATTGGCGATATTCGCCGGCTGCTTACCGTCCGCCTCGACAAAAATGAAGGTTTCGCGCCTGTGCAGTTCTCACGTGGCGAACGCTTTAACTAGCCTCGCGGTGCTGTATTATTCGAGCCCGCGCGCTCTTTGTCCTCTTGCGCCGCTTCTTCGCGTTCAGCCGCATGCACGACGGACCGGATCAAAGTCAAGCCGACTGCTATGAAACAGAGAGCGACGACCACACCTTCGAGTCTCTCAGCCAATTCGTGCATTGAGAATCGCAACGGGTAAATGAAAGCAGCCAAGACCAGGAAGATAATAATTATTAGCCCGCCACGAACAACGAACCTCGATGTCCGTTCCGGGTGCGCAAGGATTCGGCTGAGATAAGCAAAGGCGACGGCGAATCCGAGCGCGAAAGCGATCAAGGTCTTAACCGAGAATTGAAGCGAAAATGTCGCTTCTTTAATGCGCAGGGCCTCCGAAAGGGCCAGCGTCGCCCCCAATCCAAGACCGCCTGCCAAGGCCACCATCCTGGAAAGATCCCGTTCGTCCTTCGACAGACTCTCACCTGGCTTTTTTGTGGATGCATTCATAGCGTATCCTCCACTTGGTTCAACGATCGGTGTTCTCCGGGGCTTGGACTCGCCTGTAATTAAGGCGATTGCGGCGCGCCGACTGCTGTCTTTGGCGCCGTTGAGTCCCAGGCAGAACAAGGCCTTCGCCATTGAAGACTGGAATCCGATTGAGCTTGCCTTCGTCACGCCGGGAAGGCTCGGCCGAAGAGCTTTCGGTTGCTGACGTGATAGCCGCTAAATCGCGTTGCATTTTCCGGCGCGATTCAATCGCCGTTGTCGAGGCGATTTCCATTTGAGGTTGGCGCTTTCACACGAGTCGTGTCGTGATGTTCACTTTTGAGGTCAAGGTGCCCTGAACCGGACATTTATTCGCGATCTCAAGCAGCCGTTGACGTTGCTCGTCAGTGAGTGGTCCTCCAAACCGGAGGCCGCGCGTGATTCGGTCAATGATCGCCTCGCGCGAGTCGCAATCTGCGCAGTCAGATGCGTGCACCTTGGAATGTCGCAACCAGACAGTCACCTCCCTCAAAGGCCAAGCCTTTCTCCGCGCGTACATGGTCACCGTGATGGACGTGCACGAGCCGAGCGCAGCGAGCAAGAATTCATATGGCCCGGGGCCTGAACCTGTCCCCCCCGACGAGACCGGTTCATCGGCCGCGAGTTTGTGGGAGCCGGCGAATATTTCCTGCGCGAATGCGACTCCGTCGCCGTGAACGATGACTTCCGCGTCAAGCTGTTGAGCCTTATTATCCGTTTGCACTTTCGTTTCGTTCGCTGACACTTGCTTCCAATTCCGCGTTATGCACGGCACGTGCCACGACCCTGCGACCACGCTTTCGCCGGACAAAAACGTCGGGACATCAATGTTTTCGTTATGATGCATCTTCCTTAAAGGTTATTGACTCCATTTGCGGCGCGACAAAAAAGCGGCAAAAAATTGTCGCGGGCCAAGCAGGCGTCATTTTAAATGGGGATCAAAAGAAGGTGCTCCGCGCGGAAATATTTCGTCCTTCCCCGCCGGCAGCGAGTCTTAGGCCGACCACTCCCGCAAGAATCAGCGTCACGCTCGAGATTTACTGGAGAAAGCTATGCACCACGCTGGGCAGCTCGCACGGCGCAGCGCATCGGTTTGGGCTGAAGCGGACGATCTGCGCTGCGAAAAAGCGAAATCTCGCCATCTCTACGCCGGGATCGGCAAACTTCAGATCAGCATTTTACGACTCGCTTCTCCATGACCTATGTGGATCGGGACATAACCTTCGCATCGTCGAATTGCCTCAATGGTTCGGGCTCGTAGCGTCTCACCGGCCGATGAATCCCGAGCTTCAGCATCTTGGCGGCGAGTGTCGTGCGTTTGAGTCCCAGGCGCCCCGCCGCTCCCGTCGGTCCGCCCACCACCCAGTCTGCATCGCGCAATGCCAGCAGGATGTGTTCGCGTTCGATTTCCTTGAGCGTGTGAGCGGGTGCGGTCAGCCGTTGCGAGGTGACAGGCGCGACGGGACAAACAGTCGGCAATTCGTACAACGGCAGTGTCAGTGCGTTGCCGGCCGACAAGATGACTGCGCGTTCGATTAAATTCTGCAACTCGCGCACGTTTCCGGGCCACGATTGGGCCGCCAGCGTTTTCATGACTTCGATGGGAATCATGTCAATTCGCTTGTTCATACGCCGGGAAAACTGAGCGACGAAATGCTGAACCAACAGCGGAATGTCCTCGAGTCGTTCCCGCAAAGCGGGGACGCGAATCGGGAAGACGTTGAGGCGATAGAACAAATCACTGCGAAACTGCCGGTCGTGGACCATCGCCGGCAAGTCCCGGCTCGTGGCCACAACGATTCGCGTGTCCACGCGCGTAGTAACTGTGCCGCCCACGCGCTCGAATTCCTGTTCCTGCAATACGCGCAGCAATTTCGGTTGGAGTTCGAGTGGAATGTCCCCGATCTCGTCTAGAAAAAGTGTGCCCTGGTGCGCCAGCTCGAAGCGTCCCGCCTTTCGCGTGATCGCGCCGGTGAACGCGCCGCGTTCGTGGCCGAACAATTCACTTTCCAACAATCCCCCAGGCATCGCCGCGCAATTCACCTTCACCAGCGACTTGTTCCGCCGTGAACTCTGTCGGTGAATCGCATCGGCGATCAATTCCTTGCCCGTGCCGGTTTCGCCGAGGATGAGCACAGTGGAATCCATGGGCGCGACGATTGTCACCTGCCGCAAAACTTCCCTCAACAGCGCGCTCTCGCCGATGATGCGCCGCGCCGGTTCCGGCGATGGCGGGCGGACTTCGTTCTCGGATTCGTACTGCTCGTGCGCCGCCGGAGTGAATCTCGTCGGTTCGGGAAAAAATTTATCCCCCCGGAATGCCACAGGCTGCGCCGCCGTCCCGGAAGATGCTCGAATCATTGTTGTCATTGTACCGTCCTTTCGTTGTTCCCCTTCCCCTTCAACGCCGTTTGGATGACGCCGAGGAGTTCTTCGTCGTTCACAGGCTTGCGTAGAAAATCCAGCGCCCCGGCCTTGCGGGCGCGTTGCTCTTCGTTTTCGGTCGCGTGCGCGGTGATGAAGATGATCGGGATCTGCTGCTGTGCTTCATTCAGACGTCGCTGCAGTTCCAGGCCATCCATGCCCGGCATGAAAACATCGAGGATCAGGCACGCCGCTTCGCTGTGCCGGACCGAGTCGAGAAATTCCTGCGCCGAGGCAAAGATCTCTGCGCGATAGCCGGCCGAGCGAAGCAGAAGCTGCGTGGACTCCCGAACCGAGCTGTCATCGTCCACAATGGCAATGACCGCCTTTGGAATCTTTAGTTTGCTGTCGTTCATCTCAATATCTCGATTCGTTACGCGAGCAAACTATCAGAGGGCAGACGGGACTTCTATTGGACCTTAGACCTAAAGGTTTGGACCAAAAACGCGGGCGAGATCACCGGCGCACGGTGGGCAAGTGCAATTTCTCCCCCATGCGGACCAGTTCGGCGAGCGATTCCGCGCGCATTTTTCGCATTACCTGCGCACGCTGCACTTTGACCATTTTCTCCGCGGTGCCGAGTTCGCCGGCCACCTGTTTGTTGAGGAGGCCCGCAACGACAAACTCCATCACCTGGCGTTCCCGCGGGGTAAGTTCGTCGTATTTCTCGTGCAATTCGGCCACCTCGGCCCTTTCCTTGCGCGCGCTGCGATCCTTTCGTAGCGCATCGTTGATGGCGTTTAACAGGTCCTGATCGCGAAAGGGTTTGCCGAGGAACTCGACCGCGCCCGCCTTCATGGCGCGCACAGTCATCGGGATGTTGCCCTGGCCCGTGATGAAAATGATCGGCGCGAATATTCCGCGCTTGCCCAGGTCCTGCTGCAATTCCAAGCCGCTCAATCCCGGCAGATGAACATCGAGCACGAGGCACGCAGGCGCGTCGGGAATCTTGCCGGCGAGAAATTCATCCGCCGATCCGAACCCCCGAACCTTGAAGCCCGCGGAGCGGATCAGCAATTCGACCGAGTCTCGAAACGAAGCGTCGTCATCAATCACAAACACGATGGCGTCGGCGGCGCTCATGTTTCCTTCGGTGGCTCCGTGGGAAGCACGAAGCAAAACGTCGCGCCTGGCCCGACGTTCGGTTGAGCCCAGAGTTTCCCGCCATGCGCTTCCACAATAGACCGACAGATGGCCAGGCCCATTCCCAAGCCATTTGGTTTGGTCGTGTAGAACGCTTCGAACAACCGGCTCGTGTCTTCCTGGTGAAGACCCACACCGGTATCCTGAATACGAACGAGCACGCCGTGTTGGCGGTCCACTTCGTGCCAACCGGAGTAAATCGTCAGTGTTCGATCTCTCGCGGCCACCGCGCACAGCGCCTCGATGCCGTTCATCACCAGATTCAGCAGCACCTGTTGGATCTGGACGCGGTCGCCCAGGACGGGCGGGAGGTTTTCGGCGTAATGAACCTGGGAGGTGATCAGATGCGCGTATAATTCGTGCCGGGTCAACGCCATCACCTCGTCAATCAATTCCCTGACATTCAACTTTACTTTCGCCGGTGGCGCTTTTTTTGAAAGCGCCCGAACCTGAGCGATGATGGCGCTCGCCCGGTTCGCGTCCGTGACGATCTTTGCAATAGCATGCTTCACCTCGTCAATGTTTTCAGAGCCACTGCTGAGAAGTCGGAGACTGGCATTTCCGTAATTGACGATCGCCCCGAGGGGTTGGTTGATTTCATGCGCGATGGAACTGGCAAGTTCGCTCATGGTTATGACGCGCGTGATGTGAGCCAGTTCGGCCTGCGTTCTGCGCGCTGTCTCCTGGGCGCGCTTCCAATCATCAAGATCCGTAATCGAACCATACCATCGGATGACGCGACCCCGTTCGTCGCGCAACGGTTGAGCGCGCGACAGACACCAGCGAAACATTCCGTCGGCGCGCCTTTGCCTGAACTCTGCTTCGAACGGAAGCTGATTCGCCACGGCGCTCCGCCATGACTCTTGCATCGCCGGCAAGTCGTCCGGGTGAATCATCTCGGCCCAACCGTTCCCTCGCAGCTGGTCTTCCTGTCTGCTGGTGTATTCAACTAACTGACGGTTGCAATAGTCAATTTCACCGGAAGCGGCGGCGCTCCAGATCATTTGTGGAATCGTTTCCGTCAGCAATCGAAGGCTGCGCTCTCTTTGCCGCAATTTTTCCTCCGCCTCCCTCCGGTAAATTCCTTGCGCGATAATGTCCGCCACCGATTCCAGCGCATCCAGGACGGTTTGATCCAATGGTCGGCGCGCGAACATGGCCAGGACGCCGGTAACCCGGCCTTCGACGAAGAGCGGATAGCCTGCGAAGGCGACCATGCCTTCGCGCCTGGCCCAATCGCGATCGCTGACGCGCTCGTCATTGGGCACGTCATTCGTGAGGTGCGGCTTGCCTTCCTCGGCAATGCGTCCGATTTTTAATTGGCCCACCGGCACACGAGCGTGTGCTCCATCGAGGCGCGTATAAAGACCGGCGCTCGCCTGGAGCACCAGCACTTTTTCGCTTTCGTTGAGTGTCCAGATGCGCGCGAAAGCCGCGCCTAAATGGTAAACGATTGCTTCAACACAAGCCTTCAGGATGGCTCTTAAATTGTCCGCTTCAGAGAACGCGGCACTGACATCCGCCCGAAGGCTTGCCTGTTGTCCTTGCGCGGCCAAGACCGCCTCGGCCTTCTTCCTTTCGGTGATGTCGCGGATGCAACCCGTGAAAATGCGGTGTCCATTCTTTACCACTTCTCCAAAGGAAACTTCGACGGGAAACTCCTCTCCGTTTTTACGCCGCCCCATTAATTCGACGCCCCGCCAGTCAATTTTTCGTTTGCCAGTCTCCACATACCGTCCGATTGCCCGGC